>Ga0075434_100006278_pt1 | contig 10888 bp, 9 predicted proteins | sample RhiMethybrSRZTD3_FD_75298 | JGI IMG/M metagenome (GOLD analysis project Ga0075434, IMG submission 75298) | Populus rhizosphere microbial communities from Tennessee, USA - Rhizosphere MetaG P. TD hybrid SRZTD3 | ecosystem: Host-associated > Plants > Roots > Rhizosphere > Soil | place: USA...
GGTCAAACTGAAATTCTGACGCTGACAGGGACACGAACGTGGACGAAGGACGCAAAAAGGTCGACGCAAAGGAGAACCGGTTCCCGCAAACGCTTTGATCAAATGGGGACTCATCGGCGCCGGCGATATCGTCCGACGACGAGTCGCCGGCGCGCTGCGCGAGGCCCGCGGCAGCGCCCTCGTCGCCGTGAGCCGGGCGCAGGCCGATCTCGTCGACGCGTTCGCGCGCGAGGTCGGCGCCGGCCACGCCTGGCCGCGGTGGCGCGACCTCGTCGCCGATCCCGGCATCGACGCGGTCTACGTCGCCACGCCTGTCAGCCTGCACGCGGAGCAGACCATCGCCGCCGCGGACGCAGGCAAGCACGTGCTCTGCGAGAAGCCGATGGCGATGAGCGCCGCCGAATGCGATCGCATGATCGCGGCGTGCCGCGCCAATCGCGTCGTCCTGGCCGTCGCGTATTACCGCCGCTTCTATCCTGCGGTCGTTCGCATCAAATCGCTCCTCGACGCCGGCGTCATCGGGACGCCGGTCTTCGCGCAGATGACCGCCTTCGAGCCGTTCGATCCGCGGCCGGGGGCGCCGCGCTACTGGCTGGTCGAGCGCGCGCAGTCGGGCGGCGGACCGATGGCCGACTTCGGCTGCCATCGCCTCGAGGTGCTCCTCAACCTGCTCGGCCCGGCCACCCATGCGTCGAGCGAGATTCGGACGGCCGCCCTGCAACGAGAGGTGGAAGACACGGCCGTCGCGCTGTTACACTTCGCGCGCGGCGCCACGGCGGTCGTCGCCGTCTCGAACGCCGCCGCGGACCGTCAGGACACGCTCGACATCTTCGGGACGCGCGGATCGATTCGGGTCGCGTCGCTGAACGGCGGCACGATCGCGATTCGCGCCGACGGCGGCGAGCGCAGCGAGGCGCATCCGCCGGCGTCGAACGTGCACCTGCCGCTCGTGGAGGACTTTCTCGAGGCGATCCGCCTCGGGCGCGCGCCGGCCGTGGACGGCGAGATGGGGCGCGCGGTCGCCGTGCTGCAGGACGCGATTTATGCTCACACGCCGACGGTTCGTTGAGGCGCTCGGGACGGCGGCCGCCGCCGCGGCGCTGCCGCGCGACGGCGCGGCGCAGACGGCGCAGCCGCCCGCGCCGCCGAGCACGGTCACGAGTCCCCCGCGCGATTTCTCGCCAAACGCGCCGCCCACCACCTACTTCACCGATCCGGACATCGTCACCGTCGATCCGGGCTTCCGCGCGTACATCCAGAGCAACTCGGCGATCACGCGGCTGTGGACGGGTGCGCTCTGGGCGGAGGGCCCCGCGTGGTCCGGCGTCGGCCGCTACCTGATTTGGAGCGACATTCCGAACGATCGCCAGATGCGCTGGATCGAGGACGACAACCGCGTGGCGGTCTTCCGGCATCCGTCGAACAACTCGAACGGCAACACGTTCGACTTCGAGGGACGGCAGCTCTCGTGCGAACATCTCACGCGCCGCGTCGTGCGCTACGAGCACGACGGCTCGACGACGGTGATCGCGGAGTCGTACAACGGGAAGAGGCTGAACTCGCCGAACGACATCGCCGCGCACCGCGACGGCAGCTACTGGTTCACCGATCCGCCGTACGGCCGCAGCCTGTACGAAGGGAGGCCGGAGCCGCGCGAGCTGCCGACGAGCGTGTACCGCGTCGACAAGAGCGGCAAGATGACGCTCGTCGTCACCGAGCAGCAGGTGCCGGATCCGAACGGGATCACCTTCTCGCCCGATTACTCGAAGCTGTACGTCGTCAGCACGGGCAAAGGGCCTGGCGACACCGGTCCCGGCGGCAACGGCGATCTGTTCGTCTTCGACGTGCGCGACGGCGCCGCGTCGAACGGCAGGCGTTTCGCCGACTTCATGATCGACGGCGTGAAGTGCTCGCCCGACGGCGTGCGCTGCGACGTCGACGGCAACGTCTGGTGCTCGAGCAACGCCGGGCGCTCCGTCGGCTACAACGGCGTCACCGTGTGGACGCCGCAGGGGAAACTGATCGGGCGCATCCGGCTGCCGGAAGTCTGCGCGAATCTCTGCTTCGGCGGACCGAAGCGCAATCGGCTGTTCATGGCGGCGAGCCAGTCGCTCTACGCCGTTTACGTCAACACTCAGGGCGCGGGACCAGCATAATCCGCGACACGTTTCGCGGGAGGACACATGAAGCGCACGTTCGTCGTCACCGTCACCGTCGTCGTTGCCGTGATTGCTCTGCGCGCCGCCGACACGCCGAAGCACATCAACCGCGCGATCGAGCTGCTCGCGGACGGCCAGCCGATCTACTACACCGGCTCGCACGAAGGCACCGACGGCAGCTTCGCCCAGGGCGTCAAGGACGCGCAGACCTGGGCCGACTACATCTCGTACGACATGGAGCACGCGCCGTTCGACGTCAAGGGCCTGTCCGAGTACATGCAGGGCCTCGCGAAGGGCGGGCCGACCAAGAGCGGGCATCGCACGCCGGCGGTGATCGTCAACGTGCCGGTGGACGGCACCGACGAGACGACCGTGCGCGCCAACGCGTGGATGTTCCAGCAGGTGCTCGCCACCGGCGTCCACGGCGTGCTGCTGTGCCACGCCGACACGCCCGGCGCGGTGCGCGCGTTCGTCGAAGCCGTCCGCTTCCCGGCCTATGGCGGACGGCGCGGCGTGCATGGCAACACGACCGCCGCCCGCATCTGGGGCATCACGGCCGAGCAGTACGCGGAGAAAGCCGACGCGTGGCCGCTCAACCCCAACGGAGAGTTGCTGCTCGGTCTGAAGCTCGAGGACAAGTACGCGCTCGAGAACGCGGAAGCCAACACGAAGATTCCCGGCGTCGCGTTCGCAGAGTGGGGGCCCGGCGACATGGCGTTTTCGCTCGGCGTGAAGAGCGGGGCGGTGAACGCGCCGCAGATGCAGGCCGCGCGCTCGAAAGTGCTCGCCGCGACGAAGGCCCAGAAGATCTTCTTCCTCAACAGCGTCAACGCCGACAACGTCGTCGACATGATCAAGGAAGGCGTGATGATCGGCGCGGCGAACGAGCGGGCGGCCGACGTCGGCCGCAAGTTCACCAAGCGTACGATGCCCTGGTAGCGATTGCAGCGCGCGCCGGTTGGGGACGGCCTTCCGCCTTCGCTGAAGCTGCGGCGGACCACCGTAGCCTTGGCGTAGGTGGTCAGGCCGTCCCGCCGGGCACCGCGTATCCGAGCGCACGCGCTTCGCACTCGGCGTACGCGCGCATCAGGTCCTGATACATCGCGTGGCGGCGTCGATCGGGCCGCAGCGTTCCCGCGAGCGGCTCGACCACGCCGCGCACGATCTCCTCCCATTCGAGCGGACGTCCACCGGCGGCGGCGTCTGCGTGCCGCGCGCGCAGGGCCGCGCCGAGGCAGGCGGAGTTCCCGACCGCGAGCTGCCGCACGTCCGCGCCGAACACGTCGGCCATCACCTGCAGGATCTCGCGGTTCGCCGACGCGCCGCCGGTCGCGTGAATCGTGTCGAACGCGACCTGCATCCACTTCGAGTGCAGCGCCATCGACAGCATCTGCGCCTCGACGACGCCGCGCACGTGCGCCGGACCGTCGTCGGCGTCGAGGCCGAAGCGGCGAATGCCGGGCGCGGCGACCGACGGCGTGATCTCGGGCACGAACCAGGGCAGCAGCAGGCGGCCGTCGTTGCCGGCCGGGGCGGCGGCGAGCGCGCGCGAGAAGCCGGCCCAGTCGAGCCCGAACATGTCGCGCACGCGCTCGCGCGCGAGCGATCCGTTCGAGAAGCAGGTGAGGCCCATGAACGCGCCGGTCGGCGCGCCGAAGACGTGGCCGGTCGCCGTGCGATCGATGCGCGGTTCCTGCATCACGCCGAAGATCGTGTCGCTCGTTCCGAGGGAGATCGCGGCGAGCCCTTCCCGCACGAGGCCCGCGCCGATCAGACTGCACGGGTTGTCGCCCGACCACGCGACGACCTTCGCGGCCGGCAGCTTGTGGCGCGCCTGCCAGTACGGCGAGAGCGGGCCGGCGATCGTCCACGACGGCGCGATCGGCGGCAGCTTGCCGTGGAGGGCCGGCGCCGTTGCGTCGACCGCCTGAGGCCACCAGTCCGACCGCGACAGATCCATGAGGTTCATGCCCGAGCCGTCGCCGGGATCGATCGGCGCGTGCCCTCCGGCCAGGAGCGACGCGAGAAACGAGCTGACGAGGTGAATGCGATCGGTTGCCGCGTACGCGTCGGGCTCGCGCTTGGCGAACTTCCGGATCTGCGGTCCCGTGAACCGCTCGAACGCGCGCGATCCGGTGCGTGCCGCGAGCGCGTCGTTGCCGCCGACCGCCGCCGCGATTTCCGCGCACTCGACCGACGTGCTCGAGTCCATCCAGATCGGCGCGACGGATCGCGACAGGCAGCCGGCCAGCTGCTCGCCCGGCGCGCGCGCCGGGTCCATGCGCGCGAGCAGCGATCGCGCGCCCGCGTCGAGGTACACGCTTCCATGCTGCTGCGCCGATCCGGAGATGGCGGCGAGGTCGCGGAGATCGATCCCGCTCGCGGCGATCGCGCTCAGCATCAGATCGAGCGCGTCGGCCCACAAGAGCGGCGACGATACCGCGACCGACGGATCGTCGCCCGGCAGGATTCCGTGCCGCGTGCCGTATCGCGGCAGCGCCTCGTCGAACGGCAGCGACGACTGAAAGACGACGTGCGAGCGCTCGCCGTCGACGCCGAGGAGGATCGCGCTGATGCTCTGCGTGCTGGCGTCGAAGCCGAGGAACAGGCTCACCGGCGCGGCGGGTCGAGCGGGTTCAGGCCGTTCTTGAAGAGCGGATCCATCGCGGCGAGGTCGGCGCGGTAGCTGACGGTGTTGGCGCCCGGAAACGTCGGCGGCACGCTCTGCGTCACACCGCCGGTGGCGGCCCATTCGACGCCGCGCTGGAAGGTCGCGACGAAGTCCACCGAGCTGAGCGCGTTCACGTCGTGCCCGAGCGTCGTGTGAAAGACGCGCCCGCGCCCGTACTGGACGACGAGCAGCTGCGGCTCGTCGCGGCCGGTGCCGTGGTTCGACGGCTCGGAGCGCGCCGTCGCGAGGACCGTCATGTTGCGCCCCGGACCGCGCAGCGACGCGTACAGCTCGTCGCCCTGGTGCATCCACGTAGCGGGCAGCCCTTTCATGATCGGATGTGTTCGATCCTGCGCGGCGATCGCGTACGGCAGCCGCGTGCCGTGGCTGCCGGCCGATCCCGGCGTCGTCTCGGACGTGAGCTTCCCGTTCTCGACGTACCAGTGCGGGCCGGCGTCCTCCTTGCGGTTGCGCCAGCCGCCGATGCCGATCATCTCGTTGTACGCCTTCCACCCCGGAAACGCGTTGTCGCTCGCGTGCACGACGGCCAGGCCGCCGCCGTCGCGCATGTAGCGCTCGAAGCTGTCCTTCAGCTCCGCGGGCCAGCGATCGTCCGGCGCGTCGTAATTCAGCACGACCGCGCGGTACTGCGCGAACGCCGGCTTGAACGCGCCGTAGTCGGCTCCCGCCGGCGGCGCCGTGACGACGTCGACGTCGAACAGCCGCGTCTCGTCGAGCATCTTCTTCAGCACCGGCGTCACGACCTGCCAGCGGTGATATGGGCCGGCGCTCTCGCCGTCGAGGATCATCACGCGCGCCGGCGCCGCGCCGCGCGCGAGCGCCGCGAGCGCGAGCACGCCAATCGCCGCCGGGAGTGCCCGAGCCATCGAAGCCTCCTACCGTGCGCCGAGGAGCACGTCCATCGTCAACTGATCCAGCCGCTCGTAGGCGAGCCCGCCGCGCGCCAGATCGGCGCGATCGAACGCCGCCGCGAGCAGCGCGTCGCGCCGCGCGGACGAGTACGCCGCGAACTCCGGCGCGCCGTGATGATTGCCGCCGAGCGAGGCGACGAGCGTCTGGATCTCGCGATCCGCGCGCCATTGCCGCGCGCGCTCGGCCAGAATCAGGTACGTGCGCATGCAGCCCCGCGCGAAATCGCAGACCCCGCCGTAGTCCTCCGTCCGGTACGCGTGCGCGTCGAAGTGCCGCGGGCCGTCGTAGCCGACGTCCTCGAGGAACTTCACGAGCCAGAACGCCGATTTCACGTTCGCGGATCCGAAGCGGAAATCCTGATCGTAGCGGCCGGGAAACTGATCGTTCAGATCGATGTGAAACAGCTTGCCGGCCTCCCACGCCTGCGCGACGGCGTGCAGGAAGTTCAGTCCGGCCATCTGCTCGTGGGCGACCTCGGGATTGACGCCGACCATCTCCGGGTGATCGAGCGTCGGAATGAAGGCGAGATACGCGCCCGTCGTCGCCATGTAGATGTCGCCGCGCGGTTCGTTCGGCTTCGCCTCGAGCGCGAACTTCAAGCCGTAGCCGCGATCGGTCGAGTAGGCGCAGAGAAAGTTCACGGCTTCGCGCAGCCGCTTGATCGCCTCGTCGGGGCGGCGGCACGCGTCGGTTTCCGTGCCTTCGCGTCCGCCCCACAGCACGAAGATCTTCGCGCCGAGCTCCGCCGCGAGATCCATCGCGCGCATCGTCTTCTGCACGGCGTACGCGCGCACGCGCGCGTCGTTCGCCGTGAAGGCGCCGTCGCGAAAGACAGGATCGAAGAACAGGTTGACGGTCGCCATCGGCACCACGACGCCGTGGCGCTCGCACGCGCGGCGGAAGCCGGCGACGATGCGATCGCGATCGGCCGGCGACGCGTCGATCGGGACGAGATCGTTGTCGTGCAGGTTGACGCCCCATGCGCCCGCCTCCGCGAGCAGCGCGACGGCGTTCTCCGGCGGCAGCGGCTCGCGGACGGCGTCGCCGAACGGATCGCGTCCGCGATTGCCGACGGTCCACAGACCGAAGGAGAACTTGTGCTCGGGGCGCGGTGCGAACGGGTCAGGCATGATACATTCCGCTGGCGACAGAGGCGTGCCGATGCGAAAGCGAATGAGCAATCTAGCAGAATCCGTCGGCGCTGTCCTGCTGCTCCAGCTCGTCGCGGGGACCGTCGCCGCCGGACAGGCAACGCCCGCCCAGGTGCAGACCGGGCAGCGCGTGTTCGCCGCGCAGTGCGGCTTCTGCCACGGCCGCGACGCGATGGGCGGCGAGACCGGACCCGATCTGACGAGGTCGCCGCTCGTTCGCGACGAGGCGGCCGGCGACAGGCTGCGCGCCGTCGTCCGCGACGGCCGCGTCGACAAGGGCATGCCGGCATTTCGGTTGACGGACGCCGATCTCACCGCCGTCGTCGCCTTTATCCGCGATCAGAAGGTCAAAGCCGACTCGCCGGGCGCGCGCCGCAACGTGAGCACGGCCGATTTGCAGACGGGAAACCCGGAAGCCGGACGTGTCTATTTCAACGGCGCCGGACGCTGCGCCTCATGTCATTCGCCGACGGGCGATCTCGCGGGTATCGCCTCGCGCCTGCAGGGCCTGCAACTCCTGCAGCGCATGCTCTATCCGTCGAACGGCCGCGGCGCGAAGGCCGCCGTCACGCTGCCGTCGGGCGAGACGATCCGCGGCGCGCTCGCGTACCGGGACGAGTTCACGATCGCGCTGACGGACGCTTCGGGCCGGTATCGATCGTGGCCGGCCGCGCAGGTGAAATTCACCGTCGAGAACCCGCTCGACGCGCACGCCGAACAGCTGGGGAAGTACACCGATGACGACATGCACGACGTTCTGGCGTACCTGCAGACGCTGCGGTAGCGCCGCCTTCGGCTTCGCGCTCGCGGCGGGCGCGATCGCAGCGGCGCAGAGCGGCGCCGACGGCTGGACGACGTATCACGGCGACTACACGGGCCAGCGCCACAGCAGCCTCACGCAGATCACGCCGGCCAACGTGCACCAGGTGGCGCTCGCGTGGGCGTTCGCGACGGGCCAGCCGGCGCAGATCAAGGCGACGCCGATTCTCGCGAACGGCGTCGTGTACATCACGTCGCCCGATCACGTCTGGGCGATCGACGCGCGATCGGGCCACCAGATCTGGCACTACGGGTATCCGGCGAACGAGGGCTTTCACATCGGCCATCGCGGCGTCGCGATCGACAAGGACACCGTGTTCTTCACGACGCCCGATGCACACCTCGTCGCGCTGAACGCCAACGACGGCAAGGTGAAGTGGAACGTCGTCGTCGCCGACGCCAAGAAGGGCTACTGGTCGACGAATGCGCCGCTGCTGATCCGCAATCATCTGCTCGTCGGCGTCGCCGGCGACTTCGACAACCTGCCCGGCATCCTGACGTCGATCGATCCCGAAACGGGGCGCACGCAGTGGGTGTTCTACAGCACGCCGCCGCCGGGGACGGCCGGCAATCCGAGCGACGGCGCCACCGGCGGCCAGATGTGGATGACGGGCACCTACGATCCACAGCAGAATCTCGTCTTCGTCGGGACGGGCAATCCGACGCCGGTGCTGAACGGGCCCGCGCGTGCCGGCGACAACCGGTGGACCGACAGCATCCTCGCCATCAATCCGGACACGGGCAAGCTCGCGTGGGGCTTTCAAGCGACGCGCCACGACACGCACGACTGGGACGCGGCGGAAGTGCCCGTGCTCGTCGACGGCTCGTTCAACGGGGCGCCGGCGAAGGTCGTGATGCAGGCGTCGCGCAACGGCTACTTTTACGTGCTCGATCGCACGACGGGACGCAGCCTGCTCACCAAGCCGTTCGCCACCGCGAACTGGGCGACGGGGATCGATCAGGACGGGCGGCCGATTCCGAATCCGGCGAAGGAGCCGGCGCGCGACGGACGCCTCGTCGCGCCCGACGAGAGCGGCGGCACCAACTATCGATCGCCGAGCTTCGATCCGAAGAGCGGCCTCCTGCTCGTGAGCAGCCACGACGCGTACGGAATCTATTTCTTCCGGCCGGACCACGGCGCGTACGGCTGGGCGGGCGCCGATTACGGCGTGTTCGGCAGGAGCGCGCTGCGGGCGATCGACTATCGCACGGGCGAGATTCGCTGGAGCCACGAGCTCGGCGAGGGCGCGTCGGGCGCCGGCGTCTTGACGACCGAATCGGGGCTCGCGTTCACCGGCGATACGGCCGGCAACGTGATGGCGCTGCGCACGAGCGACGGCGCGACGCTGTGGCACTCCGGAATCGGCCGCGTCGGCAACTCGCCAATCACCTATCAGCTCGACGGGCGCCAGTACGTCCTGGTCGGCGGCGGCGCGTCGCTGTTCGCGTTCGCGCTCCCCGAGACGCGCTGACGACTGACGACGGATAAGGCGGAACCCGCAGAAAAGCGCAGAATACGCAGAGCGATCGTCGTCAGGCGAGCGCGTGATCGATAGGAAACGTCTGGCCGCTCCACGCCTTCGCCGCCGTCCACGGCTGCGCGGGTGCGGACCAGAAGGGATCCGACGCCAGAAGACCGAGCGGCAGGAACGCGACGGAACACAGATACAAGCTGCCGGTCGAGATGTAGGCCTCGCCGATCGCCGGCTGATGGCCGCAGAAGCCGATGCGCAGCCAGCCGCCGGCGTCGAACGTGTCGGGCGCCTCCATCGTGCGGCGGATGACGGCCGCGAGCGCGGCGCGCGCCTGTCCCGGCGCGACGCCGTCCGGCAGATGACGCCGAAGCGCCGCCTGCGCGAGCGCGTGGAACGCGCCGCAGCGGTACGCGATCGAGCGGCCGATCGCCGGAAAGCTGCCGTCGGGCGCAATCAGCCGCTCTTGCACCGCCGCGAACCGCATCGCACGCACCTCTTCGCGCGCAGCGAGATCCTTCCACGCAGGCGACTCGTCCCTGCACGAGTCGAGCACGTCGACGAGCATCGGGTGGATCACGAAGCTGTTGTAGTAGTCCCAGTGGAACTCGGGACCGTCGCCATATGCGCCGTCGCCCTTGTACCACTGGTCGTGCTGCCGCAGCGCGTAGTCGACGCGCGTGCGATCCCACGGCGCACCGAGCGCCTTCAAACCTGCCTCTACGGTCGCCGAGAAGAGCAGCCAGTTGTTGAATCCGGGTGTGATGGCGCGCGTCGACTCGAGCGCCGCCACCAACTGGCGCTTCGCGGCGCCGGCGACGCCGTCGCGCAGCCTGCGAGGCGCGCGCAGAAGGCCCTGCGCGAGGAACGCGGCGTCGACGAGCGGCTGCCGATCGCGGGTGAAGTTCAGGTAGTCCGGAGACGCCGGATCGACGATCGACGCGATCGCGCGGCGCGCGAGATCGCCGTACTCCGCGCGAACGCGCGCCTCGCTCGAGCCGTCGTCTGCGAGCTCGATCCACGGCGCGATCCCCGCGAGCAGACGTCCGACGGCCTCGAGATGCGTGACCGATCGCCGGTCGGCGCTCTGCGCCTGCTCGACCGGCATCGACGCCTTCAGCGTGCCTTGCGCGGCATGACGGAGAACGGGATCGGCGATCCGCCGCAGCATCGCGATCCAGCGGTCGCGATCCGCCGCCGGCGAGCTCTCCGCGCCGTGCTGCGGCGCGGCGCCGGAGGAGGAGGGAAGCGCGGTCGCTGCGCCGGCGGCGCCCGCGCGCTTCAGGAACTCGCGCCGGTTCATTGCGTCTGCTGCGTCGATTCCGACGGCGGCACGATCGCCGCGACGACCGACGAGTACCACTCGCCGTGGTTGTGGACGTACGCGCCGCGCATCCACGCGATCGCCGTCCGGCGGTCGTTCCACTTCGGGATGACCGGCCGCAGGTTGTCCACCGTCGAGTTGCGCGTGAACGGCGTGAACGTCCACTTGCCCGACGCGCTGCGCTCGCCGCGGAACAGCTCGTAGTGGCGCTTGCCGTCGCCGGAGCTGACGAGCGGCGCGCCGCTGACCGGATCGGCGTCGGTCGAGATGTAGAGGACGTCGGGGTTGTTCGGATCGAGCGCGCCGAGCCCCGAGTAGTCGTCCTCGTCGGGATAGAGCCGGGTGCCGGCGTGCGCGAT
>Ga0075434_100006280_pt1 | contig 10887 bp, 14 predicted proteins | sample RhiMethybrSRZTD3_FD_75298 | JGI IMG/M metagenome (GOLD analysis project Ga0075434, IMG submission 75298) | Populus rhizosphere microbial communities from Tennessee, USA - Rhizosphere MetaG P. TD hybrid SRZTD3 | ecosystem: Host-associated > Plants > Roots > Rhizosphere > Soil | place: USA...
GGTGCCGCAGCCCTCGACGGCGTGGTCGATTACGTCCAGATGGAGATCACGGTCGAGCTTGCGTGGATCACGCCGGAGGGGGTCGTGGTCGATCCGTGGGGGCTTCGCTTCCGGGCGATTGAGGATCGCAACGCGAACACGCTGAGCATCAACGTCATCACGGCGGTCAACTGGCCCATCGACGGCGGGACATTCTTCTACGAGGGCGTGACGATCGTGGAGGAAGACGACCGATACGGCATCGACATCACGATCCCTGCGCCGGGGCCAGCGGGCGTGACGCACGCCTTCTACATCACGAACATCGCCCTGAACACGAACCTGATCGATCCGCCGGTCGTGGACTTCGATGATCTGACCCGCGACACGATCCGGCTGTTCACCGGAGACGAACTGGTCCAGATGGGATCGCAGGTCGTCGGGCCGGGGGAGATCGCGGCGGGTGATTCAGCGACGGGCCGTCGAATCCGACACGGCCACCGCATCACTGGATCGAAAATAGGAGCGTAAATACCGGCCAAAAAACGCGCCGGTATTTTTGTCCGCGCCGTGGACAAAAAGAAAGGGCCGCTCTCGCGACCCTCTCTCAACGGCGATGAGGAAGTGCTACTCGGCGGGAGCCTCGCCCTCGCCTCCGTCGCCCTCCTCTGCCGGTGCGCCCTCTCCGGGCGACTCGGCGGGAGCCTCGGGGGCGGCGTCGCCTCCCTCGGCGGGTGCCTCCGGCTCCGGTGACGCCGGGGCGTCGGGAGCGGGGGCGTCGGGGGCCGGTGCGTCCGGCTGCCCCTCGTCGGGGGCCGGGGTGTCCGGCGTGCTTTCGGGTGCCTCCATGTGGTCCCTCCTTCGGGTGATCGGCACGGTGTTTGCGGATTCGATCGAGCGTACCAGTCCAACGGGTCCGATGGGAGAGCTATGTTCCTTCGCTGTCGGAAGATCGGACATTTTCAGAGAGGAAGGCATGGCACAGGCAAGACAACGGGCGAAGCCAGCAGCGAAGGCACCGGAGGGACCGACCAGGAGGGAGGGTCAGGAGGGGAGCCGGTGGATCAACGTCCGACCGACCGGCGATGAGATCGCCAGGTGGTTCAAGGACAACGTGGCGATCGAGCAGGGCTTGAAGCACGAGGACTACGTGTCCGGCATCACCCTGATCCAGCAGACCGAGAAGGCTCGCGAGGTCATCAACTGGTCGCCGGAAGGCCAGCCGGTCATCGCGGAGCGGTCCAACCTCGTCTACGTGCCCTACGCCAAGGTCGAGACGCGGGTCAAGTATTTCCACGATCTCATGCGGCTCAAGGCCGACGATTGGCTGGGCGTGATCGAGCCGGTGAAGCAGTTCGATCCGGCGCTCCCGCCTGGGTTCTTCTTCTTCACCGTCCCGACCGGCGACAACAGGGGCGTGCGCTACATCTGCTGCTCGATGCAGGTCGTCGTCTACAAGCGCGACACGGTGAGCGAAAAGCGGTACGAGACTGGCAGCGGCCACCGTCGCCACGAGATCATCGAGCGCACAGGCGAGACGATCATCGACGCGCCGCCCGCGACCAAGATGATCCCGGTGTCCGGCCAACGCGGAGCCGACAACTTCAGTCTGATGAAGGCCGAAACGGGCGCTGTGGGCCGTGCGCTGGGCCTCGCAGGCATGCTCGTGATCCCCGGAACCGGGGTCGCCACAGCGGAGGACATGGCCGAAGCGGAGCAACTGGACCGCCAGCCCCCGCCACAGACCGAGCCACAGACACCGCAGGAGGAACGTCCGGCACAGGAAGTCCTCACGGAGCTTCGCCAACGCGCCGCGCAGGTCATCGGAGAGCTTCGGGACAGTCACCCGAAGCGGTTTGAGGACTTCAAGGCGTGGGCGCAGGAACGCGGCATCGGAGCGGTGAACGACATCACCGACCAGCCGAAGCTGCGCGGCCTCATCACGAAGGCCGAACGCGAGCTAGACGAAGCTGCCTCCGAGGCCGGGGAAAAGTAACGCCCCGGTCCAGGGAGGAAGACCGGGGCGTCATGGCTCAGGTCGCAGCAGAAACGACCAGCGGCGGCAGAGTAGCGAGGTATTCGGATGTCTGAACTTCAGTCGTGGGAACTGCACATTCCAGGCACGCCTCCATCCCTCAATCGGGTGGGTGGCACATCGCACTGGTCCAAGCACCACAAGTTCAAGAAGCAGTGGGAGGGCTTCATCTGGATCGCGTTGCAGGAGGTCCACGTCCCGAAGCCCTTGGAGTCGATCACCGCGTCGGCGGTCCTGCGGTTCAGCTATGTCCGCCGCCGGGACGAGGGCAACTACCGCTCCACCTTGGAGAAGGCGTTGGGCGACGCGCTACAGCTTGGATGGATTCCCGACGACACGCCGCGCCACTTCCGCTTCAACGGCCTGAAGTTCGATCCCGAGAAGGGACAGCCCCACACGATCATCCGACTGGAATCGGTCGATCCCTGTCTCTGCGACGACCCCGAGGCCGAGTATTGCCCGCTGCACGATGCCTGGTAGATCGAACGCCCCGAAGAAACGGAAGACCTGCATCCAGTGTGGGAACGAGTTCCTGCCGAACAGCGGTCGTCAGAGACGGTGCGAGGACTGCGCCCCCTACAGGCCGCAATACAAGCCGAGCCAGAAGCCCCGGATGGGGGAGCGCCGCCCGGAGCGCGACAAGGGCTACGAGGGCCAGAGGCGACGGCGTAAGCGGCGCGGCCAGATCAGCCCCGCGCTGGCGCTGGACATCGAGGAGTCAGTGGCCCGCCGGGTCGCGGCCATGACCGACGAGGAGGACGATGGAGCTACCGGAGAATCAGATAGGGATCAGTGACATCAACACTTGGCGCGACTGTCCGACCCGCGCCGGGTATCAGATGCGTCGCTGGACCGAGGGGAGCGAGCCGCCGGAGCGCAAGCACCCCGACACGATGTACGGCTCTGCCGTCCACCACGGCATCGAGCGGATGGAGACGGACATGCTCGACGCGGACGGCGCGGCCCAGGCGGCGTTCAACGAGTACGGCATGTACCTGGACCCCTCCGACATGGAGCGGCTGGAACACGATCTGGCCGTCTACGCGGAGCGCGACTACACCGGGGTCCGGTCGGTCGCCGTCGAGTCGGAGTTCCGGGTGCCGCTTCTGCGGGTGGAGGGCCGCACCGTTTTCTTCCGATTCAAGTTGGACCGTCTGTACGAGCGCCTTGACCGCCCAGGCCACTTCATCCACATCGATTACAAGTCGAGCAAGTGGAGGAGGTCCGCCGAGGAGGTCCGCGAGGACACGCAGATGTGGAGCTACAACTTCGGCATCCACGAATACTTCCCCGAGTGCCAGTCGCTCGATCAGGTCTACGACCAGTTGATGTACGGGCGCGAGTTCACGCGCAAATCCGACGAGCAGCGGAAGACGATCCGACGCTGGCTTCAGCGCCAGGTCCGGGCGATTCTTGCCGACGATAAGTTGGAACCGAAGTTCAACGAATGGTGCCCGTGGTGCGCGCTTCTCCCCGAGTGCCCGGAGCCGAAGCGAACCGCCGAGTTTGCGGCAGCGCGGATCGCGGCGCTGGCCCCGGCGGACGAGGAGAGCGGTAAGCTCGCGCTCGACCCGGACTTGATGGAGGTCTACGTTGCGGAGCTTCCGAAGCTCAGCACTGCGAAGAAGGCGATCGAGGCGTTTGAGGACGCCGTTCGCAAGGTGCTGCGCGAGATGCCGGAAGCCGAGCGGGCCTACTTCGGCTACGAGACGTTCCAGAAGAATCTCGACGTGTGGTCGCCGGTCGCCTTGCAGGCCGCGCACGAGGTCATGGGAGACGAGTTCTACGCGCTCGTCGGCCTCACCAAGTCTCGGCTCACCGGGTACATGGACAAGACCGATCCGCGCCGCGAGCAGATCGAGGCGCTGGCAGAGCGGGTGCAGTCGAACCCGCAACTGAGAAAGGTGGCCGAATGAACTGGCATGCCGTCCTAGCGGACCTGATGCTCATCGCGGACTTCGCGTTGGGGTGCGTCATCGTCCTACTGCTCTGGACGTTGCTGTTCCGCCGGACGATTGATCGCTGGCGATGAAGGAGCAGGAGCGCGACACTCCCATCGGCCACCTGCGCCGGATCGCGTCGGACAAGGCCGAGCTAACCGACGAGGCCGGTCGCCGGTTCGTCATCGACTACGGGGAGTGGTCGCGCATCATCGTCGGGCCGTTTAGCGGTCCCGACCTATGCCGCGAAGCATTTGAGGGGAGGCCCGAAGTGCATCCCCGCTAAAGCGAAGCCCGCCCCCTCCTGTGACTGGTAGCGGGGCGGGCCGCGCCGATTACCCGAAGGTCCGTTGCGCCCTCCCAGCACCCTTCGTCGGGTGGACGGTCGGCCTTCGTGGTGCAAAGGCTAACAGGACCAGCAGCAGAAGGCAACGACCGGATACAGAATCTTCACAGGGAGCAGAACATGAACACACACGCGCTGGCGTGGGCCTGGCAACAGGGCGAGCGGTTCGACAATCCCCGCGTCTACCTAACCCTCCTCGCGCTCGCGGATCACGCGGGGTCGCATAACGAATGCCACCCGTCTCGTGGGCGCATCGCTCGCATGATCGGGGTCCGCGACAAGGGAACCGTGACCCGGCATATCGGGACGCTGGTGGACATGGGCCTCATCAAACGGTTCCACGACAACCGCGAGAACGGCGGGCAGAGCGCCAACATCTATGTCCTGAATATCGGGGATTCGATGGGGGGAGGGGCTGAGCAGCAGTCGCCTATGGGGGGTGGCGACAGCGACATAGGGAGGGGTAGGCAACAGCGACCACCCCAAGAACCCGAGGAAGGAACTCCTATTGAACCTAGTAGGGCAGATAGGACTGATCCAGCGTTCGATCCGGACGTGAACAAGGTCTGGGACCGCTACTGCGAACTGTTCCGACCGGAGCGCGCGAAGCTGACGCCGAGCCGCGCGCGAGCGATCAAGCGGGCGCTGCGCGAGGTCGAATCGGCAGACGACATGTGCGTCGCCGTGGACGGCCTCCACGCCAATCGCCAGCAGAACCCCCGGAAGGATCGGTCTATCGAGGCGATCTGGAAGACGCATCCCAACAGCAGCGGCTCCATGGCCGACCGAATCGAGTGGTTCATCTCGCAAGCACCGCGTTCTTCACGGGCGAAGGCTGGACTTCCGTCCGCCGATCCTGCAATCGTCGCGCGACACAAGCAGACGGTTCAGCGAGGCCACATCTACGGAGACGACGATCCGTCGATGGTGGAGGAAGCCCGGAAGTCAGAGGAATGGTTGGCACGGCACGGCATCGAAACGGTCAGGCGCGAGTCGGACGGCTATCCCACCTTCCCCGGCGGCGGTGGTGCATGACGGGTCACCAGCCCCCTCACTCCCTGGAAGCTGAGCGGTCGGTCCTGGGCCGCATCATGGCGTCGGGGCCGGGGATCGCAGGTGAGGTCATAGGCACCCTCCTTGCACCCAGCCACTTCTACGCCCCGGCCCATCAGACGCTCTACGAGACGATCTACGAGAACTACTACGCGGACCTTCCGCTCGACGCGCTGACGGTCGGAGAGAAGGCGTCGAAGCGGCTCGCGGGCATCTGGAACTGCGACGAGAACGACGCGATCGTTCGCGTTCGCGACATGGCAATCGCGCAGACCACGTTTCAGGGGAACCCCATCGACCACGCGCAGGTCGTCAAGCGGCACGCCGACCTTCGCAACCTCCTCGATCTCACAACGGCAGTTCAACATGAGGTTGCGACCGAGGAGCGCGACCCCGAGGAGATCGCAGCGAGACTTTCCGAGCAGGCGATGAGGATTGCTACCTCCCGTCTGCTGACCCACGAAATCCTGCCGTTCGGGGAGCTTGGCCGTCGATACTTGCGCCAGGCCCGACAGCTTGCGCAGGCCCGTCAGCAGGGGTTGGAGATCGGCGCATACTTCGGACTCTCGTTCCTCGACAAGTACCTGCGGGGGTTGAAGCCCACGGAGCTACTGATCGTGGGGGGCGAGCCGGGGGTCGGGAAGTCTGCCGTGATGTGGAAGGCGGCGATGAAGTTCGCGGAGCGGCAGGCCCGCAAGCCGGAGGACATGCGGATCGGGACGCTGATCCTCAGCTTGGAGATGGGCGAGGAGCAGTCGAACCTTCGACTCGCGCAGACGATCGCCCAGCGCGACGGCGGCAAGCTCCGCGAGGGCGACATCAGCGAGGGCGACTTCAAGCGGATCACCTACGAGTGGGGGCGGCGCAAAGACCTGCCGCTCTACTTCAACTTCGCTTCCTCACTGCGGGTGTCGCAGATGCGTGCCCTGGTGGTCGAGGCGATCCGGCGGCACAACGTAGGACTCGTGTTGATCGATCACTTCCGCTACTTCGATCTCGACCGGCGACTCCGGAACCCGATCGATGAGGACGAGGAAAAGGCGCGCTTCCTCTCCAACAGCATCGCCAAGGACTTGAACGTGGCCTGCGTGTGCATCGCCCACACGACCAAGGGCATCGAGAACACCCCTGACCGGCGACCGAACCTCTCGCACTTGCGGGGGTCGGGTCAGGTTGCGGCCCACGCGGACTTCGTGGGCTTCATCTACCGCCCGTTCACCTACGCGGACGAACGCGACAAGGAAATCGGGGCAGTGAGTGAGACGGACGCCGAGATGATCTGGCGGAAGAACCGCCACGGGATCGACGGTGTAGCAGCGTTCTACTTCAATCCGCAAACGATGGACATCCAGTAGGAGGGAAGCCGTGGAATCAGAGGACCAGCGACCGGCGGACGTGGACCTTGGAGGCGAAGATGCCCCCAGCGACGATCCGCTCGCGGACGTGGAACCCGAGAGCGTTTTCGATGAGGGAAGCGAAGGTGGCGAGGCACTGCCGCCGGGAGTGCAGCAGGGAACGCTAGGCGGGGAGAACCCGTCCGATGAGGCCGCTGCCCAGGAGGGCAACCCGCACGACCCCCTCTCGGAGCCTGAGCCGGAGCCAGGCGAGTTCCTGCAAGACCCCGACGAGGAGGAGGTCGGGACGCCGGACGAGCCGGACGAGCCAGCGGCAGAGGCACCCCCCGAGGAGCCGCCGCCGCCCGAGGAGCCGCCCGCGCCGGAGCCTGAGCCGGAGCCAGCCCCGGAACCGGAGCCGGAACCCGCTCCCGAGCCTGCCCCAGAGGGGGACTCGCCCGCCGAGGAGCCGCCCCAGGAAGCTCCAACTGAAGTTGAAGGCTCTGGCGGCAAGGAGGAGTCCTCCTCGGGTGGTCCCGACGAGGAGGAAAAGCCCGCCGAATCCCCTGATTCCAAGCCAGATTCGTCCAAGGAGAAAAAGGCGAAGGCCAAGCGTGGCCCTGGTCGGCCCCGGAAGCCCGCGAGCCAACGGAAGTCGCGCGCTGGCAAGGGGTCGGACATCCGCGAGTACGTGCCGTTTGAGAGCGCGTCGGAGAAGACGCCGGACGAACTGGCGAAGCTCGCGAAGGACGGGCGGCTCTGGATCAGCCACGACGCGATCAAGTCGCGGAGCGGTCAGGCCGTCCTGCGGGTCACGTACCGGGAACTGTCAAAGGGCGACGAGGCGAGCTTTGAGCTTGCCGCCGTACCGGCGAAGCTATGGACACCGAAAAAGGTATCGGGCCGTCGCCTGGATCAAATGGCGATCTCGGTCGGCTGATCCCCGGACAGCTTGCGTTCCCGAGGGAGGTCGAGTTGCCGCCGAAGCCGAGCGAGCAGACGTGCGACTGGTGCGAGCAGACGGCGGTCGTCTGCGAGGAGATCAAGACCAAGGTGAGCAAGGGCATCCTCGCGACCGGCCAATACATGTGCGCCTGCCCCGACCACCGGGACACGCTGCGCCGGATGATCGCGGCGAAGGCATCGGACAAGCGGAGGTTCTGACGTGAAGGAAGGCAAGGTCATCCTCACCGTCACGGGACAGCGAGTCATCGCCACGTTCGACAAGCGGCAGGGGAGTGGGCGCACGACGCTGTACGAGGTCAACGCCGTCGATCAGCACGGCCAGCCGGTCGAGGAAGCCCTGCGCGCATTCACCGAACTCCCCATCGGGAAGGCGATGGAGTTTGAGGTCAGCCGCTACGACCATCCCCGCCACGGCATCTCGTGGACGGTCCAGAAGCCCCGAGAGAACACGGCGCAGCGGGTGGCGGACTTGGAGGACCGGGTGAAGGACATCGAGGACCGCCTTGGAGCGGTGGAGAGGAGGGGTAATGGAAGCCCGAGCGCGCTCGACCGATCCTGAGACGAGTCACGAGGCCGCGCGGTCGGTCACCAGCCTGACCCGGAAGCAGGCCCACGTCCTGCGGGTGCTGCGCGAGATCGGGCCGCTGACGGACGTGGCGCTCTGCGAGGCGTACCGGACCCACGTGATGCGGGGACTGGTGGAGCGCCAGTCGGAGTCCGGCATCCGGACCCGTCGCCACGAGCTTGCCGAGATGGACCCGCCGCGAGTCGTTCGGGTCGGGACGACGACGCTTCAGAGCGGAAGGCGCGCGATCCGGTGGAAGGCAGCCGAGGGATGAGCAGCCTGAAGATCGCGAGGAACTTCGGACTGCCGTTGGAGGCAGTCACCCAGACGTTCGCGATCCTCGCGAAGCGCGGTGCGGGCAAGAGCTACACCGCCTCCGTGATGGTGGAGGAGATGCTGGACAACGGCCTCCTCCCCGTGGTCCTCGATCCCCTCGGAGTGTGGTGGGGCTTGCAGTCCTCATCGGACGGGAAGCGGGAGGGCTACCCGATCACCGTCCTGGGCGGCGATCACGGCAACGTCCCGTTGGAGGCCACGGCGGGCACCGTGATCGCGGACTTCGTGGTCAGCGAGCAGCACCCTGTCGTGCTGGACCTGTCGCACTTCAACAAGGCCGATCAGATCAGGTTCTCGACGGCGTTCGCGGAGCGGCTGTATCAGAAGAACCGCGACCCGCTGCATCTCGTGGTGGACGAGGCCGACCTGTTCGCACCGCAGTCCAGCCCGCGCGGCTACGAGGCCCGGATGCTTGGCTCGATGGAAGACCTGGCGCGCCGGGGGCGGGCGCGCGGGATCGGGATGACCCTCGTTACCCAGCGATCAGCCGTCTTGAACAAGAACGTCCTGACGCAGATCGAAGTCCTCGTGGTGATGCGGACCACTTCCCCGCAGGATCGCAAGGCGATCAAGGCGTGGGTCGATGTCCACGGCGAGGAGGAGACGTGGATGGAGATGAACACCGCCCTTCCGAAGCTCCCCATCGGCGTCGCCTACGTGTGGTCGCCTGGCTGGCTCGACACCTTCAAGCGGGTGGAGATTCGGAAGCGCAGCACGTTCGACTCATCGGCCACGCCGAAGGTCGGGCAGCGTCGCGTCGAGCCGAAACGGCGTGCGGAGGTAGACCTGGATGCGCTCCGCGACCGAATGGCCGAGACGATCGAGCGCGCCAAGAAGGACGACCCGGCTCATCTGCGGCGGGAGATCACGCGACTTGAGTCGGAGCTTGCCAAGAAGCCCGAGATGCCCGAGCCACCCGAGCCGGAGGTCGTGGAGGTCTTCCCATCGGAGTTGCGCAGCGCGATCGAGAACGATGTCGTGGGCGAGATTCGGAGCGCCGGGGAGCGGCTGGTGGCGACCGCCGACAAGCTGGCCGAAGACCTGGCGAATATGCCCACGGATACGCCCAGAGATGTGCCCAAAGCGCGCGAGACAATGGCCGAGCATCAGCAGGCAGTCGGGTCCGCACTCGGGCATCCGGGGTATCCGGGCAACCGAAGGGCGCAGCGCCCGGAGCATCGGCCCTCGACCGACAACGGCTCGCTGAGCAAGGCCGCGCGCGTCCTGCTGGAAACCCTGGTGGCGCACTCGCCCATGAAGATGAGCCGCGCGCAGGTGTCCACGCTGTCCGGCTACAAGCCCCGGAGCAGCACGTTCGCTAACGCCCTCTCCGAACTGAACACGAAAGGACTGATCGAGAAAGACGGCGCTGGCAGGGGAGCGTTCCTGTCGCCCTCGCAGGAGGGGTTCGACATGATCGGCGCGGCTCCGAAGCCGCAGACTCCCGGCGAGATTCAACAGACCTGGCTCTCGTCGCTGCCGCAGGCTCCGTCCACGATGCTCTCGTTCCTGATCGGGCAGTACCCGTCCTGGGTTGATCGCGAAAAGGTCAGCGAGGAAACGGGCTACTCGACCACGAGCAGCACGTTCGCGAATGCGCTCTCGACTCTCCGGACAAACGGCCTGCTGGAAGACGGCCCCGACCGGCTCGTGCGTGCGACCGAGACGCTGTTCCTGTGAAGCCCCTGGTGATCGTCCCGACCTACATGACGGAACCCGAGGACGTGGAGACGTGTCGGGTGTCGATCGCATCTGTTCGCACGACGCAGGGCGATTCGGTGGACGTGCTGGCGGTCGATGACGGCAGCCCGGAGCCGGAACTGGTGGACGAGCTTGAGCAGCACAGCGACGAACTGTCGTTTGAGCTTTTCCGCAAGGAGGAGAACTCCGGCTTCGCGAAGACGGTGAACGTGGGACTCCGGCGATGCCTCAATGATGGGCGCGAGGCCGTGCTGCTGAACGCCGACATGGAGATCACAAAGCACGGTTGGCTCGCGCACTTCAGGGCGACCACCGACAACCTGGGCCGGAAGGCGGCGGTCGTCGGCGCGCTGCTGCTCTACCCCTCTGGCCTGATCCAGCACGCCGGGGTCTACTTCAGCCTCCTCAGTCGAACCTTCGACCACCGTTACAAGTACGGGCCGGGGAATCTCAAGGAGGCGCTTGAGAAAGAGGTCTGCCCGGTCACGGCGGCGTTCCAGTTCATCCGGCACGAGACGCTGGAAAAGGTGGGCCTCTACGACGAGCAGTTCTATCTGGGGTGGGAGGACGTGGACTATTGCATCCGTGTCTTCCTGCACGGCGAGCAGTGCGTCTACAACCCGAACGTCCGT
>Ga0075434_100006283_pt1 | contig 10885 bp, 10 predicted proteins | sample RhiMethybrSRZTD3_FD_75298 | JGI IMG/M metagenome (GOLD analysis project Ga0075434, IMG submission 75298) | Populus rhizosphere microbial communities from Tennessee, USA - Rhizosphere MetaG P. TD hybrid SRZTD3 | ecosystem: Host-associated > Plants > Roots > Rhizosphere > Soil | place: USA...
CCGTGGGCGCGGCTCCGGCGGACGCGGGAGTCCGCAGCGCTCGTCCGCTAATCCCTGCTTCTGGCGCCGGCTTCCGCGTTTACCGTCGGTCGCTGCGAGAACCTCTCGGCGTGAAGAGGCCGCACCGGTCTCTCGGTGCGGCGGACGTTGACTGGCACTACGGGGAGGTCAACATGGCCACTGCTACCGAAGAGGCCGCGCTCAGTCGGGAGCGCATCGTCCTCTCGCCGATCGCCGATCCCGCACCGCTCGGGCTCGCGGCGTTCGCGCTCACCACCTTTGTCCTCAGCGGACACAACGCAGGATTCATGCCCGACGCGATCTGGGTTGGACTCGCGCTCTTCTACGGAGGGGTCGTGCAGCTCCTCGCCGGCATGTGGGAGTTCCGGAACCGGAACGTCTTCGGCGCGACGGCGTTCTCGTCGTACGGCGGCTTCTGGCTCGCGCTCGGGTCGTTCGTCGTCCTCGTCTCGGCCTCGGGCGGTTTCGCGAGCCTGCTCAAGGGGCCCGACCTCGAGAACGGCCTGGCATGGTTCCTGATCGCATTCGCAATCTTCAACACGTACATGCTGATGTTCGCCACGCGGGTGAACTGGGCTGTCACCGGGGTCTTTCTCACGCTGGAGATCACCGAGATCCTGCTCGCGATCGGGTTCTTCCGGCTCGCGCACGGTCAGAGCGCGTACTGGCTGCACGTCGGCGGCTGGGCAGGCATCGTGACCGCAGGCGTTGCCTGGTATACATCCGCCGCAGGTGTAATCAACGGCATGGCGCCGCGGGCGGTTCTCCCGGTCGGGCGGCCGATGTGGGGTGAGCTGCCGGCCGCAGCCGAGGCGAGATCGCCGTTTGCACGGCGGACGCAAGCCTGAATGGCCGGGAGGTCGATGGAATGAGCGCCAGAGTCGCGGCACAGGCAATCGACACGCTGTTTCTCGAGGAGCGGCGTTATCCGCCCCCGCCGAAGTTCGCCGTCCAGGCGAACGCGAAGCCCGACATCTACGAGCGCGACTTCGAGGAGTTCTGGGAGGCCGAAGGGCGGGATCGAGTCACCTGGTTCGAGCCCTTCCAGACACTGCTGAAGTGGAACCAGCCGTACGCGGAGTGGTACGTCGGCGGGAAGCTCAACGTCGCGTACAACTGCGTCGACCGCCATGTGGAGGCAGGCCTCGGGAACAAGGCCGCCTTCTTCTGGGAGGGCGAGCCTGGAGACCGCCGAACGATTAGCTTCGCGGACCTCCAGGGCGAGGTCGTCCGCTTCGCCAACGCGCTCAAGCGCCTCGGCGTCGGCAAGGGCACGCCTGTCGGGATCTACATGGGGATGGTTCCGGAGCTCCCGGTCGCGATGCTCGCGTGTGCCCGGCTCGGCGCTCCCCACACCGTGGTCTTCGGCGGCTTCAGCGCCGAGTCGCTCTCCGGTCGCCTCAACGACATGGAGTGCGAGCTGCTGATCACGCAGGACGAGGGCTGGAGGCGCGGCACGACCGTGCCGCTGAAGCTCAACGCCGACGAGGCGCTCGAGTCCACGACGACGGTCGAGCGCATGGTCGTTGTCCGCCGGACGGGCGGGGGCGTCCCGTTCCAGGAGGGACGCGATCTCTGGTGGCACGACCTCGTCGAGGGCGAAAGCGACGACCCCGCGAGCTGTCCGTGCGAGCCGATGGACTCGGAGGACCTGCTCTACCTGCTGTACACGAGCGGGACGACCGCGAAACCCAAAGGGATCGTGCACACCACCGCCGGCTACCTCATCGGCGTGGCGACGACCCACCACTACATCTTCGACATCAAGCCCGACTCGGTCTACTGGTGCGCGGCCGACATCGGCTGGGTGACCGGCCACAGCTACATCGTGTACGGGCCGCTCTGCAACGGCACGACCGGTGTCATCTACGAGGGCACGCCCGACTACCCCGACAAGGATCGCTGGTGGGAGATCATCGAGCGGTACGAGGTCGACATCCTCTACACGGCGCCGACGGCGATCCGTGCCCACATGAAGTGGGGACCGGAGTACGCGGAGCGCCACGATCTCTCCTCCCTGCGCCTGCTTGGCACGGTCGGCGAGCCGATCAACCCGGAGGCCTGGGTCTGGTACCGCGAGCACATCGGCGGTGACCGCTGCCCGGTCGTGGACACCTGGTGGCAGACGGAGACCGGGATGATCCTCATCACGCCGCTTCCGGGCGTGACTACGTTGAAGCCCGGGTCGGCGACGAAGCCGTTCCCGGGCGTCCTCCCAGCCGTTTACGACGACCAGGGGAACGACGTGGGACCGGGCGGCGGCGGCTACCTCGTCCTCAAGCGGCCGTGGCCGGCGATGCTGCGAGGCATCTACAAGGATCCCGACCGGTACGTCGACACGTACTGGTCTCGCTACTCCGATGCCTACTTCGCCGGCGACGGCGCGCGGATCGACGAGGACGCCGACTACTGGCTCCTGGGCCGTGTCGACGACGTCATGAACGTGTCGGGCCACCGGATCTCGACGATCGAGGTCGAGAGCGCGCTAGTCGACCACCAGGGTGTCGCGGAGGCGGCGGTCTGCGGCCGCACCGACCCGCATACCGGGCAGGCGATCGTCGCGTACGTCACGCTCAAGGGCGGACGCGACGGATCGGTCGAGATGCTCGACGAGCTCCGAGACCACGTCTCCCGCAAGATCGGCCCGATCGCGAAGCCTGCGAACATCGTCTTCACGCCTGAGCTACCGAAGACACGATCCGGCAAGATCATGCGTCGCCTGCTCCGCGACGTTGCGGAGCATCGGGAGCTAGGCGACACGACCACGCTGGCCGATCCGGCCGTCGTCGAGGAGATCAAGAAGCGGGCGGAGGCCGAGACGATCGAGGAGTAGCGCCGGACGAGAAGCTGGCCTCGTCGCGACTAGCGGCGAGGCCGCATCATCTGGTCGTCCGGCGGACAGACGCACGCGCGGTGCTCGAGGCCGCAGCCTCGACAGGTGCTCTGCCACCAGATCCACCAGAGGCGAAACAGGCAGAACGGGATGCCCACGGCCGCGAGCGCGATGATGATCGCGGGCTCGCTCACGAGCCTCCGATGATAGAGCGGTCAGCGGCGGGTGCCTAGGTGTGCTTGACATGTGACCATTTGGTCACGTATCCTGATTGCCGTGGAGGACGACGATCGCGTGTTCAAGGCGCTTGCCGACCCGACGAGGCGCTTCCTGCTCGACCGACTGTTCGAGCGTGACGGCCGCACGCTCACCGAGCTCGAGTCCGAGCTGGAGATGACCCGTTTCGGCGCGATGAAGCACCTTCGCGTGCTCGCCGAGGCCGGGCTCGTCGTCACGCGGCGATCGGGTCGGGAGAAGCTCCATTTCCTCAATCCCGTCCCGATCCGCCTGATCCACGATCGCTGGATCCACAAGTACGCCGAGCGCCGGGTCTCGGCGCTCGCCGAGCTCAAGACGGAACTGGAGGAAACTGGATGACGACGATGACCGAGATTCAGACGACCCAGGTGTACCAAGTGTTCATCAAGGCAACCCCGGAGCGGATCTGGGATGCGATCACGAAGCCCGAGTTCGTGGAGAAGTACTTCTTCGGCGCCCAGGTCGAGTCCACGTACGAGCCCGGGACTCCGCTTCGCAGCTGGTCGCCCGATCGCGCGAAGCTCTGGACGGACAACACCGTCGTCGAGGCGAACCCGCCGCGGCGCCTCGTGCACACGTGGCGGAGCCTGTACGACGACGAACTGGCGTCCGAAGACGAGAGCCGGGTCACCTGGGAGATCGAGCCGCAGGCGGGCGGCTACTCGAAGCTGACGCTCGTACACGACCAGCTCGACGGTGCGCCGAAGACGGCCGAGCGTGTCGCGGGTGGCTGGCTCCTGATCATCAGCGGGCTGAAGACGCTCGTCGAGACCGGCGAGCCGCTCACGGCCTCGTGGGAGTAGCGGCGTAGCGGCGGCGGCGAGCGGCGGGCACCGGCAGCCCGCCGCTCCGGCCGCGAAGCGGCCTGTCCGCCGAAGGCGGACCACTGGAAGGGGTCTGTGGGAGCCGGGAGGTTCCCCCAGGGCGAGGCGTAGCGCTACGAGACCCGGACGGCGCCGACGTAGCCGAGGGCACGGCTGCGCACGTCGAGCTGTGAGAACCGGACGACGTCGCCGGTGTGCGGTGCCTCGATCAACCAGCCGCGGCCAACGTAGATCCCGACGTGGCGCGGGCCGCGCTTCGTCTGTTCGAAGAACACCAGGTCGCCCGCGTCGAGGCGAGACCGTGCGACCGGCCGGCCCGACCGGAGCTGCCAGCGGCTGCCGTGGAGCAGCGGCACGCCGAGCAGCCCGTAGACGTACTGCACGAGCCCCGAGCAGTCGAATCCTCCCGCCGGGCTGTCGCCGCCCCAGACGTACGGCACGCCGAGGTACCGCTCCGCGAGGTGCACCGCTCGGATGCCGACGGAGTTCCCGGCGAGCCGGAACGGGACCGTCGCCGGACCACGCATCGACCGCAACGTCGCCGGTCCGGCGATCCCGTCAACCCCGAGCCCCACGAAGCGCTGGTACTCACGCACCTCGGCCTGCGTAACGTCGCCGAAGATCCCGTCGAAGCCGCTCGCGAACCCGTGGCGGGCGAGCTCGAACTGGAGCGCGGCCACATCCCAGCCGACCAGGCCGTGCCGTAGCGGCCGCGAACCGAGCCGCGGCCGCCCGAGGCGCCCGAGCGCTCGGCGCGTCCGAGGGCCGACCACGCCGTCCGCGTGGAGGCCCGCGCGACGCTGGAACCTGCGGAGCGCCGCCGCCGTCCGCGGGCCACGAACGCCGTCGATTGCCGCGCCATAGAGCCCCTTCGACCGCAGAGCGATCTGAAGAGCGGCGACGCTCGCCTTCCCCGCGCCGTGGACCGGCGCCGGAGCGACGAGCACGGAGACGACGAGCGCGACGAAGAGACCCACTCGACGCATCGTCTGCATGCGCGTTTCGCCGCCGGCCTCGCGTCTCCTCGCGCCAGGCGGGTACCAGCTGCTTGAATCGCACCGTGGCCGCGCTCTACCGCAAGTACCGCCCCCAGCGCTTCGACGACGTGGTCGGACAGGAGCCGATCGTGCGGACGCTGCGGAACGCGATCTCGGCGGGCCGGGTTCGCCAGGCCTACCTGTTCGCCGGCCCGCGCGGCACCGGCAAGACCTCGCTGGCGCGGATCCTCGCGAAGAGCCTGAACTGCGCCCAGGGCCCGACCCCCGACCCGGACGGAACGTGCCACGCCTGCGTCGCGATCGCCAACGGGACGTCGCTCGACGTGATCGAGATGGACGCCGCCTCCCAACGCGGCATCGACGACATCCGTGACATCCGCGAGCGCGTCGTGCTCCAGCCCGCGGAGGGCCGCTACCGGATCTACATCCTCGACGAGGCGCACCAGCTGACCGACGCAGCGTTCAACGCCCTGCTGAAGCTGATCGAGGAGCCTCCTCCCCACCTCGTCTTCGTCTTCTGCACCACGGAGCTGCAGAAGATGCTCCCGACCGTCCGCTCGCGCTGCCAGACCTTCGTCTTCTCGCGCCCGCGCCTGCCCGAGCTCGTGAAGCTGCTACGCCGCATCGCCGACGAGGAGAGGATCGACGCCCCGGATGCCGCCCTGTCGCTGATCGCTCGCTCCGCTCGCGGCTCGTACCGAGATGCCGTCTCGACCCTCGATCAACTCGCCTCGGCGACCGCCGGTGAGGTCAGCGTCCAGGCGGTCCTGCAGCTGCTGGGCGCGATCGAGGACGAGGCGCTCTTCCGCCTCTGCGACCTGGTGGTCGACCGCGACACTGCCGGGGCGCTCGAGTTCCTCGAAGAGCTCGCGGAACAGGGCCAGGATCTGGGGCGTCTCGTCACCGATCTCCTCGAGCACCTCCGCCACCTGATGGTCGTGCAGCACGTCGGCGAGGTGCCCGCCTCGTTGCCGGTGACCGACGAGACGCGCGAGCGCCTTCAGTCGCAGGCGAACCAGCTGGGTCAGGCGACCGTCGTGCGGCTCTGCGACCTGCTCGCCGTTGCGGTGGACGATCTCCGGCAGGGCGGGGATCCGCGCCTCCCCCTCGAGCTCGCACTCGTCAAGGTGACGAGGCCGGACGCCGACCTCGCGCAGGAATCCCTTGCGTACCGTGTCGAGCAGCTCGAGGAGCGCTCCCGCTCGGTGACTGCCGTGGCCAGCGAACCCGTCGTCGAGCCGGCCCCTGCGCCTGCAGCAGAGCCGGCTTCCGAGCCGCCGCCGCTCGAGCTTGTTCAACTGCAGGAGGCGTGGCAGCGATCCGTGCTTCCCGCAGTCGAGGAGCGCTCCATCCCGACCGCGGCGATGCTGCGCGAGGCGCGGCCGGCCGAGCTCGCCGACGACACGCTCACCCTGGAATTCCCCCCGGCCGCCGAGTTCCACCGCAAGCTCGCCGAGGAGCCCAAGAACGCCGGGACGCTTGCCGACGCGCTCTACGAGGTGACCGGTCGGCGGCTCACGCTCGCCTTCGCGGTCGGCGAGGCTCCCGACGAGCCGGCGGAGCCGGCGCAACCGAGCGAGGAAGAACTCGTCTCGATGCTCAAGGAGACGTTCGACGCCCGGGAGATTGACGAGCCGTAGGCCCTCGAAGAGACCTCGTGCCAGACTTCAGTCTGGCACGTACGTGGTGCTGTCGAAGAGTAGGAGGTCGCCGTGAGCATGGACATCAACAAGATGATGAAGCAGGTGCAGCAGATGCAGGCCGACATGGCGAAGGCCCAGGAGGAGCTCGCGAACGAGACGGTGGAGGCGTCGGCCGGCGGCGGCATGGTCACCGTCAAGGCAACCGGCGCGCTCGAGATCATCGAGGTCAAGATCGCGCCCGAGGCGATCGATCCCGACGACCCTGAGCTGCTCGCCGACATGGTGCTCGCGGCGGTGAACGAGGCGATCCGCTCCGCGCAGGGGCTCGCGCAGTCGAAGCTGGGCGGCGCCCTCGGCGATCTCGGTGGGCTGGGACTGCCCGGGCTGGGCGCATAGCAGTTCTCACCGCCCCTACGAGCTTGGCTGCAGGTAGCCGCCGATCGCAATCGTGAAGGTGCAGCCGAGCGCCTGGCTCAACGACGCTCCGATCCGCAGGACGGTCCCGGCCGCGAAGTCGAAGTGCACCGCGTCGCTAGCTGAGAACCGGCCGCCGAACGCCTTTTCGTAGGTGAGCGGCAGGACACCCTCGTCATTCGAGCCAAAGACGGATCCGGCGGCTGCGACCGCGTCTTCGCCGGCCGCTTCGCTACCGATGTACTCGACGACGAGTGTCTTGCCCGCCGGCACTGTGTAGATCGGCTCGTTGTCGTCGCAGTTCCCGAACGGGCCCGGTTCGCCCTGGAGCGTGTGGGACACCACGACCTCGTTGTTTGCCGATCGCACCGGGGCTGTTCCCTGCTCGTGCACCTTGACGTTCCCCTGATCGTCCAGCGGCCCGGCGATCGTCGCGGATACCGACTGCGCCGCGCGTGCGATCGGCTCACGGAACACCGTCGAGCCGAGAAGCGCCGCGCCGACGACAAGCAACAAGACGAACTGCCACTTCCTCATGAGCGCCTCCTCTCTCTCTCTCTCTCCTGCGTGGCCAGTTTCCGCAACGGTCTTAAAGCAGCCTTAAGGTCAGCGAACCGGGAAGACACCGGCGGCGCGTCCGCCGGGGTCGATCCGCTGTTATGGCGACGCGTCGACGAGGTACCCCGACAACGTGACGTCTGCATCGGCCGCCCCCGCGGTGTCGATGCGCGAGAGGTAGGCGGTGACATGTGACGCCGGGCCGTAGATGAGGTCGAGCGCCTCGCTCAGCTGCCAGAGATCGCGATACGGCGCGCCGGGTGAGACGACCAGTGTGAACGGCAAGAAGTGTTTGAAGGTCGCGAACTGGAGCTGGAGCAGCGGATGCTGTCCCGGGTCCAGCTCCGCCTGACCGGAGACGTGAGTGATTACCAGGTACTTGCCCTGCGGAAGCTGGAATTGACCGGAACCCGACGCCGATCCGGACGGGATCTCGATGTGGACCATGTCGTTGAACTGTTGGCGGGCCGGGTTTTCGGTGTCCCGTGTTGGCACCGGCGCATCGTCCGCGTTCGTGATGCGGACGCCATTTGCCGCTGGGTCGAGCTTCACGCTGTTTGCGGTGGCGTCGAGCTTCACGTCCGGCACGCCCGTGATGCCAACGAGCGCTGTTCCCTGCTCGTGCACCTTGACGTTGCCATTTGCATCCAGCGGGCCCGTGATGTTCGCGCTAATGCTCTGAGCGGCGCTCGCGATCGGTTCGCGGAGCGCAGTCGCCCCGAGGATCGTCGCGCCGACGAGAAGCAGCGCCACGACTGCCGCCTTCTTCATGGGAGCCTCCTCCCTCTCGCTTGCGAGGGAGTTTCAGCAGCGGCCTTAAAGCGTCCTTAAGGTCAGCGCACGGTGAAGCTGGCCGCGCTCCTCGCGGTGCCTGCCGGGGTGGTGACGGCAATCGGGCCCGAAGTGGCGCCCGGGGGAACGTGTGCGCTGACGATCGTGTTCCCGAACGGCGTGAACTGCGCCGGCGTCCCGTTGAAGGTCACGCCGGTGACGCCGCTGAAGCCGGTGCCGGAGATGTAGACGTTCGAGCCCATCAGGCCGCTCGTCGGCGTGAAGCTCGTCACCGACAGCGTCACGGTGAAATTCGTGGCGCTCGTCGCGGTGCCCGCCGGGGTCGTGACGGTGATGCGGCCGGAGGACGCTCCGTCCGGGACGGTGGCCGTGATGTGCGTCCCCGAGTCGACACCAAAGACAGCGGCGCGGCCGTTGAACTTGACTGAGGTCGCCCCGGTGAAGTTCGTGCCCGTGATGCCGACGCTGGTTCCGGTCGGACCGGACCCGGGTGAGAAGCTGGAGATCGTCGGCGCGGATCCGCCGCCGCCTCCTCCGCCGCCCGTCACCGTGAAGCTTGTGGCGCTCGTGGTGGTGCTCGGCGTGCCGAAGCGGAAGACGCTGATCGGGCCGGTCGTGGCCCCGGCCGGAACGATGGCCTGCAGCTGGGTCGACGAGATGACCTGGGTGCTCGCCGCGAGGCCGTTGAACCGCGCAGACGAGAAGGCGCTGAACCCGGCACCGTTGATCGTGACCGTGGCGCCGGGCGGCCCGCTCGTCGGCGAGAAGCCGGAGATCGTAAAGGTGACCGTGAAGCTGGATGCGCTCATGGCAGTGCCGGCGGGAGTCGTCACCGCGATCGGGCCGGTCGTGGCGCCGTTCGGCACGGTGGCGTGCAGGGTCGTGTCCGAGACCACCGAGAAGGTCGCGGCCAGCACGCCGAAGGTGACCGCGGTCGCGGTTCCGAGGTTCGCGCCGTTGATCGTCACTACCGTCGAGCCGGCGGCCCCGGATGTCGGGCTGAAGCTCGAGATGGACGGCCCCGGTCCCGGACCGCCGCCGCCGTAGCCGACGCGATGGACGGCCCCTTCACCGCGCGCGAGGTAGAGCAGGTCGCCGCCCGGCGTGACGATCATGTCGACCGGGTTCGGGATCCCGGAGGCGAAGCTGGTGACGCCATTCCCGTTCGCCGGGTCGAGCCGGTAGATCCAGCCGGCGCACAGGTCGCCGAAGAAGTAGTTGCCCACGTAGGAGGCGGGGAAGGTGACCTGCTGCGGGTTGTAGAAGGCGCCGCCGGTGATGGCGCACCCGGTCGGCGTCCCGCTGGAGTGCTGGTACGCGTAGAGCGGGCCTTTGTACTGCGGGTCGTTCGTCGGTCCCTCGGTGTTCGGCCAGCCGTAGTTCGTGCCCGCCGCTCCTTCGTCGATCTCCTCCCAGGTCGACTGGCCGACGTCGTTGATGAAGAGCCGGCCCGTCCCCGGCTGGAAACCGAACGTGAACGGGTTGCGCAGCCCGAGCGCCCAGATCGCGCGGTTCTTGCCGCTTGCCGTGGCGTAGAACGGGTTGTCCGTGGGAATCGTGCCGTCGGAGTTGAACCGCAGCAGCTTGCCGAGCAGATTCGTGAGCGTCTGTGCGTTCGAGCCGTTCGCGTTCTCGCCGACGCCGAGGTAGAGCTTCCCGTCAGGGCCGAAGTGAAGGCCGCCGCCGTTGTGATTCGTCGCACTGCTGAGGTTGTCGAGATCGAGAAGCACGTGCTCGCTGTTCGGAACCGCGACGTCGCCGTTGGCCGTGAAGCGGCTCACCCGGTTGTGCTCCGGCGCAGTCGGGACGGTGTAGTAGAGGTAGATGAAGTGGTTCGTGGCGAAGGCGGGATCGAACGCGATCCCGAGCAGGCCTCGCTCACCCTGCGAGTCGACGGTCAGGGTCAGGAACGGCGTCGAGAGCAGCTGCCCGTTCTTGATCACCCGCACGCTGCCGCCCTGCTGGAGCACGAAGATGCGGCCGTCCGGAGCGAGCGCCATCGCCGTCGGATTGGACATGCCCTGCGCGACCAGCGTGTCCGTGAAGCCGGGAGGCACGGTCGCTGCTGCGGCCGAGCCGGCGAGCACGAGCGCGAGGGCCGCGACGGCGAGCTGAACGCGGAGCACCGAGCCGGAGCATAGTGGGAGGCGGTCGCGCCGCGCTCGCGGGCACAATGGCCGCGATGCTCTCGCCGGCCGTCCAGAATCTCGTCGCGCAGCTGACGCGCCTTCCCGGTATCGGGACCCGAACCGCCCAGCGTCTGGCGTTTCATCTCCTGCAGGTGCCGAAGGCCGAGGCGCTGGCGCTCGCGGACGCCATCCGTGACGTCAAGGAACGTGTCCGATTCTGCCGGGAATGCGGGAACCTGACCGAGGCCGAGCTCTGCGAGATCTGCGAGGACGCCCGCCGTGACCGGACGATCGTCTGCGTCGTCGAGCAGCCCGTCGATCTCGTCTCGCTCGAGCGGACGGCCGAGTTCCGCGGCCTCTACCACGTGCTCGGCGGCGCGCTCTCGCCGCTCGACGGCGTCGAGCCCGAGCACCT
>Ga0075434_100006286_pt1 | contig 10883 bp, 8 predicted proteins | sample RhiMethybrSRZTD3_FD_75298 | JGI IMG/M metagenome (GOLD analysis project Ga0075434, IMG submission 75298) | Populus rhizosphere microbial communities from Tennessee, USA - Rhizosphere MetaG P. TD hybrid SRZTD3 | ecosystem: Host-associated > Plants > Roots > Rhizosphere > Soil | place: USA...
GAAGGCGCGGTCCATGAGGTCGAGCTCGTTCAGGACCCCGCTCACCTCCTTCGCCGCCAGCGGCTGCTCCGTGGTCACGCTGACGACGAGCTGCGAGATGCCGAGATCGCGCATCATGCCGATCGCTCGGCGCGCGGGCTGGTCCGGCGTGATCAGGACCAGGTCGGGGATGCGGCGGTCCTTGGCGGCGAGGACGTCGCCGGCGCAGGGGCCGTCGCCGCAGCGGAGGAACCCGAAGTCGATCATCCACTGGTCGTCGAAGATCTTCGACAGGTAGTTGCGGCCGGAATCGGGGACGAGCACGACGACGACGGCGTCCGGCCCGAGCTCCTCCCCCACGACGAGCGCGGCGTGCACCGCCGTGCCACACGACCCGCCGATGAGCAGACCTTCCTCGCGGGTGACGCGTCGCGCCATCGCGAACGACTCGGCGTCGCTCACTCGGATCACACGGTCCACGACCGACGCGTCGTACGTCGCGGGCCAGAAGTCCTCACCGACGCCCTCCACGAGATACGGACGGCCGGCGCCGCCCGAGTAGACCGACCCCTCGGGGTCGGCGCCGACGACCTGGACGTCGGGGTTCTGTGTCTTGAGGTACCGGCCGACGCCGGTGATGCTCCCGCCGGTGCCGATGCCGGCGACGAAGTGCGTGATGCGCCCGGCGGTCTGCCGCCAGACCTCGGGGCCCGTGGAGCGTTCGTGCTCGGCCGGGTTGGCCGGGTTCGAGTACTGATCGGGCCGGAACGAGTCCGGCGTCTCGCGCACCAGCCGCTCGGCCGTCGAGTAGTAGGAGTCCGGGTGCTCGGGCGGGACCGCCGTCGGAGTCACCACGACCTCGGCGCCGTACGCGCGCAGCAACGCCACCTTCTCGTCGCTCATCTTGTCGCTCATCACGAAGACGCAGCGGTACCCGCGTTGGGCGGCGACGATCGCGAGGCCGACGCCGGTGTTGCCGGACGTCGGCTCGACGATGGTGCCGCCCGGCTTGAGCAGGCCGTCGCGCTCGGCGGCGTCGACCATCGCCACCGCGGGCCGGTCCTTCACGGATCCGCCCGGGTTCGTGGTCTCCATCTTGGCGATGAGATCGCACGTGAGTCCGCGCCCGATGCGTGAGAGCCGCACGAGCGGGGTGTCGCCGATGAGGTCGAGGACCGAGTCCGCCACGTCCATCTCACCGGCCATCAGATGCCCCTCTGCGCCGTCGCAAGCTCCGGCTCTGCGGCGACGGTCGGCAAAGCCGCCGTCGCCGCCCGACGGTACCCTCCCGCTCATGCAAGAGCATTCGTTCTCGATCGACGTCGACGCGTCGCCGGAAGAGGTCTGGGAGGTCTTCTGGTACCGCGGGAGCGACCGGCCGAAGAACAAGATCGGGACGATCGACATCCTCCACCCCGGGGACGAGGTCGGGAACGGGCTCGTGCGCCACTGCACGTTCCCCGTGCCGCGGTTCCTCCTCTCGGGTGGCGTCGGTCAGTCGTGGGAATGGCTGACCGAGGTGAAGCGCCACGAGTCGTGGCGCTACGACGCCATCGGCAAGCCGTTGTGGTCGCGTGCCGAGGGCTTCCAGCGCCTCGAGGACCTCGGCGACGGCCGCACCCGCATCCACTTCACCGAGCGCTACGAGACGTTCAACCCGTGGATGCGCCGCCTCGGCCTCGAGCGGTACGTGCACAACCGACTGTCGCGCGACAACGACACGCTCCTCGCCGCCATCGAGGGAGGCGTCCGCTGGCACCGCAAGCGCGCCGGCGCCGCGTCGACGGGCGTCGACGCGGCAACCGGCGAGGGCGCAGGTCGGTCTGATCAGCCCTAGCGCGCGGGCTGGATGTTCTGGTTCAGGTGGAACAGGTTGTCGGGGTCGTACTTCGCCTTGATCTTCGACAGGCGCTCGTAGTTCCCGCCGTAGTTCGCCTCGACGCGGTTCTGGTCGTCGTCGCCCATGAAGTTCACGTAGCCGCCGTCGGTCCCCGAGTAGGGGTGGATGGCTGACCAGTAGTCGCGAACCCACTTCGTGTTGGCCTCGTTGTCGGCCGGGTCGGGCCACATGCCCGCGATGACGCACGCGAAGCTCACGTCGCGGTACGCGAAGGCCGTCTCATCCGGCTGCACCTGCTGCACGGCCCCGTCGATCGGGTACAGGTGCACAGTCGAGTTGACGACCGGGACCTGCGACCCGTGCTCGACGTGGAGCGGGATCGCGTCGTCGGTGAGCTCCTTCACGAAGTCCGCCTTCCAGTAGTGCTGGAGCCCCGGTGGCAGCAACGCGTCGAACGCGCTGTTGAGCGCCGGGTACGGCATCGACCCGACGTGCTCGGCGACCACGGGACCGGCGTCGCGCAGTGGCTTGAGCACCGCGGCGGCGTCGCTCTCGGGGCCCGACCAGCACGTCACGACGCCACACAGGGTGTCGCCGTGCCGCTCCTCCGGGATGAAGGGCAGTGGCGGGGCGATCTGGAACATGAAGAACGCGCCCAGCTCCTCCGGTGCCTCCGCGATGTACTGCCGGTAGAAGGCCATCACGTCGGCTGCCGCGTCGAGCTCGAAGAAGATCGGCCCACCGACGATGTTGCCGACGGGGTGCAGACGGAACTCGAGCGACGTGGCGACGCCGAAGTTTCCGCCCCCTCCTCGCAGGGCCCAGAAGAGGTCGTCGTTCTCGTCCTCGCTGGCCCGGAGCAGGCGTCCGTCTGCCGTCACGACATCGGCGGCAATGAGGTTGTCGCACGACAGGCCGTACTTGCGGGCGAGGTACCCGATGCCGCCGCCCAAGGTCAGACCGCCGACGCCGGTGGTCGAGATCACCCCGCCCGTCGTGGACAGCCCGAAGGCGTTGGTCGCGTGGTCGAAATCGCCCCAGAGCGCTCCTCCGCCGGCACGAGCCACGCCCGCGGCCGGGTCGACCTGGACGTTGCGCATGCCCGACAGGTCGATGACGAGGCCGTCGTCGACCGTGCCGAAGCCGGGGACGCTGTGGCCGCCGCCACGCACGGCGAGGTCGAGTCCCGCGTCGTGGGCGGTCTCGACCGTCGCGATGACGTCGGCGGCGTCGGCGCACTGCACCACCGCCCGAGGGCGTCGATCGTGCATCCCGTTGTAGACCTTGCGGGCGTCGTCGTACCCGGGAGCGTCCGGTTGGACGACCTCGCCGCGGGCTCGCTCCTGCAGACTCTCGATGCTTGCAGCCATGATTTCCCCCTGCTTGTGGTGACCGTGCCATCACGATGAGGCATCGGGCGCAGGCCCGCATCGGGGAGACCACCCACCGGTTGTTCTCCGGGCATGGGTGATTTCACCCACGCGGTCAGGAGCCGCGACCGACGAGCTGGTGTTCGAAGGCGAAGGCGGTCGCCGCGGCGCGGGACGACACCTCGATCTTGGTGAAGATGTTCGAGAGGTGGCGGGCGATGGTCTTCTCGCTCAAGCCGAGGACCTCCGCCATCTGCTTGTTGGTACTGCCCGACGCGACGAGGCAGAGGACCTCGGCCTCTCGGGCGGTGAGCCCGTTCGGTAGCGGCATCGTGGCCCCGTGCGACGCCAGGTCGCGGGCGCGCTCGGTGTCGGCGCCCAGCCGCTCGAGGATCTCCACCGCGGCCCGGAATGACCCCACTGCGGCGTCCTCGTCCCCCATCGCCCGAAGCACGGCCCCGAGGAGAAGCCGCGTCTCGGCCGCTTCGTACGGGAGCTCGAGCACCCGCATCTGCTCCAGCGCACGCCGCAGCGATGCGCATGCCGCGCCCGTATCGCCCGCCGCGAGCTCGACCCGCCCCCGCGCCTGCGTCGTGACCGTGAGGAGCCAGGGCGTCGGGTACTCATCGGCGATGGTCGCGAGCTCGTCCGTCGAGGCGCGGGCGACGTCGAGGGCGTGGACCGCCACTGCGATCTGGATGTGTGCGGGGAGAAGCTTTGCCCGCGCCAGGCGGTCCCAGGTCGCCTCCGCCAGCGCGGTGGAGATGCTCCGCCACGCGACATCGACCTTTCGCTGGCCCAGGCGGAGCAACGCGAGACCGGGTTGAGGGTCGAACCCGAGGGCCTCGGCCCGCCGGAACTCCGCCTCGGCTCCGTCGAGGTCACCGATGCGACGACGGATCTCCCCGATCTCGTAGAACGCCGCGCCGGCGTTGACGACATGCAGGTGCTCGAGCTCCGTGCATGCTCGGCGCGCCTCCGCCTCGGCGCTCACCCAATCGCCGCGCAGCCTGAGCAGCTCCGCACGATGCACGCGACACAGCCCCGGGTAGAAGCCCGACGGCTGACCCTCCGCCCAGTTGCCCCCTACCTCGGTCCATTCCGCCGCCCGTTGCAGATCGCCGAGCTGGTCGCACACCGAGATGAGGCTGCAGTACACCTTGCCGAGGACGAACGTCGACAGTCGTCCTTCGCTTGCGAGCAGCATCGCCTCGTCGAAGAGTGAGAAGCCCTCCGCAGGCTTCCCGAGGCTGATCAGGATCCGGGCTTTGCACTGCAGCGCTTCTGCCTCGATGTCGGCGTTCCGGAGGCGCCGGCCGATCTCCAGGGCGCGTCCGGCCTTCTCGAGCGCGAGCTCGAGCGCGCCACTCCCGTTGGCGACCTCGGCCTCGCGTTCGAGCAGCAGAGCGTGCTCCGGCGCGTCGGACTGCCCTTCGAGGCTGCGCTTCGCCCGTTGCAGCCAGCCGTTGGCGACTGCACGGCGGCCCTTGAAGCAGTAGTAGTCGTACAGAGTGACCGCGGACCTCGCGCTGCCCCGCGCGTCGCCGTCTGCTTCGAATCGGTTGTACGCGAGCTCGCGGGCGGCGGTGCACTCGTCCAGGTTGCCGACCGACCACGCGGCGTCGGCGAGCGCCTCGAGCGCCGCGGCGTCCTGCTGATCCGGCGTCCCTGCCACTTACGTCTCACCCCCGAGACGAGATTGTGTCAGCTGATTCGCGTCGGTCATAGGCTCTCACTTCTCCGGGTCAGCGCGCGCACGGGGTGTCGACATGACGGATCTCGGGGTCGTCGGAGTCTCGGACCTCGACTGGGCCGCGCTCGGCGAGGATCTCGACCGGTGGGGGTACGCCGTGACGCCCCGACTGCTCGATGACGATCAGTGCCGCGAGCTCAGCGACCTCTTCGACGTCGACGAGGCCTTTCGCAGCACGATCGTGATGTCACGGCACGCGTTCGGCGAGGGCACGTACCGCTACTTCGCCGACCCGCTCCCTGCGGTCGTGCAGCGACTACGCGTCGAGCTGTATCCCCCGTTGGCCGAGATCGCCGACCGGTGGGCGGCCGACCTCGGAACGCAGACGTTCCCCGACACGCTCGACGGCCTCGTCGAGGTGTGCGCGGCGGCCGGCCAGCGCCGGCCGACGCCGCTGCTGCTTCGCTACTGGGCCGGCGGGTACAACTGCCTGCACCAAGACCTCTATGGCGAGGTCGCGTTCCCGTTGCAGGTCACGATCATGCTCAGCGCGCCGGACGAGGACTTCACCGGCGGAGAGAACGTCCTCGTGGAGCAGCGACCCCGTGCGCAGTCCCGCCCGGTGGTGGCGCGCCTCGACCGAGGGCAGGCGCTGCTCTTCCCCACCCGGGACCGACCCGTGGCTGGCAAACGGGGCCCGAAGCGGGTCGCCATGCGGCACGGGGTGAGCACGGTGCATTCCGGCGAGCGGACGACACTCGGGATCATCTTCCACAACGCCGAGTGATACGCGCCGCGGGTGCTTACGAGGTGGCGTAGTACCGGTCGCGCAGCTCCGCGTAGGCGGAGCGGACGGCGCGGGAGTCAACGTCCTCGTCCGGCTCCACCGGGTATCCCTTGCCGAGGTCCCACGCAATGGCGACCTCGTCGGGCGGGGTTTGGTGGAGCACCGCCGCCGCCTGGGCGCACGCGCCGGTCGCGACCGGCTCGCCGCGCGGCACGATCACGGGGGAGCGGGCGAGGTCGGCGAGCACACTCTGGAACGCGTGCAGGCGCGCGCCCCCGCCCAGCAACACGATCCCGTCGGCGGGACGAACGGGGACGCCGCCGACGCGGAGCGCGTCGAGCGCGTCGAGCAGCCCGCACACGACGCCTTCGACGGCAGCTCGCGCGATCTGCTCGGGCGTCACGTCGGCGCGCAGCCCCCCGATCGTGCCCGTGGCGTCGGGCAGGTTGGGCGTGCGCTCACCGTCGAGGTACGGCAGGAGCACGAGCCCGCCCGCGCCCGGCTCTGCGGCCAGCGCGAGCTGGTCGAACTGCGTGAGGTCGACCTGGAGGATCCGGGCGAACGTGTCGATGACGCGCATCGCGTTCAGCGTGCAGGCGAGCGGCAGGAACCGCCCCGTGGCGTCGGCGAAGCCGGCGACGTAACCCTTCGAGTCGGCGATGGGCTCGTCGCTGACCGTGTACACGGTGCCCGACGTCCCGATCGACATCGCGACCTGCCCGGGCTCGAGGGCGACGCCGAGCGCGGCGGCCATGTTGTCGCCGGTGCCGGGCGCGATCACCGCGCCCTCGCGCTCGCGCACCGCCTCGGTGGGACCGAGCACGTCGGGCAGGCACGCGTCCCAGTCCTTCGTCTCGTCGACGACTTCGAGCAGGTCGGGGCGCCAGCGGTCCTCGCTCGGGGACCAGTAGCCCGTGCCGGAGGCGTCACCGCGGTCGGTCGTGAACCGTCCACTCATCCGGAACGTGAGCCAGTCGTGCGGGAGCAGGACGCTGGCCAGCCGGTCGAACCTCTCGGGCTCGCACCGGTGGAGCCACGAGAGCTTGCTGATCGTGAACGACGCCACCGGCACCGAGCCGCACGCCTCCACCCACGGCTCGGGGCCGCCGAGCTGCTCGACGAGCCACTGGGCGTCGGGCGCCGATTCCGTGTCGTTCCAGAGCTTGGCCGGCCGGATCACCTGCGCCTGGTCGTCGAGCGCGACGAGGCCGTGTTGCTGGGCGGCGATCGCCATGGCGACGACCGCCGGCGTGCCGGCCTGGCGGCGGGCCTCCACCAGCGCCTCGCGCCACGCCTCCGGGTCCTGCTCGCTGTGGGGCGGCGACGTCTCCGGGTGGGAGGCGCGGCCGGACCCGATGAGCTCGCCGGTGTCGGCGTCGCGCATCTCGACTTTGGTCGACTGGGTCGATGAATCGACACCGAGGACGAGTGCCACCAGCCTCCTGCGTTGGCCCGGGCTTCGCGAACGAGACAGTGAAGCACGTTTCGGGTTGCGGAGACGTAGCGGTCTGACTCGCTGCGGGCGATTCGCGGGTTATTCGGGCGTTCGCGTCGCGCTCAGCGAACGCCGAGGAGCAACTCGGTGACGAGCTGGTCGAGGCGCTCGTGTCCCCACCCCCGGGCGGCCAGCGCGTCGACGTCGATCTGCTCGCTCCGCAGCCGCGCCACCGCCTCGGACGAGTACCCGTCCGGGAAGATCCGCTCGGCGAGCCCGTCGACCTGCGCTTCGAGCAACGCTTCGGCGATGTCGGGGTCGGTGGCGAAGCGTGCTGCCTTCTCCTTGAGGATCAGGTACGTCCGCATGCACCCGCGGGCGAACTCCCACACGCCGTCCACGCTCTCGGTGCGATAGGCGTGGGCGTCGAAGTGGCGCATCCCTTCCCACTCGGCGTCCTCGAGCAGCTTCACGAGGTAGAACGCGTCGCGGACGGCCTCCGAGCCGAAGCGGAAGTCCTGGTCGTACTTGCCGGGCGCCTGCCCGTTGAGGTCGATGTGGAACAGCTTGTCGGCCCACAGCGCCTGGGCGACGCCGTGGTGGAACGACAGGCCCGACATCGTCTCGTGGGCGAGCTCGGGATTGAGGCCGACCATGTCGGGATGCGCGAGCTCGTGAATGAACGCGAGCGCGTGCCCGACGGTCGGGAGAAAGAGGTTGCCGCGTGGCTCGTTCGGCTTGGGCTCGATCGCGATGTCGAGCTCGTAGCCACGGTCCACGATGTAGTCACAGCACAAATTGATGGCTTCGGCGTAGCAGTCGAGGGCCGTGGGGACGTCCTTGGCGGCGTCGCACTCGACGCCCTCGCGACCGCCCCACATCACGTAGACCTCGGCGCCGAGCTCGACCCCGAGGTCGATGGCGTCGAACGTCTTGCGCAGCGCGAGTTTGCGCACCTTCGGGTCGTTGGCGGTGAACGCGCCGTCCTTGAACACGGGGTTCGAGAAGAGGTTGGTCGTCGCCATCGGGACCTTCATGCCGGTCTCGTCGAGGGCGCGCCGGAACCGCTTGACGATCTGCTCGCGCTCGGCGGCGGACGAGCCGGGCGGCACGAGGTCGTCGTCGTGGAAGTTCACGCCGTAGGCGCCGAGCTCGGCGAGCTTGGTGACGGTGTCGACGGGGTCGAGCGCCGGACGGGTCTCGTGACCGAACGGGTCACGCCCGCGGTTGCCGACCGTCCACAACCCGAACGTGAACCGGTCCTCCGACTTCGGCGTGTACTCGTCGGCCATCGCTCGCTCCTTCGATGCGTGCAGGGAGCCCGCTGAGCGGACTCTACGCACGCATCATGGTCGCGCCTGGAGGCGGAAGAAGTCCCAGATCACCTGGGTGGCGTCGAGGTCGGGGCTGGGCGGATCGTGCCCGGGGAGCGGCGGCGACGACCCGGGCCACTCGTGCCCGCCGCCGTCGACGGTGTACAGCTCGACTGCCGTGCCCGCGGCACACGGCGCCCACGCGCTGTGCGTGACCGGGCCGTCCTGCTGGACCTGCGCGTCGGCCGGGCAGCCGTCGTACCCGCGCCATGCAGTCAGCGACCGTTGCGCGCCGGCGAACGTCACGGTCTGGTCGGCCAGGCCGTGCACGACGACCATCGACACCGGTTGCGACGGCTCGCAGCCGGGCGACGAGCCCTCCACCGGCGCGATGGCCGCGACGCGATCCGAGAGCGCGCAGCCGATCCGGTAGGCCATGGCCGCGCCGTTCGACATCCCGGCGACGTACACGCGCGTCCGGTCGATGGGAAAGGTGTTCTCGAGGTGATCGAGCAGGGCCGTGAGGTAGCTCACGTCGTCGTCGACGCGGGAGTCGAGCCCGGCGTTCCACTGGTCGAGCGAGCCCTGCGGGTACACGACGAAGAACCCGTCTCGATCGGCCACCGGGTTCCAGTGGTAGCGCAACTCGACGCGGGCGGCGTTGCCGTTCGCGCCATGCAGGACGACGACGAGCGGCGCCGGTCGGCCCGGGTCGAGCGCGGCCGGCGCGTGCAGCCGGTACGTGCGCGTGACGCCGTCGACGGGGAGACCGAGGGCCACGGTCGTCCCGGGCGCGGCGCCCTCGGGCAGCGCGGACGGGACGGTGGCGCCCGCCGCCGTCGTGGACGGACCCGTGTTCCCGGTCGTTCGGGGCTTGGCAGACGAGCGCCCGGCCGAACCGCTGCACGCGACGGCGATCGAGCCGAGGATGGCGACCAGCACGGCACCGCGACGCACGCATCATGGTCGCGCCATGAGTAGGGTGCGCGCCCATGACGACGACGCCACCGCCGCCTCCGCCGCCTCCGCCCTCCGGCGCACCGCCGCCGCCCCCGGCCACGCCGCCGCCCCCGCAGCAGCCCGGCGTCCCGCCGCCGTCGATGACCCCGGCCGAGCGGTTCCGCATGGCCTACGGCGCCCGCGGCCAGACCGACTACTACTTCGAGGGCATGGGGATGGTGATCTTCCTCACCATCATCACGTGCGGGATCTTCGGCTTCTACGTCTTCTACCAACTGATGAAGCGCATGCGCGACCACAACCGCCGCCGCCTCGACCTCCTCGAGTCGTCGACCGAGATCGCGTGGCAGCGGGCGAGCGAGCAGGGCGTCGCCGAGGAGCTCCGTCCCAACTTCGAGCGCATCGCCGCGAACGTGGCCGTGCTGCGCGGGCTGACGACCGAGTTCCGGGACCCCGGCATCTGGGTGATCATCGCGGTCCTCACCTCGATCGCCTACTTCGTCGGGTTCGTCTTCCTCGACGGCGACCTCATCAAGCACGACCAGGCCGAAGGCGCCATCGAAGCCGAGCTGAGCGCGATCTTCGCCCGGCTCGGACAGAACGTGCCCGCACCCGACCCCGCCCGGCAGAAGGGGAAGCAGAACTACGCCGGTCGCATCGTGGCCAGCATCTTCTCGTGCGGCGTCTACTTCTATTGGTGGATGTACAACCAGATGGACGACGTCAACAAGCACTTCCTCTGGAACTGGCCGTGGGAGGACTCGCTGGCGAGCGCGGTGAACGCGATGGCGCCTGCGGCCTGACGCGCCGGCACGGGGTGCGGGCGCTCGCCCCGGTGGAGAGGAATAGCCGGCGCCCGACCGGCCTTGACCCCGGTATGACGCAGCACCGTTCCGTCGCCGAGGTCGTCCCCGCCACCCGGACCGTCGAGGGCGGCGGGTTCGTGGTCCGGCGCACGTTCCCCGGCCCCCGCCTCGACATGGTCGACCCGTTCCTCCTCCTCGACCACATGGGCCCGGCCGACTACGCGCCGGGCGAGGCGGTCGGCGCGCCCGACCACCCCCACCGGGGCTTCGAGACCGTCACGTACATGCTCGAGGGTGCCTTCGAGCACCACGACTCGAGTGGTGGCGGCGGCTACCTGGGCCCCGGCGACGTGCAGTGGATGACTGCAGGCGCCGGCATCGTCCACTCCGAGCTGCCGGCCGAGCGCATCCGCCGCGAGGGCGGCCGCATCCAGGGCCTTCAGCTGTGGGTCAACCTGCCTCGGGCCGACAAGATGTCGCCGCCCCGGTACCAGGAGATCAAGTCGGACGAGATCCCGGTGACCGAGCCCGTCCCCGGCGCCCGGGTGAAGGTCGTCGCCGGCGACGTGTTCGGCGAGCGCGGGCCGGTCGAGACGCACAGCCCCATCGTGTACCTGCACGTCACACTGCAGCCCGGCGCGTCGCTCGACGTACCCATCCCCTCGGGGCACCAGGCGTTCGCGTACGTGATCCACGGACG
>Ga0075434_100006289_pt1 | contig 10881 bp, 5 predicted proteins | sample RhiMethybrSRZTD3_FD_75298 | JGI IMG/M metagenome (GOLD analysis project Ga0075434, IMG submission 75298) | Populus rhizosphere microbial communities from Tennessee, USA - Rhizosphere MetaG P. TD hybrid SRZTD3 | ecosystem: Host-associated > Plants > Roots > Rhizosphere > Soil | place: USA...
AGAGCGCACCCGGTTCGATTTTTACTGCTTCAAATTGCTGGTCAGCTCCGCGTTTATAGCGGTACAGATGCCAGCGAGCATCCACCAGGGCGATCAACAAGATGGCGCCGCCGAGTGCAAGTAAATGGCTTTGCTTGATGGTCCTCAGGCAAGGAATCGCGAAGAAGACAAACAGGAAAAGAAGGATCCAAACCTTCGGAAACAAATGAGCACTTTTTGCGAGGTTTGGTCCTGTCAAGGCGACGAACGATAGAACCAGGACGGCCGACTCCAAAGACGTGGCTTCGTCAAGCAGCAAGACCGTCGGCAGGAACAGCAGCACGTAGGTATATGGACCAACGCTAGTCGATAACAACACGATGGCGAGAGTAAACCAGGCGAACCCTCGCTTGAGATCGCCGGGACCTTCACCCTTTACTCCTGCCATTGCGAATCCCAAGATGGCTAGGCTGATGAGCGACCTCAAAAAGAAAAACAGCCAGGGCGATTCGTGAATCGGAGCGGGATTCAATTCCGGTTCACGAACAAACGAACGTTGGAGAAGGGTCGCAAGGGTCGGGTTCCCAGGGTCATAAAGATCGATCGAACTGCCTTCGAGCGAGCGCCAGGCGACCTGCTTTAGGTAGTAAGCCGTGCCATGCCACCCGAACAGCGCAATTGCGGCTAATGACGAAACCAGGATCGTCACAGCCATGATTGCTGCTGCGTTCCATTTCTTCCGAGCGACAAAGAACAGAAAGTACGGCCCGCTATACAGCTTCAACGCGAAGATGATTCCTGCAAGAATTCCGGCGGACTTCTCCTTCAATCGATACAAGCACACGAACAGCAGCGTCAACAAGAACAACAAAAAAACGTAATATTGGCCGTACATAAAATTCGTGCGCCAGGCATTCCATCCGCAGGCGGCAAGAATTGACAACTGAACGACGCCGAAACGCGTCACGGTCGACAGCAACCAAAGCGAGCCAGCCAGGAGGCCACAATTCAAAACAATCCAGATTCGCTTTGCAGTGAGTGGCGAAACCCGCGTCAAGGGCACGAAAGGCACCATGGTCAGAGGAGTTTGCGGCGTATAGGCCCCACGCTGCCGTCCGAACCCCGCGTAGTTCATCTGCCGTTGAAACCATGTCCAGTCGTAAAGATCAGTAAGCGAACAGCCTCGTCGCAGCTCAAGAGCGGCAGTGTAATAGTTCGGAAAATCTGTATTCATCGTTTTCCACGCAGGGGAAAGCACAAAGAGCAGGAATAGGCTCGCAATCAATAGCATCAGAGCGGTGAGCCTCACATGGGAGCTGGGGCTTCTACTGTTCCACGCTGCCTGTAATCGTGTCGTGAATTCGCGAGATCTGCGGCTCAATGGGATCCTTCTGCCTCACACCGGTGTTTTGCTGCTCTTCAACTTGCTATGCCTACTTGTAGCGCCTTTGTCTCGCGCCGCATCCGGCCCGGTCTCCAGCCAGCCGAACTACCTGGGAGATGCTGCGCCAGTAACGCCCAAATTTTCGTAACCTACGGTAACAGCCCCCTGGTCCCCGCAACAGCTACCTTCACCCCGGCCGCCCCAGGTACGGGCCAAATCTCTGCTGGGACGAGCCCTCAGGCGCTACCCCCTTCCACGGGAAAGTTCCTTGTAGCCGTGAATTAATGGAGCTCTTAACGACAGTCAGATTCAAATACGATCCCTTCGGTAGAAGAATCTACAAATCCTCAAACTCGGGCACCAGCATCTTCGCGTATGACGGGGACAATCTAATCGAGGAAACCAATGGCTCCGGCGCGGTTGTGGTCAGCTACAGCCATGGATTGAACCTTGACGAACCGCTTGCCATGGTCCGAATCAATCGGCATCGTAGGTCCAATTCCTTTTGCGAGAGTGTTAGCTGGTCAGGCGATAAGTATGCTTCGACTCGTCGATGGCCAATACACCAAGGACTCGGCGTGATAAACTAGCCATGCTTCGGCGAGATGTCCCGCTTGGCACGGTTAGATTTTTTCGCTGTTCGTGAACCTGTGCGCGCTATTGGCGAAGCATTCCGACGGAAGTTGCATGCCCACTCATCACGGTACGTCGACTCGTCCGCACCTGCCTCATCGGCCCAAGCCGACGCTCGCCGTGGAAGCGCGGCGCTCCTCTTCCATTCCGCGCCAATCTCTTGCGTCCGCAGTCGCCGATCGACTTCGCGAACAAATTCTCACCGGCCGCCTTCACGAAGCGCAGCAACTGCGCCAGCATTACATCGCCCGTGAATTTAAGACCAGCCGGGTTCCGGTCCGCGAAGCGCTCAGCCACCTCGCAGCCGAAGGTCTCATCACCATCATTGCGAATCGTGGCGCCGTCGTCTCTTCCCTCGCACCGGAAGAAATTTGGGAAATCTTCGAAACGCGCGCTGTTCTGGAATGTCACATTCTCCGCCTTGCCATTCCAAACTTCACCGATCAGGATTTTGCCTTAGCAGAGGAAATCCTTCGTCAGTATCAGGCCTGCCTCGAACTCGACTCGGAAATGCCCCATTGGGGCGAATGGAACTGGAGTTTTCATTCCACGTTATACGCGCCGGCAAATCGCCCGACCATGCTGTCGTTCATCAAAACTCTAAACACGAATTGCGACCGCTACACCCGGCTGCACCTCGTCGTCACTCGCAACCTGCACCAGGCCGGCGAAGCTCATCGGATTCTCCTGGAAGCGTGCAAGAGCCGCGATCCCGAGACCGCTTCCGCTGAGCTCTGGCGGCACATTATCACCGCCGGTTCTTATCTCAAGGAATTTCTTACCAAGCGTCACGAGCAGCAGTCTTAGTCCGCTTACTTGGCTGTCAGCTCGATCCATGTCGTTCCGCTCGATAGTGGCGCAACGTATGCGCCTCTTTCGACATGCAGTTCTTTCTTCGGATGGATTTTGCCGACCCCGCTTAGATTCGCCGGTTGTTCCACTCTCAACCGCGCCATGTTTGTAAATTGCGTCGCCGGTGCCAGCGCCACTCGCACTGTTTGGGTCTTTGGATCGATTTCGACCTTCCCAAACTGTCCCGCATCCAGCGTCAGCCACAGTCCCATGGGCGCAACGTAAACGCGTGAGCGTGACGAATCGAGCGGCGCCACCTTCACAACTTCACCTGTCGCCTCAACATTTCCGCCAAAGGCCAGCCAGCCAAACTCTGGATGCTTCACGATATACGTCGCCGTGTTGAACGCATGCCCGAAAAAACTGGGTCCGTTGTCTCCCGTAATTCCGTCCGGTTCCAGCATGTCCGGAAACGCATGGAACGCTGGCGCCAAAAATCCATCCTGATCGATGTTGGCAAGCATCCCCATCGTTCCGCCGTAGCCGACTCGCAGCAGGTAGAAGTCGTCCGGATGCTCGCGATATTCATGCAAAACCGGAATTGCGTTCAGGCTTGACCCATAGTGATGCAGTTGCCGCTCGAGCCGCCGGTGTTTTCCGGCAAAAATGAAGTCCCAATACCGCCGTGCGCTTCCGTTGTAGCCCCAATGCGGAATCGTCGGGTCATAACCAAGAATCGCGTCGAGCGTAACGTCTGCCTTCTCCTGATACCCGAAGTATTTCATCCACGCATACACCTCTTCTTGTCCCGTCGAATCCCATGGCATTTCGCTGCCGTATGGAAATGCTTCTACTTTCCAGCGATCCGCCCGCGCCTTCATCTTCGCTTCCAGGTCGTCTGCCTGTACCTTCAGTCCCTCTCGCTTCAAATCGGCAAGCACTTCTAAAAAGATATCTCCTTCCATCTGGCCGAAAACTGCGTACTCCGGCGCAAGTTTCACCATCGCCACCGACGTTTCATATGCGTTCGTCAAATACCACTCCCACGGATGATTCGTTACCAGGCCGTCGTTGTTCCTCGCCAGCCGGTACATCACCCAGTAAGCGGCTACGACGTGCGGATAGTTGTACGACCGCCCCACCGTCTCCGCGTGTTCCTTGCTCCAGCTCGTCCATGTCTTCCAGTCAAAATCTTTACGGTAGTAATCCGCTGGCATTTGGTCTGGTTGGTAGTAAAAGAGACTCTTTCTCACGCCGAATTTCTTGTCGCCATCCTTGTATTGCAATCCTCCCCAGAGCACCCCATCCACAAACTGTTCAATCTTTCCGAGTTCCTCTTTGTCCGGCCGCACTAACTGTTTCAAGATTGTCGAAAGCCACGTTCCTCCGCCTCCCTCGTCGCCCAAGCCCGCCATCCACGCCCGGCTGTCCTGCATCACGATTTCATTTGTTTCGCGGTCGTACGTCATGAACGCTGACGCGCGATGGAACGGATCGCTCTTGTCGGTGAACCACGCCTTCGTCGTAAAGAAATGCCCCATGTCAGATACCACCTGCGTTTCTGGTTTGGTCACAAAATAGTTGACCGCCTGCATCGTTCCGTCTGCATAAGTGATCTGCACCCGCGCGCGGCCCCACGATTTTCCTTGCACTGAATATCTCTGCCAGTCTGGTGCCGCGGACTTTTCTGGCTTCAAAATCATCGCTTCCGCTGGTTCAACTTCGATGCTTTTCACCGCCTTGGGATATTTCAGAAAGAGTTTGGCATTCAGGTCTGTGGGGACAATGTATCCGGGCACACCGACCGCCACGGGCCTCCGTTGCTGTGCCAGAGTCTTTTCGATATTCCGTATCGAATCAGACGTCACAAATCGCAAGCCATACGTCTTCGATTGTCCCGGCGCCAGCGTCAATCGGGTTGGCGGATTCCAAGGCTTCGCATGCTTCCATTCGGTTTCTGCAAGCGCGGCGCTATGAACCATCCAGTCGTAAAATCCCTCAAACGTAATCCCCCGTTCCGTACGATCGTGGAACAGCTTTTCTCCATCCTCCCGCCGTGAGTCGAGGATGGGGCTGTACGCTTCGTGCGGCGTTTTCCCGTCCGGAATCACCAGCAGTGCCGGCCCTTTGCCGGTCAATCGCGTCACTTGCAGATAGCCGGCATCCTCTCCGATGTATGGATCGTAAAAAGAACACACTGCATGGGCCTGCTCCAAGGTTCGGTCGGACAAAATGTTATTGAAGATCATCGGGATTCCCAGCGACCCGACCTGCACTTCATTGCCAGTCTTGTTTTTCAGCGTGAACCGCAAAACCAATACGCCTTTTTCAACTCCCCACGAACGCGTGATCTGCAGTGGAATGTCCGCGGGCAATGTCGGACTCAAATCCGCGGCGGCGAGCACATTTCCCGAAGCAGCTAACGCCTTCACGGGCTGCCGCACCAGCGCTGTCGAATACCCTTTCCATTCTCCCGAATTTCCTTCGCGCAATCGCAGGTCAAGATCGCCCAAATGGTAGTAGCCGTCCTGCGACCTTGCCTTCAAAAGATCTCCCGGCGTGAAATCGAACTTTGAATCGCTCTTCGGTATGAGTGCCGCCACCGTCTGCGAGGATTTGACCAGTCTCAGTTCGAATGCCGGTGTTTGTAGCTCGAGAAACCCCTCCTCCAGCATTGGTCCGGGCGTCGGCGGCACCTTCTTTCGTTGTTCCTGCGCCCGAGCACTCCGTCCGCTGCCTGCCAAACCAGTCATGACCAGCGTCAGTGCAAGGGCCAGCCATCTCTCATGATTTCTTGTAGATAGCATGCTCAGCCTCGTTCCTCAGCCGGTGTTAATTCGAAATTGGGAGCATGTTGCATACTATATTCGCTGCGGTATATTGCAAGCGCTTACTTTTTTACGCCCAGGAGTCTCCCATGCCTCGCGGCTTTCTCTTCTTGCTCCTCCTCTTCTCACTGACCCCCATTCCTTCGTCCTCCCAATCCCTCGCCGACTCCAGCTTCCACCTCGACTATTCTTCTGCTGGCATCACAAGCCTGAAACACACCAACGACAAGTACGACACGGACTATATCGCTCCCGGCCGCACACTCGGCGATCTTCTCATCCGTTTTCGCAAGGCCAGTGAGAAAGACTGGACGCAAGCCGACGCGGCCTACGCACTTCCCTCCGGCCCGGAGGGCCGGCGAACCGTTAACTTCTCGATTGGTCATCTGCTTTCAACTCTCGCAACCTCCGCCCAACTTTCCGCTTCCGTCCGTTCTCCAGCCGTTTCCGCACTGAACGATCGCCTTCTGCCTGCCAATTCCCACGATGACGGCGTCCCGCGTTTCACATGGCATGACAAGAAAGGAACAGCGGAATGGGTGCAATATGACTTTCCGTCAGCCGTGAACATCTCTTCCGTCGAAGTCTATTGGGCCGTTCAGGACGATGATAGTCTTCCCTGCAAGTTGCCGAAGAGTTGGCGCGTCCTCTATCGCGACGGTGAGTCCTGGAAAGAAGTCGTCGCATCACCGGGATATTCGATCAATCCCGATATCGAGAGTGAAGCGAAATTCACACCAGTATCGACTTCGGCTGTTCGCATCGAAGCGCAACTGCAAGACAACGCTACGGCAGGGCTCTATGAGTGGCGCGTGAATGATGAAGGGCGTCGTGTAGCACCGCTGCAAGACATGGACGCTCGGGAATCGTTTCATCTGGATGGCAAGGATTTGGTTTGGACGATTTCGTTGAAAAATCGTTCAGCGCAGCCCATCGAAGTCGGCGATCTCGCACTCCCTTTACAGTTCAACACCAATTACGTTTGGGACAAAACCGAAACCTACACGAAGCGCCTTATCCCGCACAGTTTGGTTGCCGGAAATGGCTCTTTCCTCTACTGGATGCGCACCAACGCGGAAGGCCCGTACTTGGTCATGACTCCGGCCTCCGGTTCCAGCCTCGAATATTTCGAACCACGCGGGTTCGGCCGCGGCGTCTCCTATTTCATCCACTCCGAAACAGCCAGCCAGGAGCTACGGGCTAAAGGCGGGACGTGGCGGCTGCCGAACACTAACTTGATCTTAAATTCGTCGGATTCTGCGGGAGACTCTGTCGAATACCAATTCCGTTTCCGCTGGGCGCAGGATTACTCCGCCGTTCGCCAAGCCTTGTATGAGCAGGGTGGTTTCGACCTCGATTTCGTCCCAGGAATGACCGTTCCCACCGATCTTCCAGCAACCTTCTCGCTTCACACGCGCAACAAAAATCTCTCGCTCGTCCCCGAATTTCCCGCACAAACCAAAATCGAGTCACTCGGTGAACGTGGAAAAGACACTTTCCTGTATCGCGTTCACTTTTCCAAGCTTGGGGAAAATCTCTTGAAGGTTCAATACGGCAACGGTCAGTATCTCTCACTCGAATTCTTCGTCACCGAACCTCTCGAAAGGCTCTTCAAAAAGCGTGCGGCTTTCCTCGTTTCTCACGAACAAGTCAAGGATCCATCGAAGTGGTACAACTCGGTCTTCTCGCAGTGGGACATGAAGCATCAACTTCTGCGCAGTCCGGACGATCTTGATGGACTGCAGTCCTATTCTGTCGCGTCTGATGATCCCGCCCTTGGCAAAGCCCCCTACGTTGCAGGAAAGAATATCGCCTATCCCAATCAGCAGGAAATCGACGCTGTCGAAAATTATCTGCGCAATTTCGTCTGGGGAGGCCTCCAGCAAACCGACAAGGAGCTCTATCCATACGCAATCTACGGAATTCCCAACTGGAAGGTGAATCGCGATTCACCGAAGGACGATCCGAGCGGCAAAAAACATATCTGGCGCATCTACGATTACCCCCACATCATACTGCTCTACTACAACATGTACGAAGTCGCGAAGCTCTACCCGTCGATGACCAAGTATCTGAACAAAGAAGGTTACCTAGACCGAGCCTTCGGAACGGCCAAAGCCTTCTTTACGGTCCCAATGGAAATCGTGAAGTGGTCTCCTTACGAAACCGGGACCTACAACGAACTCGTCATTCCGGATCTGATCGACGCGCTCTACGAAAATGGAAGAAAAGAACAAGCCGGCTGGCTCAGGTCCGAGTGGGAGAAAAAAGTAAAATATTTCATTAACGACCATCCTTACCTTTTCGGCTCAGAGTATCCTTTCGACTCCACTGGTTTCGAATCCACTCACGCCTTCGCAAAATACGCAATAAAACACAGCGCAGCGCCCAGCCAACCCGTTTCGGACGACATTCCCGTTGGCGATTTCCGGCGCACAGTGAAATCTTCCGATGCGACCGCCTTTCTCGAAGAACAAATGAAATTGAATTTGGCGTGCCGGGGATGGCTGGAGGGGGCGTACTACTATCTGGGAAGCGACTACCGCGGATCGGGACCGAGTAGTTATACGCTGAGCTATATGGCGCAGATGGGAGGGTGGGCCATCGCGGACTATGCGCTCTATGACGCGCGGGATCCCTATCCCTACCTGCGGCTGGGCTACGCCTCGTATCTGAGTTCGTGGGCGTTGCTGAACTCCGGCATTCCGGAGTCGAATTATGGCTACTGGTTTCCAGGGAAAGAGAATGATGGAGGTGCGGGCGGAGGATTCGAGCCGCGGCCGTGGGGGCGAGCGTGGTTAGGGAACAAAGAAATGGGCCGCGGATCGTGGTGGTATTCGGGAGAGATCGATCTGGGATTCAGCGGCGCACTTCGTTCGGCTGCGACGATCGTTGCGGATGATCCCGTCTTTGGGCTCGTCGCGTATGGCGCTGATCTGCGCCGGGTACGCGGCGTCACGAGCGTCGTTCCGAAGGATGGATTGCGGACGCGGTTCCACGTCGTACTTGGCGAACGGAGACTGCACTTACTGCTCGAGCGTGATGGGTTTGCGAAGGAGAAGACGATCCGATTCGATGACAGTTTTAGCAAGATCGACTTTGCGCTGGAGAACCGCGCTGGGTTCGCTCACCAAGCGGCGATTCGGATTTCTGGATTGCCCGCGGGAAAGTATCGCGTCACTTCCGCTGGGAAAATCGTGGCGGAATTCTTGCAGCAAGGAAACAAAGAGATTTCCTTGCCGATTCCGATTCGCAAGAATGAGACTGTAGTTTCGATCCTGAGAATCGGTGCACCGCACTAACTGAGAAATTCGGGCTACGGATCTTGCGCCGACGGCCGGTCCTGGCGCACCAGGCGGACCCGTTTGTGCGAATCACGTTCGCGCTGCTCTTCGTTTAGCCGGGTCAGCGTTCCGAGTGCCGCGGCAACCTGTTCCGTTTTCTTCTGGCGACGATATGCCGTGGCGAGCTGCGAATAGATCGATTTTTCATTCGGATCGAGCGAGCGCGCTTTTTCCAGCAGAGTCACTGCATCATCGACGCGATTTTCGCGCAAATAGAGCTTCGCGAGATCGACTTTGGGGGGAACAAACGCGGGATTCAGAGCGATCGAATGGTCGAGGGCGGCTTTGGCTTCCGCGAATTCCGGCGCGTCCGGCGCTGCGCCGGCCCGGATCAACGCTTCACCGAGCAAATATTGCAAAGTCGCGTCCGCCGGCTTTTCGCGAATCCGTTCCCGCAGTGTGCGAACGGCTTCAGGCAAATTGCCTGTCTGCATGTAGCTGATGCTGAGACCCGCGTAGGTGAGATTGTTGTCCGGAGCAAGCTGAGCGGCAAGCTGGAAATCCTGATCGGCCAGATCAAACTGATTCTTCATCGCGCGAAGGATGCCGCGCTGAAAAATGAGGCGGTCCGATTGCGAATTGTAGTGCAGCCCCACCTCGATGACTTCCAGGCCGAGATCGTATGCGTCATGATCGGTGCATAGTGCGGCGAGATCGATGTAGTTCGTTTCGTCTTGTGGATCGAGGCGAGTCGCTTCGCGTAATGCATCGATGGCGGGCTGAATTTGCTCGGCGCCCTTGTACGCTTCGGCGAGCAGATTATCGAGCTCGGCGGTGACCTTGCCCTTTCGTTTGAGACCTGTCAGCAGTTCGATCGTAGGAGTGAATCTCTTGGTGGCAACGTAGCAGAGGGCCAGGTTGAACGCCGCGTCGTAGGAATCAGGATACTGTTTCTGGACGGCCTCGAAAAATGGAATCGCCTGCTCTTCATGGCTGTGCGAAGCAAGCGCGATGCCCAGCTGAAACTGGGCGCGGAGCGAAGCAGAAGCGACGTCGTATCGTCTGAGGTGAGAAAGCGCGAGAGCATCCTTTCCGATTTCCAGTTCGCTCTGGATCAGCGCAATGACGAGAGCCGGCTCCCGCGAAAAGAGCGGAGCGGCATTCGGAAGAAACCTGGCCGCATCGGAATAGGCTCGGCGCTTGAACGTGAGCTTTCCCAGAAACGAATTGACGGTCGGATCATCCGGGACGGATTTTGCCACCGACAGGAAATGTTCCTCGGAAGCGGAGAACTCCTTGAGCGAATATTCGTTTGCGGCAAGATTCTGCAACGCGGGATAAAACTTCGGATCGCATTTCAACGCCTCAATGAATTCCCGATTCGCGGCTAAGAGGTCGCCCTGTGCGGTAAGAGCAAGCCCGAGCAAATTTCTAGCGCGTGGGTCCTGGGGAGTTTCAGCCAGAATTGGTTTTAGAAAGGCCACAGCTTGATCGGCGTGTCCATTTTGAATTAAGGCCTCGGCTTGTGCCAAAGGGGAAGGCGTTTGCGCGAAGGAGCTGGTGGCCAAAAAAAAGAGGAGAAGCCGGGACACAAACCGTGGCGACCGCAGCATGACGATTTTAGTTAAGCACAAAGAACGGACGGTCATCGCAAATTTTCTTGCGCGCATGTCATTAAGGCCCGAAAGCCTCTTCTAGTGGTCGCGAGGTCTCGCTGCGTAAAATCGCGACTCCAAACAATAGGAATCGGTGCGTAAGCCGCCACAGAAGAGACGTCCCGGCTCCGAACATCAGAACCGGGACGTTTGGGGGTTATAGGGGTGAAAAACGAAGTTATTAAAACTCCAGGCGAAGACCAACCTCAATGGTGCGAGGGCTGAATGCTCCATTGGCCTTTCCGAACGAACTGTTCTGAGAAACGCCGTCCGGCCCGAGAGCAAGATCACTGCTCGAGCCTGCAAATCCACTTGAGAACGTGAGA
>Ga0075434_100006290_pt1 | contig 10880 bp, 11 predicted proteins | sample RhiMethybrSRZTD3_FD_75298 | JGI IMG/M metagenome (GOLD analysis project Ga0075434, IMG submission 75298) | Populus rhizosphere microbial communities from Tennessee, USA - Rhizosphere MetaG P. TD hybrid SRZTD3 | ecosystem: Host-associated > Plants > Roots > Rhizosphere > Soil | place: USA...
CCGGTCCCTTGCGCGACGCAATCTCGACGGTGACGATCTCGTCCTTGAACCTGCCCGCCTTCTGCGCGGCTTCGGCCTTGTTCTGGCTCTTCACCGCGAATTCGTCCTGCTCCTCGCGCGTGACCGCGTATTCCTTGGCCACGTTCTCCGCCGTGACGCCCATGTGGTACTGATTGAAGACGTCCCACAGGCCGTCGACGATCATGGTGTCGACCAGCTTCGCGTCGCCCATGCGGTAGCCTTCGCGCGAGCCCATCATCGCGTGCGGCGAGAGGCTCATCGATTCCTGCCCGCCGGCGACGACGATATCGGAATCGCCGTGGGCGATCGCCTGCGCACCAAGCATCGCCGCCTGCAGGCCGGAGCCGCAGACCTTGTTGATGGTCATCGACGGGACCATGTACGGGATGCCGGCCTTCATCGCCGCCTGGCGCGCGCCGTTCTGGCCGATGCCCGCGGTAAGCACCTGGCCCATGATCACTTCCGAAACCTGCTCCGCCGGAACACCAGCGCGTTTGAGCACATCCTTGATGACGATCGCGCCGAGGTCGGACGCCGGCGTCTTTGCGAGCGCGCCGCCGAACTTGCCGATGGCGGTGCGGGTCGCGCCGACGATATAGATGTCTTCCATGATCTTCTCCTAGTTAGCCCGTTGCTTGACGTACCGGCCCGGGGCCGGCTCGATGGGCTTGTACTTGCTGTTCCCTGGTTTCGCCGGTGCCGCGCGCGTGCCGCCGGCGTGCTTCGCCAGCCACTCGCTCCACTTCGGCCACCAGCTTCCCTTGATTTCCTTCGCCGCGGCGAGCGCCTCGTCGGGGTTCTCCGGCAGCGCGTCGAACACCCAGTGGCTGCGCCGCTTCTTGTTCGGCGGGTTGACGATGCCGGCGATGTGACCGCTCGCGCCGAGGACGAACGTTTTTCCGCCGTTGAACAGTCGCAGGCTGCGGTACGCCGTGCGCCACGGGACGATATGGTCTTCACGCGTGGCGACCACGAACAAGGGCACGTCGATCCGACCGAAGTCGCCCTGGTCCTTGAGCTTGTTCTCGAGATAGGCGTTGCGCAGGTAGTGGCAATACATCGGGCCGGGCAGGTTGGTGCTGTCCGAGTTCCAGTACAGAAGGTCGAACGCCGCCGGCTTGCCGCCGAGCAGGTAGTTGTTCACCACGTACGGCCAGACGAGGTCGTTGGCGCGCAGGCTGGAGAAGACGAAGGCGAGATCGTTGCCGGCGAAGATGCCGGCCTTGCCGATGGTCGCTTCCCGCGCCGCGACGCTCGCCTCGTCGACGAACAGCCCGATCTGCCCGGTATCGGAGAAGTCGAGCATGGTCGCGAGCAGCGTGACGCTCGCTACCCAATCCGGATTTTCGTCAGCCAGGAAAGAACCCAGCAGCGTTCCGCCGACGCAAAATCCCAGTGCGTTCACCTGGTCGCTTTTCGCGATCTCCTTCGCGACGCGCAGCGCCGTGAGCACGCCCTTGTCGAGGTAGTCGTCCCAGGTGAGATGGCCCTGCTCCGGCCCGACGTTGCGCCACGAGACCATGAACACGGTGTTGCCCTGTCCGACGGCGTGCGCGACAAAGGAGTTCTCGGGCTGCAGGTCGAGGATGTAGTACTTGTTGATGCACGGCGGCACCATCACCAGCGGCCGCGCCGCGACCTGCTTGGTGGCCGGCCGGTACTGGATGAGCTGGATCAGCTCGTTCTCGAACACCACGTCGCCCGGCGTCAGCGCGAGATTGCGGCCGACCTCGAAGGCGCTTTCGTCGGTCTGGCTGATGCGGCCCTTGTGCACGTCGCCGAGCAGGTTGGCGAGGCCGCGGGTCAGGCTCTCGCCGCGCGAAGCGATCGCCTCCGACAGCGCGGCCGGATTGGTCGCGGCGAAATTGGCCGGGCACATCGCGTCCACCCACTGGCGCACCGCGAAGCGCGCACGGTCCTTCGCCGCTTCATCGAGCGGCGCCGCTTCGACGAGCTGCTCGAGGTAGTTCGAGAAAAGAAAGTAGGACTGCCGCAGGTAGTCGTAGTAGGCGTTCTCGCGCCATTCCTTCGCCATGAAGCGGCGATCGGACGGCGGCTCGTCGACGACGTTCTCGGAGCGGCCGGCGAGCAGCGAGGACCAGAGGCGCGCCTGCTTGTCGGCGTACTCGGCCTGGATCGCGGCACCGCTCTTTTGCAGCTCGGCGAGCCATGGCGCCGACGCAAGCAAGCGCATCCAGCCCTGGGTCACTTCGTTCCGGGATTGGGCAATCGCGGACAGGACGCCGTCGGCCGTTGCGGCTTGCATCGCCGGCCGATTTTGCGACGCACAACGACGCCCGTCAAATGCCCCTTAAGGCACTGATGTTATGGTTCTTTTTACCTAGTGCGAAAGCAGCGAACCGACGAGCGCGATGGTGGCGATTCCCAGCGCGATGAGGAGCGCTTGCGAGGCGGTATCGCGCAGCTCCGGCCGGCGGTGCAGACCGGGGATGAGATCCGCGACGGCGACGTAAATCATGCTCGCCGCGACGATGCCGAGCAGCGTCGTTTCCCAACCCGAGACGACCTGCAGCGCGAAGTAGCCGAGCGCGCCGCCGACCATCGTCGCCGTCGACGAAAGCAGGTTCATCGCCAGCGCCCTCGCCTTCGAATAGCCGGAGTGGAGCAGGATCAGGAAGTCGCCGACCTCCTGCGGAATCTCGTGCGCCACGATGGCGATCGCGGCGAGGATGCCGAGCTCGGTGCTCTGCAGGAACGCGGCGGCGATCAGCAGGCCGTCGACGAAGTTGTGCACCGTGTCGCCGACGATGATCAGGGCGCCGCTGCGCCCATGGTCGTGCTGGTGCAGATGCGGGTCGTGCACCTCGCAGTTTTCGGTATGGCAGTGGCGCCAGAGCAGCAGCTTTTCCAGCACGAAGAAGCCGAAGATGCCGCCGAGGATCGACACCGCCGCCTGCTGCGGCGGCCCTTTCGCGAAGGCTTCGGGAATCACGCCGAGGAATGCGGCACCGAGCAGCGCGCCGATGGCGTAGGAGACGAGCATCGGCACCCAGGAGGCGCGCAGCGCGAGCGAGAACGCCGCGAGGCCGGCGGAGAGCGTGCCGCCGACGAAGCTCGCCGCCAGGATCCAGCCGAGTGTCATGGCCTCATGTTAGCCAGATCAGCGCAGCCATGCGCTCCTTGCCTTTGTCTCTTCTGAATGAATAGAACCTCTTGCTGTCGCTGAAGGTGCAGAAGCCCCCGCCGTAGATTCCCTTCACACCCTGGAGTCGCTGCCGCGCAACCGCGTAAAGGTCGAGCAGCCAATGGCCGGGGCGAGTCGGCGTGAATGCCGTCTCGTATCCCGCGAGCGCGGCGCGCACGTCTTCGCCGACCTCGTAGACCTTCGGGCCGATGGCGGGACCGAGCCAGCAGATCGTCTGCGCCGCATCGAATTTCGCCAGCGTCGCTTCCAGGACGCCGGCGGCGAGGCCGCGCCAGCCGGCGTGCGCCACGGCGACCTGCGCGCCGTCGGTGAAGAACACCGGCATGCAGTCCGCCACCATCACCGCGCAGACATTGCCGCGCTTTCGCGCGAGCGACGCATCGCCGGTCGGCGATGGCGGGGGCGAATCGGCATCGATGACCGTCGTGCCGTGCACCTGCTGCAGCCAGACCGGCTCGTGCAGCAGGATGCCGTCGAGCTCCTCGCGGCCCGCGCCCGCCATGTCGCCTGTCTCGCGCAGCGTGACGCGCGCCTGTACGTTCGGCGGCGCCGGCCAGTTGGGAACGATGAAGTCCACTCAGCGCCCCCTCAGCTCGTCCAGCAGCCGCTTCATGTCGCGCGGCAGCGGCGAGCGCCAGGTCATCGTCTGGCCCGAGGACGGATGAACGAGCGACAGCTCCGCAGCGTGCAGGGCCTGCCGCGGAAAACTGATGCCGTGGCGAGTGCCGCGGCGGTAAACCGTGTCGCCGACCAGGGGGTGGCGGATGTGCTGGAAGTGCACTCGGATCTGGTGCGTGCGCCCGGTGTCGAGGCGACACTCGACCAGCGCCGCCGAGCCGAAGCGCTCCACCACGCGGTAGGTGGTGCGCGAGTCCTTGCCGCGGTGCGTGACCGCCATGCGCGTGCGCGCCCGGGGATCGCGCCCGACCGGCGCGTCGATCACGCCGCTCGCCGGCGGATCGCCCTGCACCAGCGCAAGGTAGGTGCGCCGCACCGTCCGGCTGGCGAGCTGCTCGACCAGGCTCGACTGCGCCGAGACCGTCTTGGCGACGACGAGCAGGCCGCTGGTGTCCTTGTCCAGGCGATGCACGATGCCGGCGCGCGGCACACCGGCAAGCGCCGGCGCATGCGCGAGCAGCCCATTCATCAGCGTGCCATCCGGCTGGCCGGCGCCCGGATGCACGACCAGGCCGACCGGCTTGTCGACGACAATCAGGACGTCGTCCTCGAAGACGATCTTGAGCGGCATTTTCTGCGCGCGCGGCGAGGGACCTTCGGCGTGCGGCGGCGCGAGCTCGACGCGCTCGCCGCCCGTGACCGCGTGGCGGGCGGACAGGCGCTTGCCGTCGACCTTGATGTGGCCCTGCTCGAGCCACGCCTGCAGCCGGTTGCGCGAGTACTGGTGGAAGAGACGCGCCAGCGCCTGATCGAGGCGCAAGCCGCCCATCTCCCGCGGCACGACCGCGGAGAGCGGCGCGACGAACGTCGCATCCCAATCGCTATAATCCTCGCGTTCCATGCTCAGGAGTTTACTTGCTGCCGTGATCCTGGCCGTCGCCTTTGCGGGCTGTGGCGGCATCAATTCCTCCGACGACGAGACGCTCGGCTGGTCGGCGCAGAAGCTCTATGGCGAGGCCAAGGACGCCATGACGAGCAAGGACTGGGTGAAGGCCATCAAGTACCTGGAGAAGCTCGAGGCGCGCTATCCGTACGGACGCTTCGCCCAGCAGGCGCAGCTCGAGGTCGCGTACTGCAACTGGAAGGAAGGCGAGCGCGCCTCGGCGATCGCCGCGGTCGACCGCTTCATCAAGCTCTACCCCAACCATGCCAACGCCGATTACGCCTGGTACCTCAAGGGCCTGATCAATTTCAACGAGACCCTCGGCGTGCTGTGGTGGCTGACCACCCCCGACCTTTCCGACCGCGATCCGCGCTCTTCCCGCGACGCCTTCAACGCCTTCAAGGAGGTCGTGACGCGCTTCCCGGAATCGAAATACGCCGCGGATTCGGCGTTGCGCATGCGCTACCTGGTCAACACGCTCGCGGGCTACGAGGTGCACGTGGCGCGCTACTACATGCGCCGCGGCGCCTACCTCGCCGCCGCCAACCGCGCCCAGTACGCGATCAAGACCTACCCGACGGCGCCCGCGCTCGAGGACGCGGTCTTCGTGCTGGTCAGGGCCTACGACGCGCTCGGCATGGACGCGTTGCGCAACGACGCCGCGCGGGTCATGGTCGCCAACTTCCCGAAGAGCCGCTATCTCGCCGGCTCGGAGGTCAGGGCCGATGTCCCGTGGTGGCGGATCTGGGATCCGAACTGGTGAAAGCGCTCGTTACCGGCGCCGCGGGAATGATCGGCCGCAAGCTGCGCGAGCGCCTCGCCGGCGATCACGAGCTCATCCTCCACGACGTGGTGTCCGCCGGGCCCGGGAGCATCGTCTCGGACCTTTCGACGCCGGGCGAGGCGGAAAAGCTCGTCGCCGGCCGGCCCGACGTCATCTTCCATCTCGCGGCGATCGTTTCCGGCGAGGCCGAGGCGGATTTCGAGAAGGGCTATCGCGTCAACCTCGACGGCACACGGCTCCTGTTCGAGGCGATCCGCAAGCTGAACTACAAGCCTAGGCTGGTCTTCGCCTCATCGATCGCGGTCTTCGGCGCGCCTTTCCCCGAAGCGATCGGCGACGAGTTCCTCAACGCTCCGCTCACCAGCTACGGCACGCAGAAAGCGATCGACGAGCTGCTGCTCTCCGACTACAGCCGGCGCGGCTTCTTCGACGGCATCGGCCTGCGGCTGCCCACCATCTGCGTGCGGCCGGGCAAGCCGAACAAGGCGGCGTCGGGATTCTTCTCCGGCATCATCCGCGAGCCGCTCGCCGGTCAGGAAGCGGTGCTGCCGGTGCCGGAGACAGTCCGGCACTGGTTTGCTTCTCCCCGCGCCGCCGTCGGTTTTTTGATTCATTCATTAACAATAAAAAGCGAGGAGCTCGGCGCGCGACGCAACCTCAGCATGCCGGGCATCTCGCTGACGGTCGGGGAGCAGATCGAGGCGCTGCGCCGGGTCGCGGGCGACAAGGTGGCGAAGCTGATCCGGCGTCAGCCGGATGCGACCATCGCGCGCATCGTCGAAGGCTGGCCGCGCAACTTCGACACCAGGCGCGCGCTCGCGCTCGGCTTCCGCGCCGACTCGAGCTTCGAGGAGATCATCCGGATCCACCTCGAGGACGAAAGAATTCCTGCACCTCACTGAGGGTCCGGGTCAGCTTCATCGGCGGCAGGCTGCGCACGATGCTGCGCCCGTAGCCCTTCGACACCAGCCGCGGGTCGCAGAGCATCAGCACGCCGCGGTCCGTCTCGTCGCGGATCAGGCGTCCCGCGCCCTGCTTGAGCTGCAGCACCGCCTGCGGCAGCTGCAGGTCGTTGAAGGGATTGCCGCCCTCGGCGCGCATCGCCTCGATCCGCGCCGACAGCACCGGGTCGTCGGGCGGGGCGAACGGCAGCTTGTCGATCACCACCAGCGATAGCGCCTCGCCGCGCACGTCCACCCCTTCCCAGAACGACTGGCTGCCGAGCAGCACCGCGTTGCCCAGGCTGCGGAAGCGCTGCAGCAGCTCGCTGCGCGAGCCGGTGCCCTGCACGAGCAGCGGAAAACGGAGACGCCCTTTGAGCAGCTCGTGCGCGCGGCGCAGGGCGCGGAGCGTCGTGAAAAGCAGGAAGGCGCGCCCCTGGCTCGCCTCGAGCACCGGCACGGCCGCTTCGATCACCGCGTCGGTGAACGACGGCTCGTTCGGATCCCCGGGAAGCCCCTTCGGCAGATAGAGCAGCGCCTGGCTCGCGAAATCGAACGGGCTTGCCCAGCGGCGCGCCTGCGCCGCGGTCACCCCCAGCTCGCGCGTGAAATGGCCGAAGTCCTCGCCGACCGCCAGCGTCGCCGAGGTGAAGATCCAGGCGCGCGGGTGGTCGCTCATCTGCCGCACGAACAGCTCCGCCGAGGAGAGCGGCGTGATGTTGAGCCGCGCCGACTGGCCGAACACCTCGACCCAGCGGACCTGGTCGCGGCCTTCGCCCTCGCGCAGGCGCGCCAGCACGCCGAGGGCGTCCGCCGAGCGCCGCGCGCACGAGGCGAGGCCCTCTGAGCGCTCGGCCTGCTCTTTGAGCGGCGCATTCAGCTCGGCGAGCGCGGCGTGAACGCGCTCGACCGCCGCGGGAAAGTCGGTGACGCGCATCGCCTGCGTCCAGGACAGGCGCGCCACCGGGTCGCCGAGCGAGAGGCGCAGCTCGCGCGCGGCGCGCTCGAGCGCGCCGGCGAGGCGATCGAGCTCGGGCGAAGCGCCGCCCGCGGCGCGCAGCTCGAGCCGCGCGTCGCGGGAGAGCTCGACGAGCTGCGTGCTGGAAAGGTGCTCGCCGAAGAAGAGGCGCGCCGTCTCGGCGAGCTGGTGCGCCTCGTCGAACACCACCGTATTGCAGGAGGGCAGGAGCTCGGCGATGCCCTCGTCGCGCAGCACCACGTCGGCGAAAAAGAGATGGTGGTTGATCACCACCACGTCGGCGGCGAGCGCGTTGCGCCGCGCCTGCATCACGAAGCAGTCGGAATAGTCGGGGCAGGATTGCCCGAGGCAGTTGTCGCGCGTCGAGGTGGCGCGCATCCACACCGGGGCGTCTTCGGGTACATCCGCGAGGTCGGCACGATCTCCGGTGGTGCTCGCCATGGCGAAGCGCTCGATGCGCTGGATCTGGCCTGCCTCTTCCCGGGACGGCACCCCTTCGGCCGCGGCCCGGCGCAACCGGTAGCGGCACACGTAGTTGGCACGGCCCTTGAGCAGCGCCGCGCTCGCGCCGGAACCTAGTGCCTTGCGCACCGCCGGCAGGTCGCGATCGAAAAGCTGGTCCTGCAGCGTCTTGGTGCCGGTCGAGACGATCACCTTGCCGCCGGCGAGCAGCGCCGGCACGAGGTAGGCGAAGGTCTTGCCGGTGCCGGTGCCCGCCTCGGCGACGAGCACACCCTGGGTCTCGATCGCCTCGTGGATCGCCTGCGCCATCTCGAGCTGCCCGCGGCGCAGCCGGAAACCGGGCACGGCCTCGGCAAGCGCCCCATCCGGCGCGAAGATCCTGTCGAGCTCGCGCTTCGTCACTAGTCGAGCGCGTCCACTTTCACCCAGACGCGGCGGGACTCACTGTCGCTCCTCTGGCTCATGGTGCCGATGCTGCGGTCGTCGCGCGCCGCGCTGGTCGCGACCGCGCCAAGCTCGAACCATTCCCCGAGACGCCCGGACGCGATCGTGGAGGCGCTCGTCGAGCTGGCGCGGGTGGCGAAGACTTCCACCGTGACCCGTTCGCCGATTACACGGGGAAGGACCTCGAAGCCCGTGATGCTGTCCTGCATGAACTGGCCTTGCAGGATCGGGCGGGACTGCCCGGTGAAAATCGTGGCGCGGCCGCCGTCCATCGCCTGCACCTGCTGGTCGATGCGTTCCGTCGCCCCGGTCCGGGAGTCTGCGCCGCGCACCTCGACGCGCGTGCCGCGATTGCTGATCGTGCCGCTCGCGCCCAGCTCGCGCCGCGAGGCATCGAGCGCGTCGTCGAAGCGCACGGAAATCTGCAGCCGGCGCTGCGGCCGGTCGATGGCATCGAGCGCTTGCCGGATCTCGGCGAGGTTCGCAGCGCTCACGCGAACGATGAGCTGGTTGCCCTGGCCGGTCAGGCTACCCCCCGGCTCGACCAGCGGGCGCAACGTGCCGATGACCTGGTCCGCCGTGCGATGGCGAAGCGAAATCACCTCGAGCGACTGCTGGGCGGCCGCGAGGAGCGCGAGGCAAGCGAGGGCGAGGCCGATAAGCGAGCGCGCCATGGTCGTCACTATGAACGCGCCAGGGGTACCGCGGTGGACGCGTTCACTCCGTGAGGTTGTAGATCACCTTTAAAGGCTCGAGCCTGACCTGCCGGCCCTGGAGGGAAGGCGGCACCGGCACGGCACGCAGCGCCTGCTGGTAGGTATCGAGCGCCAGCTTGTCGAGCACCGCGTGACCCGAGCCGCGCCGCAGGCCGAGCTCGCCCCGTCCGTCGGGCCGCAGCATGATCTCCAGCACGACATCGCCGGTCCAGTTGTTCTCGCGCGCGATCGCCGGGTACGGCGGCTTGTTGCGCTGGGCGTAGGCGATGAGCTGCATCCGGTACTGCGACGCCGTCGCCGCCTCGACGGCGCGCGAGTCCGCCTGCGGCGGCGCGACCGGGGCGGTGGAAGCGGCCGGCGCGCTTGCCACGGATGGCGGCTCCGCGGGCACCGGCTCGGCAGCCGCTGGAGCCGGCGTCGGCTCGGGCAGAGGCTTCGGTGCCTCGGGCTTTTTCGTTTCGGGACGCGGCCGGGGCTTCCTTTCCTCCGGAGGCGGCGGCGCCGGCTCGGGGGTCGCCAGCTCGACGATGCGCGTCACCAGCGGCGGCGACGCGACCGGCTCCTGCAGCGTTTCGCGCAGCGCCGGCCAGGCGCCGAACAGCACGATGGCGTGCGCCGCGACGGAGACGGCGACCGCGTAGCGGAATCGGCGAAGCTGGTCCGCGCTGGCGCGCATCGTGAGTTGGAAAGACAAAACGTAATGCTATCTGTTCGCTACCGCACGGCGCAGACTGGCGCCCCGGCGGAAGATGCACTCTATGGCTAAACCCTCGTCTCAAATGCGCGCCCTGACCGGCGCCATGCTGGATTGCGGCGGAGAAGCGCCGCTCGCCAAGAAGCTCGGCGTTTCCATCGAAGTGCTGTCGGGCTGGCTGCGCGGGCACGACGTTGTCCCGGCGGACATGTACCTGCGAGCGCGCGAACTGGCTGCCGTGCGGAAGCGCTGAAGGAAGAATCCATGGACCAGGCGAGCGTTCTTAGCGACGTTCAAGCCCTGCGCAAGCGCGCTCGCGAGCATATCGACGAGGGCGCGGTGACCTCCGGATACAGCGCCGACCGCGAAACGGTGCTCAAGCAGCTCAACGGCTCGCTCGCCACCGAGCTCGTCTGCGTGCTGCGCTACCGGCGCCATCACTTCATGGCGAAAGGCATCCACTCGCAGGGCGTTGCCGCGGAATTCCTGGTGCACTCCAACGAGGAGCAGGGCCATGCCGACCAGCTCGCCGAGCGCATCGTCCAGCTTGGCGGCGAGCCCGATTTTTCGCCGCACGGCCTCGCCTCGCGCAGCCATGCGGAATACATCACGGGCGCGACCCTCGCCGAGATGATCCGCGAGAACCTGGTGGCCGAGCGCATCGCCATCGACAGCTATCGCGGCTTCATCCAGTACCTCGGCGACAAGGACCCGACCACGCGGCGGCTGCTCGAATCGATCCTCGCGGTGGAGGAGCGGCACGCCGACGAGCTCGCCGACCTCCTCCAGGAGGCTTCCGGGCTGGCCGCGAAGACCCGCGCCGCCCTCGCCTACGAAGGACTACCTCAGCTGTAGGTGCGCAGGCGCCGCGAAAACGCGATCAGCGGCGCGATGCCGCTCGCTTCGGCGCGCAGGCACCAGTCCTGGAGCTGCATCACGAGGTGCTCGCTCGAGGCCATCGAGCGCCCCCAGAGCGCGGTCAGCTCGCGGCGCATCACCTGCATGGTGCGCCACGCCTCCTCCTCGAGGATGCCGACCAGCTTGAGTGCCTTGGCATAGCTCGCCAGGACGTGATGGCGGTTCGCAATCACCGCGCGCAGCGTCTGCAGGTC
>Ga0075434_100006291_pt1 | contig 10880 bp, 7 predicted proteins | sample RhiMethybrSRZTD3_FD_75298 | JGI IMG/M metagenome (GOLD analysis project Ga0075434, IMG submission 75298) | Populus rhizosphere microbial communities from Tennessee, USA - Rhizosphere MetaG P. TD hybrid SRZTD3 | ecosystem: Host-associated > Plants > Roots > Rhizosphere > Soil | place: USA...
GCCGACGTTGGCCAGGCGATCAATCCGGTTTTATGCGAAGGTCAAGACGAAGGCGGCGTGATGAACGCCATCGGTCACACGCTCTTGGAGGAAATGATTTACAAAGACGGCCAGCTGCTCAATCCCAATCTCGTCGACTACCGCGTGCCGACGTTTGCAGCGCTGCCCAACGATTTCGAATCGGTTCTGGTCGAAAGTCATAACGGACCCGGCCCGTTCGGTTCAAAGGGCACAGGAGAAGGAGGCTTGCTGCCGGTTGCCGCGGCGATCGGCAATGCTCTATATCAGGCCACCGGTTTGCGCCTGTATGATCTGCCGCTTACGCCCGAAAAAGTATGGCGCGCCTTATTGTCAACTAGGCTCCCTTGATCAACTCAAACAGCAAACCTTCGGGGAAGGGTACGTTCAATAGCCGCTCGAACAAGCTCCAATAAAATAGCCAGGAACAAAATGTCACGGCGATGGTGATCAGCCAGCTTTCCTTGCCTGCAAACCTGAGGTACAAAAAAATTGTCAACGGCACCGCGTAAGAAAAGCCGATCAGCCAAATGGCGATAAAAAAACCAATGGTCCAACAGAGTATAGCGATCGTTCGTTGCCGGATCAGCTCCGGTGCGATATCGATGTGGGTCTCTACGGATTCGGCGAGCCCGGCAATTTTTTCTTTCTTTCTGCCGTAAAGATCTCGAACCAGCTGCCCAATTGCCAAAACTAACGTTGGTGTGCCAATCACCCACGGAAAAAGACCGGCACGGTAACCAAAGTTACGGCTTTGCCATAACGCGAGAGCGAGCAGGAGGATGATCGCGCTGGTGAACAGCGCTGCGGCGCCGAATTGAATCTCGTGTTTCGCCGGTGCCTCGATTTCCGCGCGCGCCGTTGCAGTCTCCCGAGCTTTTTCCCGTTCTTCGCGGCGGCTTTTGATCATTGGATAAAAAATCCCGAACAGAGTCAGGGCAAAAATTCCAAGAACTGCCGGGCGAGTGATCCACCCCGAGCCATAATTGTCGGTTGACAAGAACAAGCGGTTTTCGGCCAAGGGACCGAGAACGAGGCCAAGTAACACCGGGGGACGCGGCCATTCCAGCTTCTCCATAATCCAACCTAGCGCGCCGAAAAACAGCACCACCAACATATCTTCGAAGGCATTTTTCTCGGCGAAGGCGCCGAGATAAATCAAGATCAAAATGATCGGAATAATGATGCCACCGCGCACCTGCGTGACCCGCGCTATGGGTTCCAAGAAAAGAAAGCAAATCGCCACGGTGATGATGTTCGAAATAATAATCACCCAAACAAATGAATAGGTCAGATCCAAATGACCTTTAGGCGGCGGCAGCAACATATCAGGACCTGGAACAATTCCCTGAATAATAAACGCACCGAGCAAGATCGCCATGATGACGCTGGCGGGCACGCCGAACGCAATCGTCGTAATCAAGCTGCCGCCGAGCGTCGAGTTGTTCGCCGCACCGGGACCGAGCACACCGCGGACATCGCCTTTGCCGAAACGTTCTTTGTTGGGCGAACTCTGGACCGCGTGAGCGTAGGCCAGCCACTGCGTGGTCGCTGCCCCCATGCCCGGAATAATCGCGGTGAGCGTGCCGAGGGCGCTGCATCGAATTACCAGCCACCAATGGCGGAAAGTGTCTTTGACTCCTTCCATGACGCCGCCTAACTGGCCGACTTCTTTGGTGGAGATACTGGTGCCGAGAATGGCAAGCTCGATGGTTTCCGGAATCGCATAAAAACCAATGGTAATCGGCACCAGCCCGACGCCGTCCCAGAGGAACAGTTGACCGAAGGTGTAACGCTGAATGCCGGAGATCGGATCCAAACCGATGGTGGCGAGCATCAGCCCGATGCCGCCGGCTACCAAGCCTTTCAGCGCGTCCTCGCCGCTCAAAGCGGCGACAAACGATATGCCGAGAATCGAGAGCATAAAAAATTCGGGCGAGCCGAAGGAAAGCACCAGAGGGCGAATGATCGGCACCGCGGCGCCCAAGGCAACGCCGGCGAACACCGCACCAACGAGCGAGCTCATCAGCACCGCCCCGAGGGCGCGTCCGGTTTCGCCGTTCCGAGCCATGGCATGGCCATCGACAATCGTGGAAGCGGTCGTCGGTTCTCCCGGTACGCCGAACAACACGGAAGTAATGTCCCCGGTCGTGGCGGTCACGGCGGTCATGCCGAGCAAAAAGGCAAAGGCTTCGACCGCACTCATTTTAAAAACAAAGGGCAACATGAGCGCCATGGCGGTCGGGCCGCCCAGTCCGGGCAAAATCCCAACGACAAACCCGATCGCGATTCCGACCATCATCAGGTTGAATGTCGAGAGATTGAAGCACTGAAGAAAACCGGAAATCAGAGCATGCAGCATGTCCATGACGGTCCCATCCTCCGGCGAACGCGGCGAGCGTTCGACGGTAAATACCAGCGGTGGCACGAATTGTAAAGCATGCTTCCGGGGCAAAACGGCGCCGTTCACGGTTACAACGCCGGTTCACGTTGTGTTCGCGCTACCGGACCTTTAGAATATTCCTGTTCTCGGCGGAGCGTTGGCGAGCGAAGTACGGAGTTAGCTCATGGCTGAGTTGTTCAAAAATTTTATCGGTGGCAAGTGGCTGGCGGCGTCGTCCAAGCAAACTTTCGAAAATCGCAACCCCGCCGATCATGACGACCTGATCGGAGTGTTTCCGGCATCGACAAAAGAGGATGTCGACGCCGCCGTGCAGGCGGCCAAAAAAGCATTCGATCGCTGGCGCTTGGTTCCCGCGCCCAAGCGCGGCGAGCTGCTTTATCGGGTCGGCGAGCTTTTGCGCAAGTACAAAGAAGATCTGGCTCGCGTCGAAACCCGCGAGATGGGCAAAATTCTCAAGGAAACGCGCGGCGACGTGCAGGAAGGCATCGACTGCGCCTTTCTCAATGCCGGCGAGGGGCGCCGCCTCTTCGGCGAGACGACTCCGGCCGAGCTGCCTAACAAGTTCGCCATGTCCGTACGCATGCCGATCGGTGTGTGCGCGCTGATCACGCCGTGGAATTTTCCACTGGCGATTCCCACCTGGAAACTATTCCCAGCACTCATTTGCGGCAACACGGTAGTGCTCAAACCGGCGGAAGACACGCCGCACACCGCGCAGAAGTTCATCGAGATCCTGAACGAAGCAGGCGTCGCGCCGGGTGTGGTCAATCTCGTTCACGGACGCGGTGAAGAAGTCGGCGCGGCGCTGGTGCGCCATCCGGCCGTGCAGCTTGTCTCGTTTACCGGCTCGGCAGCGGTCGGGCGGGAAATCGCGTCAGTCTGCGGACAAAATTTAAAACGCGTGTCGCTCGAGATGGGCGGCAAGAACGCGCAGATCGTCATGGAAGACGCCGATCTCGATCTCGCGGTCGAAGGTGCTCTCTGGGGCGCGTTTGGCACCACGGGTCAGCGTTGCACGGCGACGAGCAGGCTGATCGTTCATCGCGACATTGCAAAGAAGGTGACCGATGAGCTGGTGGCGCGCGCGCGGAAAATCAAAATCGGCGACGGCCTGGACGAGAGCGTCGATATGGGTCCACTGATCAACCAGAAGGCGCGGGAAAAAGTGCTGCGCTATATCGACATCGGCAAACAGGATGGTGCGCGTCTTCTGACCGGCGGCGGTATCCACGATGTCGGCGCCTGTGCCAAGGGATTTTTTTTCCAGCCGACGATCTTCGACCAAGTCAAACCGTCCATGCGCATTGCGCGCGAAGAAATTTTTGGCCCGGTCCTGTCGATCCTCGAAATTCTAAGCCTGGAAGAAGCCATTCAAGTTTTGAACGATACGCCGTACGGATTGTCGAGCTCGATTTACACCAGCGACGTCGGCCGGGCGTTTCGCGCCATGCGCGACATCGAAGCGGGCATCACCTATATTAACGGCCCGACCATCGGCGCCGAAGTTCATCTGCCGTTCGGCGGCGTGAAAGACACCGGCAACGGCCACCGCGAGGCGGGGACGACTGTCTACGACATTTTTACCGAATGGAAATCGATTTACGTGGACTATTCCGGCAAGCTGCAAAAAGCGCAGATCGATAACAACTGATGTGATGTCTGGTGTTTAGGGTTTAAGCAAGTTGTTGAGAAACTGGGAAACGTGCTTCGACGGGCTCAGCACGAACGGATTTTTTCAGGGATTTCAATCGTTCGTCCGTTTGTCCTGAGCTACGTCGAAGGACTCCGAACTTTTCTTCGGCAGCCTGTTAGGAGACAACACCAGACGCTAGACGCCATACTTCAGACGAGGGTCATTGAATGAAAGCACCCCAGATCAAGACGCCGCTCCCAGGACCGAAGGCAAAAGCGATCGTCGAACGCGATCGTCAGGTGACGGCGCCGGCGTACGGCCGGGTTTACCCGCTGGTAGTCAAGCGCGCGTCCGGTATGACGGTGGAAGACGTCGATGGTAATCTCTTTCTTGACTTCATGGCGGGCATCGCGGTCGCGAGCACCGGTCATTCGCATCCGCGTGTGGTCCAAGCTATAGAAGAACAAGCGCGCAAGTTCCTGCACATCTGCGGCAGTGATTATTATTATGAGCCCATGGTGGCTCTCGCGGAGAAGCTCGGCCGTCTGGCGCCCGGTCCCGGCGCCAAGAAGGTATTCTTCACCAATTCAGGGACCGAAACCATTGAAGCGGCCATCAAGCTCGCACGCTATCACACCAAACGCGAGCATCTCATCGCGTTCCATGGCGCTTTTCACGGCCGCACGCTCGGTTCTTTGTCGCTGACTGCCAGTCGCGCATCACATCGCGCGCATTTCGGTCCGCTCATTCCGGGGGTGCATCATTTGCCCTACGGCGGCGCCGACTGCGTGAGCACCATGGAAAAAACAATTTTTCGTTACGAAGTGCCGCCGGAAGAAGTGGCGGCGATTTTTGTCGAACCAATTCAGGGTGAAGGCGGTTATGTCGTGCCGCCGCCGGAGTTCTTGCCGGCGCTCCAGGAGCTTTGCGGAAAACACGGCATCCTTCTGGTGCTGGATGAAATTCAGTCCGGCTTCGGCCGCACCGGAAAAATGTTCGCCTGCGAGCACTGGAACATCGAGCCGGATATTCTCTGCGCCGCGAAAGGAATCGCCAGCGGTATGCCGCTTGGCGCCATGATCGCGCGGGCGGAGGTCAGCACCTGGACACGCAGCACCCACGGCAGCACCTTCGGCGGCAACCCGGTCGCGTGCGCCGCGGCACTGGCGACGATTCAACTGCTCGAAGAGGGCCTGGTGGAAAATGCCGCGAAAATCGGCGCGCTGCTCAAGGAAAAGTTGAGCGAGCTCAAAGGGCGGCGGCCGGTGATCGGCGACGTGCGCGGTTTGGGATTGATGATCGGAGTTGACTTCGCGCGTCCCGACGGCAGCCACGCGCCGGATCCGGCATTGCGCGATCGAGTTATGCAAACCTGCTTTGAAAAGGGGCTACTACTTTTGAGCTGCGGTCAGAACACCCTACGATTTTGCCCGCCGCTGATCGTCAACGCCGAGGAGGTAAAAACCGCCGTGGAGATTTTTGACGCGGTGGTGGCTGCGGCGAGTTGAAGAGAATATTCACCACGGAGACGAAAGGGGACAGAGTCAGCCCGTTTCTCGTTCACCTAATGAAATTCCTGTAGGGGCGACCCGGCGGCCGCCCCTTTTTTATTGCAGCTTGGTCTGGAGTTCTTCGACGAGTTGCGTTAGCTCGCCGTCTTCAGGATTGATCTTGAGCGCGCCGTTAAATTCTTCAAGCGCTTTTTGCAGCATCCCTTTGGTCAGATAAATTCTTCCCAGATTGATATGCGGAAAATGGCGCGGCTCGTATCGCTTCGCCGATTTGGCGCGCTCTAGCCACGGAATTGCGTCATCCATGCGTTCCTGCTGCATGAGATAAACACCGATGTCGTTGTAGGGATTGCCGAATTCGGGATCGAGCTGAATGGCGATTTCGCAGTGGGCAATGGCCTCGTTCAGCCGGCCGAGAAAGCTGTAAGCCCAACCTAAGTAGGTATGCGCGTCGGCGGTAGGGTAGACCGCGATCGATTCCTTATACAGTCGGATGGCATCGTCGAATTCGCGCGCCATCTGATGTTTCATTGCTTCCTCAATAAGCTCAAGGGCGCGTTCCTGATCTTTGGTGATGGCCATTTTCGTCGCTCAAAACCGCTCGTTCTAGACGCCCCATGCGCCGCTGAGTTGGATGTTGGCGCCGTTCACATAGCGCGCTTCTTCGGAAAGCAAAAAACGCACAGCCGATACGGCGTCATCGACGCTACCGACGTACCCGGCCGGAATCAGCTTGAGCATTCGCGACAGCTCTTCCTGCGGCGCGCTCCCCGAGTCGATGAATCCCGGAGCAATGCAATTCATCGTTATGCCGTCGCCAGCAATCATTTTAGCGAATGAACGAGACAAAGCCAGCAACCCTACCTTGGAAATGTAGTGGGCCGTGAGCTGCGGTTGCGCAATCAGTTGTTCCACGTTCGCCATGCTGAATGAAACGATCCGGCCCCACTTGCGTTCTCGCATAATCGGAATCACCGCGCGGCTAAGATAGAAGACCGGATGTAGATTATTGTCGAACATTGAGTGCCAGCCTTCAACCGTTTCTTGCAGCAATGAAACCCGGTGGTAAGGGCCAGCGCTGTTGATCAGCGCATCGATGCGGCCCCATTGCTGCCGGACCTGTTGGACAAGTTCCTCTGCGGCCTTGCTCTGGGACACGTCGGATTGCACTGCCAATGCTCTGCCGCTGTTCGCCTGGACAGCTTGCACCACTTCATCGGCTTCCGTGACACTCGTCCGGTAGCATATCGCCACCGCCCAGCCGCGGTCGGCCAGATCGAGCGCGACCGCACGGCCGATTCCTTTCGCGCCGCCGGTGATAAGCGCAACCTTCTGATTCAATTCGGTCATTCCACGGTTTCGCCGCCGAGGAGTGAAAATTGCCTCGGCGTCGCAGAGAGCCGTTGCTGTTCAGTTTCGCTAATGTCACGAAACCAGGGCTGAAATTTGTCGTACAGATCCTTGAGTTTTGCCTTGTAGTATTCGACATTCTCGTCGGGTGTTTGCGCATCCCACTGAGCCGCGAGCTTGCAGTTCTCATTGACCTTGACCCTGGGCTTTGTGCCGGTGACGTAATACGAAATCTGATCGCCCGGCCGATAGCGGCGCTGGGCTTTGAGCGCGAGCTCGTAGGGCGCTGCCGGGTTCCGCTTCTTGGTTTTGATCTTGGACTGGTAGCTTTCCAGGGAGTCCTGCAGCGTTTCGGTCTTTGCCAGCCAAAAAATATTTCTTCGGTGCTGTTCGATGTCTTCGGCGAATCGCCCGTAGAGCGGCTCAATCTTTTCCCGCTCGCCTTGTAACAGCAGCAGGAGCATCTGCTCCAGCCATTCGCGTTGAAAGAGCTCGAGGCCGCGGGAGCGCAGACCCGAGCCCTTGATGCGAAGCCGACCCTGCTCGTCCAAGAGCGCGTAATTTTTCATTTTGTAACTGAACATCGCCGGATATCGGCCATCGAGCTCCAGTTCGATCCCTGTGGGAAGCATCGCTGCGAGCTCCGTGATGAGCCGATCTTCATCGGCTTGGGTCCGGATCGTTTCCGGCGGGGCGAAATAGATTCCGTCGGTATCGACTTCAATGACCTCGGCGCCGCTGTTTTTTAGCCAGGCAATCACCGCCTGAATCAATTCTCGTCCCTTGCCGGTGACATCATTCGCCGCTCCGAAGTCGTTGAAGTGTCCCATTTGAAAACCGAGATAGCCATAGAACGAATTGATCAGTATTTTGAAGGTCGATTGGAGGGCACTGAAATAAACGCGCGTTTCATCGTTGTCGGCCGCGCGCGCCAACTCCTTGGCTTTCAGGCGAAAATTGCGCAGGTCCCGGAGTAGCCCCGCGAAGATCCCGAGGTGATCCTTTTTGGGAAGATAGTTATAAACCAGCATGATCGAGGGGTAGAGCGAAGTCACATCGCAGTGAAGCACCCGGTGAGCGGTGCCTTGAAATTCCATTTCGGTGAATCCGCCAATGACCTCGCGACTTTCATCGGCACGGGGAATCGAATGACCCTGATGCAGATATTCGCGTACAAAGAGCGTATCGATTTTGGTCGCATTTCCGCGCAGCGGGATCTCCTGATAGCTGTAGGGAAAGATTTGTGCCTGAACGAAATGACTTGGAGACAGAGTTTCGGAGATCGCGCGAGTTACGCGCACGTTGTCGAGCGCGCAGCGCCGGAGCGCATCGATATCATGGTCGAAGCACCAGCTGATTTGATCTTCCGCCACCCATGTTTTCTCCCCGGCGATGCCGAAGTGACGCGCGAGCTCTTGCAGATCGAGGCTCGCCAGCTCGCGGGTGGCGATGTCATAATGCTGCGCGAGAATCCAAGTATCGATCAGATGACGGCCGAAAACAGCATACTTGCGATAGGCGATGGTTCGGTCGGCGAGCTGCATACGGGAAGCATGACCACTCAGTTTCGAGCCGTCTCGCCCGAGATTAAGAGCCACTTTATGGCGGCGCGCACGAGCTTCGATGTATTCAAGATCGAAACGAAACAGGCCGTGCCCCTCGATAACGTCGGGATCGCGGACGCGGATTTCGTCGACAAGCTGACGGAGCATTTCGGCTTCGTCACATTCGTTTGCGGAAATGACGCGCTCCCAGCCCGTTGAATCCGATATGGCGATGGTCACAATACGATCGTTTAAGCGAGCCGAATTGGAAAAAGTAAATCCGTCCGCACAATAAGTCTGGATGGTGAGCTGCATGCGGCGGAGGTCGCTGAACGTCATCTCGAGGAAATGAGTTTTCCCCGACTGTAGCAAGTATTGTTGCAACGGGTCGTTTAAGTACCAGTAGGGCGCGTCCGAGGAAGAGGGTGTTTTGCCGGTTTTGTTCTGCAAAAACCAGCGCGCCTCGTCGAGCTCTTTAAGAGTGGGAAAATGCGCGCGGCACCTGAACGCGCCGCCGCCTGCGAGAGTCTCGATCTGTGCTTCGCCTTGCCATCCGGCCAAGACATCTTCTTCAGCCAGCAGCATGAACGGCTGGAACGGCAACGGCTCCGAAAAAACCCTCTCGCCATCGTGGGCAGAGATCTGGACCGCCCTTCCGGCAGTGATTTCCACGGCCACAATGGCTGGAGTTCCATCGTGACCGAACAGCATTTCGTTTTTCTGGAAGATCGGCAATAGCGTCGACGCGGAACTCATAACTTGTTTCCCACTATAGCAAAACCGCCTTCACAACTCATACAGGCTCGCTGGTCTCGTGTTGTGATGTTTGGCCATTCTCCAGGGTTCGGTTGACACCTCTGTGGCCAGATGAATAATTTGCAACGTCCGCGGAAAGACGCTTGTTCACTCATTAGAAAGGAAGGACTCCGCCATGGTGAAAAACTCGTTGCAAGCAGCGCTCGCACCCACGGGCACGCTTCGCGCCGGCATCAATTATGGCAATCCTGTGCTGGCGAAGCGCGATTTGGCGAGCGGGGAGCTCAGTGGAGTAGCGGTCGAACTGGCGCGCGAGCTCGCCCGGCATCTTGAAATTTCCCTGAGTCTCGTCGGCTTCGAATCGGCCGGAAAGATGTTCGAGGCGATCAAAAGCGACGCCTGGGATGTGGCGTTTCTTGCAATTGATGCGGCTCGCGCCGACGAAATTGACTTCACTCCACCATACCTGGAGATCGAAGGCACATACCTGGTGCCGGAGAGCTCTCAGTTGACCTCTGTCGACGAGGTAGACCGCCCGGGAGTGCGGATCGCCGTGTCGGCCAATAGCGCATATGACTTGTTTTTGAGCCGTTCGATCGAAAAAGCCGAACTGGTGCGAGCACCGAATCCCAATGCAGCTTTCCAGTTGCTCATCGATGATAAAGCCGATGTGGTGGCCGGCGTGCGACAACATCTTGTCGCGAACTCGAGCAAACTACCCGGCTCGCGTGTTTTCCAAGGCCGGTTTATGGCGATCCAACAGGCCCTGGGGATTCGTAAAGGCCGGCAAGCGACGGAAGCGCTGAGCGATTTTATCGAGGAGGCGAAGGCTTCCGGGTTGGTGGCGAGAATTATCGAAAACGCCGCTGTTCGCGGCGTTTCAGTGGCACCGCCTGGAGCGCGGACAGGCCGAGAATAGTCCCCCTGTTTTGCATACCCCCTTGACCGAAACAGACGGCATTTATAGGCTGCGCCCAGATTCGATTGGGTGAGGCTATGACGTGTGCCGCCCGACTTGATTCCATCGCTTGCGGCGGACCTCGGAAAAGAGTCCGTCCTTAGTACGGCAGCGATGCTGAGAACACAATGTCTCGGCGGTTTGGCTTGGTGAGCGAAAGGAGAGATGTGATGAAGAGGCTTGGCTGGGTCGGAGCTTTGGCGGCTTTTTTAATGCTAAGGACGGTGGTTTCCCATGCGGCGTCGGATCTCAAGACCGTAAAGATGGTAATTCCCAGAGGTAGCACGTTTGTGCTGAGTTACTATGCGGCGCGCGACGCCGGGATTTTTCGAAAACACAGCATTGACGTCGAAGTGGATGCCCGGCCATTTGCCGGCTTCATCTCGGCTTTGCCCAGTCGGCAGGTGCTGGTCGGGACTTATGCGGGGCTCAATGCCGTCGAGCAAATGAACGAAGGCAAAGACATGATCGTCATCGGCGGCGGGCTAACATCGATGCAGGACGTCTGGGTGCGGAAGGACTCGCCGCTAAAGAAATTCTCTGATCTCAAGGGTAAAAAATTCGGCGTGTGGTCGAGAGGCGCGGGCGCGACCAAGACGTTGGAAGCGCTGGCAATCGACGGTTTCAAACTCGACCTCAACAAAGATATGCAGACAATCGAGATCGCCGGTCCGGCGCTCATGGCGCTGTTGGACAAAGGCGAGGT
>Ga0075434_100006293_pt1 | contig 10879 bp, 8 predicted proteins | sample RhiMethybrSRZTD3_FD_75298 | JGI IMG/M metagenome (GOLD analysis project Ga0075434, IMG submission 75298) | Populus rhizosphere microbial communities from Tennessee, USA - Rhizosphere MetaG P. TD hybrid SRZTD3 | ecosystem: Host-associated > Plants > Roots > Rhizosphere > Soil | place: USA...
GGACGCATTGGCATCACCGTTCGTTCATCATCCAGCGCGTGAATCCTACTGTCCGCCGCGATCGCTGCGCGCGAACGTCCGGCCGCCGATCTCGACGCGCGACGGAGCGCCGTCGGTCCCCAGTACGAAGGTGAGAAGGCCCCCGTCCTGCCATCGATTGTCCCACCGAATGCGGAACGTGTCATACTGCCAGTGCTCGAGTGCGCCCTCGAGCGCGCCCACCTTGAGGCGAAGACCGTCCCCCGCGGTCGTGACCGTCACCTCGCCGAACAGCGAGTCGGCATACACCCCTGCATAACGCGCGAGCGGAAGTGTCGGCTTCGTCCCGGTCACCCGCTTCGCCTCGGTCGCCTTCACGGCGAGCGCGGCCTTCGTCTGCATGTCCCCGTACAAGGTGCGCAGCTCGCGGCTCCAGTCGCGACCCTTGGACGGCGACGGCCCCCACAGGTCGAACACCTTGAGCATCAGCGCGTGACGCGCCTCGACGTGATCCGCGTTCGCGAGCACGTATACGCCCAAGCGCTCGTCGGGGATCAGCCCGATGATGGCCACCATGCCATCGATGCTGCCGGTGTGGAAATCCACCGAGCGCCCGTTGTAGTCCTGCTGGAACCAGCCAAGCCCGTACGTCGTCCAGTGCGGGTGCGTGAGCCGGGCGGTCGGGTAGAACTCGTTGGGCGGAACCATCGTCTGCGGCTTGAGCAGCTCCGCGAACGTCTCCGGCTTGAGCAATCTCCGGCCGTCCACCCGGCCGCTGTCGAGAATGAACTGCGCCCACTTCGACATGTCGGCGACGCTCGACCACACCGAGCCAGCCGATGCCACGCCGTCCACGCTCGCGTTGCGGATGACGCGCATCGTGTCGTCGATCCGGTCATGCGGCGTTGCCACGTTAGGCATCGTGCCCGCTTTCGACAGGAGCGGCACGGTCCCGGTCATGTGGAGCGGGGTGAAGATCCGTGTCCGCACGAATTCTGCCCACGGCATCCCGCTGGCCGCGGCCACCACCTGGCCGGCGGCGGCATACATGACGTTCTGGTAGATGAAGCTCGAGCGCGGCGAGTAGGCGGGCTCGATGTAGCGTACCCGTCGGAGGATCTCGTCGGTCGAGTTGTTCGTGCCGTACCAGAGGTAGTCGGCGTTCGGCAGGCCGGCGCGGTGCGTGAGGAGATCGCGGACGGTGATCTCGCGCGTTGCCCACGGGTCCTTGAGCTGGAAGCTCGGCAGGTAGTTCGTGACGGGGTCGTCCCAGCGGACCTTGCCCTCGTCGACGAGCATCCCGATCGCCGCCGCAGTCATCGCCTTCGTGGTCGAGCCGATGGCGAAGAGCGTCGTGGTGTCGACGAGGTCGGGTTTCCCGAGCTCGCGGACGCCGTAGCCCTTCTCGAAGACGACGCGGCCATCCTTGACGACCGCGATCGCGAGGCCGACGGCGCCCCAATCCTTCACCGCCTGTGCGGTGTACGCGTCGAGCTCACGAGCCGGGTCTGCAGCCGGTTTCTGGGCGAGGACGGTCGACGCCAGGGCGAACGACGCGAGCAGTGTGACTGTGCGACGCATCCGAAGGGGAGAAGGGGAAGGCAAAGACGCGGTGATGACGCCAGACATGATGGCGGGAGTGGAGGGTGTCGGCAACGAGCATTTTCGGCCTGTGGGCTCGCGACGGTCTCATTACTGAAACACTCACAACTACCCACTCAGAACTCTTTAAGGGCTCCCGTCCCCGACCTCAGCCACGTCCGCGATGCCGAACTCGCAGGACAAAAGACGAAAGCTCAAAGGGCCAGATCAACTGATCTGACCCTTTGATTATCACCCTTCCAGCGCCCGCGGCGCGCGCCTACACCGACAACAGCCGATCGAAGAAGCTCCGATAGCGCTGCAGAGCCACGCGCAGATCCTCGGTGGACACATCGGCGCCCTGCGCCCATTGCTGTTCGAGCGTCGAACGCTCGCGAGCGAAGATCTCCGCCAGCCGCTTGATCGCTTCGGCGACGAGGGAGTCCGCTCTCTCGACTGCCTGACGCGGCTCATCCACGAACGCCGCCTGGATGTCGGTCCAGCGCCGCCGGAAATCATCAGTCTCGTTTCCGGCGAAGAGCGGAGTCGCGCGGTGGTCAGCGCCAGTGTCCGCGGCTTCCCGCGTGGCGTCAGCCACGACGTTCGCGTACGACTGGTGCACCTCACGAGTCACGTCGCGCTCCACGGCACGGTCGCTCGCGGCGGCAAGGTCTGCAGTCGACAGCCGCGCGTCATCTGGGCGTCTCGGTTCGGTCATCGGTGGGCCTCCCTTGGTTCGGCATCGGCGGTGTCGAGCAGGTCTTCGAAGAGCGCGCGGTAATGGACCATCGCCTTGCGAAGGTCCTCGGTGGACGCTTCGCCGCGCTGCTCGCGGAGCGCGATGTCGTGCGCGGTCCGGTAGTTCTGGACGACATGCGGATGGTCGACGGACACGTCAGCGGCGCGCTGCTCGAAGTCACCGACGGGGTAGCCACGGACCTGCATGAGATCAGCAACGAGGCGGTCCGCTTCGACCACGGCACCCTTCGGGTCATCGACGAACCGTGCCTGGTCGGAGCGCCACTCCTCCGCAAACCGGCTCCGATGTTCAGTGCTCAGCGGTTTGATGTGCAGTTGACTCACGCGCTGGACGCGCTCGCCGAGCTCGCGTTCCGCGTGCCGGGCGTCGCCGCGCTCGCGCACTAACCGCTCGTACTCCGGACCGAACTTTCCGCGGAGCTCCTCGCTGCGGCGCTTCTGGATCAGCACGAAGGCGATGACCACGACCGCCAACGCGACCAGCACGCCAATGACTATTCGGGGGTCGAGTGAATCCATTCTGCAGTTCCTCCTCTCTCTCAAGCCGACGGGACTCGAGCCGCTCACGTCTTTTTGCGGCTCGGCGGCGCCAGTCACCAAAATCCTTCACGAAAGCGGCGCCGCCCTCCGTCCTGGAAAGCATGGGAGGTGCCACGCTCGACGAGAGAGGCATGGATGCCAGAGCGGCCTCGTCGGAGAGATCCGACGAGGCCGCTCTGGCGTCTCGAGCGTCGCGTTAGCCCATTAGTGGCGCGCGACGAGCGCTCCGACCGATACCGGGATTGCATCGACCGTCACGACTCCCACAGCCGTTGACAACGACGCGGAGATCGAGGTCCGGCCGAGTCGAACTCCCTCGACGCGTCCATCGCGTGTGACCTTCGCGACCGACGTGTCGCTCGACGCGTAGCGGATCGTGCGAGCCGACACCTTTACGGTCCGGCCATCGCCACGTGTCCCGACGAGCCCGAGGGGCCGCGTCGTCCCCACCATCACGCTCACCTGCTGTGGTCCTTCCAGCGCGACGATCGAATCAGGAGGAACGAGTCGGGCACAGGCGGTCAGCACCAACGAAACGACTCCGATGATCACGTGCTGCGAACGCATTTACATCCTCTAAGGCTGAGTCGGCGAGGGCCATTGCTCGTGGGCTCCCTCAGGACGCGCGGCCCTCGCGCGCGTCACAAAACCGTTGTTGCCCCACGTCGAAAATGTTGCGACTCCAACCGAATCGCGCCGTGACTGGAGCCACTCGGTCGACGTGAGAGGCGGTGCGTCCGACTCGTATCACCGGCCGCAGTCCGCACGTAATCGCGCGCGGTGTCTTGACACGGAGAGCGTAGCGGGCAGGATACATCTAACTGAAAGAGCTACAGGCTCAGTCGTGAGGCCGCCGACCTCCCGGCGACGCTGCCGGGATGAAAGGGGGAACACAGGTCGGCCCGAGCCACCCTCTGCGTACGGAGGTCGGCATGACCGGATCGTCGGTGTCGAACACCCCCGAAACGATCGTTGGACCGCTGCGTGACGAGGCCGCACTCGAGCGGCTCTTCCGCGCCCACTTCTCGGCGCTCACCGCAGAAGCGAAAGCGCACCTCGGTGAGGAGGCTGCGTCAGCGGCTCCCAAGGTCGTCGAGGCAGCCTTTCGACAGGCGTGGGAAGAACGGGCACAAATCCCGTCCGAGGCGGACCTGGCATCGTTCCTTCATGACGCCGTTCGCCGCGCTTCCGCGCGCGAGCTGAGTCGCCGCGCGGGTGCGAGACATCTGAGCCACGGTGCCAAGGGGGGGTCGCATCACACCGTGGCGGAAACCGATGTCGACACGGCGTGGCATCACCTGTCACGGCAGCTCCACCCCGAAGCCGTCCGCGCCGACGCGCAGGCCTACTCCGAGCAGCTGCGGCATCACGCGGCGGAGCACGTCGGCGATCTGTCGAAGGCCCGGTCGTGGAAGGTCCCGGTGCTCATCGGCATCGTCGCCGCAGCCCTGGCGGGCGCGGGGATGTGGTACCTCACGTCCCTCGGCGCCGACCGCGCCGTGACGCGCGCGCTCGATTCGAGCGAGGCGCACACGCTCGTTGCCCAGGCCGGCCAGACCGCCCGGCTGACACTCGACGACTCGACGCGGGTCATGTTCGGAGCCGGATCGAAGCTCACGATCCCGAAGGAGTTCAACACGCAGCTCCGCGCGGTGAAGATCGAAGGGGCTGCCCGATTCACCGTTGCGCCGGGCAATCCGCTGCCGTTCGAGATCCGCGCCGGAAAGGCGGCCGTGGTCGCGACGGGCACGACCATCACTGCCCGCTCATACCCGAATGATCCGTACGCGATCGTTCAGGTGGACAGCGGAGCGGCGACCGTGCGCGTGGGCAAGGAGCAGCATCCACTGACCGCGGGGCAGGCACTCCTGATCGACAACGACGGCAAGGCGCGAACGCCTAACGCGGACGAGCTGGCGTTCGGTACCGCCTGGACGCAGCGCCGTATCGTGATCTCGCGCCAGCTTCGCGACGTCGTGGCGGAGCTGAATCGGTGGATCGGCACGGAGATCAAGGTGCCGGAGCTCAAGGCCCTGGACACGCCAGCGAAGGTGGACGCGCCAATGGACTCGATGCGGGTCGCCATCGGCCAGGTCGAGCAGAGCACCGGCCTGGAGTTCGCCTACGAAGGGCCCAATCAGGTGATGGTGTTCCGCACGAAGAAAGCGCCGGGCGCGGACGACAAGGCGAAGAAGTAGGATAAAGCAGGCGGCAGGCGACTGGCGACTGGTCGAAAGCGGAGAACCCTCGGGAGGCTCTATTCGAGATGAGCGCCCGAGGGTTTGCCGTCGCCGGCCGCCAGCCGCCTGTCACCAGCCGGCCTCACGAAGACTGCACGACCTCGCCCTCGTCCAGACGGACTGCTCGGAACTCCTCGGTCCGAAACTCCTGCGTCATCCCCTGCACGCGATTCGCCGCGAGCTGCAGCGCCTGCGCGGTGGCGGACACTTCCTGCATCGACCCTGAGCTTTCCTCCGCTGCGGCGGCGACCTCCTGCGCGGCCGCCGCGTGTCCTTCGGCCGCAGTGCGCACGCGCTCCATCGAGGCGTCGACCTCGCCGATGAGCTGACGGCTCGCCGCTACGACCTGTTCGACCTGTCCCGTCGCGTCGTCGACCGACGCGATCGCGCGCTCGATCCGGTCCAGCGCCGCCGACGCGTTCTCGGCCACCTGGCGAGCATCGCGCATGCGAGCTGTCCCCGTGCCGACGGAGCCCACCGCGCGATCGATCCGGTCACGAATGCGACGCACGCTGTCGGCGACTTCCTCGGCCGCCTGATGACTCTGATCGGCGAGGAGTCGAACTTCCTCGGCAACCACCGCGAAGCCCCGCCCGTACGCGCCGGCGCGCGCGGCTTCGATCGCCGCGTTGAGCGCGAGCAGGTTCGTCTGCGATGCGATGGTCCCGATCAACGTGGCGAAGTTGTCCACGGCGGCCGTCGCTTCCTGCAGCTCGCGAATCTCGGCGGCCGAGCCATCGGCGACGCGCGCCGCGTCCCGCAGCGTGGTCACGGCGTTCTCCAATTCGGCGCGTGCGTCGTTCGCCGTCGTGCGAATCTCACCGCCAGCAGCGCCCGTCGCTGCGACCGCGGTCTCGATCGCGGTTCCAGCGTCGCCGAGTCGACGCACCGCGTCCGCCGCCGAGCCCAGGGCGTCGAGCTGCGCCGACGCGCCCTGCGCGATGTCGGAAATGCCGCGGGTCATGTGACTGGCCGCGTCGGAGACGCTCGTGGCATTCGCGGCGAGCTGACTCGCGGCAGACGACACCTGCTCCGATTCGAGCTGCACGTGGGCCACGAGCGCGCCGAGACGTTCGCGCGCCCGACGGAGCGCGACCGCGAGCCTCGCAAACTCGTCCGCCTCCCGGTGCTCGTCGAACGCGAGACGGAGGTCGCCATCCCCCATCGCTTCCATGTCGACGGCGAACGCCGCGAGCGGCCGTGTCACCGCGCGCGACGTGCCGATGGCGAAGATAATCGCGGCGACGACGGCGGCGATGCCGAGAATCAGCACGACCATCTCGTCGCGACGGAGGCGCGTGGCGAGCGTGGTCGCGATGTCGCTCCGCCGAGCGGCCGAGCCGGCGCGAAACTGCTCGAGGGCCCGGTCCATCTGCTCGACGTCGTCAAACGCCTCCCTAACGAGTGGCGCGGCATTGGCTGGCTGGCCGATGCGCCGGTATGCCTGGGCGACGGAGATACGCACCTCGACCGCACTCTGGAGGTTCGCGACCTCCTCGAGCCGCCCGCGCTGCTCGGCCGTCAAAGTCTTCACTTTTCCGGCATCGGTTCGGGCGGTTTCTGCGCGCGCCATCATCGATTCCCATCGATCGTGGTCCGCGGACGCACCGCTCTCGAGATACTGCATGCCCGCGGCGATCTCGCGGAGGGCAGCCGTGATCACGCGTTGGGATCCATCGAACTCCTGCTCGACGGACGCCAGCGCTTCCGCGTTCCCGGAGTTACCTGCCCGAAGGGCGCTCACGGCGACGGCGGCAATCATCGCCACCAGCACGATGGTGACGCCGAAGCCGAAGGTGAGCCGGCCGCGGATGGTCCGCATGCCCCGCGGGCGAAGCCGCTCGATGACTTGCGTCAGGACTGGACGAAGCCGCGATGTCTGGAGCTTCATTTACCCACCGTCGCGATGACGACGGGCTTGTCGACTACATCGTGCTGCTGGTCGAACGCGATGCGACCGGTCACGCCGTCCGCTGCGTCGCGTGCGCTTCCGATCGACGCGAGATAGTCGCGCACCCGACCGCGCGTCGCGCCACCCTCGAGGGCCGCGTGGCCGATCAGGATCGTCGCGTCGTACGCGAGAGCAGAACGCTGCTCGGGCATCACACCGTACTTCTTGATGAACGCGGACACGAATGCTTTCGCCTTCGGCGTCTCGGCGTGCGACGCCTGGAAGAACGCGACGTAGCGGACGCCGGCGAACTCCCCGGCCTGAGCCTCCAGTTCTGACACGGCGTCGCCGCCGAGGACCGGTGTGTCGGCATTGATCGCCCGCAGCGAACGGACGAAGCCCGCGAGGTCGGCTGGTGAGCCTGGGAAGAGGACGATCTGCGGGTTGGTGAGCTTGATGATACCGGCGTACGCGCGCCAGTCGTTCATGTCGGCGAGGTGTGGGTTCTTCTCCAGGACGATGCCGCCGCCCCCGGTGAACGCCTCGGTGAACGCCGCACTCCAGCCACGCCCGTAGGAGTCGTTGCGGTACATGATCGACGCGCGCTTGTACCCTAACGAGTCGAGCACGTAGCGCGCCACCGCTTTGCTCGAGGCGGCGTCGCTCGGGCAGACGCGGAAGAGCCAGGGGTTGAGCCCCGAGAGCGAGATGCTGGTCGACGTGGGAGAAACGGCGGCGAGCGCGCGCCGTCCGCCACCGTCGTCATCGGAGTAGATCGGCGCGGCCTCCCGACTGCTTCGACTGTCGGCGGGTCCGACCACGGCCAAGACCCGCGGGTCGTCGCGAAACGCGGCTGCGATCTCCACGGCGCCAGTGGCCGGTGATGGCGGCTTGACGAGCTCGAACCGGCGTCCGTTGCCTTCTGAGTTGAGCTGGTCAATGGCCAGCTCGGCGCCACGCAATACGGTCTGCATGTTCGGCCGCTTGAGATCAGCGGCGATGCCGATGCGGATGGTGTCGCGGTCGAGGGCCTGGCGGCCGCACGCCGACACGACGAGCGCGCCGAGACCGCCGAGACCGATGCCCCGAATCGCGGCGCGAACCGACCGTGTGCTTGGCATGGCAAAGAATCGTGTGTGCGCTCTCATGACGCCGGGGTCGAATGGCACTTCGAGGACGAAGTGCCCGAACGGCGGGAAACGTGAGGCCTCTCACATGAACGAATCGCGGAGCAGTCACTGCGCCACCTGCGTGCGACGCTCAATCGTTCACGCCATGCCGGCGCGGCGATGCAACGGCCGGCGCTCGTGCGTCTCACCTACAAAGGAGGAATGGATGGTCAGTTCTGACCGAGTTATCGCTATCGCATTTTCGGCAGCGACGCTCCTCGGCGTCGCGGCATGCAGTGATTCGACCGGCGCCGGTATCGGGACTGTGAACGTGCGGCTCACGAACGCGTCGGTGACGGGCCCGATGGCCGCTGCCGTGGTCACGAGCGGCACAGAGACGCCGATTCCGTCGGGGTACGTGAAAAGCGTGGACATCTACGTCGTGCGCATCGACGCGAAGCAGAAGGAGCCGACCGACGTCGAAGCGGCGCAGGCCACCGAAGAATCCGAGTCGAGCAGGGAAGGCTGGGTCACCATTGCCGAGCCTAACACGACGTTCGACCTGATGCAGCTCACCAACGGGACGAACACGCTCCTTGGCGACGCGCAGGTTACCGCTGGGTCCTACAACGGCTTCCGCCTTATCATCGATCCGGCGAAGTCGAGCGTGACGCTGAACGACGATGCGAACACCGTCATCGGTGGCGAGTCGATCGTCGGCCTCAAATTCCCGAGCGCCGACAAGACGGGAATCAAGATCAAGCTCCTGGGCGGCGGGCTGAACGTCATGGATGGAGAGACCAGCACGCTCGTGGTGAGCTTCGACGTGAGCAATAGCTTCGTCATCCGGGCTGATTCGGTCGAGCAGAACGGCTTGTTGTTCAAGCCCGTGATCCGGGCGGAGAGGCAATAAGGGAACCCGGAACGGGGAAGCGGGAACGACGGGAGACGGGAGACGGGAGACGGGAGACGGGAGACGATACGGCGCCGCTCGCATTGTACTCTTCGATGTGCCCCCGCCCCCGCCCCCGCTCCCGATCGACGCCGTTCTCGGCGACCTCGCCGCCACGTTAGGTCGCGGCACGAGCGCCGTGCTCCAGGCGCCGCCCGGGGCCGGCAAGACCACCGGCGTGCCGCTCGCACTTCTCGACGCGCCGTGGCTCACGGGCCGGAAGATCATCATGCTCGAGCCCAGGCGACTGGCGACTCGGGCGGCCGCGCGGCGCATGTCTCAGCTGCTTGGACAGGGCGTTGGCGGCACCGTCGGATTCCGAGTGCGCGGCGAAACGCGCGTCAGCCGCGCGACGCGCATCGACGTCGTGACCGAGGGCATCCTCACGCGAATGCTGCAGACGGATCCGTCGCTCGAGGATGTCGGGCTCGTGGTCTTCGACGAGTTTCACGAGCGTAGCCTCGACGCCGACCTCGCGCTGGCGCTCGCGCTCGAGACCCGTGACGTGCTTCGCCCCGATCTGCGCGTACTGGTCATGTCAGCGACGATCGACGGCGCGGGCGTGGCGCGCCTGCTCGGCAATGCGCCGGTGATCACGAGTGAGGGGCGGGCGTATCCGGTCGAGACACGCTACGTGGACCGCCGAAGCGACCTGCGGGTGGAAGACGCCGCGGTATCCGTCGTTAGGCGTACGCTGTCAGCCGACGAGGGAGATATTCTCGTCTTTCTACCCGGCGCCGGCGAGATTCGCCGCGCCGCGGATCTCCTCGCGGCCGGAGACCTGCCACCGCGAACGCACATCCGGCCGCTTCACGGGACGCTATCGCCCGCTGAGCAGGACGATGCGATCCTCCCGAGCGGTCCCGGCGAACGGAAGGTGGTGCTCGCGACGTCGATTGCCGAGACGAGCCTGACGATCGAAGGCGTGCGCGTCGTGATCGACGGTGGATTGTCGCGGGTCCCGCGCTTCTCGCCGCGCACGGGAATGGCGAGCCTCGAGACCGTGCGCGTGTCGCGTGCCTCTGCGGACCAGCGTCGGGGGCGCGCGGGACGCGTCGCGCCGGGCGTCTGCTATCGATTGTGGGGCGAGCACGAGCAGCACCACCTCGTTGCCCACTCGTCGCCCGAGATCCTGGAAGCGGACCTCGCGCCGCTCGCGCTCGAGCTGGCGGCGTTCGGTGTCGAGAATCCGGCGACGCTGCGGTGGCTCGACGAGCCACCGGTCGCCGCGTATGCCCAGGCCCGCGAGCTCCTGGTGGAGCTCGGCGCGTTGGAGTCGGTGAGCACTTCGGCCACCGGTGGCCGCATCACGCCGCGCGGTCGCCGGATGGCAGGGCTGCCACTTCACCCGCGGCTGGCGCACATGGTGGTCGAAGCGAAAACGTTAGGTGCCCTGCCGCTCGCGTGTGACCTGGCCGCGCTGTTGAGCGAGCGGGACCCGATGAGAGGAACTGCTGCGAGCCCGCCGGACGCGGACATCGAGTCGCGTCTCCCGCTGCTGCGGGGGCGAGGTCATTCGCTTCCGCCGGGCCAGACCGCGAGCGGCGACGCCCTGCGCCGAATCCGCGCCGAATCGGCTCGGCTGCTCGCCGCGTTAGGCGGACCGCCGGAGACACAAGGCCCGGCCGCTGTGGATGACACATCGGCCGCGGGATTGCTCCTCGCGTTCGCGTACCCCGATCGCATCGGGCAGCTTCGCGCCCCGCGGACCGGTCGATTTCTGCTGCGGAACGGGAACGGCGCCGCACTGTCGGGCGCGCAGTCGCTATCCGACTCGGCCTACATCGTCGCCGCCGAGCTCGATGGCCGGCGTCCCGAGAGCCGGATC
>Ga0075434_100006295_pt1 | contig 10878 bp, 8 predicted proteins | sample RhiMethybrSRZTD3_FD_75298 | JGI IMG/M metagenome (GOLD analysis project Ga0075434, IMG submission 75298) | Populus rhizosphere microbial communities from Tennessee, USA - Rhizosphere MetaG P. TD hybrid SRZTD3 | ecosystem: Host-associated > Plants > Roots > Rhizosphere > Soil | place: USA...
CCCTGCACCATGGCGTAGTTGTCGAAGATGCCGCCGGTCGAGGCGCACGCGCCCATCGAGATGACCCATTTGGGCTGCGGCATCTGGTCGTAGATGCGGCGGATCACCGGGGCGAGCTTGAACGGCAGCCGGCCGGCACAGATCAGCACGTCCGCCTGGCGCGGGCTGAACGCCTGCCGCTCCATCCCGAAGCGGGCCAGGTCGAAGCGGCTCGCGGCCGTGGCCATGAACTCGATCGCGCAGCACGCGGTGCCGAACGGCATCGGCCACAGCGAATTGGCGCGTGACTGATTCACCGCCCAGTCCACCAGCTTCTGGAACCTGGTCAGCTGGAAGTTCGGGCTTCCGGAAATCTCTTTGGTATCGATGACGTGTTTCATAGGTCATCCTGCATCGAAATTCGTATTGAACAAGTCGTAGAGTAGAACCTCGTACGGAAGAATCGTACGCCTTTCTCCTTACGCCTTAACCCCTTACGCTTCTCTCCCTACGTCTTCGCAGTTACGCTCAGTCCCACTGTAAGGCACCGCGTTTCCACACATACACGTACCCCACCGCCAGGATCACGAGAAACACCACCATCTCGATCAGCAAAAACCCCGTGGTGACGCTGGCGACCCGGCCGGGCGCCGTGAAAATCGCCGCCCATGGCAACAGGAACACCGTTTCGATATCGAACACGATGAACAGCATGGCGACGAGGTAGAACTTGACCGAGAACCGCTCCCGGGCGCCGCCCAGGGGCGGCATGCCGCTCTCGTACGGTGTGCCCTTGATCGCGGTGGGACGGCGCGGGGCGGCAAAGTGGGATAAAACGATGATCACGCCCCCGGCGACGATCACGAAGGCGAGCAGCAGGAGCAGGACCGCGTAGGCTCTGAGCATTCGATCTCGTGAAAAATTTCACTAATGCCGACCTGAAGCTATTCCCGGTGGTTGCGACTGTCAACCGAATCACGTCACGTAAGTCACGATGCCGCCGAAAGATTGCCTGACTTGACCGCTTCGACAATCACCGACCGGGCACGCAGCATCCGCCAGCTGTTCACCTGCGAGAGCAGATGCCGGTTCTCGCGAACCAGCTCCGGCATTTTGCGGCGCAGCCGCAGTGAAAATCCCAGCCGGCCCAGCGCGAGCAGCGGCGACAACAGGATCGCGAGCGCCGTCGCCGACTTCTTGAAGCGGTCGAAGTGCACCCGCACCTCCGCGAAGCCCGCCCGGTGAAACAGATACGCCAGGTAATAGAACGTGATCGGATGGATGTGGCCGGACAGGTGTACCGGCTCTCGCGTCGCGAGCGGCAGCGGATCGAACAAGGGCCAGAATCCGGCGCGCAGGAACCGCAGCCGCGCGTTGATCGTGAGCAGGTTGGGCGTCGTCACCAGGGCCCGCCCCGCGGGCCGCAGAATCCGGTACAGCTCTCGCACGAAGTGAAACTGATCTTCCAGGTGTTCGATCACCTCGATCGCACAGGCGGCGTCGAACGTCGCGTCCTCATACGGGAGCCGCATTCCGACGTCCACCCGGTCGCATGGCACGTCCGGATAGCGGAACTGCTCGGGGAAGAGATCGCAGGCCCGCAGCACGGTGGCCGGGGCGATGCCGCTCGACTTGAGGTGATCCCCGACCAGGCTCGTGAAGTACCCTTCGCCCGCCCCCACGTCGACGATCCGCCGGCCGGGACGCGCCTCGGCCACCGCCAGGGCGAACACCCGCGCGTTGGTGCGGCGCAGCGAGAAGGCATGGGGCCGGTCCATCGTTCACCGCCTGGCGTGAGTCTCGACGGCGCCATTAGATTGCGCCGCCATGTCGATCAAGTCCGACCGCTGGATTCGCGACATGGCCATGCGGCGCCGGATGATCGAGCCGTTCGCCGAAGACCAGGTCCGCGCCGGGGTCATTTCCTTCGGCCTCTCCTCCTACGGCTACGACATGCGGGTGGCGCCCGAGTTCAAAATCTTCACCAACGCGCTGTCCGCGGTCGTCGATCCCAAGCAATTCGATCCCAAATCCTTCGTCGAGTTCACCGGGGATGTGTGCATCGTCCCCCCTAACTCCTTCGCCCTGGCGCGCTCGGTCGAATACTTCCGCATTCCCCGCAACGTGCTCACGCTGTGCGTCGGCAAGAGCACCTACGCGCGCTGCGGCATCATCACCAACGTCACGCCGTTCGAGCCCGAATGGGAGGGGACCGTCACCCTGGAGATCTCGAACACCACGCCCCTGCCCGCCAAGATCTACGCCAACGAAGGCATCGCCCAGGTGCTGTTTTTCACCGCGGACGAAGGCGACGAATGCGAGAAAAGCTACGCCGACAAGAAAGGGAAATACCAGGCGCAGGTGGGGATTACTCTTCCAAAGCTGTGATGAGTGGCTAGTGGCTGGTGGCTAGACTAATCCCCAACCACAAGCCACAAGCCACTAGTCACTAGTCACAGTCGTCAGGGCATCACTCCCCCCGTCACCTTCGCCACCCAAAACCCCGAATTGATATCGCTGGCATAGACGTAGCCCGCGTGCGGAATCGCGCTCCAGGTCAGCGCCATGTTGGGGCGATACCCCTCGAGCGATCCCGTGTACAGCGATCCCACCAGGCGCCCCTGGGCCCGGAGATCACCCCGCAGCTCGCCGCTCACGTCCACCACCCGGATGCCCCCGTTGTACGCCCCGATATAGGCCAGCCCGTCCTGCACGTAGATGTTGTGCACCCCGAATTCGATCGGCTCGTAGTAGGCCACCTCGTGCGGGTGCTCCAGATCGCTCACGTCCACGACGTGCATGCGCCCGCGCGTCGAGAATTGCTCGTGGCTCGCGAGGTCCGCGATGGCCGGATAGGACTCGTCCCCCAGGTACACGTAGTTCCCCGCGCGGAACACCGCATGCGTGCCCGCGATGTAGCCCGGTGGGTACAGCTCGGCGTGATTGTAGGTGTACTGGCTCACGAATGTCGGATTCGTGATCGAGCCTCCCTTCACGCCGTTCCCGACGTCCAGGATGATGAGGCCGTCGCGCCAGTAGGCGAGGTAGGCGAGCCCGTTCTCCACGTACGCGTCATGGAGGTAGCGCTGCGGGCTGACGTTCAGGAACTCCACGGGATATGCGGTGACCGCCCGCTGCGGCCCCACCTCCCAGCGGGCGATTTGCCGGGGATGTTGTGGATCGGCGAAGTCGATGATGCGCAGCGATCCGGTGGCATCGTCGGTGGCGAACACGTAGTGCTGATACACGAACGCGCTGTGTACGCCGCCCGTCACGGTCTCCGTGAATTCCGAGATGGGCCTGGGATGGAGCGGGTCGGAGCAATCGAAGAACACCAGGCCGTTGCGCCGGTTGCTCGCCCCTTCACGGCTCGCCACCAGGATCTTACCGTCCGCGGTGGTCATCACATCGTTGATCAAGCGCGCGTCGAGCACGAGCGAGTCGGTGAGGACGGGCTTCGCCGGATCGCGGATGTCGAACACGTAGATCTCGCTGCCGATCGACGACATATACGCCGCGTTCCCGGCGAGCCAGATTTCGCCCAGCTGCACACCTGCCGGCGTGGCGAAGTGCGCCACCTGCTCGACGCTCCTGGGATCGTGCCGTGGCAGCACCTGCACTTCGCCGGTGGCCACCCGATCGCCCGCCGACGCCGTGATCGGATAGCTCCCGGGCTCGGTCGCCACAAACCGGCCGTCGGGATCGATGGACGCGCCACGCCCGGTCACGCTCCAGCGCACGCGCGCTCCCGTTACGGCCCGGCCCCCACTGCCCCGCGCCGTGGCCTGGAAGGCGACCACATCCCCGACGCGGGAGTCCCTTGGCGCGTTGATGCGCAGGCTGACCACCGGATTGGCGCGGACGCTGACATCCTGTCTGGCCGTGAGCGAACCGAGCGTCGCCACGATCGTGGCGCGCCCTGGCGCGAGCGCTCGCACCAACCCGCCCGGGGACACACCGGCGATGCCGGTGGCGAGGGAACGCCACTGCACGCCGGGAACGCCGTGGGCGTCCGTTGTGCCGAGCGGGTCCCCCACGGAGGTGTAGGCGCGGGCCTCGAGACGGGTCAGGTCTCCCACGACCAGGTCCGTGCCGCCGTCCGGGGCCGCGATTTCGAGGCGGGCCGGACCGCGCTCGGTCACGTCCAGGACCGCGAATCCAGGCGTCCCGCCGACCAGCGCGAACACGAAGCTCTGCCCAGGCCGGGTGGTCGTGACGAGTCCGGTCGAATCGGCGCCCGCCACATCGAACGAGGCGGCGATCCACAGGACGGGCGCTCCCGTCACGACGCGCCCGGCCGAATCCTTGGCCGTCACATGAAACCGGATCGTGTCGCCCGCCGTGACGCTGGCACGGGCTGGGCTGACTTCGACGACCGTGGCCTGCCCGGAAAGCCGCGCCACGGCCGTGACGGCGAGCAGGGCGATCATCGCGAGATGGGACGGCTGACGCATGTGCGACTCCAGTATCATCGGGGATTGAGGATGCGATCGATCCGGGCCTGTAGATCCGTCACGTGGGCCCTGGTGGTGCGATCGGTGATGCGAAGGAGCGCTGCGCTCAGGGCCGTCTGCACGTCACGCAAGGCGAGGCGCGCCAGCGACCGCGCATCGACCGGGCGCGGCGGGGGCGGCGTGAACCCCGGGAACGACGTGAAGTTGGGTGGCGGCGGAGTGACGAGCGGCGTGTTGATCAGCCGGTCCATCTGGTCCACGAACGTCTGCTGCAGGTTGCGGCGGTAAGCATCCACCACCGGCCGCGCGCTCCGCAGCTCGGAGAAGATCCCGGCGCGAACGTCATCGAACAAGTCGGTCAAGGTGTATGCGGTGCCGGCCGGCAGCGTCGCGCCCTGCTCCGCCAGTCGCGAGAGCCGCACGTCCTGGAACAGGATGGTGAGGACCGCCGCCTGACGGACACGGATCCGCTCCACGAATCCCGTCGGCTCGATGCGGCGCAGCACAGCCGTGTCGAGGAAGTAGGTCGGGGTGGCGAATGCGTTCTCATTCAGAAACCGGACCGCCTCGGCCTGGCGTGCGCGTGGGACGGGGCTGTGAATCACTCCCGCCTGGTCGGGATACTTCTCGTGCCGCCACACTCCGCCCGGCACCACGGCGACATGGCCCATCTCGAGCGCCCATTGAAATACGAGACGATCGTAGAAATCGTCGAGCAGCGAATAGTCGTCGAGCGCGTCCGTGGTCGTTGCGGGAAGCAGCATCGGGACGAGTCGTTTGATGTTCGCGAGGCCATACCGCGTGGCCTTCACCGGATCATCCCCAAGGGCCTCGGTCTGCGTGCGCGGGTCAATGCCGTCCGGGTTCCCGAACCGGAGCCACGGCATCGTGTCCTGTTTGCGGGCCAGCGAATCCAGCACGCCGCGCTCGGCATCGGGCGTCGGCGTCCCCGCAATGCGCCGGTACCCCCAATCGATGACGTAGTAATCCCACGGCCCGAGCGTGGGCATCAGCTGGACGTCGTCCCCCGGCTGTGCCACGTAGTTGTTGCGCGCGTAGTCCATGATGGAATACGACGTGCCGTTGCGTCGCGTGTAGGTGGGACTGCGCAGCGAGTCCACGGGATAGTAGCCCGACGACAGCTGGTTGTGCGGCAGGCCGAGCGTGTGACCGACTTCGTGCGTCGCCACGTACGTCACCATCTGTCCCATCAGCGAGTCGGGAAGCGGCAGATGGCGGGCACGCGGATCCACGGCGCCGACCTGGACCCAGTACCAGGCCTCGAGCAGGCTGGTGATGTTCTGGAACCAGCCGATGTTCGATTGCAGGATCTCCCCGGTCCGTGGATCGCTCGTGTGCGGGCCGTAGGCGTTCTCGATCTGCGAGGGCAGCCAGCGGATGGTCGAATAGCGCGCATCGTCGAGATCGAACTCCGGGTCTTCCTGTGGCGTCGGCGCCCGCCGGGCCGTGATGGCGTTCGAGAACCCGGCGGCGCGGAATACCGGCTCCCACGCCTCCACCCCCTTGATGATCCAGGGCGCCCACTTCTCCGGCGTCGCGGGATCGAGGTAGAACACGATCGGTTTCGCGGGATCGCTGACCGTAGCCGTGGAGTCCTTGGGCTCGAGCCGCCAGCGCGTGATGTAGCAGCGTTGCGGGACCCGGTGCCGGTCCAGACCGTAGTCGAACTGCTGCACGGAAAAGAAGCCGATCCGGTTATCGCACAGGCGCCGCGCCATCTGGCGCGCGGGGAGCAGCACCATCGAGTAGTGCATTTCAAACGACATCGTCCCCAAGCCGCGGTCGCCCCCGGGCACGGAGTCGTTTTCGAAGGTCTGCAGCGCCCGGACTTCGATATTGGTCGGGAACGAACGGGCCGACTCGACCAGCGACCGGCTGGAATCGAGCCGCCGCATCCGGTACACGCGGCGCGCGTTCAGCTCGGGCACGTCGGTGGTATAGAGTTTCGTTACCTCGATCACCAGGTTCGAGTCTCGGGGACTGAACGCGGCGACGTCGAAGCTCATCAGCACCGGCTCGACCGTGGACAGGCGCACCGCCCGGGACACCGGCGTCGAGCTGTCGGCGACGATGTCGTAGCTCTTGCTGCGCAGCAGCACGCGATTCCCCATCCGTTCCCAGCGCACCACCCGGCTGTCGAGCTGCTCCCCGCCGTATCGCGTTCCCTCGGGCGTCGCGGCGTAGTCCACGACCAGCAGGAACTCCAGACCGAGCTGGGCGCGCGGGATTTCGTAGAACAGCTTCTCCCCGATCTGATGGATCAGGAAGACGCCGGAATCGGTGGTCGCCTGCCGGGTGATCACCTGGTCGTAGGGTTTGGGGCCCTCGCTTCCCGCCTGCCCGACGCGTCCACGGCTCGTATCCTGTCCGGCCGCCCGCTGCGAAGCGGGAGCCGGCGCCTGAGCGTTTGGGGCGGAAGCGGCGCCGGCGCATCCGGCCAGCGCCAGGATGAGAATGGCGGACGACGATCGAGTCATGGACGGCACCTCATCGGGTGATCAACCGGACGGCGCGGTCGTAGAAGAAATAGTCCCAGGCCCAATTGATCAAGACGAACAGTTTGTTGCGGAATCCGATCAGCTTGAGGATGTGCGCCCCCAGCCAGACCACCCATGCCGGAAACCCGGTGAACGAAATGCCCCAGATGCGCGCGACGGCCGAGTTGCGGCCGATCGTGGCGAGCGTGCCCGGGTTGCGATAGCGAAACGGCAGGCACGGTTTGCCCTCCAGGAGCCGGCGGACGTTGGCGGCGGCGGTCTCGCCCATCTGCATGGCCGGTGGGGCCATCATCGGCAGCGGCGCCTGCTCCGCTTCCAGATACGCCGCGTCACCGATGACGAACACCTCGGGATGGCCCGCGAGCTGGAGCGTCGGCTCGACCGGAACGCGGCCCAGCCGCGCCGTGGGCACGCCGAGCCGGCCCGCCAGATCCGCGGCCTGGACCCCGGCGGCCCATATCAGAGTGCGGGCGGGGATGACCTCTCCGCTCTTCAGCCGGGCGTTCGACCCATCGTATCCCGACACGGCGGCGCCGTGCCGGACCTCGACATGTTTCTTCCAGAGCGTCCGCGCCGCTGCTTCGGACAGACGCGGGGGCATCGCGGCGAGGAGCCGGTCGCCCGCTTCGAGCAACAGGATGCGCACATCCTTGAGGTTGAGTCGGGGATAGTCCTTCACCAGCACCAGCCGGATCAGCTCCGACAGCGCCCCGGCCATCTCCACACCGGTCGGGCCCCCGCCCACCACGACGAACGTCAGCAGGGCGCGCCGCCGCTCCGGGTCCTGCTCGAGCATCGCTCGCTCGAAGCACTCGAGCGTGTGGTTGCGCAGACGCACGGCATCCGGGATGTCCTTCAACCCGAGTCCCGCCCGTTCGACATCCGCGAGCCCGAAGTAATTCGTCTTTGCCCCGACAGAAAGGATCAGGAAGTCGTAGGGAATGGGATGGTCGCTGGTGAGCACCCGGCGTCCGGCGAAATCGATTCCGGTCACTTCCAGCAGTCGGAAATCGAGGTTCTTCTGACGACGCAGGATCGCCCGGACCGGCTTCGCGATTTCTTCCGGCTCGAGCCCGGCCGTGGCCACCTGGTAGAGCAGCGGCTGAAACAGATGATAGTTGTTGCGATCGACGAGAATGACGTTCACCGCGGCGCGCCGCAGTGCCCGCGCGGCCCACAGGCCACCAAACCCTGCGCCGACGACGACGACGGTGGGCTTCATGAAACTTTACGCGTCATGATCATCCTTGTATCATCCGGTCGCCCCGCACGCCAGATCGGAGTCGTGATGTCCCGCGTGGATGCCCTGACGCATTCGCTCGTCGGCAAGAAGGTGCTCATGGCCGTCACGGGCGCCATCCTCGTTGGATTTCTCATCGGGCACGTCTACGGCAACCTCAAGATCTTCCAGGGACCGGATCATTTCAACGCATACGCGGAGGGGCTCCGGACGCTGGGGATGCCGCTCTTCGGCCGCTCGCACCTGCTCTGGATCGTGCGCGTGGTGCTGCTGGCCTCGGTGGCCGGCCATGTCTGGGCCGCCTACGGCGTGACCCGGGCGAGCTGGCAGGCGCGGCCGGATCCCTACCGGCGTCTCGATCTCGTCGCGACCACGTATGCGGCGCGGACCATGCGCTGGGGCGGCGTGATCATCCTGTTGTTCGTCGTCTACCACCTGCTCGATTTCACCTTCGGCCGGGTCAATCCGGGCTTCGTGCCGGGAGACGTCTATCGCAATGTGGTGGCCAGCTTCTCCATCCCCGCCGTCGTGTTCTTCTACTTGGTCGCCCAGCTCGCCCTTGGCCTTCATCTCTATCATGGTCTCTGGAGCGCCTGCCAGACCCTGGGCCTGAACCATCCCCGCTACAACCATCTGCGACGGGGCGCCGCAGGCACACTGACCGCATTGATCATCGCCGGGTTCATCTCGGTGCCGCTCGCCGTGCTGCTCGGCGTCGTGCGCTAATGGACCTCCGCTCCCGCGTTCCGGCCGGTCCGATCGAGCACAAGTGGGACAGTCACCGCTTCGAGCTGAAGCTCGTGAACCCGGCCAACAAACGGCGTTACCAGGTGATCGTCGTCGGCTCGGGTCTGGCCGGCGCTGCCGCGGCGGCGTCGCTCGCCGAGCTCGGCTATCAGGTCTCGTGCTTCTGCTTCCAGGATTCGCCCCGGCGCGCCCATTCCATCGCGGCGCAGGGCGGCATCAATGCGGCCAAGAACTACCAGAACGACGGCGATTCAATCTGGCGCCTGTTCTACGACACCGTGAAGGGCGGAGACTTCCGGGCGCGCGAAGCCAACGTGTACCGCCTCGCGCAAATCAGCAACACGATCATCGACCAGTGTGTGGCCCAGGGAGTCCCGTTCGCGCGCGAATACGGCGGCCTCCTGGCCAACCGGAGCTTCGGCGGCGCCCAGGTCTCGCGCACCTTCTACGCCCGCGGCCAGACCGGCCAGCAGCTGTTGCTCGGCGCCTATCAGGCCCTGGCGCGGCAGATCGGCCTGGGTCAAGTCACGATGTACCCGCGAACCGAGATGCTCGACGTGGTGCTGATCGACGGCCGGGCCCGCGGCATCGTGGTCCGCGATCTCGTGACGGGGGCGATCCGGTCGCATGCCGCCCACGACGTCGTGCTCGCCACCGGCGGCTACTCGAACGTCTACTTTCTCTCCACCAACGCGAAAGGCTGCAACGTCACGGCCACCTGGCGCGCGCACAAGCGCGGCGCCCTGTTCGCCAATCCGTGCTTCACGCAAATCCACCCGACCTGCATTCCGATGCACGGCCCTCACCAGTCGAAGCTGACGCTGATGAGCGAATCGCTCCGCAATGACGGCCGCATCTGGGTCCCCCGGACCAAGGGCGATACGCGCGCGCCGGGATCGATCTCCAAGGACGAACGCGACTACTACCTGGAGCGGCTGTACCCCAGCTTCGGCAACCTGGTGCCGCGCGACGTTGCCTCACGCCGCGCCAAGGAGATGTGCGATGCGGGCCACAGTGTGGTGCCGGGCGGGCACGGCGTCTATCTCGACTTCCAGGACGCGATTCAACGCCTGGGCCGCACCACCATCGCCGAGCGGTATGGAAACCTGTTCGAGATGTACGAGCGGATCACGGGGGACGATCCCTATCAGGTGCCGATGAAGATCTACCCCGCCCCGCACTACACCATGGGCGGGCTGTGGGTGGACTACAACCTGATGTCGAATCTCGAGGGGCTGCACGTGATCGGCGAAGCCAACTTTTCCGATCACGGCGCCAACCGGCTGGGCGCGTCGGCCCTGATGCAGGGTCTCGCGGACGGCTACTTCATCCTGCCGTACACGATCGGCGACTACCTGGCGCAGGCTCGACTGGGACCCGTCGATACGACGCACCCGGCGTTTGCCGATGTCGAGCGCCAGGTCCGCGAGCGGACGGATCGCCTGCTCGGCGTCCGCGGCTCCAAGAGCGTCGACGTGTTGCATCGAGAGCTCGGCGCTCTCATGTGGAACGGCTGTGGGATGTCCCGCACCAAAGCCGGGCTCGAGGAAACCATCGAGCAGATTCGCGCGCTGCGCGCGCGGTTCTGGAAGGAAGTCTCCGTCACCGGGAAGGGCGAGGACTTGAACCAGGAGCTCGAAAAGGCGGGCCGCGTGGCGGACTACATGGAGTTTGCGGAATTGATGTGCGTCGATGCGCTGCGGCGTGAAGAATCCTGCGGGGGCCACTTCCGCGAGGAGTACCAGACGCCCGATGGCGAGGCCCGGCGCGATGACGATCGCTTCTCCCATGTGGCCGCGTGGGAGTGGACCGGAGAAAACGCGGCGCCGAAGCTCCACCAGGAGCCGCTCGCGTTCGAGTACGTGCACCTCGCCCAGCGGAGCTACCGCTGATGCGACTCGTGCTTCACGTCTGGCGGCAGGCCGGCCCCGAGGGCGCT
>Ga0075434_100006296_pt1 | contig 10875 bp, 6 predicted proteins | sample RhiMethybrSRZTD3_FD_75298 | JGI IMG/M metagenome (GOLD analysis project Ga0075434, IMG submission 75298) | Populus rhizosphere microbial communities from Tennessee, USA - Rhizosphere MetaG P. TD hybrid SRZTD3 | ecosystem: Host-associated > Plants > Roots > Rhizosphere > Soil | place: USA...
GAGACCGCGCCGCCGGTGTTCGTGTCGCGGTGGACGATCTTGGCGAGGCCGGTCGAGGGCTCGAGCTGCATGACGTTGCTCGCGTCGTTGTTTGCGAACAACACCGTTCCATTATCCCCGGCGATAGGACCGTCGACGTTATTGCCCTCCCAAGACCAGACCACCTTCCACGACTGCCCTGCGGCGAGCACCCCGGGAATTGCGTTCGTGGCGGGAAGGACCGGATCCGGCGGCGCCGCGTTCGCGTTTGCCGACTGGCCGGCACCCGGAATCGAGAACGGCTGCGGCGGATTTTTGCATTTCGCTAGCACGTTTTTCAGTCCGGGATTCTGCCAGCTCTGCAGGCTGCTGCCACGAGGAAAAGAAGACGATGGACTCTGCGCGAAGACAACAGCCGCCGCGCAGCCGACAACCACTACAAAAGCGATTTGCGATTTCATTGCCCTGATCCCTTTCGATCGCACGTCCCAGTTCAAATTCTTCGTGTCGCCTTTGAACGTCCACCTTAGAAGCCAGTTCGACGCGACGTTAGCAAACTCGCCGCCGCCAGGATGAAAGACGGTCGCGGTATCGCCGGCGCGCTGGGAAAAACGACAAGCTGGCACGATGATGCGTTCAGAGAGTCGGCAGCCCGGCTGCTTTTCTTCAGCCTGCGAGGTCGAGAATGTACTTCCGAAAGTCCGGCCGATCAAAATCCACTGGACCGAAGCCCTTCGCTACCAGCATCCCTTGCCGATCCGCGATGAATGTTCCCGGTGTTCCAAACAGGCCGTATCTCGCGAATACTTCCGCCTTAACGTCAAGCGCGACGGGCATCGTGTAGTGATGCTCTGCTAAAAACGGCGCCACGTCCTTTGAACCGCCTTCATCAATCGAGATGGTGAGAATCCTGATGTTCTTGCCTTGAAAATCTGTGAAGGCCCTCTGCACGGAGGGCATCTCTGCCTTACAGATTGTTCACCAGGTCGCCCAAAATCGGAGTATCGCCACATTGCCTATCAGATCGGCGGAACGCACAATGTTGCCGTCAAGACCAGGGAGGTCGAAACTCGGCATTGCTGTGCGTTCTTGGACCGCTACCATTCCAGCCGGAGCCGTGCTTTGTACACTGCTTCTCTGTAAACTGCAACCGGCGCTCAGTACACCTAGTGATCCAGTTACTAGAAATCGCCTTCGGTTCATCTATGTTCTCCGTGATATCTTCTCGCTCCATTCATTTTGCTGACCACAATGAAACTTAGCAATGAATACCGTGCTAAATCTGTCATATCACGCAAAACGGGAATCGTTGAAAACGATTTCACATTACGATTTCGACTGGAAGCGCCGCTACGCGACGATCTGTGGAATCACTTCGCCGTACACATCAGTCAGCCGCATATCGCGGCCGTTGAACCGATATGTGAGCTTGGTGTGATCCAGGCCCAGCAGGTACAGGATGCTGGCATGGAGGTCGTGAACAGAGGTTACCTGCTCTTCCGCTTTGAAGCCGAATTCATCGCTCGCTCCGATCGCCTGCCCGCCTTTAATGCCGGCTCCTGCCATCCAGACGGGCATCGCGCCGGGATTGTGATCGCGACCGACGCCTCGCTGCGAGATCGGCATGCGACCGAATTCGCCGTGCCAGACGATCAGCGTGGAATCCAGCAGGCCGCGCGCCTTCAAGTCTGTCAGTAAACCGGCGATAGGCCGATCGGTTTCGGCGGCGTGGAGCGAATGGTTGGTCTTCACATCGACGTGAGCGTCCCACGTCTCTGTGTTCTGGTCGCCGAGGCCCCCTGAAAAAACTTGTACGAATCGTACACCGTGTTCCACGAGCCTACGGGCCAACAGGCACTGCCTGCCAAACGGCTCTGTGATCTTTTCGTCCATTCCGTACAGTTTCCTCGTAGCTTCCGACTCCCTGGTCAGATCCACAGCTTGTGGTGCGCAGCCCTGCATGCGGAAAGCGAGTTCGTAGGAAGAAATGCGCGCTGCCAGTTCCGAATCGCCGGGATACTTTTGCAAGTCCCGCTCGTTCAGCTTCGCCAAAACGTCGAGTCGCGTGCGTTGCTGCTCCGGTGTCAATCCTGCAGCCGGTCTCAAGTCCATGATAGGGTCGCCGGAAGATCGGAACGCAGTTCCCTGATATGCGGCGGGCATGAAACCGGCGTTCCAGCTGCTGACTCCGCCAATCGGGCCGCCGCGCGCATCCGGTATCACCACGAATGCCGGCAAACCTGTCGCTTCCGAACCGAGCCCATATGTGATCCAGGAACCCATGCTCGGGTAGCCTGCCCGGATTTGTCCGGACTGCAGTTCATACGTCGACTGGACATGGTCGTTAGACCTTGCGTAGACCGATCGCAAGACCGCCATTTCGTCCACGTGCTGGGCGATGTTCGGAAAAATCTCTGATACCTCGATCCCGCTTTGCCCATACTTCTTGAACTGGAACGGGCTCGGCATCAGCGGTCCCGGCCAGCCTTGGCGGACGTTGATGTCGCCTTTTCCCTCTAGCGGTTGCCCGGCATAGCGGGTTAGAGCGGGTTTCGGATCGAACGTGTCCACGTGACTCGGACCACCCGTCATAAACAGCGAAATGACGGCTTTGGCACGAGGCTTGAAATGCGGTTGTTTCGGAGCATAGGGATTCGCGCTGACGGTGGCGCCCTCACAAGCGGACTCGGCCGCCAGCAATCCATCCTTGTGGAGCAGATAAGAAAGCGCCAGCCCGCTCATACCGCCACCGGATTGAAACAAGAACTCGCGACGGGACCAAAAGTACTTCATAACTGTTCACCTCATATAGAGGAACTCGCTCAAATTCAACAGTACGTGAGTCAGATCAGTGAGCGAGTGAGAACCGACCAGGTCCGTCGCCACCGCCAGCTCTGTGTCGTCGGGAGGTCGCGACAAGGCGATCCGGTACGCCAGTTGGATTTGTTGGACCGGATCATCACCGGCCTCTTTCTTCACGCGATCGGCAAACAGCTGCGCTTGCTTCAGTACGAACTCATTATTGATGAGGGTCAGCGCCTGCGTAGGAACAGTCGAGACGCTGCGCCGACCGGCGCTGAAATTCGGATCCGGCATATCAAAGACCTCGAACATGGGAAACGCCATGCCGCGCTTGCGATAGACGTAGAGACTGCGCCGCCAGACTTCAGGCCCGTCCTCCTGGTTTTTCCAGACATTGTAAATCGTCGATTTGACCAACGCGTCGGGCAGGGGCGGCCGAACTGCGTTGCCGCCGATAGCTAAATTCAAAGCCCCGCTGGTAGCCAGGACTTCGTCGCGCACGACTTCCGCGTCAAGTCTTTGCGTCCGGAAGCGCCACAAAAACTGGTTCTGGGGATCCTTATCGATATTTGCGCTGTCGTTGTACGCAGAGGCCATCTGGTAGGCCTCGGACGTCATGATCAGCCGATGGATCTGTTTGATACTCCAACCGCGGTTCATAAACTCGACCGCTAACCAATCCAGCAGTTCCGGGTGTGTCGGTGGATCGCCCATCTTTCCGAAGTTGTCGAGCGTGGGCACGATGCCTCGTCCGAAATGATGGTGCCAGATGCGGTTCACAATCACGCGGGGTGGCAGCGGGTTTTCCCGCGAAACCAACCACTCGGCCAGGGCTCTGCGGCGTCCTGAGGTACGCCCGTCGGCGGGAGGAATCTCGGTTGGCGGGTTGCCATAGGTCGCCACGGTCACAAATCCGGGCTTCATCAAAGACCCCTTACTATTCGGATCACCTCGAATGAGGAAATAGGATGGCGGCATTTCGTACCGGCCAGGTCCCTGATGCAGGAAGGTTCCCTGCCCTTCCTGGATTCTGCATTTCACACACCCGATCACATCATCGCCATCCCCCAGCGGAGTGAACCGATAGTCTCCATCAGTTACGATATCCGCCACAGGTATCGGTTTCGGTTTTTCGCTCTGAAGAGCCTCAATCCGGTCGCTCAGCGATTTTCTTTGGGCCGCTTCTGCGGGAGTCAGCGCGCGCTCCACTTCGCGGCCGCTAACGTTGAGAGCGCCCTCGAGTATCTGCGTCGCAAGCAGCGCTTCTCCTGTTGTCCGTTCGCTTGGGGACTTCGCAACAGCTCGCTGAACATTTTCGGGGAATTTCTTGAGCACTTCTGCCTTTAACTTTTCCCGGTAAGGTTCTTCGATTTTTGCAATCTGCTCACGAAGGGGTTTGATCTGGGCGTCGATCTCAGCGACTTTTTTTGAGTAAGCGTCAGCTTCTTCTTTCGGCACCAGAGGGTAGGTCGTCTCGACATAGCCGAAGATCGCGGCCTCCAGCGCATAATAATCCTTCTGAGGAATCGGATCGAATTTGTGATTGTGGCAGCGCGCGCACTGAACCGTGAGACCTAACACGCCGCGCCCGATTGTCGCGAGCACGTCGTCCAGATAGTCGAAACGCCGCTCAGGAGTATCTTTCTCCCTGAAATGTACGCGGGGGCCGGCACGTAGAAAGCCTGTCGCAATCATGGTGTCGTCGCTCTTATTTTCAAGTTCGTCGCCGGCGATTTGCTCCTTTATAAAAAGGTTGTAGGGTTTGTCCTCGTTAAAGGAGCGCACGACGTAGTCCCGGTACATCCAGGCATTGGGCCGATCGTAATCGTGCTCGAAGCCATCGCTGTCCGCGTAACGCGCCACATCCAGCCAATGGCGGCCCCAGCGTTCGCCGTAATGCGGCGAGGCGAGCAGCCTGTCGATTAACCGTTCCCAAGCTCCCGGAGCATTGTCCGCCATAAACTGGGCCGCTTCCGCAGGCGTCGGTGGGAGTCCGATCAGATCCAGGTAAGCCCGGCGCAGCAGTGTGAGGCGGTCCGCTTTTGGGGCTGCTTTGAGACCCTTTTCCTGGCGGTTTTTTTCCAGGAAGCGATCGATCGGATTCGTCAGGTTTGTCGAGACATTCGGTAGAGGCGCCTGGAGCGGCAGCTTGAATGCCCAGTAGTTCCGCGCTTCCGGTGGAATCTCCATGTTCTCCAGCGCAAGTAACGCGGCTCGATCCACCGTTGGAGTTTTGGCTTCAACCCCGGCGTCCCAATGAGCCCCCTGATCGATCCAGGTTTTGATGGCAGCAACCTGCTCTCCGGCGAGCGTGCCGTCCATCGGCATCGCCGGCTTTTCGAGTCCTGCGACGCGGCGGTACAACCGGCTTTCACCAGCGTTGCCTGGAACGATCGATGGGCCTTTTTCCCCGCCTTTCAATGCGGCTTCACGAGTGCTCAAGTCGAGCTTTGAAAGCTGCATGACTTCGCCATGGCATTTCCAGCAGCTATTCTGAAGTATCGGCTGGATGTCTTTGGTGAAAGAGACTGCTTCCTGTGTCCCTTGCGCCCCCGACCAGTTGACGAAGCCGCTGACAGCCAGGCCCAAAACGATCGACGCGCGAACTATTCGCTTGGTCACGTTCCCTCCGTTTGTTCCTGCGCGAAGTGTGATAGGGCTATTTGCGTCGAATGATACTCGGCCAAGGCGGGCTCTCAAAGGAATAACTCATTGGCAAGCCCGACGCTTTTGTCTCCTTGGATGAGACTGTAATGAACTCTGTTCGCCCGCAATGATGAAAAGTGGCCCGCGACATTGAGGAAGTAAAAGATGCTTCGGCGGCCGTGTGGCATGTACGCGATTGTGGACTCAGACCGGCCAAGTGTATTGACGCGAGTTGTTTGAGCAGGAGGCGAGTGCTAGGCTCCGGGCATGAACCGGAAGAGTATGTACCTGGCGCTTTGTCTAGCGGGCACGATCCTGCCTTACACGCAGTTCGTTCCGTGGCTTTTTGAACACGGATTGGATGTTCCGCTGTTCTTCAATGACATGTTCGCCAATCGGATCAGCGCATTTTTCGCAACGGACGTGTTGGTATCCGCCGTCGTGTTGTTCGTTTTCATCGCGTTCGAACGCCGTCGCCTCGGTAGCAAACTGTGGCTTCCCGCAGTGGCGGTGCTCATCGTGGGAGTTTCTCTCGGACTGCCTTTGCTCCTGTATTTACGGGAAACCGAGGCGCCTTAATCTTGATCGGGCGGCGGTGGTTCCTCGACGCCGTAAAACCGGGCCATCCAATAAGGAAGGATATAGTCGATTCCCGCGCCTTCAATTCTTCCCGTCCCGCTTCCATCGAGTTGAAATGGACTTCGCTGCCACAGAAAGTCCGTCCGCGCACGGTCACTAACCGGTATGGGTGCGCAAGCACGGTCCTCTCCTCCACAAGCGGGATATATGCCTCGAAGATCTATAGGGGTATCGCGCCGCGGTCGCAAAAGCCAATCTTGCAGTAATTGCCGAGTCTCGGCGTCGCGGCGTTCGTTCGGTCCGTTCACCTCACGATCGATCATGTTGAAGAAGGCATTTCCATGATCGTCGGTGTGGCGCCGCAAGACATCATAAGCGGCACGGTAGAGCCCACCAAAAGAGCTGCGTTCCATGCGGATCAGATCGAAGAGATTGATGGAGTCCAAATTGAACTTGAAATAACTGTTGTTGTTCAGAACTTCGAGAGAAATCGGAATGATGACCTGCGAAGAAAGGAAAAATCGGTACAAGTCATACGCCGTCGAAAAGTGCCCGGAATTCACGTGCCGACCGACCTGCAAAAAGCTCAGTTGCTGGTCGGCACGGCCGATGAACGTTGTGCTGGCCTCCCCATTAGGCATCGTGACGATCCAATGATGGTCGCGCAGGAAATCGAGCAGGACTGTGACGATCGGCCCGATCGCCTCTCGCACATCAGGTAGGTCTACCAAATCGTACGCAGCGGCCAGACCGAAAAACACACCTGCGTATTGGTCTCGCGAGGTGTTGCCGATCCAGTAATAACCAAATTCCGGGCTTTGATAGACGCCATGTCCGCCTTCTTCCTGAATAATGGCCTGCGCGTATGGTGAATCCGCAGGTACATAGCACCGCGAGAGCAGATGCGTTCCCGTGACGTTCAACAGTGTCGCAATTCCGCCGATTGTAACTCTGACGTTATCCAGTGCTTCTTCCGATCGAGTGACGCTGTAGCGGAATGCCTCCGCAGCGAGATAATGACCCGTCCAGATCGCCGAGTCCCCACAGTGAGTGTAGCTTACGATTTGTTCGCTCTCGGGCGACTCAAATACTGGATCGATGATGATCCCGTACGGCATGTGCCGAGCCCGAATGTTTTGCGAAATCGCGATCGCGTCTGCTTCAGAAGCTATGGCCGGCTTAGTTGAGAGAAGCAGAAGACATACCAAACCAACACAAAATTGCTTAAACATAATCAGTCCAGAAAATGCTCTCTTCGTCTCGTGATGATTCAGCGTAATTTAACGGGCCGACCGTTGGCAAGAGGGTTGCCGTAAATTCAGGCCCTCAGGCCTTCCCAGAACACAAGCACGCCCCACCTTGACACTCAATGTTTCGCTGTGATATTTCCCGCACACTTACTTGATCCCAAAAAAACTGATGCGAAGGGGACGGGGCGGGTCCTTTTCTAACGCGGAGGCATACCATGAAAAGGTTTCGCGCTGTGCAATGCGCGTTTGTATGGGTGATTCTAGCGAGCAATGCCATCGGTCAAACCGGCAACTCTTCCATCGGCGGGTTCGTTCAGGACACGACGCAGGCGTATATCCCTGGTGTTTCTGTAACGGCGACCAACACGCAGACGGGGGTTCTCAGTACAGCCATTACGAACGAATCCGGCACCTATACCATTCCGAGTCTGCTGCCTGGAACATACAGACTGACGGCGGAACTCCCAGGATTCAAGACGCAGGTCTTTAATGACGTGCAGCTCGGCGCCAACTCGTCGGCCCGGTACAACTTCACACTGGCGGTTGGCGCTTTGACGGAAGCCGTTGAAGTCACTGCGCAACAAACGGCCTTACTTTCGGAAACATCGCCGACGATTGGCCAGGTCTTGCCCGAAGATAGCGTCCGGAGCCTTCCACTGGTCAGCAACAATACTCTTGATCTCATGAAGACCATGCCGGGCGTACGCGGAGGCATCAATTCGCCGAATACAACGTTCGCCGGGATCAGCGCCAGCGCTGTCAATACCGTGCGGGATGGTCTTAGCGTTCAGGAGGGACGCTATGCCAACGGAGTCGGTGCCACGACACTCGTTAATCCCGATATGGTGGGCGAATTCCGAGTCATCCTCACGCCTGTGGATGCGGAGTTGGGTCGCGGCAACGGTCAGGTGCAAATCATCACGCGATCGGGGACTAACCAGTTTCATGGAGGTGCTGCGTGGAACATCCGCAACTCCGCTCTCGATGCGAATACGTGGTTCAACAACAAACAAGTGCGCCAAGGCGTCTGGAGCCCTGCCCAAAATGACTGGCAGAACCAGAATGAATACACAGTCAATGCCGGTGGCCCGATTGTGAAGAATAAGACCTTCTTCTTCACACTCTGGGATCAGCAGTTCGAGCGCGACCGCACTCAGATGCGGCCGACCGTCTTAACGGACTGCGCACGAAACGGCATTTTCCGGTACTGGGAAGGCTGGGCAAACGGCAATACGACACAAGTAACGACGGGAATCGGCAGCGCCAATCCAACGAGAGCGTCCGTGGACTCGTTCGGCAATCCGGTGCGTCCGGCTACGAATCCGGACGGCACACCTTACACAGGCCGCTTGCGGTATTTCAATGTATTCGGGCCGGTTATGAACGAGCCCAGCCGACCCGACTGCTCCGATGCGATTGTCGGCACAGCGCCCACGGCGACCGGTACATGGGACACGCGCCGCACCGGACTGGACCCCGGTGGGTTCAGTCAGCGGTACCTGGGGTACATGTCTCCAGCAAACGTGTTCGACGGCGGCGATGGCCTCAACACGGCCGTGCATCAGTGGGCATTTCCCGCTCACGGCAAGGGCGATCTGGGGGTGGCTTCCGGCACGAGTTACATAGCGGACCATCACCAGATCAATGTTAAAGTCGACCACAATTTCAATTCCCGCCACAAGGTAGCCGGTAGCTATAGCTATCAGTGGGTCGATGGTGACTACGTTCCGGTTTCCGGACCGACTCAAGTTTGGCCAGGCGCATACCTGTCGACAATTGCGCGGCGTCCGCGCGTGCTCACTGCAAATTTCACGTCAACACTATCGCCAAATCTGCTCAATGAAGCCCGATTCGGGTACCGGGCAAACTGGCATTACGTCTGGGCCCCCTGGGAGGTGCCGGACGAGAAAGCGCGGGAGGTGCCGTTGTCACTCATGCTCCAGGGTGGGGGATATCCGATCGTCTACAATCCCGCAACTGTAGGTCTCAATACGACTCAAGGCATCTTGTCGGCAGTCAACTTCACTTGCTCGACCGGCTGCGCTCAACAAGGAAACAGCACACCGCTGTGGAACTATGCGGACACTCTGAGCTGGACCAAAGGCAAGCACGCCTTCAAGGGAGGTGCGGATTTCCGGGTCGCGTATTCGAGGGGCTATGAGACTCCAACGGCGCCCATTCCAAAAGCCTACGGCAGCACAACGACGGATCCGGGTTTGAATCCAACACAGGCCTTTCCGCTGAACAATGCCAATTTCCCAGGACTGGTCGGCAATAACCAGACGGTGGCAAACCAGCTTCTCTACTTCCTTTCGGGATCCCTTGGCAGGGCTACACAGTATTACTACATCGAGAATCCGGAGCAGCTCACATATTGGAGCAGTTATCTGGATCATACGCGAAAGTTGACGGACGCCCATCAGAACGACTTCTCCGTCTTCTTCAAAGACGACTGGAAGGTCCATCCGAAATTCACATTAAATCTGGGCGTTCGCTATGAATATTACGGCGTGCCTTACGAGGGTTCAGGCCTGACGCCGGTACCGGTGGGCGGTGGTCTCGCACTCCTGGGCGTATCCGGGCGCAGCTTCGATCAATGGTTGCGCGCCGACAACCCTGTGGATATGAACCTTCTTATGGCCAACGAGCTCGTTGGTCCGAACAGCCCAAGCCCTCACAAGTCTCTCTACAATAACGATTGGAACAACATCGGGCCTGCCGTAGGCTTCGCGTGGCAGCTTCCGTGGTTTGGCGACAGCAAGACGAACGTTCGCGGCGGCTACCAGATCAGTTATGTCAAAGGCAGCAACATTTCGACTCTGGTGAACAGCATCTTCTTGTATCCGGGATTCCTGAATCAGGCTCAGACCCAGGGCCCGCCGGATGGCACCTACTTCGACCTCCGGAATTTGCCGGGCCAGGTGCCGGTGCCGCCGGCATCGCTGCCGCTGCAACCGATCCCACTGCAAAAGCCGAATCAGAACATTTCAGCGTATGACACAAATTTCGCGAGCCCATACATTCAAAATTTCACTCTCTCGGTAACGCGAGAGCTAACACGCAACTTGGCTCTGGACGTCCGTTACATCGGCACACGTGGTTTGAAGTTGGACGGCAACTACAACTTGAATGTTCCGAACGTCTTTTACAATCCAACTTTGTTCGATGCGCTGGAACGAACACGACGCGGAGAAGACGTGGAATTGTTCGACCAAATGTTTCTCGGTCTCAATCTGAACAACAACGTGCGTGGGTGCGACCGTACAAATCCGGCCGCGTTATGCGCCCCGGTGAACGGCACCACTCAACGTGGTTCGCAGCACCTTCGACTCAGCTCGACGTTCCGCGACGCCCTCGCCACCGGTGATTATGCAACGCTCTCCAATTCCCTGAATACGTTCAATGGAGCCGGCACAAGCGCAGTTCCCGGCGTGCCGGGCGAACGCGGGACGGTGCTGAAGCGTGCAAACAACGGGTTTAACGTGCCGGGTGGAACAGTTATACCTGGAGGTCAGGTCGTGCCCGCCGGACTATTCCCGGTTAACTGGATCACCGCGAATCCGCAGGTCAACCAGGCCAACTATTACACGAACTCCGGTAAGTCGAACTACCACTCGAT
>Ga0075434_100006301_pt1 | contig 10871 bp, 9 predicted proteins | sample RhiMethybrSRZTD3_FD_75298 | JGI IMG/M metagenome (GOLD analysis project Ga0075434, IMG submission 75298) | Populus rhizosphere microbial communities from Tennessee, USA - Rhizosphere MetaG P. TD hybrid SRZTD3 | ecosystem: Host-associated > Plants > Roots > Rhizosphere > Soil | place: USA...
ACCGGTGCCGCGCTCGTGCTCTCGACCGCGGGAGGCCTGGCGCTCGGCATCACCTCCGCGATCCGGCCGAACTCGCTGCTCGACCGGCTGAGCGCGGTCGCCTCGCTCTTCGGTGCCAGCATGCCGGTCTTCTGGCTCGGCATCGTGCTGATGGTGATCTTCGCGCTCTGGCTCGGCTGGCTGCCCGCCTCGGGCATGTTCGCGCCGTACGGCGGAGGGGATCTCCGAGACCTGCTCGTTCACCTGGCCCTGCCCGCGGTCACCCTGGCGGCGGCGTCAGTCACGATCATCGCGCGTCTCACGCGCAGCACCATGCTCGAGACCTTGGGGCAGGACTACATCCGGACGGCGCGTGCGAAGGGTGTCGTGGAGCGCGCCGTGGTGCTACGCCACGGACTCAAGAACGCGTTGATTCCGATCGTCACCGTCGTGGGCGTCCAGGCCGGCTATCTGCTGGGCGGTGCCGTCCTCACCGAGACGGTGTTCGCCTGGCCCGGCGTCGGCACGTTGATGATCCAGGGGATCCTCGCGCGCGATTTTCCGCTGGTGCAGGGGTGCGTACTGGTGGTCGCGCTGAGCTTCGTCGTCATCAATCTGGCTGTCGATCTCTTGTACGCGTGGCTCGATCCACGCATCCGCTACGAGTGATGGCGGCCGGATGATGAGCGTCCGTGTCGCCGGAGTCGGCGATCCCGTGGTGCGCGCCGCCTCCGCGTCGCGCTTCCGGCGGGGCATCAACCGGATCGCGCGCCGCGATCGCCTGGCGATCGTCGCCGCGCTGGCCTTGCTCGCCGCGGTGCTCGTGGCGCTGCTCGCGCCCTGGCTGCCGCTGCTCGACCCGGACACCGTCGACACGCCGAACCGCTTGCGGCCGCCCCTGACCGCCGGTCATCGGCTCGGCACCGACGAGTTCGGACGCGACCTCCTGGCGCGTCTGGTCTGGGGCGCGCGCGTGTCTTTGCTCGCCGGCGTGGCCACCGCGGCCGCGGCGATGGTAATCGGCGTGACCTTGGGGGTGCTGGGCGGCTTCTATACGGGATGGGTCGAGACCGTGGTGATGCGGCTCACTGACATCCTGATGGCATTTCCGTACATCCTGCTGGCCATCGCGATCGTGGCGGGCCTGGGGCCGGGCTTGCGCAACGCGATGATCGCCATCGCGATCGTGGGGTTTCCGATCTACACGCGGCTCGTGCGCGGCGTCGTGCTCTCGCTGCGCGAGCGCGAGTTCGTCGAAGCGGCCCGCGCGCTCGGCGCGACCGATCCGCTCATCCTCGCGCGCCACATTCTGCCGCACCTGCTCTCGCCGCTGATCGTGGCTTTCAGCCTCGATGTGGGCGCGAAGATCCTCGCGACGGCCGGGCTGTCCTTTCTCGGACTCGGCACACAACCGCCGACGGCGGACTGGGGCAGCATGCTCGCGACCGGCCGCCAGTTCGTCGTCCTGAGCCCCCACGTCGTGCTCCTGCCGGGCCTCGCGATCTTCGTCATCGTCCTGGCCCTCAACCTGGTCGGCGACGCCCTCCGCGACATCCTGGACCCCCGCACCCACACCCGCTGACCCCGGAAGATCCGTCAGGTCGAAGGATTCCTAAGCCGATCTCGACGGAGAGGTGACGGACAACGGGGTCCGCGCTGAACTCGCGCAGCTGTTGATGTCGGCTCGACGGAAGACGGCGGCGCCGGGCGGGGTGCGGGAGGGGTCGAGCGGACCCGTTCCCGCGAAGCGCACGGCGGACGTCGCGCGCCCGGATGGAGCCCAGCCACCGCGGACCAGCGCACGCGCGCCGCGTGGTCCGTCCGACCCCTCCCGCACCCCGCCCGGCGCCGCCGCCTCCCAGCGAATCGGAAATCTAAACTGCGATGGGAGAGTCAGCACGAGCATAGCTGACAGTCAAAATCTCCCAGAGATGTCCGTCAGCGTCTTCCCAGTAGACGTTCTTCCCGCCGAGCCGGCGATTGATCAGCATGTCGTTCTCGCCGCGCGGTCGGCTCCGGTACGCCAGCCCGGCACCCTGGATGCGGCCGAAGATCGCGTCGAACTCGCCGTCGCTGACGCGGAAGCAGAGATGGGAGCGCTGGAACTGCTCGCGATCCGCGAAGTCGAGGGTCAGCGAGTCGTTGACGTACACCGGCGTGAATTCCCCGCGCGCTTCCTCCCAGGGCACGCCGAGCAGATCGGCGAGCAGCTTCGCGGAGGCGACCCGGTGGCGCGAAGGCACGATGACGTGGTCGAGCTGGATGGCCATGGTGATACCTCCCACGACGTTGGATCGCTACGGCTTCTTGAGCCGCATGTCCTCCCAGGGTGAGGTGAAATACAGCTGACTGCTGAGGCCGACGCCGGGCTCTTCGACCCGCGGACCGATCCCGTGCAGGGTGGCCGGCTCGAAGATCCCGCCGAACATGACCCGGTCGTACATCAGACGCTGGATCTGATGCAAGATCATCTCGCGCTTCTTGCGGTCGCGCTCCTGCGCCTGCTGCCGGAACAGCTCGTCGATGTCCGGGTACCCGCCGGTCGTGTACGCGGCGCCGCCGATGACGAAGTTCTCGATGCGTGCGGCGGCGCTGCCCGGCGCGGCCGACACCGTGACGAACACGCCCTGCCGGGTCCGCGTCCGCCACGCCTCCATGAAGGTCGCACGCTCCATGGTGCGCACGCGGCCGCGGATGCCGACCGCGCCGAGATAGTTCGCGACGCTCTCCCCCATGGTCACGAACGGGGGCAGGGGCGTGATCTCGCCGGCATCGAAGCCGTTCGGGTAGCCGGCTTCGACGAGGAGCCGCTTGGCGTGCGTCGGATCGTACGGATAGGGCTCCACGCGCAGCGCGAACTCCATCGCGCTCGGGATGATCGATCCGGTCAGGCGCGAGAAGCCCAGCCGCTCGGCTTCGTTGAGGCCCTTCTTGTCCACCGCCATGGTCGCCGCCAGCCGGACTCGCCGATCGTGCCATGGCGACTTCGGATTGAATTGCTCGGGGAAATCGAGCCACCACGTCGCCGGCGGAATCACGCGGGCGAGACGGAGCTTGGAGTCCGCCTGGATGGTCGAGGCCTCGACGCCGACCATCAGATAGCCGATGTCCGCCTCGCCGGTCTTGAGCATCGCCAGGCGCGTCGTCCGGTCCGGCACGCCCTTGATCACGAGCGTCTTGATCGACGGCTTCTTGCGCCAGTACTGCTCGTTGGCCTCGAGGACGAGCTCGACGCCGGGCGTCTGGCGCACGAAGCGATAGGGCCCGAGCCCGACGGGCTGGCGGCGGAAGCCCTCCTCGCCGACCTTCTCGATGTACTTTCGGGGCACGATCCAGGCGGCCCCGGTGGACGGGGTTGCGTAGAACGTCAAGAAGTCGGGCCACGGCTTGTCCAGGACGAACCGGATGCGCAGCGGATCGAGCACGTCGACCGATTTCACCCGATCGTGCAAGAGCTTCGCGGCGGCGCCCTTGTAGCGCAGGAACGTGAACTTCACGTCCTCCGCCGTGAAGGGATCGCCGTTGTGGAACTTGAGGTTCGGGCGCAGCTTGAACTCGTACGCGAGCCCGTCCGGGCTCTCCTTCCACGACTCGGCGAGACACGGGGCCATATCGTTGCCGGGCAGCGGCTTGGCCAGCGCGTCGTGCATCGCGTAGAGGAAGACGAACGGTGTGCCGATGCCCGGGGTCTCGGCCGGATCGAGAAAAGTCGGCGCGATCGACGCGTCGAACGCGATCGTCAGCTGACCCTCGGGCTGACCTTGCGCCGCGGCCATGCCGCCCCACGTCGCCAGAATGAGCACGCCGAGCAGGATCCGTCGCGTGAGCCGGTTCATATCGAGCCTCCTCACGATTTGGTTTTCTTGCGCGCCGCATTCGCCGCGCGCCACAGGTACCAGGCAGCGACCGAGCGATAGGGTTTCCACCGCTCGCCGACGGCGCGCAGGATCTTCGGCGTCGGCCGCTCCCGGCGTCCGTACGCAACGCGGTAGCCCTCGCGCACCCCGAAGTCGTCGACCGGCAGCACGTCGGGTCGTCCGAGCGTGAAGATCAAGAGCATCTCGACCGTCCACCGCCCGACCCCGTGAATCTGCGTCAGCTGCTCGATGATCGCGTCGTCGTCGAGCCGCGCCGCCGCTCGCCGCGTCGGCACCCGGCCTGCGACCGCGTGCCGCGCGATGTCCTTGATCGCCAGCACCTTGCCGCGCGAAAAGCCCGCCCGGCGCAGCCGCGCGGGGCGGGCGGCCGACACGTCCATCGGCGACGGGAAGCGCCCGTTCTCGAAGAGCGCGACGAAGCGGGCGAGGATCGACTCCGCCGCGCGACCGTGAAGCTGTTGATGGGCGATCGCGCGCGTCAGCGCCTCGTAAGGCGACCACTTGCCGGGCGCGAGCCCGCAGGGGCCGTGAAGGCGAATGAGCCGGCGCATCACCGGATCTCGCGACAGGTGACGGTGCGCCGAGGTCACGAAACCGCCGGTGGCCATCGAGACCGGATACAGCCGCGGCGGCGACGGAGTCAAGCCGGAAGTTCGAGTCGGGGCTACCCGGCTCCGTTCAGCGCGAGCCGGCGCTCCCACCGTACGCCACAGTCTGGGCATCGCAGCCAGGCCACACCCCAGAGGGCACCGTTGACAGCCACCTCGAGGATGCTGCCGGCGAGGCCGGCGCACTCACGATGGTCGGTCAGGTGTCCCTCGAGGTTCCGGACGAGGTCGGCGATGGCCGCTCCGCGAAGCGCAGAATCCCTCGACACCGTGGAGCCCTGGCGGGGCGATCGGTCAGGGGGACTGCCGCTCGTTGACGGGCGGACGGGTGCCGGCGGGGAAATGGATGGTGGTGTCGCCCTGCGGGGTCCGGCCGGTCAGCGGCGGAGTGTAGACTTCGTGATCGGACAGTCGGCGTTCCCAATGGCCGGGCACGAGCACCTGACCGTCCACGTTCGGAACCTGGATGAGCCGATCGGGCACCCAGAGCATGGTGGGCGGACGGACGCTGGGCGCCGGCGTCGTCGGCACGGGCCGCGTCGAGGACTGGTTCAGCCGGTCGAAGATCGCACCGCCGGGAGTCGTGCCGCCCGGCGCCGGTCTCATCTGGCCAAATGCCGGGTGAAGCGAGCTCGCGCTCACCATCGCCATCACCACGAGCGCCACATACCACCGCATGGTTAGATTGTCCCACTCTTCGCGGGAGCGCGCAGCTTCATGCCCGAGAGCGTCGCGCCAGCGATCGCGTCTTCCGGCCTTCGACGATCGCCGCCATGTGGCCGGCTTCGCGATCAGAGCGCTTTCAGCATCGTGTCGGCGTCGCTCACCTCGAATTTGCCCGGCTGCTCGACGTTGACGGCCTTGACCACACCGTTGTCCACCAGCATCGAGTAGCGCTGCGAGCGTACGCCCATGCCGCGCGCGGTCAGGTCCATGTCGAGCCCGAGCGCCTTGGTGAAGATGGCGCTGCCGTCGGCCATCATCCGGACCTTGCCGCCGGCCTTCTGATCCCGGCCCCACGCGCCCATCACGAACGCGTCGTTGACGGAGACACACCACACCTCGTCGACGCCCTTGCCCCGGAGCTTGTCGAAGTTCTGCACGTAGCTCGGGACGTGCTTGGCCGAGCAGGTCGGCGTGAACGCGCCGGGGAGGCCGAAAATTGCGATCTTCTTGCCCTTGGTGATCTCGCCGACCGCGAACGCGTTCGGGCCGATCGTGCAGCCCGGCCGTTCGGTGTCGACCATCTCCGTCAGGGTTCCGTCGGGAATCCGATCACCAACCTTGATCGCCATCGCATCCTCCTTGAATGAGCGCGCCGTGAAGTTGATCGCGGCGGAGACGCCGCGGGGCAAAGTATCCGATACGCAACGCGCAATTGCCAGCGGTCCCTCGCCGGCACCGGTCGCGAGGCTAGCTTCGGTTCGCGACCACGCCGCTCGCGTCCCGCGACGAGTGCAGCGCGAGCCAGGCCGGTCGCCACCAGTTCCACCGGCCCATCAGTCGCATCGTCGCCGGCACCAGCAGCGCGCGAACGATCGTCGCGTCGACGACGACCGCGACGCCGATCCCGACACCGACCGCCTGGACGATGACGGAGCGCGCCATCCCGAAGCCGAAGAACACGGTCGCCATGATCGCGGCCGCACCGGTGATGAGCCGTCCGGTGCGCTCCAGGCCGAGCACGACCGAGGCGGCATTGTCGCCGCTTCGCTCGTACTCCTCACGCACGCGGCTCAGCAACAGCACCTCGTAGTCCATCGACAGGCCGAAGACGAGGCAGAACATGATCAGCGGGGTGGCCGTCTGGATCGGCCCCGGCGTGAAGTTGAGCCAGGTCGCCAGATGGCCGTCCTGGAAGATCCACACGAGCGCGCCGTAGGAGGCGGAGATCGAGAGTAGATTCATCACGATCGCCTTGAGCGGCAGCAGCACCGAGTCGAGGAGCAGGAACAGCACGACATAGGTCACGAGCACGACGACCCCGATCGCCAGGGGAGCGTGGCGGAGGACGAGCCCGATGAAGTCGAGGTCGAAGGCGGTGTGGCCGGTCACCATGACTTCGCCGTCGTACGGCGGATGCGCGCGTCGAATCTCACTGACGATCGCGCGCGCCTTCTCGCTGTTCGGGCTCGCGTCGGTGGTCGCGATGAGCATCGCGACGTGCTCGCCGAGCGTATGTCGGAGCGCCTCGACGAGCTCGGGCGGGCGCAGCGCCGGCGCCAGCGCGGCCATCTGCTGATAGGTCGCGAGGTCGAGGGAGGGATCGAGGTCGACGAAGCTGTCGACACGGCGGACGTTCGGGCGCGCGGCCAGCCATCGACTGAACGCGTACGTTTCCGCGACCCGCGAGGGCTCGAGCGGCGAGGCCGTACCGGCGTCGAGCACGACCACGATGCGGTTGGCGTCGCCGCCGGGAAACTCGCGCCGGAGCAGCTCGTCACCGCGGCGCGACTCGGCCTCCGGCGGCAGCGAGGTGGCATCACCGGAGCCGATGTGAAGATGAAGGAACGGCAGCCCGAGGAGGAGCAGGAGGCAGACCACCGGAACGAAGACGCGCCAGGGGTAGTCCATCGACATCGTGGCCAGGCGACGCCAGAGTCCGTCGCCCGCGCGATCGACGTGAAGGAAGGGCACCTTGAGTGAATTCACCCGCGGGCCCAGCACCGCGAGGAGCGCCGGCAGGGTCGTGAGCCCGTAGACGACCGCCAGGGTCACCACGCTCGTCCCCGCCCAGCCCATCGAGCCGAGATTGCCGAGGCCCAGGAAGAGCATGCCGAGCAGTCCGATCGCGACGGTGAGGCCGGAGAACAAGATCGCGCGCCCGGCGGTCGCGACGGACTGCGCCAGCGCCTCGATCGGCGGGCGCTCGCGGATCTCCTCGCGGTAGCGACTCACCACGAAGAGCGAGTAATCGATGGCCACGCCGAGCCCGATCATGCTGACGATGTTCGGCGCGTAGATCGAGACCGAGACGAAGCGCGCGAGCAGGAACGTGCCGGCCATCGCTCCCGTCATCGCCAGGGCGCCGACCGCCAGCGGCAGCGCAGCGGCGACGACGGAGCCGAAGACAAGCAGCAGCAACACCGCGACCGCCGGCAGGATGAGCGCCTCGACCCGGCCGATGTCCTTGCGGGCGACCTCCGTGAAGTCGTGGTTGAGCGCCACGTTGCCGACCGCCACGATGTCCAAGGTTTCCGAGCGGACCAGCCCGCGCAGCGAGGGATAGACATCCGGCGGGAGCCAGGAGAACTCGAGCGACGCGAAGCCCGCCCCGGTGGCGCGCAGCTCGACCGTCGCCAGGGTGCGCCGACCATCCTTGGAGACGAAGGGGACCGTCTGCGGCAACGGGCCGGGCGGGTCGTACGCGGTGCGAACACGCGCGACTCGTGGATCGCGTCGAAGCGGCGCCAGGGCGCGCTCGACCTCCTCGCGGAACGCCGGATCGAGCGCCGGTCGGGTGTCGCTGCTGAAGATCAGGCTGAACGACGGCGGCTGGCCCGGCAATTCCTTCTCGAGCAGTCGGCGCGCGCGGCCCGACTCGGTGTCGGTGGGGATGTCGGGCGGCTCGAGCCGGCCGCCCACGTGGATCACCCAGAGCGACGCGCACAGCGAGAGCGCCGACAGCGCCAGCACGATCCAGCGCGTCCGATAGACGAGTCGGCCCCAGCGCGCGAGCGGCGCGTCGCGTTCGCGACCCGCGGCGGCCCGAGACGCGCTCATCGCGCGGCGGCCGATCGGGCCCGCAACACCGTCGCCACTTCGTTCGCCACGCGGCGAAGGTGCGCGAGGTCCAGGTTCGGAACGCCCAGCATGAGCTTCGTGATGCCAGCGTCCACGTGCTCGACGAGCCGCGCGGCGACCTCGCGCGCCGGCCCGAAGATGGCCCACTGGTCGACGTCGAAGCGTGCCCCGTAGTAGCCGTGGAGAAATGCTCCCACGGCGGCCCGCGCGCGATCGCGATCCTCGTCGACGGCGACGTACACAAGCCGGCCCGCGACCAGCGCGTCCGGGTTTCGCCCGGCGGCACGCGCGGCATCCTGCACGGCGCGCCACAGACGGGGAAAGTCGCGCACGGTGCCGAACGGGCTCATGATCCAGCCGTCGCCCAGCTCGCCGGCTCGGCGCAGCGCGCCTTCGGCGTGACCGCCGACGTAGAGGGGAACGCGCGCCGCCGGACGGACGGTGGCCTTCTCGAGGCGGAAGAACTGGCCCTGGTGGTCGACCGGCTCGCCGGCGAGCAGCTTGCGGATCACCGCGACGCTCTCCTTGAAGACCGTGACGCGGCGGTTCATCGGCACGTTGACGGCCACGTACTCCTCAGGGCGACCGCCGAGCGACACACCGAGCGCCAGCCGCCCGCCGGAGAGGTGATGAAGCGTCGACACCTGCCGAGCGACCACCGCGGCCGCGCGCAGGGTGACGACGAGGACCGCGGTCCCGAGCTCGATCCGCCGGGTGCACGCGGCCGCCGCGGCGAGGAGCATGAGCGGATCGAGCATGTTCGCGTCGTGGAAGATTCTATCCTCGGTCCACACCGCGTCGAGCCCGAGCGCCTCGACCTGGCGGAAGAACTCCGCGTAGGCCGCGCCCGAATCGAGCGGCGTGACGGCAGAGCTCGGCACATGGATACCGACTGAGACGGACGAGGGCGGGGATAGCTTGATTCTAAAAGGCTATCACATCAGGACTTCGGGGCCGCCCTTGGTCCGAAGGGTTCGGGCCGAAAGCCTCCGTCCCGGGCCTCCAGGAACGCCTTGAGGCCCCCGGACTGCATCGCGGCGATGAGCTCGGCCCGCTGGGCGTTGTACGAGGCGTGCGCCATGCTCGAGAACGGCGCGTTCATCAGCATCCCGGCGCCGATGCCCATCGCGAGCAGGCCGTAGCAGGTGACCGCCTTGTTGAGCCGTACCGAGGGCTCGGGCACCTTGGCGATCCGCTCGGCCAGGGCTCGCGCGCGCGGCAGGAGCTCGGCCGCCGGCACCACCTCGTTCACGATGCCCAGGCGAAACGCCTCGGCGGCATCGAAATGATCGCCCGTGAGCCCGTACCGATGGGCGGCCTTCCATCCGGCGAGCGCGGCGAAGAGGAATGTGGTGTTCGAGGTGTGCCGAACCTCGGGCTGGGCGAACACGCTGTTGTCGGCGGCGATGGTGATGTCCGAGGCCAGCGCATACCAGAAGCCGCCGCCCATCACCCAGCCGTGCACCGCGGCGATCACCGGCTTGGTCAGGTGCCAGAGATGCATGAGCTCGGTGACCGAGTCGCGGTCGCGTGCCCACCAGCGCTTGATGTACTCGCCGACCTCGACGCCGGTGGCATCGAGCGAGGACCGCCCATCGGGGCGACGCGCGATGTCGAAGCCGGCCGAGAAGCCGCGGCCCGCTCCGGTCAGGATGATCGCGCGAGCCTCGGCGTCGGCGTCGGCCTCGTCGAGGGCGCCGTGCAGCTCCGCTGTCATCTGCGGATTGATCGCGTTGATGGTCTCGGGCCGGTTGAGGGTGAGCGTGACCACCGGTCCCCGCTTCTCGTACAGGATCGTCTCGTAGGCCATGTCGTTACCTCCTGGGCTTCACGCGAGCTCGATCAGCCAGTCCACCGCCACGACACCGTGCCCGTCGTCGAGCACGAGGAGCGGATTGATGTCCACGGCGCGCAACGAATGCCGATACGCATCGGCCAGCGCGGCGAGCCTCACGATCGCGTCGGCCAGCCCGCGCGTGTCGGCCGGCGGGCGGCCGCGGGCGCCCGACAGGATCGCGGCGCCCCGCAGCTCGGCGATCATCTCCGCCGCGTCGGCGGGGCCGATCGGCGGCACCCGCAGCGACACGTCGCGGAGCTGCTCGACGAAGATCCCGCCGAAGCCGCACACCACGGCCGGGCCGACGAGCGGATCGGTCTTGACGCCGAGGATCATTTCGCGCCCGCCGCCGATCATACGCTGCACCAGCGCGCCGTCGATCCGCGCCGCGGGCGCCCGGCGCCGAACCTCGCCGAGCATGTCCCTGAACGCCGCGCGGACTGCGGCGCCGTCGCCGCAGCCGACGCGCACGCCGCCGACGTCGGTCTTGTGCGCGATGTCGGGCGAGTCGATCTTGAGCACGACGGGGTATCCCAGACGGTCGGCGGCGGCCACCGCCGCCTCGGCGTCCTTCACCGCGACAGTCTCGGCCAGCGGCATGCCGAAATCGCGCAGGAGCTGCATCGCGTCCGCGTTGCCGAGCGTGCCGCTGAGCCGGGCGCCCGCCCGCGGCGCCGCGGGGCTCGAGGGCGGCAAATCGGGACGGTCCAGAAAACGCCGGTGCTCCCGCGCGTGGCGCAGGGCGAGCATCGCCGTCTCCGTGCTCTCCAGGAACGGCACCCCGGCGTCGGCGAGGGCGCCGACGACGTCTTGATCGAGGTCGCC
>Ga0075434_100006303_pt1 | contig 10869 bp, 8 predicted proteins | sample RhiMethybrSRZTD3_FD_75298 | JGI IMG/M metagenome (GOLD analysis project Ga0075434, IMG submission 75298) | Populus rhizosphere microbial communities from Tennessee, USA - Rhizosphere MetaG P. TD hybrid SRZTD3 | ecosystem: Host-associated > Plants > Roots > Rhizosphere > Soil | place: USA...
GCCTGCGTCAGCAGCGCGGCGCCGCCCGTCAACTGCGTCAGCAGCGCGCGGTTGACGATGTAGTCCACCTTCTGCTCGGCACCCGGGAAGCTCATGAACGATCCACTCAGCTCGATGCCGTAGAGCGGCAGCGGATAGAAGCCCGTCGCCTTGAACATGTTGCGGAACGGGATATCGAGCTTCGTCTGATCACAATACGTATTCAAGTTCGGATCGTCGATGCTGCAGTTGTGCAGCACCGTGCGGTCTCTCGTCAGTCCGCCGTAGAGCTTGCCGTTGCCCGGCATCCGCACCTGGAACACCGCTTCGAACCCGTTGTACCACTGCGTGTAGCCCTTCGGATTGCGATCGACGATGTCCACCAGGCCCAACTTGGCCGGACTCAGATTGTAGAGTGTCAGGGGCGATCCATCGAGCGGGTTCCTGATGGCGACCGGCGTGTAGTCAGCCGGCGACACGAGCACGTTGTCCGGCAGGAACGGCTGCGAGCGATCGAAGAGTCCCGTCGGGAACGTCCGGCGGTAGTAGCTGAAGCCGCCCGAGATGCTGCCGGTCAACTGATGATCGACGCCGACGTTGTACTCGATGTTGTACGGCCGCTTGAGGTTCGTGTCGGGACGCGTGGACGAGCCGATGCCGAACCGCAGGTTCTGCGTCGGACCGAACTCGTTCTCCTGCGCGATGCCGTCGCGGTTCGCGTCGTTCCACGTGCGCGTGTCGCTGTCCGGCGAGTTCGGGTTGTAGCGGATCGAGAAGTCGGGCGCCATCCGCTCGACGTACTTATTGACGCCGCCGTGCAGCGCTGTCTTGCCGTTGCCGAACAGGTCGTACGCGACGCCGAGGCGCGGCGACAGATCGTTGAACGTCGGGATCGGCACCGCCCCGAACTGACGCGCGGGGACGAAGCGGCCGGCGAGCGATGATTGCGCGGGACTGGTCGTATTGAAGTAGTCGTAGCGCAGGCCGGGGCTGATCGTCAGGTGGTTGAGCGTCCAGCTGTCCTGGATGTAGAGGCCGAGATCGGCCTTGAGCGGGTTCGTCGAGTTGTTCGGCGTGTTGTAGAGCAATACCGAATCCGGCACGCCGTTCAGGTACCGCTGCGTGAGATCGGCGTTCGCATAGCGCTCGTTCCGCCGCGCGCCGTAGCTCCACTGCACGCCGGTCTTCAGCGAGTGTGATCCGGTGACGTAGGTCGCCGAGGAGGCGAGCACCTGCCGCACGCCGAGCGTCAAGGTGCCTGGTGCGCCGGCCACCCACAGCGCCCCGGTGCTGCGATCCTGATGCGACGCCGTCGAGTACCACTCCGGGGTGCCGCGTTCCTTCGCGATACCCGGCCGATAATCCACGTTCCACGTGATGTCGCTCAAGGACCACCCCGCATCGACCAGAAAGCGTGGGCTCACCGTGGACGTCCACTTCGCCTGCGCCACGTGGTACTGATGCTGGCCCGGCCGCATGTTCGCGGCTTCCTCTGCGATGAACGGACCAGACGACTCGTGCCCTTTCGTCTTCTTCGTGTCCTCGAAGAAGAACGTGAACTTGTTCTTCGTCTGCGGCTGCCACGTCAAGCGCCCGGAGAAGGTCTTCGCCTTGTTGTCCTCGGGATAGGTGACGTCCTGCGCCTGCGTATCGCCCTGCTGATACCGCACCGACGTGAAGAACCACAGGAGGTCGCGCCGCACCGGGCCGCCCAGCGAGAAGCTGTAGTCGTGCAGCCGCAGCACCTTGTTCGGCGTGCTCACGCCGAGCGACTTCAGCTGCGGCGTCATGTTGTTGCCCTGGAAGCTGTCGTTGGGAATCGAGCGCGCATCGATGTCGCCCCTGAACTGATTCCCGCCCTGCTGCGGGATCAGGTTCAGCAGGATGCCGCCGGTCTGGCTTTCGGCGCCGACGTTGCTCGTCTGGAACGCCATCTCCTGAATGGCCGCGTCGTTCCAGTACTGCGACGACTGCGCCCAGCCGTGCATGCTGTTGGTCTCCATCCCATCGAGATTGGTCGTCGTGTCGCTGATGGTGCTGCCGTGCGTCGACATGCGCGTCTGCTGGATGCCGCCGGCGCCGCCGACGTCGGAGCGGCCCACCTGGACCACGCCGGGCAGCGTGAAGCCGACCTGCCAGACCTGCCCGCCGGTCGGCACCGTATCGAGCATCTCGCGGTTGACGACCTGCGATCGTCCCGCGTTCTGAATGTCGACGAGCGGCGCTTCGCCCGTCACCGTGATGCTCTCCTCGATCGATCCGACCTTCATCTCGCCGTTGACGGTGGCGGTGGCATTCGCGGTGAGCGTGATGCCTTCGCGCCTGAATGTGTTGAATCCCTGCAGCGTGAAGACGACGGCATAGACGCCGGGTCGCAGGTCCACGATCTTGAACTGCCCGCTGGCATCGCTGGTTACCGAGCGCGCCTTCTCGATGAGCGCGGGGCTCGATGCTTCGACGGTGACGCCGGGCAGCACCGCCCCGGTGTCGTCCTTGACGACGCCGGCAATGGAACTCTGGGCGGATGCCAGTGCGGGGAGGAACAGACAGACCAGGGCCGCGAGCGATCTCAGGGTGACTGAGCCGATCCGCATGAAAACACCTCCAGGGTGTTGATGGCCAAACCTGTGGGCTGAAAACCGCGGGTGAAGGTGGCTGATTATATGGCGGCCAGTGCGCCGATCAAGTCCGCAATCTGCTCGACGGCCCATGCGGTCTCGCCCTCGGTGATCACATACGGCGGCATGAAATACACGACGTTGCCGAGCGGCCGCAGCAGCAGGCCCCGATCGAGGAATGCAGCGGCCAGTCCCGGGCCGATGCGATCGAGATACCCGCCAGCCGTACGCGTTTTCTTATCGCCGACAAGCTCGATTGCGCCGACGCCACCGATGACCCGCACATCGCCAACGAATGGAAGCTGGGCCAGCGGCGGAAGCACAGATCGGAGCTGCGCCTCGAGCCGCGCGACGCGTTCGAGCGTGCCATCGGTCTCGAACAGATCGAGGCTCGCGAGAGCGACGGCGCAGGCAAGCGGGTTCGCGGTGAAGGAGTGGCCGTGGAAGAAGGTGCGCCCGCGATCGTCGCTGAGGAACGCGTCGTACACCGCATCAGTGGTGCACGTCGCACCAAGCGGAAGGTAACCGGCGGTCAACGCTTTCGAGAGGCAGATGATGTCGGGCGTCACGCCGGCGTGCTCACACGCAAACATGCGGCCGGTCCTGCCGAAGCCGGTCAGCACTTCATCGGCAATCATCAGGACGCCGAACCGATCGCAGAGACGCCGGACACCGGCCAGAAACTCCGGCGGCCACACGATCATCCCGCCGGCGCCCTGCAGCATCGGCTCGGCGATGACCGCGGCGGCAGTCTCGCCGAGCGATGCGAGCTGCTGTTCCAGGTCGCCGAGACAGTCGATCCGGCACGAGGCGCGCTCGAGTCCGAGCGGACATCGATAGCAGTACGGCGAGTGCGCGCGAGCGACGGGAAAGAGCATCGATGCAAATGCCCGTGTGAAGATCGAATCCTCGCTCACCGACATCGCGCCGACAGTGTCGCCGTGATACGCGTGGTGCAATGTCACGAACGTGCGGCGCCGCGGCTGGCCCTTGTTGATCCAGTACTGCGCGGCCAGCTTTACCGCGACTTCGACGGCCGTCGAACCATTGTCGGAATAGAACACGCGCGTGAGACCGTCCGGGAGCAGCGACAGCAGGCGCTCCGCCAGATCGACGGCGGGCGGATGCGTACACCCTGCGAACATCACGTGCTCCAGCCGCGACGCCTGCGCGGCAAGCGCCGCGTTGAGCGCCGGATGCGAGTGGCCGTGGATGTTTACCCACCACGACGAGATGCCGTCGAGAATGCGCCGGCCGTCTTCGGTGTACAGGTAGACGCCTTCGCCGCGGACAACCGGCAGCGGCGGCGGCGCGTCCTGCATCTGCGTATACGGGTGCCAGACGAGCGCGCGGTCACGGTCGATGAGCATGGGCGGACCTGAAAACGTCCGCGCGACCCTGTTCATCGGAGGCACCCCACGAACAGTACGCCACTGCGGTCCAATTCCGTGGCCGCCCAGTGGGCGACAGATTCCGGCGTCAGCGGATCGAAGCGCGGCATCTGGCCAAGGACCTCCGCGGCGCCGTATCGCTCGATGGCGAGTCGATTCTCGTCGTTCGGCTCACCCACCATGACTACGCCGGCGACACGGAGCATGCGGCGGCGCAGCGCCTCGATTGTCATCAGCGTGTGATTGATGGTCCCGAGCGTCGAGCGCGCGGTGACCAGCACAGGCAGATCGAGCGCGCCAATCAGATCCGCCATCGTTTCGCGCTCGTTGATCGGCACGAGCACCCCGCCGGCGCCCTCGACGATCCATCGGGTCTCCTCGTTGCCATCGAGTTGCTCGACGAGCGAACGCACCGTGATCCGCACTCCCGCCAGCCGTGCCGCCAGATGCGGCGACAGCGGGCGCGGCAGTCGCACACCGCAATTGAAAATCTCGTCCTGGCGGGGCGTAAGGCCCCGCCCTATCCCGGCGAGACGCGCGACTTCGGCCGAATCGTCATCGCGCTCGATGCCCGTCTGAATCGGCTTCCAGTAGCGCAGCGGCGCCTCGGCGCGATAGCGCGCCATCAGCGCGGCCGAGACCACCGTCTTCCCGACGTTCGTATCGGTGCCTGTTACGAAGATCCCACGCACGCAGAGTTCCCTCCCGAGGGCACAAAGACGTACAAAAACCACGAAGGACACGAAGAACACGAAGACAAAGGCGGTTTCCTTTGTGACCTTTGTGGTTCCGTACGTCTTTGTGGCCTAGGTGGTACTCGCCGCGAGCGCCGCCGCCAGTGAGCCAACGAAGCGCTCGATCACATCGTCGGTGAGGTTCAGGTTCACCGATATACGGAGGCGCGCGGTGTCGGGCGGCACGGTCGGTGGCCGGATGGCGCGCACGTCGAAGCCCTCCGCCTGCATCTCCTGCGCGACGGCGACCGCCGAGCCGTTGTCGCCGATGATGACCGGCACGATGTGCGACGTGCCGGGATTCACCGGCACGCCTTCGGCCCGCAGCCGGCCGCGCAGCCTTTCCGCGCGCTCCCGCAGCGCCGCACGGCGCCACGGCTCCTGTTCGACGATGTCGAGGCTCGCGCCGAGCGCCGCGGCAAGCGCGGGCGGAGGCGCGGTCGAGAAGATGAACGGCCGTGCGCGCTGGATAAGATAGTCGATCGCCCACGCCGGTCCCGCGACGAACGCACCTGCGACGCCGAGCGCCTTGCCCGCCGTATTCACCGACAGGAGCACCCTGTCAGCGACGCCGTGTTCCTCGAGAAGCCCCGATCCGCGCACACCGTAGATACCCACCGCGTGCGCTTCGTCGACGATGAGGTGTGCGCCTGTCGCCGCGCACATCTCCGCGTACTTGCCGAGCGGCGCCTCGTCGCCATCCATGGAGAACAACGACTCGACGACGAGGAATCTCTCCCCACCCGCCCCACCCGCCCTGCCTGCCACACCCGCCCCAATAGCGCGGCGCACGGCTGCAACATCGTTGTGCGGCACAATCTCGCGCCGCGCCGCCGACAGCCGGATGCCGTCAATCAGGCTGGCATGGTTGCGCTCGTCAGACACGATCACATCGTCCGGCTCGGCGAACGTCGTCATCACGGCCAGGTTGGCAAGATACCCGCTGGAGAAATACAGAGAGCGCTCGGTGCCCTTGAAGCGCGCGAAACGCTCCTCGATGGCCGCAAAGCTGTCGCGTTGGCCGCGCAACAGCCGCGAGCCCGTGCTCCCAGCCCCTTCACGCGCCACGGCCTCAATCAGCGCCTGCTTGATTCGCGGATCGTTGGCGAGGCCCAAGTAATCGTTGGACGAAAGGTCGATGCCCGAGGGCGTACGCAGCGTGCGCAGCAGACCGTTCTCGCGCAACGAGCAGAGGCGCGCGTCTACGCGGCGCCACAAAGAACGCGAAGACGAATCAGCCACAAAGCTCACGTTCGTCTTTGTGGTTTTCGTGGCCTGCCTGCAGCCGCAGTCCGAGCTTCTCGAACAACGTGCGATCGACATCTGCCGCCGGATTCGGCGTCGTCAGCAGCCGATCGCCGAGGAAGACGGAGTTCGCGCCGGCCAGGAAACAGAGCGCCTGCGCCTCGTCGGAAAGCGAGAGGCGTCCCGCGCTGAGACGGACGTACGACCGTGGCATCAGGATGCGCGCCGTCGCGATCAGGCGAACCAGGTCGAGCGGATCTTCCGGCGGCCGCGACCCGAGCGGCGTTCCCTCGACCGCGACCAGCATGTTGATCGGCACGCTCTCGGGATGGGGATCGAGCGCCGCAAGCTGCTGCAGCAATCGCAGGCGCGCATCGACTGTCTCGCCCATGCCGATAATGCCGCCGCAGCAGACGGTGACGCCGGCAGCGCGCACGCGTGCGAGCGTCGCCAGCCGATCGTCGTAGCTACGGGTCGTGATGATCTGTCCGTAGAACTCGGGTGAGGTGTCGAGGTTGTGGTTGTATGCCGTCAAGCCCGCGTCAGCAAGCGCGTCGGCCTGATCCTGCTCGAGCATGCCCAGCGTGCAGCACGCTTCCATGCCGAGCGCGCGAACGCCTCGCACCATCTCGAGGACCCGATCGAACTGCGGGCCGCGCGGAACATCGCGCCACGCCGCGCCCATGCAGAACCGGGTTGCGCCCTGGTCTCGCGCGGCGCGCGCCGCGGCGAGCGCCTCCTCGACGCTGACCAGTTCGGTTCGTGCGACACCGGTCTTGTAGTGGGCCGACTGCGGACAGTAGGCGCAGTCCTCGGGGCAGCCTCCGCTCTTGATGTTGAGAAGCACCGACCCCTGCACCTGGTTCGGGATGTGATGCTCGCGGTGGACAAGTTGTGCCTGGAACAGGAGATCGACGAACGGCGCGCTGTAAATCTCCTGGATCTCGTGAAGGGTCCAGTCGTGCTTCACCGGGCGACATTATATCTGTCGCGACCGCGCGCTCGTGGATGGCTCAGCTTGCATGGCGGGTTTCACGACAACTATTCTCGGAAGACGGAGCGGCCCCCGCGCTTCGTGTCGACTGAAGTGGCTTCGAAACTCGCTGGTGCGCACGACTCCTCTGTACATCCTGCAACACACACGCACATCGTGCAGTTGTTCGATGCTCCCCGCTCGCTTGCCGACGCCGTCTCCCATTTCCTGCTCGAGGGACGCGCGCAGAACGAGCAGCTGCTCACCATTGCGCGCGCATCGCACTGGCAGCTGATCCGCGCCTACCTCGAACGGCGAGGATGCCGCGCCGACGATTCGAATGAGCGGCTCACCGTCGTCGATGCGCGAAAGGTGCGGGCGCGCATGATGCGCCGCGGAACGCTCGATCCGGCGCGCATGGAAGAAACGCTCGGCGGCATGCTCGCCGAGCTGTCGCAGGCGCCCGGCGGACTGCGCGCATACGGTGAAATCGTCGAGCTCTTTGCCGAAGAGGGCAACTTCGAGGACGCGTGCGCGCTCGAGGACTACTGGAATCACCTGCAGGAGAAGTATCCCTTCACGCTGCTCTGCGGCTATTCCGCAGCCCACTTCGCCGACCCGCGCAATTCACGGTATCTGCGCGACGTCTGTGGCCGCCATACCGCGGTGAAATCCCAGTCTGCGGATGCGCTCGGCACGTGGCTGACGACGCGCTAGGTACGGCCGCTGACATCACGCGCCGTATCAACGCAGAGCGCGTCCTTATTCTCGCGTGGCTGCGCGCGATTCTGCTGCAGCTCGCGCACCCGCTGATCGCGGCTGGCGTGGCCGAGCACAGTACGTTCCGCGGCAACACGCAGGGCGCGCTCTTCCGGCTCCATCAGACCATCGGCGCAATGCTCGCGATCTCATTCGGCACGGCCGACCAGCGGCAGACCGCCATCGACGGCATTCGCGCGATTCATCGGCGCGTCCATGGAAGACTGCCGCACGCGTGCGGTCGGTTCGCGGCGGGTACGAACTATTCGGCCGAAGACCCGGAGCTGCTGCTGTGGGTGCACGCGACCCTCATCGAATCCACTCTTCTCGCCTACGAACAGCTTGTTGCGCCGCTCACGGACGCGGAGCGCGATCGCTACTGCATCGAGAGCGCGGACGTTGCCGTCGCGCTCGGCGCCGCAGTCGACGCCGTGCCGCGCTCCTGGAACGCGATGCGTGCGCTCGTCACACGCGGCTATACCTCCGGCGACATTGTCGTCGGGCATCAGGCGCGCACGCTCGCGTCATCGTTGGTGACACCGTTCGAAGGCCGGATCGGCCGGTCTGTAGTGACACCGATCCTTTCCCTGCTCGCCGCCGGCCAGTTGCCGGCCGCAATCCGGTCGCAATATGGCTTTGCGTGGGGCCCAGGCCGCGAGCGGGCATTCCTTCGGACGATCGCCCTATTCAGGGTGGGACGCCGGACGCTGCCGAGGCAAATCGCGTGGTGGAAAGCAGCACGCGTTGAACAGGCTGACGTCCAACTGATTCGCGAGCATCAGCGTCTACATCGAACGGGGAGGGGCCGAGAGCACCAGCCGCGCTAGCTCAGGCGCTATAATTCCCGTCCTTAATAATTAGATTAGCGGCGTACCAAAGGGGGCGTATCCATGCGTATTCAGACCTCGTCGCTTGCCGCGCCTGCCTCGGTTCAATCTGTTGACCTTCTCTTTGTTGATCCGTCCCCCGAAGCGTCAAACCTGGCGACGGTATTACGAGGAAGCTATCGGGTGGCCGCCACCGGATCGGCGGATGTCGCGAAACAATTCCTCCGCCGTCATCCGCCGGCGCTGATCGTGACGGAGCTCGAGCTCGAGGGGAGCGACGGCGTCGAGATTTGCCGCGAGGCGAAATCGTTGCCGATGGCGCCGCGGGTACTGGTGACGACGGCGGTCGCCGAGCGTGTCCCCGACGCACTGGTGGCGGGATGCGACGGAGTGCTCCTCAAGCCGTTCGCGCCAAACCTTCTCTACGCCCGAGTCGGCCGGCTGCTCCGCGCGCGTACCGGTGCGCTCATGAGCACGGCACGCCATCAGCATCTGAAGGCGCTTCACCTGAGCGAGCGATTCGATATGCTGCTGTCCGGCAGCAACCGCGTCTGGCCGAATACGCACTGCCCGTACTGCAATCACGCCGGGGTGACCAGCTTCGAGTTCTGCAGCCACCGCCGCGCGTGGTATGCGTGCCTCGAGTGCAAAAAGGTCTGGATCGCGAAACGGCAGGAATAAGATCCAAGTTGTCGACGCGGAAATCTCGCTTGCGCGCTTTCCGCCTTCGGCGGGCGGCGGCGTGCTCCGCATCTTGCTACGTTGGAGCTTGGATCTTGGAACTTGGATCTTGGAGCTTCACACCTTCCCACCTCGCAATCACCACCGTCGCCAGGCAGTTGCCCAGGACGTTGGTCGCCGTGCGAGCCATGTCCATCAGCGCGTCAATCCCGAGAATGATGAATACCGGCTCCGCCGGCAGGTTGAAGCTGCTGACGGTGCCGAGCAGGATGACGAGCGCCGCACGCGGAACGCCGGCGACCCCTTTGCTCGTCAGCATCAGCGTCAGCAGCAGCAGAAGCTGCTGCCCGATGGACATCTGAATGCCGGCCGCCTGGGCGACGAAAATCGCCGCGAGCGAGAGGTACAACGTGGACCCATCAAGGTTGAACGAGTAGCCGGTCGGGATGACGAAGGCGACGATGCGGCGCGGGACGCCGAAGGCCTCCATGTTCTCCATCGCTCGCGGCAGCGCCGCTTCCGAGCTCGCGGTCGCAAACGCGATCGACGTCGGCTCGGCGGCCGCGCGGATGAACCGGCGGATCGGCACGCGCGCGATCATCGCGACCGGCAGCAGCACGCCGGCGACGAACACGATGACCGCGACGTACATCGTCGCGAGCAGCTTCGCCAGGTTGACGAGAATGCCGACGCCCAGGTGACCGACCGTATACGCGATCGCCGCGCCAACGCCGATCGGCGCGAACAGCATGACGATGTTCGTGAACCTGAACATCGTCTCGGCGAGCGCTTCGGCGAATGACAGCAGCGGGCGCCGGCGGGGCTCGGGAACCAGCGCAAGCGCGGCGCCGAAGATCACGCTGAAGACGACGACCTGGAGCACTTCCCCGTCGGCGACGGCTTTCGCAATGTTCTCGGGAAAGGCGTGGAGCACGATGTCCTGCCACGACTGCGGCGCCGGCGCGGCCGCCTGTTCCCCGGCCGGTGGCGGCGGCAGCGTAATGCCGACGCCCGCGCGGCTGATCGTGATCGCCGCCCATCCGATCAGCAGCGCCAGTGTCGTCACGAGCTCGAAATAGACAAGCGCTTTGACGCCCATGCGTCCGACCTGCTTCAGATTGCCGTGGGCAGCAATGCCGACAACCAGCGTCGCAAACAGCAGCGGCGCGACGATCGTGCGAATCAGGCGGATGAAGATCGTGCTCAAAACGCGGAGTTGTGTCGCCGCATCGGGGAAGAGATAGCCGAAGAGCCCGCCGGCGATGATCGAGATCAGGATCCAGGTTGTCAGCGATAGGCGGCGCACTGGTAGGAATGCTTCTATATGAAGCATCCACTTTCAATCGAAAAGACACTCGCAGCGCAACGAACTTCGCGACCGCAGAACCTGATTAGGATTTGGGATTTGGGATTTGGGATTTGATTATTGAGTATCGCCCGTCAGGCGCGGTGTGTTTCCGCGCGCCGGCCCCGGGGTGACCTCGAAGGCGAAGCGCAACGCGGGGATCTTGTTCCCAGGATGATCATCCGCGTAGGTGAGCTGCGGCAGGCGATAGAGCTGCTGCCCGCCGTCGGGTCCCTGGTAGATCCCCGGATACAGATCGATGAGATGCACGCCCGGCGCGCCCGCCGCCGTGAAGTGAATGACGACGTCGCCGGCGG
>Ga0075434_100006305_pt1 | contig 10867 bp, 10 predicted proteins | sample RhiMethybrSRZTD3_FD_75298 | JGI IMG/M metagenome (GOLD analysis project Ga0075434, IMG submission 75298) | Populus rhizosphere microbial communities from Tennessee, USA - Rhizosphere MetaG P. TD hybrid SRZTD3 | ecosystem: Host-associated > Plants > Roots > Rhizosphere > Soil | place: USA...
TCCACGTGATCGCGGCGACGAATCGCGATCTTCGCGCCGAGGTTGCCGCGAGCCGCTTCCGCAGCGATTTGTACTATCGCCTCAACATCGTCGAAGTGAAGGTTCCCACGCTCCGCGATCGGCGCGAAGACATTCCGTACCTGACCGCCGCATTCGTCCGCGAGACCAGCGAGCGGCTGCAGAAGCCGGTCGTCGGGTTGACGCCGGGCGCAGAGCGGCTGCTCTCGGCGGGCGAATGGGATGGAAACGTCCGCGAGCTGAAGAACGTCCTCGAGCGCGCGTGCATCCTCGTCGACGGGGACTTCATCACGGAACGCGAGCTGTCGGTCAGCATGCCGGCGTCAACGGTGCGGCCGCGCGCGACGGCCCCCGAGACCAGCCGTCCCGCGCAGGGGACGACGCCCGACAAGGACCTGCTCGTCACCGTCGAGCGCGATCACATCCAGCGCGCGCTTGTCCGCGCCGGCGGCAACAAGAAGGCAGCTGCGAAGATGCTCGGGCTCAGCCGCCGCGCGCTCTATCGCCGCCTCGAACGGCTCGACCTCGGAGGCACCATCACGCGCCGGCGCGACACGGTCTTGCAGGAAGAAGCGACTGACGACAGCAGACTGGGTGTGCGGGCGGGAGTGTGATGGACGTTCTGATTGTCGACGACGAGAACACCGTCCGCGATTTGATGGCGCGGTGGCTCGAGTCGGGCGGCTATTCGGTCGTCACGGCGTCGAGCGCCGAGGAAGCTCTCGATCGCCTCGAGACAGCCGCTCCGGCCGTCGCGCTGTGTGACATCCGGATGCCCGGCCATGACGGACTCTGGCTCGCCGACCGGATTCGCCAGGCGCATCCGGAGACAGCCGTCATCATGGCGACCGGCCTGCAGGACGTCGGACCCGCCGTGCAGTCGCTGCGTCAGGGCGTCATCGACTACCTGACCAAGCCGTTCGGCCGCGATCGACTCCAGGAGGCGGTCACACGCGGCCTCGAGTGGCACCGATCCGCGTGGGACGCGCGGCGCTGGCGTGAATCGCTCGAGCAGGAGATGGAAATCCGGCGCGTGCGGCTCAACGACGCGATCGCCGCGCTGCAGGTCGACAGCGACGAATCGCTCGACGGGATGCTGTCGATGGTGACGCTCACCGACCGCGACGCGTACGCGCACGGCTATCGCGTCGCCGCGCTGGCGGTCAGCATCGCGCGCACGCTCGGCATGCCCGACGAAGCGCTCGCCGCCGTCGAGCACGGGGCCCTCCTGCACGACCTCGGGAAGCTCGCGGTGCCGGAGGCGATCCTGCGCAAACCCGCGCCGCTCACGGTGGAAGAAATCCTGCTGGTCCGGCGGCATCCCGCAATCGGCAGCGATCTGATCGCGCAGGTCCCCTACCTCGCGGCGGCCGTCCCGATCGTTCGCCACGCATACGAGCGGATGGACGGACAGGGCTATCCGGACGGGATTCGTGCCGCCCAAGTCTGCGTCGGCGCGCGCATCGTCGGTGTCGCGGACGCCTATGATGCGATGACGCGGCCCCGCGTGTTCCGCGACGCGATCACTCCCGGCAGCGCGCTGCTCGAGCTCGAGCGCTGCAGCGGCACGCAGTTCGATGCGCTCATCGTCGATGCGCTCAAGAACATGGTGACTTCGCTGTAGGGGAATTGCTGATTGGGGATTGCTGATTGCTGATTGATTGACGATTGGGGATTGGGGATTGTCGATTACAATCCGCAATGAATCATCAATCAGCAATCATCACTCAGCAATGTCCTTCGTTCCCGTCATCGGCCTTGAAATCCATACGCAGCTCCAGACGAACAGCAAGCTGTTCTGCGGATGCAGCACGACGTTTGGCGCTCCGCCGAATGAGCACACGTGCCCGGTGTGCCTGGGGCTGCCCGGCGCGCTTCCGGTCCTGAACCGGCGCGCGGTGGAGCTCGCGGTGAAGGCCGCGCTTGCGCTGGGGTGCACGGTCCACGAAACGTCGATCTTCGCGCGCAAGAACTACTTCTATCCGGACCTCCCGAAGGGCTATCAAATCTCTCAGTACGACAAGCCGCTGGCGACGGAGGGCGCGCTGGAATTCGAGTCGCGGGGCGAGACGAAGCGCGTCGGGATCATCCGCGTGCACCTCGAAGAGGACGCCGGCAAGTCGCTGCATGAGGGTCTGCACGATTCGGATCGCATGACCGCGCTCGACTTCAACCGCAGCGGCGTGCCGCTCATCGAGATCGTGAGCCACCCCGACGTGCGCTCGGCCGCCGACGCGGGAGAATACTTCAGCCGCATGCGTGCCATCCTCGTGGCGACCGGCGTCACCGACGGCAACATGGAAGAGGGCAGCCTCCGCTGCGACGCCAACGTGTCGGTACGGCGGAGCGATGCCACCGGACTCGGGGTCAAGACCGAAATCAAGAACATCAACTCGTTCCGCAACGTCCAGCGGGCGCTCGAGTACGAGATCGATCGCCAGATCGGGGTGCTCGAGTCGGGGGAGCGCGTCGTCCACGAGACGCGCCTCTTCGATCCGGCGAGCGGACGGACGTTGTCGATGCGCAGCAAGGAAGAGGCGCACGACTATCGCTATTTCCCCGAACCCGATCTGCCGCCGCTGCAGATTGCGGCCGACTGGATCGAGCAGCTGCGGCGCGCGCTGCCCGAGCTGCCGGACGCACGCCGCAGCCGGCTGGTCGCGCAGTACGCGATCCCTGATTACGACGCCGGAGTGCTCACGCAGTCGGCTGCGCTTGCGGACTACTTCGAGGCGACGGCCGCGGCATCCGGCAACGCGAAAGCCGCGAGCAATTGGGTCATGGGAGAGGTGACGCGCAAGATGAACGAGCTCGGTACGCCGATCGGAGAGGTGCCGCTCGGCCCCGAGGCCCTGGGAGGCTTGATCCGGCTCGTCGACTCGGGCACTATCAGCGGACCGACGGCCAAGGAAGTCTTCGAGAAAATGTATTCGACCGGCCGCGCGGCCGCCGAGATCGTCGAGGCCGAAGGGCTGGCGCGGATAGACGACGAGGGGGCGGTGCAGGCCGCCGTCATGAAAGTGCTCGACGCGAATGCGGATGCCGTGAAACAGTACCGCGCGGGCAAGAAACAGACGTATGGGTTCCTCGTCGGCCAGGTGATCAAATCCATGGGTGGAAAAGCCAATCCTGCGCTGGTCAACAGCATCATGCGGCGCGCGCTCGACAAGGACCCCGCGTGATCGAGGCGCACAACGTCTCGAAACAGTATGCGCGCGGCATCTACGCGCTTCGCGATCTGTCCCTGCGCGTCGACAAAGGCGACTTCGTTTTCCTGACCGGGCCGAGCGGGGCCGGCAAGTCCACGCTGCTCCGGCTGCTCCTGCGGCAGGATGTGCCGTCGGCCGGGCAGCTCACCGTGGGGACGCGCAACCTCGCGACGCTGACGAAGCGTCAGGTGCAGACCTACCGCCGCTCGCTCGGCTTCGTGTTTCAGGACTTCAAGCTGCTGCCCGCCAAGACGGTCCTCGAGAACGTGTCGTTCGTGCCCCGCGTCCTCGGCATGGCCTCGTCGCAGCAGCAGCGGCGCACGTTCCAGGTCCTCAAGTGGGTCGGCCTGCAGCATCGAATGAACGCGTATCCGCTGGAGCTCTCGGGTGGCGAGCAGCAGCGGATCGCCATCGCGCGCGCGCTCGTCAACGATCCCGCGATCATCCTGGCTGATGAACCGACCGGCAACCTCGATCCGGATCTCTCGCTCGAGATCATGAATCTGTTCCGCGAGATCAACGCGCGCGGCACCACGGTTCTGGTCGCCACGCACGATCGGGAGTTGATTCGCCGGGTCGGCCGGCGCACGCTGACGCTCGATCACGGGCAGATCGTAGAGGTGACCTAGGTGCGCGCGCTCGGGTATTTCCTCGCCGAAGCCATGGAAAGCCTGTGGCGGAGCCGGCGCGCCGCGATTCTGTCGGTCCTGACCATCGCCGGGGGGCTGTTCGTCCTCGGCTTCTTTCTCGCGCTGAACACGAACCTGCAGCGGATCGTCCAGCGCTGGACCGCATCCGCCGAGCTCTCGGTCTATGTGAAAGACGATGCGACGAAGGATCAGCTGAAGAGCGTCGACGATCTGATCGGGAAGAGCGGCATGGCGGCGCACTACGAGTTCGTATCCAAGGATCAGGCGGCCGCGCGTTTCAAGCAGGACTTTCCGGATCTCGCGGCGACGGCCGATCGACTCGGCACCAACCCGTTTCCGGCATCGTTCGAGGTGCGCCTCAAGCCGGACGCGCAGGAAGCGGGAAATGCGGTTGACAACCTCGCCGCGGCGCTGGGCGCCCTGAACGGAGTCGCCGATGTGCGCTATGACAGGCGATGGCTGGTGCGGCTCACCGCCGTCGTCCGGCTGCTGCGCGCGCTCGGATTGGCGATCGTCATCCTGCTCGCGATCGCGTCTGCGGTGACCGTCGCGAACGTCGTGCGTCTGGCCGCGTACGCGCGCGAGGATGAAATCGAAATCATGGAGCTCGTAGGCGCACCGCTCGCGTACGTGAGGGGACCGTTCGTGGTCGAAGGGGTCCTGCAGGGAGGCGTGGGCGCGCTCTTCGCGATTCTGCTGCTGTGGTTGGTGTTTGCCGCCGCGAGCATGCGGTACGGCCGCGTTGTTTCAGAAACGATTGGACTTGGGGCGATTACATTTTTGCCATTCCAACTCTGCCTGATCATCATCCTGGGGGGAATGGTCCTCGGATGCGTAGGTGGGTTCGTCGTCGCACGCGGCGTGCGCGGATCTGGGAACGGCCGCGTTTGACACGCATTTGCGTCCGCGTTTACACTGGCTTTACCGGATTAAATGGCCCTCGCGAGGAGTCGCATGGCACGCGTCGTCAGCCCGGATCGGGTGTTGAGCGTCCCTGTCAGTGTTCTTTCCGACTTCTATCGACAAGAGTTCATCAGGCACCGTGAATGTCTCGCGCGGCAGCGCGAATACTTCTCGGAGCGCGCGATCACAAGCGCGGATCATGCCCTGGCGCTCGTGCTGGGACATCTCGATCAGCTGTGCGCGAAGGATGACGCAGATCAGTTGATGGGTCGTCTCCTGCGGCAGTTCAACGCGGTGACCGGCCTCTCAGGCTGGACCGACCCCGCGAAGCTTCACTGATCGATCTTCTCACCCGGATTCGCGCCGACCTGCAACATATTCTCCGTGCGGGTGTGTACGCCGTCGAACCCGCGAATCTCATCCGCGCCGCTGCGTCGCGCGGCGCATTCGAGACCCTCAGACAGCCTGTTCATGTCGTCGCCGCGGGCAAGGCGGCGTGGCCCATGGCCGCGGCGTTCGACGCGCATGCGCCGGCAGCGCGCCTGACGATCAAAGCAGGAGTGATAGCCGGGCCGCGCATGAAAGACATTGCAATCGGCGATACGTTCACGCCGTTTGCCGCGTCGCATCCCTCGCCGAACGCCGGGAGCGAGCAGGCCGGCCGCCGGGCACTTGCGCTTGCCGCAGAAAGCCGGCAGTGCGGGAGCAGCCTCCTGGTGCTGCTGTCGGGCGGCGCGTCGTCGCTCCTCGCGGTGCCCGCGACCGGACTGTCGCTGTCGGACAAAGTCGAGACGGCGCGCGTCCTGATGAACGCCGGCGTCGCCATCGCGGACTTGAATTGCGTGCGGAAGCACCTGTCGGCGATCAAGGGCGGCCGGCTGGCATCCGTTGCGTCGCACACGATGACTCTGGCGATCTCGGACGTTCACGGGCCGATCCCGGACGATCCCGCCGTCATCGGCTCCGGGCCGACGGTCGCAGACCCGACGACGTTTGCCGATGCGCTGCGCGTCATTCGTCAGGCCCGGGTGGCGCTCCCATCACGCGTCGTCGCTCATCTCGAACGCGGCGAGGATGAAACGCCGAAGCCTGGCGACGCGCGGCTGGCCGACGCCGAGTTCGACGTCATCGCCAACCGTCACACTGCGATGGCCGGCGCGGCAGACGAAGCACGCCGCCGCGGATTTGCGGTCGCCATCGTGGACGCTGCGACGAGCGGTGAAGCGCGCGACGCGGGCGTATCGTTTGCCATAGCGGCGCTGCGTGACCCGATCGACCAACCGATGTGCGTCATTGCGTCCGGAGAGACGACGGTGCACGTGCGCGGAGATGGACGGGGTGGACGCAACCAGGAATTCGCGCTCGCGGCGGCGTCAGCGCTCAGCGCTCACGATGCGAGGCGCGTCGTGGCACTCGCGAGCGCGGGAACGGACGGCATCGACGGACCGACCGACGCGGCCGGCGCGATCGTCGACAGCACGACGGGCGATCGGGCCAGGTGCGCCGGACTGAGCGGCGAGGCAGCCCTCGAATCGAACGGTGCCTACGACTTCTTCGCGCCGCTCGGAGATTTGATCGTGTGGGGGCCGACCGGCACGAACGTCGGCGACCTGCACGTGCTCCTGACGGTCCCTACCGTACGATCGTAGCCTTCACTTCCACACGAACTTTCCTGTCGGACCCCGGGTCGGCCGATTGCGAGACCACGAGTGACTTGCCGTCGTCGACCAGCGCCACAAGCGACGCCTGCACTGGAGGCTGCAGCGGACGGTCGGTGCCCTCCTGCGCGGTGAACTCGAGACTGACCATGAGACGCACCCGGCCTTCGCGAACGATCTGCGGCCGCACGTCGAGATTCAATGCGGCGTTGCCGCGGCCGGTCCGAACGCGCCCGTTTTGATTGTCCTCGATGAGGAGCAGCACGGTTTTGGGCAGCGTCTGTGCGTCGCTGCGCTGGTCGGTGATGGTGACTTCGACGCGGATGTTGGCGCCCTGCGCTGCAGTTCGCGCGGGTTGCGTCGTCGGCGTCTCCGTCGGTTTCTGAGCGGCAGGGGACTCCTGCGCTGTGGCGGTCACAACCATGGCGAGGGCAATAAGAAGGATGGCGCTTGGTCGCTTCAGCATCGTTGTCCTCTCAACGGGCCATCACAGGCCCGGGCCTCGCGGATTCAATGGGGGAATCACGAGAGGGGCCGGCGGCTCGATCGGCGGAATCACCAGGGGAGCCGGCGCCCCCGGCAAGTCCTGCGGTGGGGCAGGCGCGGGCCACACGGCGTTGTCGTCGACTGATGCCGCCGCCACACCGTTTCTTCCACTCCCAAACACGTTCGCGATGCGCGGCATCAGGATCCGCTCTCTCGTCAGGCCGGGTGTCCGCCGCGGGGGTACGGAAGTCTTTGATGGTGACGGATTGGATGGCGCCGCGGACTGCGGCGCGGTGGTCGACGGCGGGCCGTCGCGCTGCGCGAGCGTGGGCCGCAGCTCGGAGCGCCGATCGGGAACGATGACCATCACCGCAAGAATCAGGATGGCGATCACCGTACCCACGAGCGCGACGCGTAAAAACATCGACGATTGGACAGGTTCCGGATCCAGCCGCGCGAGGACGCGCCTGCGGAATCCGGGACGCGGATCGACCTGCATCATGTCGCGCACCGCGCGATCGATGGCGCGATCGAGCCGCGTCGCCGACGCACTGCCGAGCCGCCGCGGAATGTCAGTCATACGCATATCCCAGCGCGGCAAGCTTCTTCTTGAGCACGCGCCGCGCCTCCGACACGCGCCACTTCACCGTGCCGAGCGGCGCGCCAAGCAATTCACTGATTTGTTCGTACGTATGCTCGCCCGTGCCAGCCAGCAACAGCGCGTCGCGCAGCTTTCGCGGCAGCGTGCCGATCAGCCGTGTGACGTTGCGCTGCAGTTCGTCGTCCACGATGGTGTCTTCCTGCGAACGGTCCGCCGACGCCACTCTGTCCATCTGATCGAACGGGTCCTCTCCCGATTCGCCGCGCGCCGGGGCGACGGCCATTTTGAGCCAGCGGCTGATGCTCTTCCGCCGGTCAATCGCCTTGCGCCACGTAATCGAGAGGAGCCAGGTGCGGAATTGCGCTTCGCCGCGAAACGTGGACAGCTTCCGGTAGGCCGTCACGAACGCCTCCTGCGCGACGTCGTCCGCCTCGGCGGCATTTCCCACGCACGCCAGGGCCGCCCGAAAGACAGCACGGCGGTTGCGTTCGACCAGCTCGCCGAACGCCTCGACGTCCCCCGCCTGCGCCAGGCGGACCAGGTCCAGGTCAGTAGCAGACGCCTCGGTTGCCGTCACACGATCTCTAGACTCAGCCACGGGTCGCCCGGTTGGACTAAATCATTTACTCGGACCCGGGTGTCCGCATCCCGGAGCCCGGATCCTGCATCCCGCATCCCGATACAATCTCTTTCAATGTTGAACCACGAGCAGGTGCTCAAACTCATTCGCGAGAAGCTGGACCATCCGGCTACCCCCCGCGAACTGCTGCAGCGCCTCAAGTTACCCCGACAGCAGCGGGCCACATTCAAGAAGCTCCTGGGCGACCTCGTCGAAAGCGGCGCCCTCGTCCAGACGCGCGGAAACCGGTATGGCCTCCCCGATCGGATGAACCTGGTCGTCGGGAAGGTCGTCACGCACCCGCGCGGCTTCGGATTCGTCGTGCCCGACCGGCCCCTCGAAGACGTCAAGGGAGACCTTTACATCGCCGGCAGCAATCTGAATCAGGCGATGCACGGAGACCGCGTCGTCGCGCGCATCGAACGATACACGGAGAACGGCGCCGAAGGGCGGATCCTGCGGATCCTCGAGCGAGGGTCCGGAACGGTCGTAGGACGCTTCGACGTCGACGACGCCTCCGGAAGGGGGTTTGTCGTGCCGTTCGATCGGCGCCTGATCATGGACGTGGAAGTGCCGTCAAACGAGTTCCAGGGCGCAAAGCCGGCCGACATGGTGGTCGTCGAGATCACCCGGTGGCCGACGCCCGCACGTGGGCCGCTCGGACGCGTGACCGAGGTGCTCGGCGACATCAACGAGCCTGGCGTCGACACGGAGATCATCATCCGCAAGTACGGGATCCCCGACGAACACAGCGACGAAGCGGTCGCCGAGGCCCAGCGAATCGGCACGACCGTCCGCGAGAAGGACCTGCGCGGGCGTACCGACTTCCGTCCATGGACGATCGTGACGATCGACGGCGAGCACGCCCGCGACTTCGACGACGCGATTTCGCTGGAGAAGCTGGCGAACGGGAACTACTGGCTCGGCGTTCACATCGCAGACGTCGCCCACTACGTGCAGGAAGGAAGCGCGCTGGACGGAGAGGCGTATGAACGCGGCACCTCGGTGTATTTTCCCGAGCGCGCGGTCCACATGTTTCCGTCCGAGCTCGCGACCGGGCTCTGCAGCCTCAATCCGCAGGTCGACCGGCTGGTCCAGTCCTGTCTCATGGAGGTCGATCGCAAGGGCACCGTCGTGCGGTACGAGCTGCACGACGGCATCATCCACAGCAACGCCAGGATGACGTACACCGACGTCAACGCGATCCTGACCGAGCGCGATGCCGCCATGATCGCAAAGTACAAAGATCTCGTTCCGCTCTTCGAGCGCATGCGGGAGCTGTTCGAGATCCTCAATAAGCGGCGTCATCGCCGCGGGTCGATCGATTTCGACCTCAAGGAGCCCGAGATCGTCCTCGACGACGAAGGCATGGTCGAGGCGATCATCGCGGCCGAGCGCAACGTGGCGCATCGAATCATCGAGGAGTTCATGCTGCTGGCAAACGAAACAGTGGCACAGCACCTCGACGATCACGGCGTCCCCACGTTGTATCGGATCCACGAGGAGCCGGATCCGCTGAAGGTCGAAGAGTTCGAGGAGTTCATCTCCACCCTCGGCTACAGCCTCGCCGCGCCGCCAGACGGTGTGAAGCCGCGGCATTTTCAGAAGCTGGTCGAGAAGATGCACGGCACTCCCGAGGAAAAGCCGATCGCGTTCCTCATGCTCCGCACGATGCAGAAGGCGCGCTACGACGAGCAGAACCTCGGACACTTCGGGCTCGCCGCGAAGAGCTACACCCATTTCACGTCGCCGATCCGGCGCTATCCCGATCTCGTCGTGCACCGTACGCTGCGCGAAGCGAGGCACGGCGGGATGGGCGAAGACCGGAAGGAGGAGCTGACGGACGATCTGCCGGAGATCGCGCGTCAGACGTCGGAGCGGGAGCGCCGCGCCGATGATGCGGAGCGGGAGCTGGTCCAATGGAAGAAGGTCCGCTTCATGGCGGACAAGGTCGGCGACGAGTTCGACGGCTACATCACCGGCGTGACATCGTTCGGGCTGTTCATCGAGCTCATCGAACACTTCGTCGAGGGGCTCGTGCACATCTCCACGATGGCCGACGACTACTACCGGTTCGTCGAGCGCGCGCACATCCTGCACGGCGAAAACACGGGGCGCGAGTACCGACTGGGCGATCGCGTCACCGTCCAGGTCATCAAGGTCGATATGGAGCGCCGGCAGGTCGATCTGGGATTGTCGGAGATACTCGATCGGGTCAGGGAATCGGAGCGCAACAGAGGACCCCGCCGGAGCCGAGTCGACGCCGCCCGCGTTCGCGCCTCCGGCGCTTCAGCGGGGCCGGCCCGGACGAGTAATCCGCGATCAGCTGGTGCGACGACGAGTTCGAAGAAGGCGCGGCGACTCGGCAAGCGAGAGCGGGCGGCAAGAAAGTTCAGACGCTAGGCTCAGCGCGCGGTCGCGAACGCAGCAACGGTCCTCTGCCAGCCGTGTGCAGAAGTCCACTCCTGTACGATGATGCCCTGGCGCTCAGGACAGTCGTCGGCACGGTGGTGGATGAGTCCCTCCGCCTCCATCCTTCGATGCCAATCCCAATAGACGTCGCTGAAGGTGGCGCGGCGCAACGTGAGATCGGGCGCGAACTCATAGATCACTTCGGCCGCACCGTTGGCAGGGTTCTGCGGAGTGCGGAGAAGAATCGTCCCGTCAGTCTGGACATCGAGTCCCTGCTCGAGGAGTGCGCGTCCTGCAGCGAGGCTCAATTC
>Ga0075434_100006306_pt1 | contig 10867 bp, 10 predicted proteins | sample RhiMethybrSRZTD3_FD_75298 | JGI IMG/M metagenome (GOLD analysis project Ga0075434, IMG submission 75298) | Populus rhizosphere microbial communities from Tennessee, USA - Rhizosphere MetaG P. TD hybrid SRZTD3 | ecosystem: Host-associated > Plants > Roots > Rhizosphere > Soil | place: USA...
GATACACCGACTACAGCGTCGTGGTCGACGAATCCCGCTAGGCCGCCAGTCTGATAGCTGATAGCTGATAGCTGATAGCTGATAGCTCTCCTCACCCACACGTCCACCGAATCAGCTGCTTCGCGTATCCCACTCTCGGCAGCACCTCGGTCATCACCAGGCCCAGCCCCCATAGCGTCACCAGCAGGGCCACGATGTGCGCCAGACCCCGATGTCGTCGCCAGCTGGAGACGGCGCCCCAGATCCCGGCCAGCACGACCACGATCGCGGCCGCAAGGTAGGCCGCCAGGCCGATGCCGCAGCCGCGTCCGTACGGCCAGAAGGGCATGGCCAGCGCCAACACCACACCCAGCCCCACGCGCATCCAAGTCGTAAGCCCGGCTGCTTTGTGCGGCTTCGCGACCGCCGGTTGCGGAGCGGGCAGGGCCGGCGCGACACCCGGCTTGGCCACCGGAACCTCGGCAGGCGGCTGTTGCCGAGCCATGGCGCGGTCGATGGCGGAGAGCTCCTTGTCCCAGTCCCGCGGCTGCTCGTTCATGGCGATTCCCGGCTCAGGCCGTAGCGCTCGATCTTCTTATATAGGTTTGATCGCGGCATCTTGAGCGACCGTGCAGTCTCGGAGACGTTCCAGTCGTGCTCGCGAAGCTTCGCCTGCAGGAATGACTTCTCGGCCTCCTGCTTGAAGCTTTCGAATGTCTGAGCCCGACTCGCCTCGGGTGGCGCCACGGCCCCTTCCGCCCCCGGGAACAGTCGATCGATGTCGGCCGCGGTCACGATCCTTCCGGAGCCGAGAATCAGTGCCCGTTCGACCGCGTTGCGAAGCTCGCGAATGTTTCCGGGCCAAGCCCGCGCCTGGAGTCGCGCCATGGCCTCGTCGGCAAACTGCTTGGCGGGAACGCCCGCGGTCTGCGCCAGCTGCAGCGTGAAATGATGCACCAGCGCGGGCACGTCCTCCAGTCGCTCCCGTAACGGAGGTACGTTGATCTCCACCACGTTCAGCCGGTACAGCAGATCCTCCCGAAACCGCTGCTCGTCGATCTCGAGTCCCAGGTCCTTGTTGGTCGCCGCCAGCACTCGAACATCCACCTGTACCGCCTTGGCGCCGCCGATGCGGGTGACGACGCCTTCCTGCAGCACGCGCAGCAACTTGGCCTGGGCCGCGAGCGACATGTCGCCCACTTCATCGAGAAAGAGCGTGCCACCATCGGCCTGCTCGAACTTCCCGGCACGATCGGCGAATGCCCCGGTGAACGAACCCTTCATGTGACCGAATAGCTCGCTCTCGATCAGCTCGGATGGGATGGCCGCACAGTTCACTTCGATGAACGCCTGTTCTCGTCGAGGCGACGCCTCGTGGAGCGCTCGAGCCACCAGCTCCTTGCCGGTTCCGTTCTCGCCCGTGATCAGGACACGGGCGCCGGTCGGCCCGACTCGCGCCACCAGCTCGTGGACCTGTTTGAGCGCCGCGCTGTCCCCCACCATCGCGTAGCGACTCGCTTGGTCTTCGCGCAGCCGTTCGTTCTCGCCGACCAGCCGAGCATGCCGCAGCGCGTTGCGAACCGTCACGAGCAGGCGATCGGCGTCCAGCGGTTTCTCCAGGAAGTCGAATGCGCCCCGCTGGGTCGCTTCTACCGCAGTGGCGATGGTCCCATGGCCTGAGATCATCACGACCGTGGCGGTGGGATCGATGTCGCGCAGGCGAGTCAGGGTCTCGAGGCCGTCGAGACCCGCCATCTTCACGTCCAGAAAGACCACGTGGGGCCGATAGTCCTGATAGACGGTGATGCCTTCACCGCCGGAAGAGGCGACCCGTACTTCCATCCCCTCGTAGTCGAGCACCTGCTTGAGCGCCTGGCGAATACCGGCCTCATCGTCGACGATGAGCACGCGGTCGCTCATGGGTTGCGCGCTCCAAAGAGAACGGTTCCTGCGGGTCGAATCCTGATGTCGGTGACCCCCGGTGGAATCACAATCGGCAGGGTTTGCTGCCCGAACGTCTTCTCGAGTAATGGCCTGATTGCGTCGACCGGCAGCGGAACCCCCGCCAGGTTGAGCTGCTCGATTCGCCATTCGCCCCGCCCACTGCCGACAACAGTCACCGGACCGGTCGCGCGGACCCGTTCATGAGCCTGGAGCGCCATCGCCAGCGGGCCGAGCGCCCTGCGCGGCAGGTTGGCGGTGGCCACCCGGGCGCCAACCTCGATCTGTCCGTCGAGCAGCCGTACTTCGAGGGAGTCGAGCTGGCGACGAACCGAAGGATCGAGTCCCTGACCGATCAGGGATGCGGTCTCGGCCGCGCTCAGCACCACTGAGTCGACGGAGCCACGGCGAACCGAATCGGTCCGCGCCTTGGCATTCTCGAGGGCCCGCGTTCCCGGGCGGCCCGCCGCTGCCGGAGCTTCAACTCGATGGCCGGCCAGATGCATCGCTGCCGACAAGACGCGGTCACGATACAACCAGGCAAGCACGACGGCTGCCACGACGATGAGGCATCCTAATGCCCGAAACGGCGCGAGCAGGCAGCCCATCACGCCTCGAATGGAAGGATCAGCCTGGCCTGATAGCGAGGACCATCCGACGTCAACACGCTTTCGTACAACACCAACTCCTCCGCCAGAAACGAGGCTCCCTCATTGCGCAGCTCGTAGCGATCGATTGCACCGGGCGGCAGCCGATGACCTTCACGGACCCGGCCCAGCGTGACGTGCGGCCGGTAGGGCGCACCTTCCGGCGGAAAGCCGATCTCCTCGCCGCCTCGCTCCAGGCGGTCCTGGAGGAGCTCCAGCGTCGCCGGTGCTTCCAGACCGATCCAGAGCACCCGCGGTCGGGCGGACGTGGGGAAGGCGCCCAGATGCGCGAGCTTTAGGGGAATCGGCCGAGCGCCGGCCGCCGCGAAACGAACTGCTTCCTCGATGACGTCGAGCCTTTCAGGCATCACTTCGCCGTAGAATTTCAGCGTGAGATGAATGCCCTCGGCGCGCACCCAGCGCACCGGCCAGTCGGACCGCCGCAGCTCATCGAGCAGAGATATGATGGCGGCCCGCCCGGGATCCAGAATCGGCAGCGCGGCAAACAACCGCATCAGCGGATGGACTCGCCGGCAATGGCGAGAAGACTGCCCCGGCGATACCCTCGCGGATCGAGCTCAACGGTGTTGAATCCCAGCGAAACGAAAAACGCCTCCAGGGCATCCCAGCTGTCGCGCAACCGCGCATGATGCTCCGCTCGTACCTCGATCGAAGCGGCAGCGCCGAGGTGCCTCACGCGCAGGTCGCCGTCGATCCCGAGCGTCCGAAGGTGAGCCTCGGCTGCTTCCACCTGGCGGAGACGGGCCGGCGTGACGGCGAGGCCGTATCGGATGCGACTGGAGAGGCACGGCGATGCCGGCGCGTCCCAGACCGGCAAACCCAGTTCCCGTGCCGCGGCGCGGACGTCGGACTTGCGCCAGCCCAGTTCCGCCAGTGGCGAGTGGACGGCATGCTCGAGCGCAGCGCGCAGACCCGGACGATGATCGCCGAGGTCGTCGGCATTCGTACCGTCGATCACGACGTCGAACCCCCGGGCGTTCGCGATCTCGCCCAGCCGATTCCATAGCTCAGTCTTGCAGAAGTAACAGCGCTCGGGTGTGTTGGCGACGTACTGCGGGTCGTTCAGCTCACGCGTCTCGAGCTCGAGCAGCGGCACATCGAACTGATTTGCCAGAGCGACAGCCGCATCTCGCTGAGCCGCGGGATACGAAGCGCTTCGGCCGATCACGGCGAGCATGCGCTCGGGGCCTAGTGCCCTTCGAGCGGCCACTGCCAGCAAGGTGGAATCCACCCCACCCGAGTAGCCCAGCACCACCCGGCCGAGCCCGGCGAGATGCTCCTCAAGCGCTGGGAGGGTCGGCATGGGAGTAACGTAATCCGCTCGGGGCAAGGCGGAAGCGTTGGTCGCCGTGGGTTGAATCGCTTACCCTTGGGCATGCCACCAGAGCCATTTCTCGAGGTCAGCCCAACGTTGCGCATTCCCCTCGCCGAACTGGTGTATCGGGCCTCCCGCTCGAGCGGACCCGGCGGGCAGCACGTCAACACGTCGTCGACCAGAATTGAAGTCGTGTGGGATATCGGGGCATCCAGCGCCGTGACCGAAGACCAACGCGCCCGTTTACTGGTGAGGCTCGCCTCTCGGCTCGACTCAACCGGCCGCATTCGTTTAACGTCGGGTGAGACCCGAAGCCAGCTGCGAAATCGAGAGACCGTGACCAAACGCCTTCGCGACCTAGTGGCTCGGGCACTCGTGGCCCCCAAGCGCCGTAAGCCAACCCGAGTTCCGGCGGCGGCAAAGGCAGCGCGGCTCGAAGCCAAGCGCAGACGATCCGACCTCAAGCGGACTCGACGTCGGCCGGACGACGACTAGGGACGAGGTAATGCTCACGCGCTCCAGACTCCTGCCAATTCCTTTCCTTCTCTCTGCGCTTTTGCCCGCGAGCGTTGCCGGTCAGACTACGGCGTCCCGATCCGCCGCAGAATGGCCCGCCTATGGCCTCGACCCGGAAGGGTCTCGTTTCAGTCCGCTCACGGATATCACGCCGGCCAACGTCGGCAGTCTGAGAATCGTATGGCGCTATAGCACCGGCGAAGCCTCGGGACCCGAACCCCATCGCCCGACGTCGCTCGAAGCAACTCCGATCGTAGTTGATGGCACACTCTTCTTCAGCACTCCGCTGGGTAAGGTGATCGCACTGGACCCTGAGACTGGTTCGGAGCGCTGGGTTTTCGACGCGAAGGTCGGACGGGAGCACACGTTCGGCGACTGGACCAGCCGGGGCGTATCCACTTGGCTGGATGCCAATGCAAAGCCGCAGGATTCTTGCCGCCGACGGATCATCGTTGCAACCGTCGACGCTCGGCTTATCGCGCTCGACGCGGCCACCGGCTCGCTATGTCGCCAGTTCGGCGCCAATGGGACTGTGGATCTGCGCCGTGGGCTACGTAATGCGCCGTTCGAGATGGAGGAATACGAAGAGACCTCACCACCCGCGGTGGTCAGCAATGTCATCGTGGTCGGCTCCGGCGTCGCCGACAACAACCGCACCGAAGCGGCGAGCGGAGAAGTGCGCGGCTTCGACGCTCGCAGCGGACGCTTGCTCTGGACCTGGGACCCGGTGCCACAGAGCTCCAGGGATCCAGCGTATCCCACCTGGCAAGGTCCCGAGGCACATCGCACCGGGGCTGCCAACGCCTGGTCCGTGATGGCAGCCGACCCTGCGCGTGGTCTCGTAGTGATCCCCACCGGAAGTGGGAGCCCCGACTATTTCGGCGGGAAGCGACTTGGGCAGAATCGCTACGCCAACTCGGTCGTAGCGCTTCGCGCATCCACCGGCACGCTGATCTGGAGTTTCCAGACAGTCCATCATGATCTCTGGGACTACGACAACGCCTCACCGCCGGCGCTGGTTACGATCACGAAGGACTCGACCTCAACACCCGCCGTGCTGCAAGCCACTAAGAGCGGCATGCTGTACGTCTTGAACCGTGAAACCGGGGAGCCTCTCTGGCCAGTGGAGGAACGACCGGTTCCAGCCAGCAATGTCCTGGGAGAACAGGCCTGGCCCACTCAGCCGTTCTCCACCGTGGAGCCGCTGAGCCCGCACCGGATCCCTGCCGCCTGGGGCGCGAGCGACGGCGACCGCACCGCCTGTCAGACCCGGCTCGGCCGGCTTCGGAATGAAGGAGTCTTTACGCCACCGAGTCTCGGCGGCACGCTCGTTGTGCCCTCCAACATCGGGGGCGCGCATTGGGGCGGCCTGGTCTTCGATCCTTCGCGCCAGCTGGCAATCGTGCCGGTGAACCGGCTGGCGACGGAAGTTCGACTCATTCCCCGCGAGCAGCTGAAATCCGTCAGAGATTCGGAGACCGGCTCCCGAGTCGAAGCCGAGTATACCGATATGCACGGGACGCCGTACGTGATGCGGCGGGAGATCGTTCGATCACCGTCGGGTCTTCCGTGCACTCCGCCGCCGTTCGGCGAGCTGGTGGCCGTGAGCCTGGCGACCGGTCGCGCGGTCTGGCGAGTCCCCAACGGAACATTCCCAAAACTTTCCGACGCTGCCTCGGCGCCGCCCGCGAGCTGGGGATCGCCGGGGCTCGGCGGACCCATCGCAACTGCGAGCGGACTCGTGTTCATTGCCTCCACGCCGGACCGCTTTCTTCGCGCGTATGAGACGGCCACGGGGCGTGAGCTATGGAAAGGCACGCTGCCAGCCGGGGGCAAGGCCACTCCGATGACCTACCGCGCCCGACCCGGGGGACGTCAGTTCGTTGTGATTGCCGCGGGAGGCTCGGGCGGGTTGTGGGGCAAAGGGGATGAGCTGATCGCTTTTGCTCTCCCCCAGGGAGTGACCGAAACCACCCGCCTTCGCATCCCGTAAGAGACCTTGCCTCGTAATTGGCAGCGGTGGTCGACGAGGCTTTCCTATCTCCTAATCTCGGATGCGCTCATGCCACGCTTCACTCTCCTGTCGCTTCTCGCGTTTCTTCCCGCGACGTTGCTGGCCCAGGGCCGCGCCGAGAAAGCGGCCTTCATTACCCGTCTCGGCAGCGACACTCTTTCCGTCGAACAGTTCTCCCGCACCAGTAGCCGCCTCGAGTCGGATGTCGCCGCACGGGTACCGCGGGCCCGTCGCCTGCATTTCGTCGTGGCGCTCAATCCGGACCAGACCGTCTCCCGACTGCAGGTGACGGTGCAGCCGGCGGTCCCCGCTCCGGACGCTCCTGCGTTCACTGGTGACATGGTCTTCGGCAAGGACACCGTGACCATGACCATCAAGCAAACCGACAGCACGATTACGCTACACGTTCCGGCTGGAGCCGGTGCTATGCCGTTGACCAGCACATCATACGCGCTGTATGAGCAGATGTTCCTTCGCTTCCAGAAAGCCGGCAAGGACAGCCTTCCCTTCTTGATCGTTCCGTTCGGCGGCAACCAGGCAACCGAGACGTCGATCGTGCGGCGAGGAGCCGATGGCGCCGACTACGACTTCTTCGGGCTGCCGATGCATGCCAAGCTCGACAAGCAGGGCCGGTTGCTCGGGCTCGATGGCCGGGAGAGCACCAGCAAGGTGCTAGTCGAACGGGTCAAGTCTGCCGATGTGGAGAAGGCGTACAAGGATTTCGCCGCCCGGGACGCATCTCAGGGCGCCATGGGGCAGCTTTCCGCCCGCGACACGGTTCGTGCCACCGTCGGCAATGCTCATCTGACGATCGACTACGGCCGGCCTCACAAGCGGGGGCGTGAGATTTTCGGGACCGTCGTTCCGTGGGGTCAGGTCTGGCGCACCGGTGCGAACGCCGCTACCGGATTCACTACCGATGCCGATCTGGTCGTAGGATCGCAGACTATCCCGAAAGGCAGCTATACGTTGTGGAGTTTGCCAGCTCAGAACGGAAGCAAGCTGATCATCAACTCGCAGACCGGGCAGTGGGGAACTGATTATCATGCCGACAAGGACTTTGCCCGGCTCGATATGAAGACAGAGGCGCTGGCTCAGCCGGTCGAGGTGTTCACCATTGCAATCGATCCGCAGGGAGATCGAGCTGGCGTCCTCAAGTTGCAGTGGGACCGCACCCAGCTTTCCCTTCCCTTCACCGTGCAGTAGCGCGCAGCCACTCGCCATTTGCCCGGTGTCGAATCAGGCACCGGGCTGATGGCCCCGCGATCCAGCTCTTTACTTCGAGGACACGCCGTTGTTTGTGAAGTTGCTCCGCTCAGTTTGGGATTGGTCCAAGCCTGTCGCCCAGGCTCTGGTCATCTGGTTTCTGGTTACAACCTTTCTGGTCGAGCCGTTTCGAGTCTGGCCAACCGGTAGCATGAAGAACACGCTCCTGGTGAACGACTTTCTCTTCGTCAACAAGTTCCTCTACGGGGCCGAGCTGCCGCTCGCGTCGGCCCGGCTGCCTGCGGTGCGCGAACCCGCCCACGGCGACATCGTGGTCGTACGGTCGGTCGAGAATCCGTCACTTCGCCTGGTGAAGCGCGTGATCGGACTTCCCGGCGACACCGTAGCGATGCAGGCCGGCGTGCTGGTCCGCAACGGACTCCGGGTGTCGGAGCCATACGCCACAGAGCCGGACCTGAGTAGGGGCGCGGATCTCGAGACTCAGAGAAAGATGCGCAGCTGGCAGCTCCGCTACTACGTCGGTGCGGACGCGATGCATTACGCGCCCGATCTCCACGATTGGGGCCCGTTGGTTGTTCCCCGCGACTCTCTTTTTCTATTGGGCGATAATCGGGACTCTTCCTACGACGGGCGGTACTACGGGTTCGTGCCGAGGGCAAACCTGCTGGGCCATCCGTTCGTGGTCTACTTCAGTTACGACAACGATTCTTGGCACTCGCTTCCGTTCGTGACCGCGGTCCGCTGGCACCGGCTCTTTACTCAGCCTCGCTGACCATGGGCCTGCCCCTGGGGCTGAGCGACCGCAGGTCGCGGCCGCGCATTGTGGGTGGACACGGCAGGTTGAGCATCGCGTAGACGGTCGGGGCAAGGTCGAGAATGTGGCCGTCCTCGATGTTGGCCCCTGCCTCGAATCCTTCACCCACGCCGATGAAGAAGCCGTGTGGTCGGTGATTGCCGCTTCGCCCGGTTGGGTTTCTGCCCGGCGTGGGCAGGTCGATCTGTCCGAACTGCGGCGACACAATGGCGCGCTGCCCCGCGACTGGGCTCGGCGCCCATCCAACGAGGAGATCCGGCAACTCATCCCGTCGCGAACCCGGCGGAAAGAGCTGATCGCTCCGGACAACCTCACGCACCACCGGCTCCCCCGTGTCGGCGTCGCGAAACGTGAGCAGTCCGTCTGTGATGCTGGAGCACAGCTCGTCGAACTCGGCGCCCGGCGCGACCACACCGGCGGCCTCTCTCCCTTTCAAGTTGATGCGTATGTACCCCTGGAGATCCGCTACCTGGCAGAAGGCCCGTGTGCGTGGCCAGTTGGCTCCGCCCAGGCGCCAAAAGGCGGTCAGGCGATCCTGGATGACGACCGGGAGTCGCTGTTTTACTGCATGACGCCAAGTGTTCGGGATCCAGTCTCGCACGCGACGAAGAAGGTTTTTGCGGGGCGGCAGCGGCGAGGATTCGCCGGTGATGATTCGGCGCAACATCTCCGGAAGAATATCAATCCGGGTAGTCTCCACACCCATGCCGTGGAGAGAGAACGCGATGATCTGGCTGTCTCCGGCGGCAGAAACGATGCTTCCCAGTGCCGCGTCACACGCGACGTACACCTCGCGCAACGCATCCCCAAAGGCCGATTGATCTGCCGAATCCGGCTGTTCCGCCAGCCCGGTATGGTCCCACAGCTGGTGCCCGCAGCGATGTGTCGCGCTGAACGCCGCCAGGAGCAGGTCCCAGCGTTCCTTTTCCATCAGTCTCACGGCGAGCTTGCTCACCATGTGCACCGCGCGAATCTGCTCGTCCCGAATTCCAAATGCACGTTGAATCGGCAGAGCCACATGCTCCTCGTCGGTCCTGGGAGAGCCACCCACCTCTTGTTCCACCCATCGCATCACGTCCGTGGGGTAAACGCACGGGGGAACCAGGCCATCGTGAGAGGCCCATCCCGAGATCTCGACGCCATTGAATGGCTCGGCGGCGTACGTCATCGGTGGATCGATGGCGATGACGCGGGGACCGAGTCCGCTCAGTTGCCGCCAGAATGGATGGAGAGGGAGGTGATCAGGCGACGGGCGTACGGCCTGCATCCGATCCGCCTGCCACCGCAGGTAATGGTAGAAGCCGTGATCGCTGGGAAGCGTGCCGGTGTAGAAGGTGGGCCAGGGAGAGCCCGCGAGCCAATCGGCTGACGACTCAAGCCTGCCGTAGGCTCCTCGGCCACGGAGCACTCTCAGATTAGGCAACGATCCGTCGCCCATCCATTGCTCGATCAGACGAGGCTCCGCCGCATCGAGCGCGATGAGAACCAGCCGCCGCGTCGGTCCGCTCACAACATCACCGACTGACCGCGCCATCGGTCTGCTTGAGGTGGTCGGCCAGGCGGATCGCGAGCGCCACGATCGTCAGGGTGGGGTTCGCGATGCCGCCCGTCGGAAAGACCGAGCCACCGGCGACGTACAGGTTCGCGAGGTCGTGTACGCGGCAGTTCGCGTCCACCACGCCCTGGCGAGGATCGTCGTGCATCCGGGTCGTGCCCATGTGGTGCATGCCGCTCGAGAACGAGACCGGCCAGCCGTCCGAGTCCACGGCCGGATCCTCGACGAGTCGCCCGAGGCCGAGCCGCGAGAGCTCCGCACGCATGACCTCGTACAGCCGGCTGAGCCCGCGCCGATCGCCCGAGTTGATGCGCCAATCGACCCGGACCCGTGGCATGCCGAGGGCGTCGCGCCCCTCGCCGAGCGTCACCCGGCTCGCCGGGTTGGGCGTCGTCTCGATCACGGTTTTCAGCGCCAGTCGTGGACGCGGGCGCACCATTTCGATCACCTGGCGGGCGAGCGTGGTTCCCACAGCCGGCAGTCCGGCGGCGACGTTGATCAGGTGCCGGCCCACTGAACGGTCCACCAGATCCTGACCCTTCAGCACGTCGGCGAGCTGCGTGAATGACTTCACCCCGTCGGTGAAATAGGCCGGCTGAACCTTGAAGTTGGGTCGCCGGACGAAGTAGACGGCGCAGTCGTTCAGCCCCTCCGCGCGAATTGTGCGCTCTGGCAGTGCCAGCGCTGCATGGGCGCGCTGCTTCGAACCCACCTTTTCGTAGTCGATGATGTTCAGGGTCCGGTCCGCGTCTGGCCGCGACGGGTCGAACCAGCCGTGGAAGAGGAAGGCATGGTCGGTGTAGAAGCGCCCCACCAGGTCGTACCGGTTCCCCAGCCC
>Ga0075434_100006310_pt1 | contig 10864 bp, 11 predicted proteins | sample RhiMethybrSRZTD3_FD_75298 | JGI IMG/M metagenome (GOLD analysis project Ga0075434, IMG submission 75298) | Populus rhizosphere microbial communities from Tennessee, USA - Rhizosphere MetaG P. TD hybrid SRZTD3 | ecosystem: Host-associated > Plants > Roots > Rhizosphere > Soil | place: USA...
CGAGGCCCTGCGCCAACTGGGGGAGGTCACGGTGGTGGCGCCCGAAAGGGACCGCTCCGGCGCTTCCAATTCGCTGACCCTCGACCGGCCGCTGACCGTGCGCCGGGCGGCGAACGGCTACTTTTCGGTCAACGGCACCCCGACCGATTGCGTGCACATCGCCGTGACGGGCTTGCTCGACTTCACCCCGGACGTGGTGGTCTCCGGCATCAACCTCGGCGCCAACATGGGCGACGACACCATCTACTCTGGCACCGTCGCTGCCGCGGTCGAGGGCTACCTGCTCGGCATTCCGTCGGTGGCCGTGTCGCTCGCGAGCAAGGCCGGCGAGCACTTCGATAGCGCGATCGGCATCGCGCTGCAGATGGTCGAGCGGCTGCGCCGCCGGCCATTCGGCGAGCCGGTGCTGCTGAACGTCAACGTTCCGGACATCCCCTCCGCCGAGCTGGGCGGCGTGGAGGTGACGCGCCTGGGCAAGCGCCACAAGGCCGAGCCGGTGGTCAAGCTGCAAACCCCGCGCGGCGAGACGGCGTACTGGATCGGCCCGGCGGGCGGGGCGGCCGACGCCGGGCCCGGCACGGATTTCCACGCGGTGGAGGGCGGTCGCGTGTCGGTGACGCCGCTGCGCATGGACCTCACCCATAGCGCGCAGCTCACGCGCGCGAAAGAGTGGATCGCTGCATGAGGAGCGCGCGCGCGCCCGGGATCGGCATGACCTCCCAGCGCACGCGCGACCGCATGGTGCAACGGCTGCGCGAACGCGGCATCAGCGACCAGCGCGTCCTCGCGGCGATGGCGGCGGTGCCGCGCCACGTCTTCGTCGAGGAGGCGCTCGCCAGCCGTGCCTACGAGGACAGCGCCCTGCCGATCGGCTTCGGCCAGACGATCTCGCAGCCGTACGTGGTGGCGAAGATGATCGAGCTTCTTCTCCAGGCCAGCAATCCCAGGAAGGTGCTTGAGGTGGGAACCGGCTGCGGCTACCAGGCGGCGGTCCTTGCGCACGTCTTCGAGGAGGTCTATTCGCTCGAGCGCATCAAGGCGCTCCTCGAGCGGGCCCGCGCGAACCTGATCGGCCTGCGGCTCGCCAACCTGCGGCTCGCCTACGCCGACGGCGGCGAAGGCCTGCCGGCTGCGGCGCCCTTCGACGCCATCGTCGCAGCGGCGGCAGCGCGGGAGATTCCCGCGAAGCTGCGCGAGCAGCTCGCGCCCGGCGGACGGATGATCCTGCCGCTGCACGCCGGAGACGGCTGCCAGCGGCTGGTGCTGGTCGAGCGCAGCGGCCGCGGTTTCCGCGAGTCCGAGCTCGATGCGGTCCGCTTCGTTCCCTTCGAGGCGGGCAAGGCATGAAGCGCGCTGCCGTCCTGATGATCTTTATGGTCGGGTGTGCCACGACCCAGAAGCCCGCTCCGGTCGTGGATCGCAAGCAATCCCCACGGGCGTCGGCGCCTACGCCGGCGGCCGCGAAGCCCGCGCCAGGCACGTACGTGGTGAAGAAGGGCGATACGCTCTACAGCATTGCGCTCGAGAACGGCGCCGACTATCGCGAGGTAGCGGCCTGGAACGGGCTCAACGACCCGACCAAAATCAATGTCGGCCAGGTGCTGCGCGTGATACCGCCGGAGGAGAGCCGGGTTCAGGTCGGGAAAGCGAAGCTCCCCGAACGCGGCGAAGCCCGACCGCTCGACCTGCCGCCACCCCAGCAGAGCCAGGCGACGAAGCCACCTGCGCCGCCCGCAAAGCAGGAGAGTTCGGCCGGCGATTTCATCTGGCCGGCGAAGGGCAAGGTCATCGCCGGCTTTGCCGAGCCGCGACGCAAGGGCATCGATATCGATGGCAAGCTCGGCGACCCGGTTCTTGCCGCCGCCGCCGGCCGCGTTACCTACACGGGCAGCGGCATTCCCGGCCTGGGCAAGCTGGTCGTCATCAAGCACGACAACGGCTTTATCACGGTGTACGCGCACAACCGCGACGTCCTGGTGAAGGAGCAGCAATCGGTGCGGCGCGGGCAGAAGATCGCCGAAGTCGGCAGCACCGACGCCGACCGGCCGAAGCTGCACTTCCAGATCCGCAAGGGATCGGCCGCGGTCGATCCGATGCGCTACTTGCCGGCGCTCTGAGGCGCCGGCTTCGGCTTCGGCGCGCGCGCCCGCAGGGCTTGTGAGAGGTCGTTGACCGCGGCGGCGTACATCGCGCTGCGGTTATAGCGGGTGATCACGTAAAAATTCCGGAACCCGAGCCTCACATCGCCGGGGTCGAGCTCGACCAACAGCGCGGGCGAGTCCTCCAACCCCGGCCCGTCGATCTGGACGCCCGCTTCCAGCCACTTCGCGACCGGCACCTTCGGCTCAAAGCCGCCACTGAGCAGTGGCCGCCACGCGTCGCCGCTGACCCGCGCCCGCAGCAGCATCGGCATCCCCTTGCGCCAGCCGTGCTGCTTGAGGAAGTTGGCGACGCTGCCAATCGCGTCGGTGGGGCTGCGGCGCAGGTCGACCGCCCCGTCCTTGTCGAAGTCGACCGCGTAGCGCCGCGCGCTCGAGGGCATGAACTGCGGCAGGCCCATCGCGCCGGCGTAGGAGCCGCGCATCGCGAACACGTCGAGGTTGGCGTCGCGCGCGAAAAGCAGGTAGCTCTCGAGCTCCGAACGGAAAAACCCCGCGCGCGCCGGATAGTCGAAGGCGAGCGTGGTGAGCGCATCGACCACCCGCCAGCGGCCGGTGTTGCGGCCGTAGAAGGTCTCGACGCCGATGATCGCGACGATGACTTCCGCGGGCACGCCGTAGGCGCGCTCGGCGCGCGAGAGGGCGCCGCGGTGGGCGCGCCAGAAGGCGATCCCGTCGGCGATGCGGCGCTCCTCGAGGAACGGCGCGCGGTACTCCGGCCAGGTGCGGGTCTTCTCCGCGGGCCGCTCGATCGCCTCGATCACCTGGTCGGCGCGGCGCACCCGCGAAAACAAATAGACCAGCTCGGCCTCGAGGAAGCCGTGGCGCCGCACCAGGTCCTGGACGAAGGCTTGAACCTCCCGCCTCTCGCTGTACGGCGCGGGTTGCGAGAAAACAACCGCCGGCGCTGCAAGGCAGGCGCCGAGTAGGGCGCGCATCATCATGTGACGCGCAGCGCGCGGACCAGGCGCTGCAGGCGCGCGACGCGCGGCGCGCTCGCATGCGCGCCGTAGCGCAGGCCGATGTAGAGCTCGCCGACCCGCAGGATGGTGCGACGCGCGTCCGGCACCGCGCGCGCGGCGCGCGCGGTGTAGTCGCGCGGCCCCTCATGCGGCGCGCGTTCCACGCCGCGCCGGGCGAGCTTGCCGCAGAAGGCGCGCCAGGCCCTCTGCACCGGATCGGGCCGGGCGAAGCGGCGCAGCGACCAGACCAGCAGGCCGAACGTCATCACGCCGAGGATGCTGAACAGGGCGGCGGTCAGCTGCCGCCAGTCGGCATCGCGGATGCCGACCCATTCCATCAGGTCGCGCTGCCGTTCAGGGCTGTAACCGAGCACCCACACGTTCCACTTGTGGGCGACCGCCTCCCAGCGGTTGCGCATCGAGCGCAGCCATTCCATGTTCGGCTGCATCATCAGCGGCATCGCCGCGCTCTGCGGCACGGCTAGCGTCACGCCGGATTCGACGCGGCGCGGGAACGCCGCCGCGGTCGGATCGACGCGAACCCAGCCGCGTCCGGAGAGGAAAACCTCGCTCCAGGCGTGCGCGTCCCACTGCCGCACGGTGACGATGCGGTCGTAAGGATTGAGATCGCCGCCCTGATAGCCGGTCACCACCCGGGAAGGCACGCCGGCCGAGCGCATCAGGAAGGTGAACGCCGAGGCGAAATGCTCGCAAAAGCCCGCGTGGGTATCGAACAGGAATTCGTCCACCGAGTGCACGCCGAGCGGCGGTGGCTCGAGCGTATAGGTGTAGCGGCCGGCGCGCAGGAATTCCAGGGCGCGCATGACGATGTCCGCGTCGTTCGCGGCGCCGGCGCGCCATTGCTCGGCGAGGGCCGTGGCTCGGGGATTGAATCCCTTCGGCACGCGCATCGCGCGCGTCAGCGCGCCATACGCCTCGGTGCGCTGCGGCGCGGGCGCGACCACCGACACCAGCTCGTACCGGATGCGGTTGCGGACCGGCGCGGCAGAGACGAGCTGCCCGTCGAAGGTCATCCGCGCACGCTCCGGCACGCTTGCCGCGGTCTCGAGTGCGAACAGCCAGTTGCGGTTATGCGCCTCGAGCACCACCGCATACCGGTAGCTCGCCGGACCCTCGGGCAGCGACGGCTTGCCGCGCATCTCCGGGCCCATGCTCCAGGTGCGGCCGTCGAAGTCCCAGAGCACCGGGCCGCGCCAGTAGCGCAGCGCGTTCAGCGGCGGCTCGCCCTCGAACTCGGCGCGGAAGGCGATGGCGTCGTGCTGCGCCAGGCTGGTGATCGTGCCGGGGCTCATGGTTTCGGACAGGCCGGTCATGCCGGCATACGCGTCCTGCGGCAGTCCCCAGAGTGGCCCCTGCACGCGCGGGAAGAGCAGGAACAGGATCAGCGCCGCAGGCACTCCCTGCGCGAGCAGCACACCGGCCGTGCGCAGGTTGGCGCTCGACTCGCGCTGTGGCGCGGCGAAGCCGACCAGGGTCGCGGTGGTGGCGAGCAGCGCTACCGACATGAGCAGCGCCGTCGGGATCGATTGCGTATAGAGGAAATTGGTGATGACCAGGAAGTAGGCGAGGAAGGCGGCGACCGCGGCGTCGCGGTGGGTGCGCGTTTCGAGCAGCTTCAGCCCCGAGAAGATGACGAGCAGCAGGATGCCCGGCTGGCGGCCGAACAAGGTGCGGTATTCGATCCACAGGGCGAGCAGCGCAGCGGCGGCGACGGCGAGCACCATCCAGCGCGAGGGCAGCGGCGCCCGCTGCAGCGTGAAGTAGACCCGCCAGCCGTAAAGGCACAGCGTGAGCAGCGTCACCCACCACGGCGCGCGCAAGGCGTGCGGCACGATCACCAGCGCGAGCGAGCCGATCAGCCAGACGAGATCGCGCGCGCTCACGCTGCGCAGCTCGGGGGCGAGCGGGTGGGGCAGGGCGCTCATGGCAGCCGGAACAGCGCCAGCGCCTGCAGGCAGGCGGTACGATGCGCGTCGCCGTGCGAGGGCGGAAACTCCGCGCCCGGCAGGCGCAGGCCGTAGAGCGCGCCGCTGCGCTCGGCGCTGAGGACCCAGCCGGTCAGGCGCGACAGGCGCATCTCGATCGAGAGCGACGCCGGCAGGAGCTGCCAGTCGAGCCACAGCTCCGCGCCGCTCTCGCCGGCGAATTGCTTGGTCAGCATGTCGCCGGTGCGGGCGACCGCCTTCCATGCGACGTGGCGCGGCGAGTCCGACGGCTGATAGCCGCGCAGGCCGGCGAAATCCTCGTTGCCCGGCGTCGGCGAGCGCATTGCGCCGCGCGCGGCTTCGCCGCTCGCCCGCGGCAGTGGCGAGCGCTCGGGTTGCGGGTAGACGAGGCAGCGTGCCTCCGCCTCGACGTAGCTCCAGGCGCGGAACAGCCCCAGCGGAAAGCGCGTCTCGAGCATCACGCGGCCGATGGCGAGCCAGCCGCGATGCCGCGCTGGCACCTGCAGCACCACCTCGCCGGCGCCGCCGGCCGGAATGTCGAGCACGAGCTGCGCGCCGCTGCCGAGGTGCCGCACCAGGATCGCCGGCCGGTCGAAGCCCGCGCGGCCGTCGAGATAGAGGCGGAACTGCGCCGTGTCGCCGGCGAACACCGGCTCGGCGCGTCCGGGCGTCACCGCCAGGCGGGCGAGGTTGCGGGCGGTCTGGACCATGCCGGCGATGCCCATGCCGGCGAGGAGGAAGGTCAGGCCGAAGCCGAGCGCGAGCGCGTAGTTGATCGAGCCGATGAGCAGGATGGTCAGGGTGGCGGCGAACAGCCAGCCGAGGCGCGTCGGCAGGATGTACACGCGCCGGTGCACCAGCACCACCGTGCCGCGCTCGGGCGGCGTGAAGCCCCAGATCCAGTTCGCGAGGCGGGGGTTGCGATCGAGCAGGCGCGCGATCATGGCAAGAGCACCGCGCTCATGCGGTGGGCCCGTCGTATTTCCAGCGGCCCTTCCAGGCGGCGAGCACCAGGCGCGGATATTTCGCGCTGCCGAGGCTGCCGTTGTAGCGCGCCAGCGCGCGGAAATAGTCGCCGTTCTCCTGGTCGACGTAGAAACGCAGGATCGCGCAGCCGTAGGCGAGGTTGGTGCGCAGGTGGAAGAGGTTGTGCCTCGGCTCGCCGATGAGCTTCACCCAGAACGGCATCACCTGCATGTAGCCGCGCGCGCCGGCGATGGACACGGCGTACTTGCGGAAGCCGCTTTCGACCTCGATCACGCCGAGCACCAGCTGCGGGTCGAGCCGCGCCCGGGTCGCCTCGTACTGCACCGTGCGCAGCAACTCCAGCCGCTGCTGGCGATCGGGGATGCGCTTTTCGAGACGCTTCTCCATCGTCGCGAGCCAGCGTTGCCCGTCGTCCTCGGAGCGAAAGTGCAGCTTCGCCGGAGCGCGGGCGGTGACCTGGGTCGACAGCCGCTGGCGCACGGCGTCGGCGAGCGGCTCGTACTTCTGCTCGCCCGCGAGCGCACCGGAGGCGGCAAGCAGCAGGGAGAGGAGGATCCTCAAGCGAGCTTCTGCAGCAGGAGCGGCACGATGCCGGCGAGCGGCACGTCGGCCGGCTTCTCGTCGCGCCGGCCCTTGTATTCCGCATTGCCGGCAGCGAGGCCGCGCTCGGAGAGGACGATACGGTGCGGCACGCCGATCAGGTCCATGTCGGCGAACAATACGCCGGGACGCTCGTCGCGGTCGTCGAGCAGCACATCGACGCCGCGACTGCGCAGCTCCTCGTAGACCCTGTCGGCGGCGGCGCGCACCGCCGGCGCCTTGTGGTAGCCGATCGGCACCACGCAGGCGGCGAAGGGCGCGATGGGCGCCGGGAAAACGATGCCGCGCTCGTCGTGGCCCTGCTCGATCGCCGCGGCGACGATGCGCGTCACGCCGATGCCGTAGCAGCCCATCTCGAAGGGTTTTGATTCGCCCGCTTCATTCAGGAAGTGCGCCTTCATCGCCGCCGAATACTTGGTCCGCAGCTGGAAGATGTGGCCGACCTCGATGCCGCGCACGATCTCGAGCTTGCCCTTGCCGTCCGGGCTGGGGTCGCCGTCCACCACGTTGCGGATGTCGGCGACCTGCGGCTCGGGCAGGTCGCGTCCCCAGTTGACGCCGGTGAGGTGGAAGCCTTCCTCGTTCGCGCCGCAGACGAAGTCGCTCATCAGCGCGACGCGGCGGTCGGCGACGATCTTCACGCTCCTCGCTGCGACCGGGCCGACATAACCTGCTTTCCCTAAAGTTCCTTCAATCTCTTTCTCGGTCGCGAAGCGAAATGTGCCGATGACCTTCTGCGCCTTGATCTCGTTCAGGGCGTGGTCGCCCCGGACCAGCAGCATATGAACCTGGTCGTCGTGCATCACCAGCACGGCCTTCACTGTCTTCTGCAGCGGAAGCTTCAGGAACTCCGCCACCTCCTCGCAGGTCTTCTTTCCAGGCGTTGCGACTTTCTGCATGTTTTGCGAAGCGGGTTTGCGCTCGCCTGGCGCAACTGCCTCTGCCAGCTCGACGTTGGCGGCGTAGTCCGACTGCGGGCAGAAGGCGATCGCGTCCTCGCCGGAATCGGCGAGGACGTGGAATTCGTGCGAGCCCGTGCCGCCGATCGCGCCGGGGTCGGCCGCCACCGCGCGGAACTTCAGGCCGAGGCGCGTGAAGATTCGCGTATAGGTGTCATGCATCACCCGATATTCGCGCTGCAGGTCTTCGTAAGTGGCGTGGAACGAGTAGCCGTCCTTCATCACGAACTCGCGGCCGCGCATGATGCCGAAGCGCGGCCGGCGCTCGTCGCGGAACTTGGTCTGGATCTGGTAGAAATGCGCCGGCAGGCGGCGATAGCTCTTCAGCTCGGAGCGGGCGAGGTCGGTGATCACCTCCTCGGAAGTCGGCTGGATCACGAAGTCGCGCTCGTGGCGGTCCTTGAAGCGCAGCAGCTCCGGCCCGTATTCCTTCCAGCGCCCCGATTCCTGCCACAGCTCCGCCGGCTGCACCACCGGCATCACCAGCTCGACCGCGCCGGCGCGGTTCATCTCCTCGCGCACGATGGCCTCGACCTTGCGCATCACCCGCGTGCCGAGCGGCAGCCAGGTGTAGATGCCCGCCGAGAGCCGCCGGATCAGGCTCGCGCGCAGCATCAGGCGATGGCTGACGATCTCCGCCTCGGCGGGGACTTCCTTCTGCGTCGCGATGAAAAAACCGGAGGTTTTCATGGGGCCCTGCGGCATTGTCTTTGCCGTTGGCCTGTGGAAAAATCGATTCGCGCATTCTACTTTAGGCGGTGTGCGGCCATGCTCGACAAGGAAGGCTACCGTCCGAACGTCGGCATCATCCTTGCCAACCAGAGAGACGAGGTGTTCTGGGGCAAGCGGATCCATCAGCACGCCTGGCAGTTCCCGCAGGGCGGCATCCAGCACGGCGAGACGCCGCTGCAGGCGATGTTCCGCGAGCTGGAGGAGGAGATCGGCCTGGCGCGCGGCCACGTGCGCATCCTCGGCCGCACGCGCGATTGGCTGCGCTACGAGGTACCGGAGAAATGGGCGCGCCGCGCGCAGGACACGAGCAACGGCGGCGGCTATCGCGGCCAGAAGCAGATCTGGTACCTGCTGCGCATGGTCGGACGCGACTGCGACGTGCGGCTGCGCGCCAGCGGCCATCCCGAGTTCGACGCCTGGCGCTGGCACGACTACTGGGTGCCGCTCGAGGCGGTGATCGACTTCAAGCGCGAGGTGTACCGCCAGGCGCTCACCGAGCTGCACCGCTACCTGCACGCCGACCGCGGCACGCGCGGCCGTCGCCCGCAGCAGGTGGCGTAGTGGACCGCGAATACCAGCCGCTGCCGATCCGCGAGCTCGGCGTCGCCGCGGGCTTTCGCCGGCCGACGCAACCGCAAGCCTCGCGGGTCGACGTCGAATCCCCCGCCCTGCAGGTGATGACCGATCTTTCGCGCGTCAGCCCGGCGACGATCCGGCCGCAGGCGCCGCTCGGCGGCGCGAACCAGTTCATGATCGCGCGCGGCGTGCGGCTGCTGCTGGTGGTCGACGACGCCGAGGCGGTGCTCGGGGTGATCACCGCCACCGACATCCTCGGCGAGAAGCCGATGGTGGTCGCCACCGACCGCGGGCTGCGCCGCGACGAGCTGACGGTGGCGGACGTGATGACCCCGGCGACGCGGGTCGAGGTGATCGCGCTCGCCGACGTCGAGTCGGCGCGCGTCGGTCATGTGCTCGAGACCTTGCGTCGCGCCGGGCGACAGCATGCCCTGGTGACGGACTTCGAGCGCATGGTGCGCGGCATCTTCTCGGTGTCGCAGATCGCCCGCCAGCTCGGCATTGCGCTTCCCGCGGGCGCGGAAGTTGCGCGCACCTTCTCGGAGATCGAGGCCGCAATTAAGTAGCTCAATCGTTCGAATTAGCAATATCCATTTGCTCTATTGCTACCGGAAGCCTAGCCTGTCGCCTCTCCAGAGGAGAATCCCATGAAAGCGCTCAAAGGTACGAAGACCCACGACAACCTCAAGGCCGCGTTCGCCGGCGAGTCGCAGGCGAACCGCCGCTACCTGTACTTCGCCGCGAAAGCGGACGTCGAAGGCCATAACGACGTCTCCGCGCTGTTCCGCTCCACCGCTGAAGGCGAGACGGGCCACGCTCACGGCCATCTCGAGTACCTGGAGGCGGTGGGCGACCCGGCAACCAACCTGCCGATCGGCCGCACGCGCGAGAACCTGAAAGCGGCGGTGGCTGGCGAGACGCACGAATACACCGACATGTATCCCGGGATGGCGAAGGCAGCGCGCACCGAAGGCTTCGCCGAGATCGCCGACTGGTTCGAGACGCTCGCCAAGGCCGAGCGCAGCCACGCCAACCGCTTCCAGAAGGCGCTGGACCAGCTGAGTGATTGAAAGGGCGTCCCTGCTGTCCCTCGAGGCCTACGCCCGGGAGCGAGCGAGCTTCCGGGCGAAGGTCATCGAGCACAAGAAGCGCCGCACCGTGGCACTCGGCGAGCACGTCACGCTGCAATTCGAGGACGAACTGCTGGTCCGCTATCAGATCCAGGAAATGCTGCGCATCGAACGGATCTTCGAAGAGGATGGTATCCGGCACGAGCTCGAGACCTACGGCCCGCTGGTTCCGGACGGCAGCAACTGGAAGGCGACCATGTTCGTCGAGTTTCCCGATGAGGCGGAACGCCGGCGGATGCTCGAGCGTTTGAAAGGCATTGAGCGGCGCGTATGGATGCAGATCGCTGGTGGCGGGCGGATCGCCGCCATCGCTGACGAGGATCTGGAGCGGGAGACCGACGAGAAGACGGCTGCGGTGCACTTTCTGCGCTTCGAGGTCGATGCCGCCGCAGCCTCGCGTCTCAAGCGGGGCGCAAGCCTCGCGATCGGCGTCGATCACCCGCAGTACCGCGCGCTGCTGGACCCCGTGCCGCAGGCCATTCGCGCCGCGCTCGCCCAGGACCTCGCCTGAAGCAATTTGCCCTCGCTCTCACGCTGGGCGCGCTGCTCGCCGCGTGCGCGGACCACGGCGGTAGGAGCGACTGGGAGCGCAAGAACGAAGGCCTGCTTCCCGCGCAGAGCGACGAATCGCTGCCGCCTGCCCCGGCGTTCCCGACCGAACGGACGTTGCTGCCGGTTGAAATCCGGGTGACGAGCCCGTTCCGGTACTTTGTCGACGGCGACACGCTGGGCGTCGACCTGAAGACCGGCGTCGTCCGTTACACGCTGGTCGCACGCAGCCCAAGCGGAGTA
>Ga0075434_100006311_pt1 | contig 10864 bp, 10 predicted proteins | sample RhiMethybrSRZTD3_FD_75298 | JGI IMG/M metagenome (GOLD analysis project Ga0075434, IMG submission 75298) | Populus rhizosphere microbial communities from Tennessee, USA - Rhizosphere MetaG P. TD hybrid SRZTD3 | ecosystem: Host-associated > Plants > Roots > Rhizosphere > Soil | place: USA...
ACAGAAATCAGACGGCGCACCGGCGCAAGGCCAGGCCGGCGGACGCGGCGAGGGCGGCCGCGTCGAGACGCCGACGCCGACCGGAGAGACCGAGGACGAAGAAGGCGGCGGTCGCGGACGCGGACCGCAGACGGCGAACATGGCCGTGGGCGTGCATCGTTTCGCGTGGGATCTGCAGTCGCAGCCGGTCGTCACGTTCCCCGGCATGGTGCTGTGGGGCGCGACACAGACCGGTCCGCTCGTGCTGCCGGGCAGTTATCAGGCGCGGCTCACGGTCGACGGACGCGCGCTCGCGCAGCCGTTCGCGGTGACCAAACATCCGTATCACCAGGCGAGCGACGCCGATCTGCAGGAACAGTTCGAGCTGGCGAGCCAGATCCGCGACAAGGTGAACGAGGCGAACAATGCGGTGATCCAGATCCGCCGGCTCAAGCAGCAGCTCGCGGATCGCGTCGAGAAATCACAGAACGCCGACGTCAAGGCAATCGCCGAGCAGCTCACGCGCGAGCTGACGGCGGTCGAGCAGGATGTCTATCAGGTGCGCAACCAGAGCAATCAGGATCCGCTCAACTTCCCGATTCGAACGAACAACCGGCTCGCGTCGCTGCTGCGGGTCGTGGAGACCGGCGAAGGCAGACCGCTCGGCAACGTCGGGCCGATCTTCAACGATCTCAAGGCGGAGCTGAAAGCCGAAACCGATCGCCTGCAGCGCGCGCTGACGACATACGTGCCGCGATTCAACGAGCTCGCGCGGCGGCTGGGGATTGAGCCGATTTCCGAACGGTGACGTTCATTTCGGTCGAAGTTGAGCGACATCGGAGACGCGCTTCGTCAGATCACAGGCTTGCTGCGGCCTCGCGGATCTGCGCGGCGTGCCGCGCCTCGTGCGCCGCGATGAATCCAAACCACTGGTAGAGCGACAGCGGACCGAAGAGCGGATGGGGAAACGTGATGCCGCCGAGCGCGACGCCGTCCACGCTCCGCAGCAGGTCGCGGACACCCTGTCCCGCGCGTTCGAGCTTGGCCTCGATCGCGGGCCGGCCCGACATGTCGCGCCGCGCGAACAGCCGCAGGTTCCAGTGCGCCGGCGGATAGATGTCGACGTGCGGAAGATTCGGGTTGAGCCGCGGCGGCGAGACTGACTGCGAGCCGCCCAGGACGAGGATCAAGGCCGTAAGATGTGCGATCACGGTGTTCGCGTCTACACTGTAACGCATGCAGGCCACTTCGTTTCCAGAGACCGGCACGCACGACGCGGCGGCGATCGGCTCGTCGATCCCGTGGTACCTGTGGTGCGCCGCGCTCGCCGTGACGTCGGCGTACATCGGCGGCTACTGGGACATCTCGTGGCACCGGTCGATTGGACGGGACAGTTTCTGGACTGCGCCGCACATGGCGATCTACGCCTGCGGCGTGCTGGCCGGCATCGCGTCCGCGTATTTGATTCTGACGACAACGTTCTCGCCGACGGCATCGCTGCGCGACGCGAGCGTGCGGATCTGGGGATTGTGGGGCCCGCTCGGCGCGTTCATCTGCGCGTGGGGCGGCTTCGCGATGCTCGCCTCCGCGCCGTTCGACGACTGGTGGCACAACGCGTACGGACTCGACGTGCGCATCATCAGCCCGCCGCACATGGTGCTCGCCGCCGGCTTCTTCGGCATCGAGCTCGGCACGGTGATGCTGCTGCTGGCCTTCATGAACCGCGCGAGCGAAGCGGCGCGGCGCGCGCTGCAGCGTCTCTTCCTGTACGTCGGCGGCACGTGCGTCGCCGAGTCGCTGCTGCTGAAGCTCGAGTACATCGATCGCTCCGACATGCACTCGGCGCTGTTCTACCTGGTCATCTCAATCGGCACGCCGGCGATTCTCGTCGCGATCGCCGTCGCCTCGCGTCAACGCTGGGCGTGCACGGCGATGGCGGCCGTGTATTCGGCGTTCGCGCTTGGATTCCTGTGGCTGCTCCCGCTGTTTCCAGCAGAGCCGAAGCTGGGACCGGTCATCCGCCCGGTGACGCACTTCATCCCGTGGGAGTTTCCGCTGCTCGTCATCGTGCCCGCATTCGTCGTCGATCTGATTCTGCAGCGGACGGCTGAATTGCGACCGCTGGTCCGCGGGCTGATCGCCGGATGTGCGTTCATCGGCACGCTGATCGCGGTCCAGTGGCCGTTCGCGAATTTCCTGATGACGCCGCTCGCGCGCAACTGGGTCTTTGGCGCGCACTACTTCGACTTCAGAACCTCGCCGCGTTCCGCATACGCACGGTTCGTCTTCTTCGACCGCGAGGCCACGAGCGCGCAGTTCTGGCGCAGCATGATCATCGCGTGGGCCGTCTCGTGCTTCATGGCCTGGATCGGCGTGCACGCGGGACGCGCGATGCGGAAAGTCAGGCGATGAACATGCGGGTTGCGACCGCCGCGATCGTCACGGCGTTCGTGTTGATGACGGTCACGCCGGCTCGCGCCCACGTCGGCAGCCCGGACGTGTTCGTCGACGGCCACGCAGGACCGCATCACGTGTACGTGACCGTTCGACCGCCGCATGCAATTCCTGGCGTCGCCGACGTCGAGGTCCTCACGATCGGCGAAGGCGTCCGCCGCGTCCGCATCGTTCCGCTGCCGCTCACGGGTGCGGGCGCGCAGTTCGCGCCGATCCCCGACGATGCATCGCGATCGGCCGACGATCCGAAGCTGTTCACCGGACATCTCTGGATGATGACCGCCGGCGCGTGGCAGGTTCGCGTCACCGTCGACGGCGACGCCGGCAGCGGCGTGCTCGCCGTGCCGGTGCCGACGCTCCCGCAGGCCACTCTCGCGATGGACCGGCCGCTGCAGTTCGTGCTGCTCGTGTTGATGCTCGTGCTCGCCGCCGGGCTCGTTGCCATCGTGTCGGCGATCGCGCGCGAGGCTCGCCTCGACGTTGGCGTGCGCCCCGATCGACGCGCGCGGCGCCGCGGCCGCATCGCCGCCGTCATCGCCACGTGTGCCGTCGTCGTCATCGTGTATCTCGGGGATACCTGGTGGAAGGCTGAAGCCTCGAATTACGCGCGGTATGTGTACAAGCCGCTCGAAGCGGACGCACGAATCACCGACGGCAGCCGGCTCGCGCTGACGCTGCATGATCCTGGATGGATTGCCACGCGTCGCACCGACGACTTCGTTCCGGATCACGGCCACGTCATGCATCTGTTCATCGTCTCGCCCGGGCTCGATCGCTTCTGGCATCTGCATCCGAGCGAAGCGGGGGTCGGCGCGTTCGAGCAGCAACTGCCGGACATGCCGCAGGGACGCTACGAAATTTTCGCCGATCTCGTCCACGCGACCGGCGTCTCGGAGACCGTCGTCTCGACGATTGACGCGCCCGATGTGCGAGGCGTTCCGCTCTCCGGCGACGACAGCGCGTACATCGCGGGCAAAGAAGCGCTCCACGAAGGTGACGACACTCGCATCGAATGGATCCGTGACAATGCGCCGCTTACGCCAAAGCGTCTGACGATGTTCACGTTTCGCGTGGGGGACGGCGCGGGACGGCCGGTGAACGATCTCGAGCTGTACATGGGAATGCCCGGGCACGCAGTTTTTGTCCGTCGCGATCGGCGCGTGTTCGCGCACGTGCACCCGTCCGGCTCGGCGCCGATGGCCGCGCTCGAGATCGGCGCGAGAAGTCTCGCGCCGGCGGCCGCGGCGTCACCTCACGAGCATCATCCCGGCGTGCTGCCTGCCGACGTCACGTTTCCGTACGGCTTTCCCGAGGCCGGCGAGTACAAGATTTTCGTGCAGGTGAAGCGTGCCGGACGGATCGTCACCGGCGCGTTCGACGCCAGCGTTCACTGATTCTGAATCTCGAATACCGGATAACGCGGAGCGAGCGGCTGGAACTCCTCGACGGGTGAACCTGCGCGCACGGGGAAGTAGCGCTGCACGGTTGGCGTGAAGCTTTCGAGATATGCCTTCAACAACACCGGTTTGTCGGCGTCGGCGATCGGCCGCAGCTTCACGTCCTCGCGTTTGAATCCTTTGAGGAACGTCGCCTGTCCGCTGGCAAGCGCGTTGCGCGACCATTGCGTGTCGCCGCGCGGCGCGACGAGGTAGCGCCGGCCGTTGTGCGTCAGAATGTTTACAGGCGTCGAATACATGCGGCCGCTCTTCCGGCCGCGCACCTGCAGCACGACGTTGTGCGGCAGTCCGATGCCGACGCGCACGAGCAGACCAAATAGCTTGTTGAAGATCTGTTCGATTGGACTGGGCTTGTCGAATGGCATGCGCACGTCCGGTTGACACCCGCGACCGCCGCCTCTAGCATCGCGGCATCACAGGAGGCACATTTGCTGAAGACTCTCGCGATCGGCGCCGCGCTCGCCGCTAGTCTAGCGCATTCGCCATCGGCCGCCGCGCAGCCGCCGACGCCTGCCGCGCAACCGCCTGCTGCTTCGGCGGAAGCGCCAAAGCCGAACGACTACAGCGATTCCAAGTCATGGTTGTGCCGACCCGGCAAAGCAAACGACGCGTGCGCGGTCGACGAGACCGCGACCGTCGTGACGGCCGACGGAAAGATGACGCGCGAAACGTGGAAAGCGGATCCCAGCGCGCCGATCGACTGCTTCTACGTATATCCGACTGTCTCGACCGATCCCACGCCGAACAGCGACATGGACGCCGACCCGGCGGAACTGAACGTCGTCCGCCAGCAGTTCGCGCGGTTCGGATCGAAGTGCCGCACGTACGCGCCGATGTACCGCCAGGTCACTCTCGCAGGACTGCGCCGTCTGCTCGCGCCGGGCGGCGGCGGCGGCGCGGCGCTCGATCACGGCGTGCAGTACGACGACGTGCGCGACGCGTGGAAGTACTACCTCGAACACGACAACAACGGACGCGGCGTCGTGCTCGTGGCGCACTCGCAGGGATCGTTCATCCTGTCGCGCCTGATTCGCGACGAGATCGACGGCAAGCCGATTCAGGGACGCCTCGTGTCCGCGATTCTGCTCGGCACGACGATCGCGGTTCCGAAAGGCAAGGACGTCGGCGGCTCGTTTCAGCACGTTCAGCTGTGCCACTCCGCCACGCAGACCGGCTGCGTGATCACGTTCGCATCGTTCCGATCGAACGTGCCTCCGCCTGCGAACACGCTCTTCGGCCGCGTGCCGGATGCGAATCTCGCCGCCGCGTGTACGAATCCCGCCGCGCTAGGCGGCGGCAGCGGAGAGCTGCACGCGTACCTCGACGCGAAGGGCGGCACGATCACGAGCACGACGCCGCCCAAACCGTGGGCGGCCGGCGAGCAGACGGTCGACACGCCGTGGGTGAGCGTGCCGGGACTGCTGACCGCGAAGTGCACGTCGAACGAGAACGCGTCAGGCTATCTCGAGGTCACGGTGCACGGCGATCCCAACGATCCGCGCGTCGACGACATCACGGGCGACATCGCCGCCGGCGGCAACGTGCTGGCGAACTGGGGATTGCATCTCATCGACGTCAATCTCGCCATGGGCAATCTCGTGGACATCGTGGCGGCACAAGCGAAGGCGTTTAAGGCGAAATAGCGCGCGGGCACCAGCGTGGCATCCGACGCGACGCGTCATCTGTGACGCGTGATTTCCGCGCTGTTCGTTCCAAACGATCGGCCGAGCGCTTCGACCTCGCGTTCCAGCTTTGGAACGCTTCGGGCCGCTTCGCGGCGGATGACGAGATCGAACGGCGGGCTCGCGAACAGCTGGCGGAGCGCGGAGAACGGCGCGAGGCTTTTCGGCACGTAGGTTCGCGGCCTGCGCCGCTCGATCGCGTCGACGATGGCGGCGGCGCACGCGTCGAGGGACGTGATTCGACCGAACGGACCGGGCAACCGGCGCAGCATCTCGCCGAACGTCGACAGATCGGATTGCGCGTCGCGGACGAGATCCGTGTCGATCCAGCACGGATGCACGGTTCCCACCGCCACTCCTTTGTGCTCCACCTCGTAGCGCAGCGCGTTTCCGAACTGCTCGACGCCGCTCTTCGTCGCCGCGTACACCGCGAGACCGGGCAGCGGACCGAACGAGGCCGCTGACGACATGAGCAGCATGTAGCCTTGCCTCGCGGTGACGTGCGGCAGCGTCGCGGCGACCGTTCGCACGACGCCGGTCAGGTTGACGTCGATGACGCGGGCGAGCGCGGCGACCGGTGTCGTCGCCACCGTGCCGACGGCCGCGATCCCCGCATTGGCGACGACGACGTCGAGGCCGCCGAAGCGGCGGACGCTTTCGTCGACGGCATGATCGAGCGCCGACTGATCGGTCACATCACATTTGAACCACGCGTGGCTCTCGCCGAGCTCATGCGCGACGGCGGCCAGACGATCCGGTTCGAGGCCCACGAGCGCGACACGCGCGCCGCGCGCCGCGATCGCCCGTGCGACGTGCGCGCCGATCCCGCGTGCGGCGCCGGTGATGAACACGGACTTTCCCTGAAGGGAATACGTCATCGGCGCAACAGATTACCCCAGTCACGCGCGATGTCGAGCATGACGCGCCGCGCTGCGGAACAGATGCCGGTGAGATGAATGAAGCCGTGGCCGAGATCGGGCGCACGTCTGATTTCCACGGGCGTGCCGGCCGCGCCGAGCGCGCGCGCATACTCTTCACCCTCGTCTCTCAGCACGTCGAAGCCGGCGACGACGACGAGCGCGGGCGGAAGATTCGAGAGATCTTGCGCACGGAGAGGAGACAAACGCGGATCGTCGCGGCGCGCGCCCGTATCGCCGACGTAGCAGCGATAGAACGCGTCGCAGTCGGCCATCGTCAGCACGAACGTGTCGCCGAACAGATCGTGCGACCGCCGGCGCGTGCCCATGTCGGTTGTCGGATAGATGAGCAGCTGGGCAAACGGCGGCGTCGCTCCACTGCGCGTCCGGAGCAGCGACACGACCGCCGCGAGATTTGCGCCCGCGCTGTCGCCGCCGATCGCGACGCGATTGGGATCGGCGCCGAGCGCCGCCGCATTCACCTGCGCCCAGGTGAACGCCGCGCACGCATCGTCGACAGCCGCAGGGAACGGATGCTCCGGCGCGAGGCGGTACTCGACGCTCAACACGTGCGCGCCGCCGTGACGGCACACGATGCGGCACGGCTCGTCGTGCGTATCGAGATCGCCGATCACGAACCCGCCACCGTGCAGATAGACGACGAGCGGCGCGCCGGTGGGGCTGCCCGGCGAATAATGCCGTGCGCGCAGCGGGCCGCAGGCTCCGTCGATCTGCAGGTCGCGGACCGCGCCGACCCGCGTGACCGGACCGCGGAACACGTGCGTTTCGCGGCGGTACCGCAGCCGTCCCGCTTCAATCGTCGGCTCCAGCAGTCGCGGCGCCCCGCGGGCGCGGGCGATGTGGCGCAGCAGCTGCGCCATCGCGTCGAAGCGCTGGCCGTCGATGGCGAGCGGCGCCTCGCGCGACAGCCGGAGTTTCACCGCGTCAGGACACATCGAGAGCAGGCGAGCGATCTGATACTCGATCGCGGCCCTGAAAGGGCCGCGCCACATCGGGGACTTCTCGGCCTGATGTGGGGCGTCTCTTTCAGGACGGCGCCACATCGGGGACTTCTCGGCCTGATGTGGGGCGGCCCTTTCAGGGCCGCCGGCGCTAGACGGCATGAACGGCCGCCGGCGCGGCAGGAACATATTCCGCAGGATTGAAATTCGCAACGCGGCGGTAGTAGCGCCAGCTCGCGTCGGGCCACAGCGCGGAGTTGCGTCCCGTGCGATCGAGATACCAGCTTGCGCAGCCGCCCGCCACCCACACGGTGCCGCGCATGCGGCGGTCGACGGCGGCGACGTATTCGCGCTGCGCGTCGGCGTTCGGCTCGATTGCGCCGACGTGATGCCGATCCATGTATCGGAGCGCGCCGAGGAGATGGTCGATCTGTGCCTCGGTCATGTAGACGACCGAGTTGTGGCCGAGACCGGTGTTGGGGCCGAGCAGGATGAACAGATTTGGAAATCCGGCAACGGTCGTGCCGGCGAGCGCTTTCGGACTGCCCTGCCAGACATCGCTGAGCGTTGCGCCTTCACGTCCGCGGATGTGCGCGGCGAGCGGCGGATCCGTCGCTCGGAATCCGGTGCCGAAGATGATCGCGTCCACCTCGCGCTCGATGCCGTCGGCGGTGACGATCGATCGCTCGCGCACTTCCGCAATGCGATCGGTCACGAGCTCGACGTTCGGCTTGGTAATCGCCGGGTAGTAATCGCTCGAGATGAGCACACGCTTGCAGCCCATCGTGTAGTTGGGCGTCAATCGCGCGCGCAGCGCGGGATCGGCAACCGATTTCTCCAGATGGCGCAGCGCGAGCGTCTGCACGCGCTGCATCATGCGCGGGTGCCGGAAGACGACGACCCAGATCTCGCGATACGCGTAAATGGCGAGTCGCGTGATCCGCTGCAGCAGCGGCACGCGCGCGTACAGCCGGCGCCGCCATTCCGGAATGGGACCGTCGGGACGAGGCATCACCCACGGAGCGGTCCGCTGGAACAGATGCAGCCTGGCAACATGCGGCTGAATTTCTGGAATGAATTGAATCGCCGACGCGCCAGTGCCGATGACCGCGACGCGGCGCTTCGTCAGATCAAAGCCGTGATCCCACTGTGCGGAATGAAACACCCGCCCTTCGAAGCGCTCGAGCCCGGGCACGTCCGGAATGACGGGCGAACTGAGCGGGCCGGTCGCCATGACGAGAACGTTTGCGGTAAAGATCCCGCGCCCGGTCTCGATGCGCCACGCCGCCGCGGCGTCGTCCCACTCGGCGGAGTCTACACGGTGATTGAAGCGGATGTGCGGCAGGACGCTGAACTCGCGCGTCACGCGCTGCAGGTACGCCCAGATCTCGGGCTGACGGGAGAACCGATACGTCCAGTTGGGTTCGAGCGCGAACGAGAGCGAGTAGAGATGCGATTCGACGTCGCACGCGCATCCCGGATACGTGTTGTCGCGCCACGTTCCGCCGACATCATCCGCGCGCTCGAAAATGACGAAGTCGTCGATGCCGGCCTGCTTCAACCGAATCGCTGCGCCCAGACCGCCGAACCCGCTCCCTATGATCGCAACCCGTGTGTGCACGTTGATTCAACGTCCTTCGGACTCTTCGTTCTTACGTGCCCGGTCGCGTCACCAGTGCCTGGTACACGAGATTCGGGAAGCGATCGCGGAAATCGCCGATCGTCGGCAGCATCTGAATCATCATCACGATGACGAGGCGCTCGGTTGGATCGACGCGGTACACGCTGCCGTACGCGCCGCCCCACCCGAACGAGCCGACCGAATCCATCCCGTTCGCGCCGTAGCGATCCGTCGTCTCGAACCCGAGGCCGAAGCCGAGTCCGCTCGCCGAATGCAGCGTGCCGACCTGATTGGTCGTCATCAGCTGCACGGCGCGAGGCGACAGGATCCGCACGCCGTCGACCGCGCCGCCGTTGCGGATCATCTCGAGGAACCGCGCGTAGTCGCGCGCAGTCGACAGCAGTCCGGCGCCGCCCGCGAAACTGCGCCGCGGACCGTCGACGTAGTTGCCCTGGCCTCTCGGGCCATCGGGCGCGCGCGCGATCTTGCCGTCGCTCCCGAGCGTGTACACCGTTGCGAGACGAGCGCGCTGCGCCGCCGGCAGGAAAAACTGCGTGTCCTTCATGCCGAGCGGCGCCGTGATGCGCGTACGGATGAACTCGTCGAGCGCCACGCCCGACGCGCGCTCGACGATGCAGCCGAGGATGTCGGTGTTGTAGCCGTACACCCACGCTTCGCCCGGCTGCGCCACGAACGGCAGCGACGCGAGCCGCTCCATAGTCGTGCAGACCGGCTCGTCCTTGTCCGCGGTGTACCAGCCGTAGCCGGCCGCAGGACCGAGTCCCTTCTGCTCGTACATCGACGCGACAGACGAGTTCGTGCCGTACGAGATGCCGGCGGTGTGCGTCAGCAGATCCTTGATGATGATCGGCCGCTTCGCCGGCACGATCGACACGTCCTGTCCGTTCTGAACGGCAACCGTCGTCTTCGCGAACTCCGGAATGAAGCGGCTTGCGGGATCGTTGAGCCCGAGCTTGCCCTCCTCCATCAGCGACAGGATCGCGACGCTCGTCAGCGCCTTGCTCTGCGACGCGATCCTGAAGATCGTGTCGGACGCCATCCTGCGGCCGGCCTCCTTGTCGCTCCATCCGATCGCACGCTCGTACACCGGCCTGCCGTCCTGCAGCACGAGGCCGACGATGCCGGGAATGCGGTTGTCGTCGACGTACTGCTGCACCGCGCGATCGATGCGCGCCAGACGATCCGGAGCGAGCGACGAAGTCGCCGCACTCGCAGCCGGCGATTGCGCCGTCGGCGTCCACGAGAACGTCGCGGCGAGCGACAGCGTCAGCGTGAGCAGCAGGACTGTTCTCTTCATGATGTCCTCGTGCTGATTTTGACGGAGAAGGGCGGGCGGGATCGCGGATGCGGGAAGGGCGAGGCGAAGCGCGCGGCGTTCCGCGCAGACCACGCGTCGATTGACGACCGATAAGACGACGACACCGCGTCGACCAGGCTGGCCGCCCTGGACATGACGCGGTGATTCTAACGGATGCTGTGCGACTTACGACCGGCTGGGGGCGCTGGCCGCCTTGAGCTTCATCTCGATTTCGCCGCGCCGGATGGAACACCACTCCTTGTGCTCGGCGATCGGCATGCCGCATTCCACGCACACCCGGATTCGCTGCTTTGGCGGCTCGTTTTTCCCGAACAGACGTTTCAACAGTGACATGCGGCCTCCGCGCGCTTGGTAATCGATACGTTAGACGGGGCGATTGGGTTCCCGGTTGATTCGTCGCGGCCCTGAAAGGGCCGCGCCACGTCTGAAGAGCTGATTCCGGCAGATGTGGCG
>Ga0075434_100006312_pt1 | contig 10864 bp, 12 predicted proteins | sample RhiMethybrSRZTD3_FD_75298 | JGI IMG/M metagenome (GOLD analysis project Ga0075434, IMG submission 75298) | Populus rhizosphere microbial communities from Tennessee, USA - Rhizosphere MetaG P. TD hybrid SRZTD3 | ecosystem: Host-associated > Plants > Roots > Rhizosphere > Soil | place: USA...
CCGACAGCAGGAACACCCAGAACATGATCGAGCCGTCGAGGCCGCCCCAGTACGACGTGATCTTGTAGAAGAGCGGCTGGACGCTGTCCGAGTAGTGGACGACGTACTTGATGCTGTAGTCGTTGGTGAGGAACGCGTTGATCATCACCGCCGAGGCGGCGATCATCAGCGCGGCGATGAGGTAGAAGGCGCCGATGCCGCTTTCAACCAGGCGGCGCGATCGGCGGCGGGCTCCCGCGACCGAGACGACGGCCGCGTAGCTGCACACGACGAACGTCGCGAGGAGAAGCGCTGAGCCGAGTGAGGCCATAGCTCCCTACGTTCCGGCCGCTGCCGATTTTTCCGCTGCTTCGTACTTGGAAGGGCACTTCGCCATCACGCCGTTCGGGTCGGTCTTGAATCCGTCCGTCGTCAGCTTCCCTCGCAGGACCACCTCGGCCTCGTCCTTGAACGTATCGGGGACGATTCCGGTGTAGCTCGCGTCGACGACGTTGCCCGGGTCCGAATTGCGCGCGGGATTGTTTTGAACCTTGAAGACGTAGTCGAGCGTGATGTTGCCCGACGGGTCGCGGCGCCGTTTGATCGACTTCGGCACCACGTAGCCGTGGAGCTGCATCTGTTTGCCCGACCACTGCTGCGCCTGCGGGATGACCTCATCGACGTTCTTGTAGTACTCGGTGCCTTCGCGTAACGTGCTCCACAACATGGCTGCAAAGGCGAGCACCAGTACGGACGCGGTAACCCCAACCTTGATATATCGATGTGTCATAAGGACTTCCGGGAAAGCCGAGTGAATCAGAATACCGCCGTTCGGCGATTGGCGCAAGTTACCGCCGCCGACGAGCTAGCAATTCTATTGCCGGACGAGGTCGGCGTTGCGGATGGCTTCCATCACCGCCGCCACGACGCGATCGCAGCGGACGGCGTGGAACTGGAAGGCTTGCGCGGTAGACGGCCCGAGGCGGTTGGTCAGCGTCCGCCGCACCATCGCGCGCGCGCGATGCAGCCGCGTCTTCACCGCTTCTTCGCCGACGCCCAGTCCCGCCGCCGTCTCGCTGGTCGTCAATCCTTCGACCTCGCGCAGCACGAAGACGGCGCGATAGGTCTCGGGCAGCGCGTCGACGGCGTCCTCGATCATCCGGCCGAGCTCGCGTGAATATGCCTGGCGCTCGGGGCTCGCCTGTTCCGACTCGAACGGGTCGCCCGGCGCGTCGAACCACTCTTCTTGGTGCATGCTCAACGATTCCTCGGGACGTTTTTTCCGCCGCCGCGCGAGCGCTTCGTACAACGCGATCCGCGTGAGCCAGGTCGAGAACTGCGCGCGCTTCTCGAACTGATTCAGATGCAGGAAGGCGTTGATGTACGCCTGCTGCATCACGTCTTCCGCTTCGGCCTCGTCTTTCACGATCGCGCGCGCCGTGCGGTAGACGCGCTGGTTGTGCCGCCGCATCAGGACCTCGAACAACGCCGTTTCGCCGCCGCGGACCCGTTCGACCAGCTCGGCATCGGTCAGGCCGCTGCTCGAGGCTTCGTGCACCATTCCACTCATTAGAGTAGCGCCGGCCCCCCGGCGTTGCAGCCCGCCGTTTGTCACCTTTTCACGGGTCGCCCACTCTGATCGGGCATGGAGGCGGGCTCATGAAGAAATCGGCGGCGGCCAGGTTGATCGTGGCCGTCAGTATGGCGGCGGTGTGGACGGCGGCATTCGTCGCGGCGCGCGCCGCGGGCGACGACAACGCGGCGCGCGGCGAGCGCACGTTCGACGACGCGATCCGCGACCACTCGCGCGATCTGTTCGCCGCAGGTCGGCGGACGTTCCGGTTCGACACCTTCGGCGACGAGCATTTCTGGGGCGACACGCTGAAGCTGCATCAGGCGATCGAGGGCGCGCGCTTCGGCGGCGTCGGTCCGGGGCTCAGCCCGGCCGCGGCGCTCGGCGCCGGGCTCAAGGTCGACGCGGCCGCGCTGCCGCAGACGCTCGTCGACGGCATCCTGCGCGGCGCGGTCGATCTCAACGATCCCGCGAACACGCTCGCGCTGCTGCGGCTCAATGCGGTGCTCGGCGTCGTCCCCATCGGATCGACGTCGAACGGCGGGTTGCAGTCGGTCGGCGTGACCTGCGCGCTCTGCCACTCGACGGTCGACGATTCCGTGGCGCCGGGAATCGGACGGCGCCGCGACGGCTGGCCGAACCGCGATCTCAACGTCGGCGCGATCATCTCGATGGCGCCGGACCTGAGCGCCGTAGCCGCGCTGCTGCAAGTCGATCAACCGACGGTCCGCGCGGTCGCGAACAGCTGGGGCCCGGGCAAGTTCGACGCCGAGCTGTTCCTCGACGGCAAGCCGTTTCGTCCCGACGGCAGGACCGCGGCGACGCTCATTCCGCCGGCGTTCGGCCTCGCGGGCGTGAACCAGCACACCTACACCGGCTGGGGCAGCGTGCCGTACTGGAACGCGTTCGTCGCGAACCTCGAGATGCACGGCTCCGGCACGTTCTTCGATCCGCGTCTGAACGACGCCGCGCAGTTCCCCGTCGCCGCGCGCGCCGGCATGGGCAATGTGCGTGGCGACGAGGACAACGTCACCTCGAAGCTCGCGCCGCTGCACTTCTACCAGCTCGCGATTCCGGCGCCGGCGCCGCCCGCCGGCAGCTTCGATCGCCGCGCGGCCGCGCGCGGCGAATCTCTGTTCAATGCGCGCGCGCGCTGCTCGACGTGCCACGTCGCGCCGCTCTTCACCGAGCCGGGCTGGGCGATGCACACGGGCGAAGAGATCGGCATCGACAATTTCCAGGCAGATCGCTCCCCCGATCACCGCTACCGCACGACGCCGCTCAAGGGACTGTGGTCGCACGCCAAGGGCGGCTTCTATCACGACGGACGGTTCGCGACGCTGCTCGCCGTCGTGCAGCACTACGACGCGACGTTCACGCTCCACCTCACCGACGCGGAGATGAACGATCTGGTCGAGTACCTGAAATCTCTGTGAGCAGCTCGCGAACGGCGGCGACCGGCAATCCGACGACGTTCGAGTAGGACCCTTCGATGCGCGGGATGAAGCGCGACGCGAAGCCTTGAATGGCGTACGCGCCCGCTTTGTCCCGCCCCTCCCCCGTCGCGACGTACCACGCGATCTCCTCGTCGGTGAGCGGCGCGAAGAAGACGGCCGTCGTTTCGACGCGGCCCAGCTCGAAGGCGCCGCGGCGCAGGCTGATGCCGGTGATCACCTCGTGGCGCCGTCCCGACAGTTTTCCGAGCATCGCCCCGGCGTCCGCGTCGTCCAGCGGCTTCGCGAGAATCTCGCCGTCGACGACGACGGTGGTGTCGGCGCCGAGGACGATTGCGTCGGCGGCGGCGCGCGCCGCGACGGCCGCGCTCTTGTCCGCGGCGAGCCTCCGGACGTACAGCGACGGCGATTCGCCGCCGCGGGTCGCTTCGTCGACCTCGGACGCGACGATGTCGAACGCGTAGCCTGCGGCACGGAGCAGCTCTGCGCGGCGCGGCGACGCGGAGGCCAGGATCAAGCGCATGCTAGAATTTTGAACCAACTCGCCATGCGCCCGATCGCACACGCCCTTCCCGGCGCGCTCGCCGAGCTCCTCGCCGCGGCGCCCTTGTCGGACGGAAAGGTGGCGTTCGCGTGGACCGCGGCCGTCGGCCCGGCCCTCGGACGCGTCACGTCGGTGAAGCTCTCCAGCCGCGTGCTCGTCGTCGAGACGGCCGGCGCCCAGTGGTCGCGCGAGATCCTGCGGATGTCGCCGGTGATTCTCGCGCGGCTGCAGCGGTTCCTCGGCGCCGACGCAGTGGAGACGCTCGAGGTCCGCCGTGCGTGAGTCGGTCATCGTGTCGGCGGTGCGTACGCCGACCGGAAAGTTTCTCGGCGCGCTGAAGGGATTTCAAGCGACCGAGCTCGGCGCGCTCGTCGTCAAAGAGGCGGTGCGGCGCGCCGGCATCGATCCCGGCCTCGTCGACGAGTGCATCATGGGCAACGTCGTCTCGGCGGGCCTGGGGCAGAATCCGGCGCGGCAGGCCGCGCTCGAGGGCGGCCTCGCCGACCACGTCGCCGCGCTGACGATCAACAAGGTGTGCGGCTCCGGCCTGAAGGCGGTGATGCTCGCCGATCAGGCCATTCGCGTCGGCGACATCGACGTGGCGGTCGCCGGCGGCATGGAGTCGATGAGCAACTGCCCGTATCTGCTGCCGCGCGTCCGCGACGGCCTGCGCATGGGCAACGGCGAGGTCGTCGACTCGATGATCAACGACGGCCTGTGGTGCGCGTTCGAGCAGTGCCACATGGGCAACTCGGGCGAGGTGGTCGCCGAGCATTACCACGTCGGCCGCGCGGCGCAGGACGACTACGCCGCGCGCAGCCATCAACGAGCGGCGCGCGCGCAGGCCGAAGGGGCGTTCGCCGACGAGATCCTGCCGATCACGATTCCGCAGAAGAAAGGCGATCCGATCGTCGTCGATCGCGACGAGGCGGTGCGTCCGGAGACGACGACCGAGACGCTCGGGGCGCTGAAGCCGGCGTTCAAGAAGGACGGGACGGTGACGGCGGGCAACGCGCCGGGCGTGAACGACGGCGCCTCCGCGCTCGTCGTGATGGACGCCGTGCGCGCGCGGTCGCTCGGCCGCACGCCGCTCGCGCGCATCGTCGCGCAGGCGACGAGCGGCCTCGCGCCGAAGTTCGTGCTGATGACGCCGGTCGAGGCCGTCCGGCGCGTCGCCGAGAAGGCGGGGTGGGCGCTCGGCGACGTCGATCTCTTCGAGCTGAACGAAGCGTTCTCGGTGCAGGCCGTCGCCGTGCTGAACGAGCTCGGGATCGATCGGGAGAACGTGAACGTGCACGGCGGCGCCGTCGCGCTCGGCCACGCGATCGGATCGAGCGGCGGCCGCGTCCTCACGACACTGCTGTACGCGTTGAAGCGCCGCAACCTGCGCCGCGGCATCGCGACGCTCTGCCTGGGCGGCGGCAACGGCGTCGCGCTCGCCGTCGAACGCGTGTGACGCTGCCGGGACCACGACGACGTGAAGGCCCGAAAACACACGACGCAGCCTTTCTCGAAATCAAACGCGCGATGCCGCGGCAACCTTCGTGCTTTCGTGGTCGCGGCGGTGACGGCGACATGATCAAGACTGTCGCCATCATCGGCGCCGGCACGATGGGCAACGGCATCGCGCAGGTGTTCGCGCAGAGCGGCCTCGGCGTCCGCCTCGTCGACGTCGCGCAGCCGATGCTCGATCGCGCGCGCAAGTCGATCGAGAAGAGCCTCGACAAGTTCGTCGAGAAGGGGAAGCTCGCCGCCGCCGAGCGCGACGCCGTGGTCGGCCGCATCGCGACGCGCACCACCGTCGACGATCTCGGTGACGTCGACTACGTCGTCGAAGCGATCGTCGAGAACGCCGACACCAAGCGCGCGCTGTTCACGAGCCTCGACGCGGTCACGCGGCCCGAGGTGATCCTCGCGTCGAACACCTCGTCCATCTCGATCACGCTGCTCGGCGCCGCGACAAAACGTCCCGACAAGGTCCTCGGCATGCACTTCATGAACCCGGTGCCGCTGATGCCGCTCGTCGAGATGATTCGCGGCCACGCGACCTCCGCCGGCACGATGGCCGTCGCCTCGAAGCTGTGCGCGGACCTCGGCAAGACGCCGATCGAAGCCGCCGATTATCCCGGCTTCATCGCGAACCGGATCCTGATGCCGATGATCAACGAAGCGATCTTCGCGTTGATGGAAGGCGTCGGCACCGCGGAGGCGATCGACTCCGTCATGAAGCTCGGGATGAGCCATCCGATGGGACCGCTGGCGCTCGCCGACTTCATCGGCCTCGACGTCTGCCTGGCGATTATGACGGTGCTCCACGAGGGCTTCGGCGATCCGAAGTACCGCCCGTGTCCGCTGCTGCGGCGCATGGTGACCGCGGGACAGCTCGGAAGAAAAAGCGGGCGTGGGTTTTTCGAATATTGAGGGCTGCAGCGCGACGCAATCGCGTTCACAGAAAAGCCACCGCTCCGGTTGCTCTCCGATCAGTCGCGCTGCTCGCCCGATTGCCTCTGCCGCGCGCGCGCCCACCAGAGCAGTACGACGACAGGCACCATGATCGCGAGCTCCTGCGCGACGGCGATCGCGTTCTGCCGCATGATGGCCGGCGACAGGAAATGCTGCCGCGCCGTCTGGCGGAACAGATCGAGATCGGAGATGAACCAGCGATCGCTCACCGGCCACAGAAGCTGGATGCCCCGCGGCGGCACGTTGTCGGCGCCGAGCCAGTCCAGCAGCAGGTGCGATCCGTACGCGGCCGCACACATCGCGGCCGTCCGCCACCGCGCCTGCCCACCGAAGCGCGAAGCGCGACGGGGAGTGACCTGCGCTGTCACGGCGGCCGCGATGATGAACACGAGGAGCATCGCGAACAGGCTGTGTGTGGCCATACGGTGGCTGCCCGGCACGAGGAGGTCCAGGTCCGGCGCGGCGGCGAGCGCCATATATAAGAGGAGTAGCCGGTGGCGCTCGCCGCGCCGACCGTCCACCAGGTCCGCAGTCCAGGCAGCGGCGACGCCGCCGAGCGCGTGGCCAATTGGGCTAGGCATGCGAGCGCCGATCATCGCAGATTCTGCGATCCGGCACCTGGACAGGCGAAAGTCGGCTGCGGCGTAAGATGCTGATTGATCGTTGTTTCCGGGTCTTCGTTTACGATTCTGCGCTTGACTTTCGCCCGGCACGCCTTTAGAATGGCCGGGCTGCCGGAGGTAACCGCCAGATGCCCATCGAACGAGACGAACGACAGGAGCGGGAGCGCCAGAAGGCGGTCGAAATCGCCTTCGGCCAGATCGAGAAGCAGTTCGGAAAAGGCTCGATCATGCGGCTGGGCCAGAAGGGCGCCATCCAGCCGATCGAAGCCATTCCCACCGGCGCGATCAGCATCGACTACGCGCTCGGCGTCGGCGGCGTTCCGCGCGGCCGCGTCATCGAGATCTTCGGCCCTGAGTCGTCGGGCAAGACGACGCTGGCGCTGCAGGTGATTGCGGAGGCGCAGAAACTCGGCGGCATGGCCGCGTTCGTCGACGCCGAGCATGCGCTCGACGCGATCTACGCGCAGAAGCTGGGCGTCGACATCGACAACCTGCTCGTCTCGCAGCCCGACAACGGCGAGCAGGCGCTCGAGATCGTCGAGGTGCTCATTCGCTCGAACGGCGTCGACGTCGTCGTCGTCGACTCGGTGGCGGCGCTCGTCCCGAAGGCGGAAATCGAAGGCGAGATGGGCGAAGCGCAGATGGGGCTGCAGGCGCGGCTCATGTCGCAGGCGCTCCGCAAGCTCACCGGCGCCGTCTCGCGGTCGAAGTGCTGCCTGGTCTTCATCAACCAGCTGCGCGAGAAGATTGGCGTCATGTTCGGCAATCCGGAGACGACCACCGGCGGCCGCGCGCTGAAGTTCTATGCATCGGTGCGGATGGATATCCGCCGCATCGCCAGCATCAAGGACGGCGACACCGTCGTCGGCGGCCGCACGCGCGTCAAGGTCGTGAAGAACAAGGTCGCGCCGCCGTTCCGCGAGGCCGAGTTCGACGTGATGTACGGCGAAGGCATCTCGCGCACGGGCGATCTGCTGGATCTCGCCGTCGACAAGCGGATCGTCGAGAAGAGCGGCGCGTGGTTCGCGTTCAACGGCGAACGCCTCGGCCAGGGCCGCGAGAACGCGAAACAGTTCCTGAAGGACAACCCCGAGGTGTACGCCGCGATCGAGGAACGCGTCCGCCGTGACCTGGGGATGACCCGGGAGGAAACCGTCGCCGTGTAAAAGCCCGTCCGCGACGGTTTTTCAACTTTCCCGTGCGCCCTCTCGTCCAACGCCTTGAACGGGAGGGCTGCATGTTTCGCGTTTCCAGGCTTTTCACGCTCCTCGCCCTTGCGGCGTTCGCGGCCCCGCTGGCCGCTCAAACCGAGGTCCACGGCACCTGGACGGCCGAGCTGCGCGAGGGCAAGGCGTTTCTACAGGTCCGGACCACCCCGCCCGCGGACTGGAACGGCGACCGCTGGCGCGGCGACTGGAACATGGGCCAGAGCATCCCGATCGACGAGATCGGCGGGCTGCCGCGCAACGACAACAACCTGACCGTTTCGAACGTCAAGTTCGAGCTCCGGCGCGAGGCCGGAACGCTCACCTTCGACGGCGCCTTCCGCGAGGGGCGTGGCGCCGGCCTCTTCGCCTTCGCGCCGCGCGCGGAATACGCCGGCGAAATGCGGTCCCTGGGCTACACGGACGATCTGCCGATCTGGCGGCGCTTCCAGCTCGCGGTTCACGACGTCGGGCCGAAGTACATCCGCGCGCTCAAGTCCGAGGGCTACGACAAGTTGACGCTCGACGAGATTCAGCGCGCGAAGACCCACGGCGTCACCATCGAGTACATCCACGACCTGAAGGGCCTCGGCTATCGCACCGCGACGCTCGAGAACATGGTGCGCACGCGCGACCACGGCGTCACGGCGGACTACGTGAAGGCGATGCGATCGGAAGGCGTGCCGGCGACCGCGACGCTCGACGAGCTCGTGCGCCTGCGCGATCACGGAGTGACGCAGCAGTACGTGCAGGACATGAAGAAAGCGGGGTTCGGCAGCGCGGCGATCGAGGATCTCGTGCGCGCGCGCGATCACGGCGTGAACCCGGAGTTCGTCGCCGAGATTCGCGGCCTCGGCCTGAACGTCTCAGGGCTCGATCAGTACGTGCGCCTGCGCGATCACGGCGTCCGCGCCGCGTTCGTTCAGGAGCTGAAGGCCGCGGGATACGACAAGCTCACGGCCGAGGAGCTGATCCGGATGCACGACCACGGAATAACCGGCGCGTTCGTGCGCGAGCTGGGTTCGGCGGGATTCAAGAACGTGCCGCTCGAGGACGTCGTGCGCGCGCGCGATCACGGCGTGAGCGCCGACTATATCGCTGACATGAAGGATATCGGGCTGAAGGATCTGACGCTGTCGCAGATCGTGCGGCTGCGCGATCACGGCATCACGCCCGGCTTCGTCAACCACGTGCGCGCGCGCGGCTACAAGCCTGCCGACGCCGAAGAGCTCGTACAGCTGAAGAATCGCGGCCTCCGGTAGTGACCGCGCAGCGATTGCCACGCGATCCGCGCGTGCCGCGCGCGGATCGCGCCTTGCTCTCCGGTCCGGCGAGACGCTATCATCGTGGTCTTGCCGAGTTTGCGCGGCGCCGGCCCGGGGGCGAGGTAGCTCAGTTGGTAGAGCATACGACTGAAAATCGTAGTGTCGACAGTTCGATTCTGTCCCTCGCCACCATCTCGTAATCCCTACAACGACTAATCGACAACGAGTCGCTTGAGCGGCGGTTCAGGATCTCTCGTCCCGCCGTCCGACACCTGAAGTCGCGGGGCCCATCGCGAGATGCCTCCCGCTCGCGGAAGAGCACCCTCACTTGGCGCTCACCCATCTGCGGGTACTGGTGAAACATGTGGTAGACCGTCGCTTCATGCTCCGATTCGTTGCACGTTCGCGCAGCAGGCATCCTACAAATCTGTCATCGCCCGTTCGCTGCGTGTGAATTCCTCGTTAACCATTCGAAACGGCTTGAACGCACGGCCTGGCGGATGTACTGTTTTTCCGCCGCCCCCATCTGACGACCCTCCCACGCGAGCGATCGCTCGCGCGGCGGACGCCATGCGGGATGCGGGACGGCGGTTCCAGCAACTGCGGCGCGCCACGCGCGGCGCGCCGGCACAATTCGCGAGGCTCCCCATGCTGTGGATGGGAATCGCTCTGGCGCTCGTCGCGAGCGTCCTGATCGTTGCCGCCCTCGTCGCGAGGCGGTCCGCTGCGGATCTCGGGTCGGTCAGCAACCACTGGGTCGCGCAGCACCGCGCCGACGCGCCTTGACCACCGCGCGCGCGCGAGCTACCCCAACCTTGACCCGGTCAATCGGCGGCGGCTGCCGCGTGCAGCAGGTATGCCACCGTTGGCACCGTTGTTGAAGAGGTGAACGGTCATGCCGAGGAAGGCTGGCTCGCGATGAAGCCGAACATCGATCAACGCCCCGGCCGGACGCCGATCATCGCGGCGAAGGACGGCGAGATCATCTTCACGGTCACGCCGGCCGGCATCCCGCGCGGCGTCCAGCTGATCATTCGCTGCGACGCCAACGGCTGCATCTGGCTGTCGATCGCGCCGACCGACACAGGCTCGACCTGAGCGCGTCGACGAGGGTCAACGCCGGCACGGGCGCCGACAGCGTGCATCCTTGCGCCTTCAGTTGAGCGACGGACGCCATCCATCGATCCGAATCGATCCGAAGTACCGTTTTCGGGAGATTCTGCCAAACCTGTCGTAATCGAGTACATAGCGGCGAACAGTTTGCCGGGCAGGATGTGTGCGGCCTGCGCCAACGACTGCCGACTGGTTGACTGATTCGGGAGCCCTGCCGACTGCCGACCGACGTCAGCGCGCAGGCGCGGTGGCGGGCACGGGCTGCAGCGACGCCTGCAGGTACGCGAACCTCATCCCGCTGCGCAGATAATTGTCCACCTGCTCCAGCACCGCGGCGCTCCGCAGCCATTCAGGGCCGGTCTCCCGCAGACGATCCTCGACGAGCGTCGAGATGAAGGCGAAGCCGGCCGCGATCGCGCGCTCGCGGATCGCGTCGAGCAGCAGGTTCTCGAGATCGACCTCGTTCTGGACCGTCGGCAGCGTCGCAATCGCCTGCAGGTAGAACGTGTTGTTCTCGCCGAAGCGCGGATCCGATGCGACGCCTTCCTCGTCGTGGTTCTCGAGCGCGCTGCCGAGGCCGTACGAGACGAAGCGGCCCGACACGCGGTCGCGCAGCGCCACGCCGATCGCGCGCGGGTACCCGAT
>Ga0075434_100006319_pt1 | contig 10860 bp, 7 predicted proteins | sample RhiMethybrSRZTD3_FD_75298 | JGI IMG/M metagenome (GOLD analysis project Ga0075434, IMG submission 75298) | Populus rhizosphere microbial communities from Tennessee, USA - Rhizosphere MetaG P. TD hybrid SRZTD3 | ecosystem: Host-associated > Plants > Roots > Rhizosphere > Soil | place: USA...
CTGCTCCGGCACGTCCTCGTGCGCGGCATCCCCGTGCCCGTCTCCGGCCGCCGCATCCTCGTCGGCCGCGCCGGCGTGGCCGGCGGTGCGCCGCAGGATGCGCGAGCACAGCATCGGCGTGAGGGTGAGGGCCACGAAACCCGAGATCAGCACCGAGACCGCGACCGATGCGCCGAACTCGTTGAACAGGCGGCCGACACGGCCGGTGAGGAACGCCACCGGCACGAACACCGCGACCAGCGTGACCGTGGTGGCGAGGATCGCGAAGCCGATCTCGCGCGCGCCGTCGAACGCCGCCCGCATCCGCGACTTGCCCATCGCGAGGTGGCGATCGATGTTCTCGAGCATGACGATCGCGTCGTCCACCACCAGGCCGATCGCCAGCACGAACGCGAGCAGGGTGAGGATGTTGATCGAGAAGCCGAGGAAGAACAGGACGGTGAAGGTGCCGATGATCGACACCGGGATCGCCACCGCCGGGATCAGGGTCGCGCGCAGCGAGCCGAGGAAGACGAAGACCACGACGAACACCAGCAGCACCGCGATCCCGAGCGAGACGATCACCTCGTGGATCGACTCCTCGATGAAGGTGGCGGAATCGTATGCGACCTCGAGCTGCATTCCGGGCGGCAGCAGGTCGCGCATCGCCGGCAGCGACTTGCGCACCTCCTGCGCCACCGCCACCGTGCTCGCCTTCTGCTGCTTCACGATCCCCAAGCCCACGGTGGGGAGCCCGTTGTAGCGCGCGATGTTGCGATCGTCCTCGGCGCCGACCTGCACCTCCGCGACGTCGCCCAGCCGTACCAGGCGGCCTTCCTGCTCAGCGACCACGATCGCCCCGAACTCCTCGGGCTTGGTGAGGTCGCCGCGGGTGTGGACCGAGAACTCGCGCCCCGCGCCCTCGATGCGCCCCGAGGGGATCTGGGCGTTCTGGCCGCGCAGCGCGTTCGAGACGTCGGTCACCGTCACGCCGTACGCGGCCAGGCGCTGCGGGTCGAGCCACACGCGCATCGCGTATTTCCGGTTGCCGCCAATCACCACGCCGCCCACGCCGTTCAGGCGCTGGAACTTCTCGGAGAACACGTTGTACGCGACGTCCGACAGCTCGAGCGTGCTGAAGTTCTTGCCGAACAGGGCGAGCCAGATGATGGGCTGGGCGTTCACGTCCTGCTTCGTCACGATCGGCTCGTCGGCGGTGGAGGGCAGGTCGCCGCGTACCCGCGACACCCGGTCGCGCACGTCGTTCGCGGCCTTGTCCACGTCGCGCCGCAGGTTGAACTCGATGGTGATGTTCGAAACCTGCTCCTGCGACGACGAGGTCATCGTCTTGATGCCCTCGATCGTGGAGATCTGCTCCTCGAGCTTGTCCGTGATCTCGGTCTCGACCACCTGCGGGTTCGCGCCGCGATAGAAGGTCGTGACCGACACCACCGGGGAATCGATGTCCGGGTATTCACGGACCGGGAGGAACGTGAACGACAGGGCTCCGATCAGGATGATGCCGATGCTCATCACCGTCGCGAGGACGGGACGCTCGATCGAGAGCTCGCTGATTCTCATGCGCCCGGCCCCGGGGCCGACGCACCGGCCGCCTGCGAGCCCGGCGGGCCGGCCGGCGGAATCGGCATCACCTTGGCCCCCGGGAAGAGCTTCTGGTGCCCGGTGCGGATCACGCGCGCGCCGGCCGAGATCCCGCGCACGATCTCGACCTGCATCGAGTCGCGCGTTCCGAGCTCGACCGCGGTGAGCGCCACCGTGCTGTCCGCGTTCACCAGGTAGACGAAGCTTTGGTTGCCCTGGGCGAACACGGCCTCGTCCGGCACCACGAGCGCCTGGCTACGCTCGGCGAGCGTGACCGACACGTCGGCCGACATGCCGGGCCGCAGCCGCACGCCCTGGTTCGGGATGCGCGCCACCAGCCGCAGCGTGCGGGTGCCGGAGTCCACGACCGGATCCACCACGCTGAGCTTTCCGATGAACGTCTCGCCCGGGAACGCGGGGGTGTGCAGCTCGACCGTGACGCCGGGCTTCAGGTCCTTGGCGAAGCGCTCGGGCGCCGAGAACGTGACCTTCATCTCGTCCACGCGCGTGAGGTCGGTGATCACAGTGCCCTCGCGCAGGTAGGCGCCGCGCGAGACCCGGCGCACGCCCACCAGCCCCGGGAACGGGGCGCGGATACGGGTCTTCTCGAGCCGCGCGCGCGCCAGCGCAGCCACCGCGTCCGCCACCTGCAGCGAAGTTTGCGCGTCCTCCAGCTCCTGCGGCGAGATCGCGCCATCGGCGGCGAGCTTCTTCTTGCGATCGAGATTCGCCTTCGCCTGGTCGCGCTCGGCCCGCGAGCGCTCCGCTTCGGGGCCGAACTCCTGATCGTCGAGCCGGGCGATCAGCGCGCCGGACTCCATCCGCTGGCCTTCCCGGAAGGGGAGCTCGATGACACGGGCGTTCAGCTCGCTCACGACCTCGATGTTCTCGTCGGACCCGATGTTGCCAAGCGCGTGGAACTGGTCGCGCACGACGCGCGGGTGAACCTCCGCGACCTCGACCGGCATGGGTGGCATCTGGAATCCGCCGCCACCCCCACCGCCGCCCTTCTTGCCGCACGACGTGACGAGGCCGGCGCACGCGACGACCAGCGCCGCGCCGAGGACCACGACGCCGGTGGGTCTCTTCATGAATCGGGGGAGCGTAGACATGGGCCGCTAGGATAACCGCAGGGGCCGCGCGAATGCACGCGGGCCCCCGAGGCCCGCGACGAGCGCGGCCAGGGCGCGACGAGCGCAGGTCGATGGGGTCGCGGGCGTTTCGGCAACCTGCAGAGCGCCCCGGGGGACTCGCCCGCCCGCGGGCGAGCGGGCGGCGCCGCCACGCTGGGCTGGACTAATCCGGCTTGCGCGCTCGCAGCCGCGCGGTGATCGGGCCGCCGGCCGGCTCCAACTCCGCATAGTGCTCGACGACGAGCCCGGGGAACGCGGACTCCAGCTCGCCCGGTCGGAGGAGGAAGCGCTCCCGGCGCGGGCGGCCGAGCTTCTCCTGGCCGGTGCGATAGGTCTCGTAGATGAGGTGGCCCCCCGGGGCGAGCGCGCGCTCGATCTGGGCGAACAGCGGGCGATGGAGGTAGCGGAAGCACACGATGAGCCGGAAACGGCCGGGCGGAAGCGTGACCGGCTCGCGCTCGAGGTCCGTGACGACGGTCGAGATCGAAACGCCGTGTCGTGCGGCCAGCAGTGCAGCGCGTGCGAGGGCCTCGGGATCGCGGTCCCGCGCCTCGACCTCGTAGCCATGGAGCGCGAGGTACACGGCCTCGCGGCCCGCGCCTGCCGCCACGTCGAGCGCGGCGCGAGCCCCGTCGCGCGGGCGCGGGATGCGCGCCAGCATCTCCTCGAGAAAGGGCGCGGGCCGCCACAGACGCGCGGCCGGGCCGCGGTCCTCGAGGCCACCGTCGAGCGCTGCGAGCGGCGCGTCGAGCCACGAGACCGAGGCGAAGCCGACGGCGCCAAGCTCCGCCGCCGCGCTTTTCGCCGCGCCGGCGTCCGCTGCCACCACCAGCAGGGGCTGGTCGCGCGGCGGAAGCTCGCTGGTGCGCGTGCGCAGCTCGGCGCGCGGCACGTTCCCGCTGCCCGCGAGGTGCCCGGCGCGGAACGACGCCTCCTCGCGCACGTCGAGCACCGCGAACTCGGAGCGGCGCTCCCGCACCGCGGCGGGAGGGAGCGGCAGGCCGCGGTTCACGGCCGGACCCGGCGTCGGCGACGATCGGCAGGCGTCAATGGCGCTCTCGTTCCGGAGTCGCGACGATGAGCGGAACGAGATGTGGCATCACGCTGCGACCTTCGCGCGCCGGCTCAGGAGATGATGGGCAGCTCGCAGCAGTTCCCCGACGGAATCGGTTTCCCGTGTGGGCACTTACGCGGGTGCCCGAGGAAGGAGCAGATGCTCGCCGTCACTTCGGGGTCGATGATGTGCTCCATGCGGCACGCCACGGTCTCGACCTCGGGCTCCGGGAGGTGGAGCGCGGAGGAGAACAGCACCTCGGCGAGCCGGCGGCGGCGCACCAGGTCGCGCGCCTCGTTCCGCCCGCGCGGCGTGAACTCGAGGATCGGTCCGGTGGAGACGATGAGCCCGCTCTCCACCATGCCGAGCAGCGTGCGGGAGTTGTCCACCACGTCCGGCACCTTGATGCGCTTGGACTCGGGCTTGCGCCCGTCCTCGGACAGCGCCCACATCTGGACCAGCACCTCGTCGTAGCGCCGCTCGATCTCCTCGCTCGGTACGGTCAGGTCGGTGAGCCGGCCGTGGCGCAGCTCGACGCGGCGGTCGGCGAGATTCCCGACCTTGGGCGCGTGCGTCACGGTCACCAGCGTGTGGCCCTCCGCATGCAGCGAGCGGAGCAGCTCGAGCACCCGATCCTGGTTCTCGGCGTCGAGATTGCCGGTGGGCTCGTCCGCCAGGATCAGGCGCGGGCGGTTGATGAGCGCGCGCGCCACGCACACGCGCTGCTGCTCGCCGCCCGAGAGCTGCGCCGGCAGATGGTGCGCCCGATCGGCGAGGCCGACCCGTTCCAGCGCCTCCATCGCTTCCTTCGCGTCCGCCATCGAGTGGTAGTGCTGCGCGACCATCACGTTTTCGAGAGCGTCGAGATAGGGGAGGAGGTGGAACTGCTGGAAGATGATCCCGACTTTCTCGCGGCGAAAGAGCACGCGCTCGGTCTCGCCCATGGCGGAGAGCTCCGCGCCGTCCACCCACAGGCGTCCGCCGGTGGGCTGGTCGAGCGCGCCGAGCAGGTTCACGAGCGTGCTCTTGCCCGAGCCCGACGGCCCCATCACCGCCAGCCACTCGCCGGCGCGGATCTCGAGGTCCACGGCGTCGAGCGCCTTCAGGCTCCCGTAATGGCGGGAGACCGCCTCGAGCCGCACGCGAATCTCGGCCACGAGTGTCTACTCCCCCTTGAGCGCGACCGCGGGCTGGACCGCGAGTGCCAACCGGATCGGCCCGAGTCCGGCGACGCCCGCCACCAGCAGTGCGAGCCCCAGCACCTGCGGCGGCACGCTCCAGTGCACCGCGATCGCGGAGTGGAAGACCGTCTTTCCGATCACTTCCGCGAAGAACAGGCCGATCAGCCAGCCCAGGATCCCGCCGGCGAGCCCGATCGCGAGCGATTCTGCGGCGAACTGGCGCACCACGTCGCGGGTGGAGGCGCCGAGCGCCTTCATGAGCGCGATCTCGCGGCGTCGCTCGAGCGCGAGGTCGGTGAGCGTGCCGAATGCGCACAGCCCGCCCGCGAACAGCGCAGCCACCGTGACGAGCGCCATGAGGCGCCGCATGCGGTCGAGCAGGCCGGCCTCGGTGGCCGAGAGCGCGTGCAGCACGAGCGCCCGCGCGCCGCCGCCCCGCTCCAGCGCAGCCACCGCCGCTTCGGCTTCGCGCTCGCCGCCGTCGATCCGCACCTCGACCAGGCTCACGCGCCCCTTCAGATCCGCCAGCTCCTGGGCGTCGGCGAGCGGGATCCACCACGCCTCGTCGTCGCCGCCGCCGGCGTCGAGGCGGGCCCCTGCGGCGCGCGTCAGCCGCCGGCTTCCGGCGAACTCGACGGTGAGCGGGTCGCCCTCGTGGGCGCCGAGCCGGCTCATCAGCCGCGCGCCCATGAAGGAGTCGTGCGGCCCCGGAGCGATCTCCCATGAGGGATGGAGCCGCCGCAGCGCTGCGAGATCGCCTCCCACCACCTGCACCGGCCGTCCGTCGATGCGCGCGCTCACGAGCAGCAGCGCTGCGCCGGTGACGCCGGCCGCGGCCAGCCGCTCGCGTGCCAGACGCTCGTCCAGATAGCTCGTCGTGCCGCCCGCCGCCGGATGGCCGCCGGCGGTGAGCAGCAGGTTGGGCCCGAGCGATCGCAGCTCGCGGGTGAGCTTGCGCGACACGTCGCCCGAGACGTGGAGCAGCGCGGAGGCCACGGAGCAGCCGATCGCAACGGCGAGCACCGCGAGCGCCACCATGCCGCGCCGGCGGGTGAGCCCCGCGGCCAGCAGCCGGGCCTCCATGCGGAGCCGCCGCTTCGCCGGGCTATCCACGGAGTACCGCCGCGGGGTCGAGGCGCAGCGCGAGGCGCAGAGGCGCGAGCGTGCCGAGGAGTGCGAGGAGCGCAGACAGTACCAGCGCCACCGGAAGCAGCAGCGGCTGGATCGGGCTCGCGGTGCCGAAGGTGGTGCCGCGAATCAGCGCAGCACCGGCGCTGCCGATCCCGAAGCCGAGCGCGCCGCCGAGCAGCGAGACCAGCAGGGTCTCGCCCAGCAGCAGCACCGCGATCTGCGCGCCGGTCGCGCCGAGCGCGCGCATCAGTCCCAGCTCGACGGCGCGCTCGACCACGGTGGCGGTGGTGGTGGAGAGCAGCCCGAGGGTCGATGCCGTGAGCGCTGCGAGCGCGAGCAGCAGCATCAGCAGGTTCAGGCGCTCGACCACGCGGCCTTCACCGGTCACCACCTCGGTCATGGGCAGCACCTCGGCGCCGGTGAGGTTCTCCGCCACTTCGCGCGCCACCACCGATGGGTAGGAAGTGCACATGTAGCGCTCGTAGCCGGTGGGATCGCGCTGCGGATCGGGCGGCGGTTTCTTCGACGGCGCGCGCACCAGCGCGCTCATCCACACTCGATCCACGCCGCTCCCGCCCGTCAGCGCATGCACGCGCTCGAGCGGCGCCCACGCCTTCTGGTCGTCGAGCCCGCCGGCGGTGACGACTCCCGTCACCTGCCACTCTTCCTCGTGACCGCCGATGGCGACGCGCGCGTGGCTTCCGGGCGCGAGCCCGAGGGCGCCCGCCAGCTCGCGGCCGAGCGCCAGCTCGGCGGCGCCCTCGCGCGGCCAGCGCCCCTCGATCCGCCAGCCCGGATGGAGGCGCGCGAGCCCGGTGCGCCACGGGCCGTCCGCGGTTGCGACATCGCGGTCGAACCAGGTGCCGGAGATGCGCGCGGGGACGCCGCCGATCTCCGCGTCGCATGCGAGCTCGGGCGCAGCTTCCAGCACATTGTTCTTCCAGAACGAGGCCTTGAGGAGTGCCACGGTATTCTCGGGCAGCACGAGCCCGGCGCGCGCGGGCTCGATCGGCGCGCCGCCGAGATCGAGCCCGGCCGAGGCGCCGACCGGCTGAACCACGAAGTTCGGGCCGGCCGCGCGCAGCGTGCGCGCCAGGTCGTCGCCGACCTGGAGCGAGAGCGCGGCGAGCGCGATCGCTACCGAGACGCCGAGCGTGACCGCGATCAGCGCGAGCGCGAGCCGGGCGCGGCGCGCGGCGAGCGAAGCCAGCATCAGCCGCCCGAGCAAGCTAGCGCCCCTTGAGCTTCGGCTGCGCGGCCTCGAGATCCGAGATCGAGACCACGATCCTTCCGCCGGTTTCGTGGCTCGGAACGGGAATCGGGTTGCATCCGCCGCTCCGGCCCACGGAGTTGAGCACGATCGGCGACATGCAGTTGCGGCACACCATGGCGCCGCCCTGCTCGAAGTAGCCCTTGTCGCCGCAGATCTGGCACGCGTCGAGACAAACGCGCACGCTGCCCCCCATGCGCAGCGCGAAGAGCCGCACCGGGCCCGCCCCGAGATCGGCCTGGAAGAAGCGCGCGTGGTGGTCGGGGATCGCAGTGGCGTCGAAGCTCACGGTGCCGCTCTCGCCGGTCAGCGCTTCGGCCGGCGGGCGCTCGGGCGCGCGCGACGTCTGGACGAACGCGGTGGCGAGGAATGCCACGGCGATGAGCCCGAGGGTCGCGGTCCAGCGGCGGCGCGCGTCGTCCCGCGCCCGCTCGGCGCGTGCACGGCGCGCATCGGGGCCGCTGGCCGGCGCGTCCGCGGTCGCCGGGGAGGGCGACTTCGAGAACACCAGCCATGCCGCTGCGAGCGCCACGGTGAGCGCAACCAGCAGCAGCTCGCTGCGGACGATCGGCCCGATCAGCGCCATCTCGGCGCGGCTCGAAGGCAGCACCTGGGCTTCGGAGAGCTCGTGGAGGCCGCCCACGAACAGGCGAAGCCCGACCAGCATCAGCACCGCGGAGGTGAACGAGAAGAACGGCTTGAGCTTGATGCGCAGCGTGCCGCGCGCGAACATCACGCCGAATGCCACCGCGATCGTGAGCCCCAGCAGCGCCCCGAGCCACAGCGAGAGCCCGTGGCTGTTGAGGCCCGCGGCCGAGAGGAAGATCGCGGTCTCGACTCCCTCGCGGAACACCATGCCGAAGGCGAAGAGGAAGACGCCGGCAGCGCTCCCGCCGCCCCCGGCGGCGCGCATCATGCCGGTCTCGACTTCCTCCTTCATATGGGGGGCGGCCTTCCACATCCACCACACCAGGGAGAACACCAGCACCGCGCCGACCAGCATCGCCACGCCTTCCGCCAGCTCCTCGTTGTACGTGACGCGCAGGGCGAGCGCCGCGCCCACCACCGACAGCACGATCGCGAGCGCTGCGCCCGCAAACAGCGCGCCCGTGAGGTGCGTGGCGCCGCGACGGCGCAGCAGGGCGAGCGCGATCGCGAGCACCAGCGCCGCCTCCATGCCTTCGCGCAGCGTGATGACCAGGGCTTCGAACATGGCTCTCCCCTCAGCGCCCGGCGGCGGCGCGCGCGACGCGGGCGCGGCGCGGCCGGCCGGCACGCGCGTGGCCGAGACTCTCGATCTCGAGCGTCTGGCGCCACGCCTGGCACACGCTCGGCGCGCAGAACCCGAACGCGCGCTCGTTCAGCACGTAGAGCTGGCTGCGTCCCTGCCGTCGCACGCGCACGATGTCGAGGTCGCGCAGGATCCGGAGCTGGTGCGATGTGGCGGAGAGCGATGCGTTGAGCGCGTGCGCGAGGTCGCTCACGCACAGCTCCCCGAGCGAGAGCGCGTAGACCAGGCGGCTGCGCGTCGGGTCGCCGAGCGCGCGAAACGTGCGCGACAGCCGCGCCACCTGGGCGTGGTCGTCGAGCGCGCGCCGCGCGCGCTCGGCCTGGCCGCCGGGCGTCACGCGCGCCGCGTCGGGACGCGCGGCGTCACGCCTGCGCAGCGCGGGAACGGCGGGCACGGAGCGGGAGGCTGCGGGAGGGCTGAATACTTGAGCAAGCGTTCATGTATTGGCGGCATCATCTTGAATGGACTCCCGCCCGTCAAGCCGGGGGGGAGAGGCGCGCCGCTCGATGGGCGCCGGGTGCGGCTCCCGACCTCGAAGCTGCTCCGAGTTCGGGCGTTGACCGCCTTGGCGCCGGCGCCGATACTTTCCCGGTGCCCGAGTTCCGCCTCCGGATGAGCGCCACACGAACGCCCGCGACCCTGCTCCTCGCGCTCGCCGCTTCGCTGCTCCTCACCGGCCTCGGGCCGGGCGCGGCGCGCGCCCGCACCCGCGCAGACCGCGCCGAGACGCTCTACCAGCAGGCCCTCGCGCATCTGCGCGAGAACACGCTCGACCTGCGGCGCCAGGCGATCGAAGAGCTGGAACAGGCCACGCTGCTCACTCCGGGAAACCCGGACTACGAGCTGACGCTGGCGCGCACCTACTACCAGGCCGGGTTCGTGCGGCTCTCGCGCGAGCGCTTCACGCGCGTGACGCGGCTCACACCCAACGACGCCGAGGCGCGTTACGGGCTCGGCCAGGTGTGGCGGCGCGACTGGCTCAAGTACCTGGACAAGACCTCGCTCGAGCGCGCGGTCGCGAATCTCCGGGTGGCCGTCGGGCTCAAGCCTTCCTACTGCGACGGATGGCTGCTGCTCGTGCCGCTGCTGGTGGAGCAGGGCAACGTGCCCGCGGCGGCCTCCGCTGCGTGGCACGCGCGCGAGGCGGACCCGCAACGGCCCGAGGCGATGATCGCGGACGCGTACACCGCATTTCGCGCCGGGCGCGTCGGGCACGCCGACAGCGCGTTCATGGCCGGCCTCCCGCGGCTGCGCCGCTCGGTGCGCGAGCGCTTCGAGGACATCGCCCCGGTGGCGACCGAGCGCGACACCTTCACGCTCCATCGGCTCTCACCCGCGGACCAGGCGGAGTTCGTCCGCAGCTTCTGGGCCGACAACGATCCCGACCTCGCCACGCGCGAGAACGAGGCGAAGCTCGAGTACTGGTCGCGCGTGAGCCACGCTTTTTTTCTCTACTACGACCCGAAGCGCCGCGAGTGGGACGAGCGCGGCGAGGTCTACGTGCGCTACGGGCCGCCGGCGTGGGCCGACTACAACCCGGTGGGGGAGCCGCTGCGCAACATTTCCGCGTACGGGCGCGTCACGTTCAGCTCTTCGATCCCCGCCAACGTGCTGGCGTGGGACTACCCGCAGCTCGGCATGCGCGTGATCATGCGCGACCGCCTGCTGTCGGAGTACTACGAGCTCCCGGTCAGCATGGACCAGAGCATGGATCCCGTTCCCGACCCCGAGGCGCTCGAGCGCCTCCCGAACGTGGTCGTCACGCCGGGCGGGCGCGGCGTCTTCCCCTCGCTGCCGCCGGGGGTGGAACCGCGGCCCGCGGACGGCTCGATCGCGCGCTTCGAGGGCCCGGACGGACCGCGCATCATCGCGTCGCTCGAAGCCACCGGCCCGCCCGACGACAGCCTGTGGGCGGACTACGTGGTGCTCGATTCCGCGCGCGTCGAGATCGCGCGCGAGGGCCGCATGCTCGCGCCCTCCGCGTGCGACCCGGCCGGCGCCCAGGTGGCGGACTTCGGCGGGCAGTACCCGCCGGGCCAGTACATGGTCGGGATCACGGTGCGCGACCGCCACGGGCGCCGCGGGCTCTACCGCGCGCTGGTCCCGCTCGAGCCGCCGGCGAGCGGGCTTTCGCTCAGCGACGTGGTGGTGCCATGCGGGCTCCCGATCGAGACCACGAGCGGGGAAGCGCCGCGCACCGTCCGCCTCGAGCCCAATCC
>Ga0075434_100006320_pt1 | contig 10860 bp, 7 predicted proteins | sample RhiMethybrSRZTD3_FD_75298 | JGI IMG/M metagenome (GOLD analysis project Ga0075434, IMG submission 75298) | Populus rhizosphere microbial communities from Tennessee, USA - Rhizosphere MetaG P. TD hybrid SRZTD3 | ecosystem: Host-associated > Plants > Roots > Rhizosphere > Soil | place: USA...
AAGAGCAATTCGCTCCCGGCGGTCCTCCTTAATGATATCGCGGGCCGCATAGCGGCGGTGAGCAAGCATCCGGCCTGCAGGGTGGTGGTGATCCGCAGCGAAGGAATGGGAACGTTCTGCGCAGGCGCGTCGTTCGACGAGCTCAAGCAGATCGACTCACCCGAGGCGGGCAAGGAATTCTTCATGGGGTTTGCCCGCATCATGCTGGCGATGCGACGCTGCGCGAAACCGATCATCACGCGCATTCAAGGGAAGGTGGTCGGCGGCGGCGTCGGAATCGTGGCCGCTTCGGACTACTCGCTCGCCGTTCCCGAGGCGCCCGTACGCCTGAGCGAGCTCGCCGTGGGAATCGGACCGTTCGTCGTCGGTCCGGCGATCGAGCGGCGCATCGGACCGTCCGCGTTCTCGGCAATGGCGCTCGACGCGGACTGGCGTGATGCCCATTGGTGCGTCGCGCACGGGCTGTACACGCGCATGTGCGACAACGTGCAGGCGCTCGACCAGGTGTTAGGCACGCTTGCGCACAAGATCGCGGCGTTCAATCCCGAGGCGATTACGCAGCTCAAGTCCGCGCTCTGGCACGACACGGACTCGTGGGATCAGCTGCTGGAGGATCGTGCGGCGATGAGCGGGCGGCTGGTACTCTCGGACTTCACGAGAAACGCGATCACTGCTTTCGAAAAGCGCTAGTCATCCCGGGCGCACCTCAGTTGTCATCCCGAGCGCAGCGAGGGATGACACACCTTCGATTCCAGTCGCCAGTCGTCCGCCGCCTAGCTCGTAGGCGGATTGAACGTTTCGTGCTGCGACTCGATCCAGCTCTGGTGATACTTCGGATCCTCGAACGCCAGCGCCGCCTTTGCCACCTTGAGTGGCTTGAACGAGTCCATCATCACCGCGAGCTCGTTCGTGTACTTCGCTCCGATGCTCGCCTCTGCGCGACCCGGATGCGGCCCGTGCGGTAAACCATCCGGGTGATGCGTGACGCTGCCGTACTCGATGCCCTTCCGGCTCATGAACTCACTCGACGCGTAGAACAGCACCTCATCCGAGTCCACGTTGCTGTGATTGTAGGGTGCGGGCACCGCCTGCGGGTCGAAGTCGTACGGCCGCGGGCAGAACGAGCAGATCACGAAGCCGTCACCCTGGAAGGTCTGGTGCACCGGCGGCGGCTGATGGATGCGACCGACGATGGGCTCGAAATCGTGGATGCTGAAGATCCACGGATAGAAGTAGCCATCCCAGCCCACGACGTCGAACGGGTGGTGATCGAGAATCAGCTCGTTCAGCGCGTCGTACTGCTTGACGAAGATCCGGAAGTCACCCTTCTCGTCGTGGGTCTTGAGGTCGACCGGACGTCGAATGTCACGCTCGCTGTACGGCGCTCCCTCGAGGAGCTGACCGAACTCATTGCGGTAGCGCTTGGGCCATCGGACGTGTCCGCGCGACTCGAAGACGAGCAGCTTCGTCTTCGTTCCACCGTCGTCGAGCTTCCAGCGATGCGTGATGTTCCGGTGGATAACTACATAATCTCCCTGTGTATACGGCAGGTCACCGTAGACGGATTCGAGGGTACCGGAGCCTTCGACGACATACACGACTTCGTCAGCCTGGGAGTTCCGGTAGAAGTGCGCGTCGATCTCGTCGGGCTCGACGTACAGCATCGCGATGTCGCTGTTGAAGAGCAACGGGATCCGGTCGAGCGTCGGGCTCCCGCCCTTGCGCGCACGCGCTGTGAGGAAATGACGATGACGAAGCGAGGTGTCATCGTCCTCCTCCCATTTGATGTCACGGACCCGGCGTGCCGACTTCACAGTCGTGGGCGGATGCGAGTGATAAAGGAGCGACGAGGTCCCGATGAACCCCTCGTGGCCCATCAGCTCTTCCGCGTACAGTCCGCCGTCAGGTCGGCGGAAGACCGTGTGCCGCTTCTTTGGGATGTCGCCCAGGCGATGATAAATCGGCATTCAAAGATTCCCTCGCAACTCCTGCTCTTTCTCGATCGCTTCGAACAGCGCCTTGAAGTTCCCCTTCCCGAAGCTCTTCGCGCCTTTGCGCTGAATGATCTCGTAGAACAGCGTCGGCCGATCCTCCACCGGCTTCGTGAAGATCTGCAGCAGATAGCCGTCGGGGTCTCGATCGACGAGGATACCGAGCTCCTCGAGCGTGTCGAGCGGCTCGTCGATCTTGCCGACGCGCTGCTGCAACTCCTGGTAGTACGTGGTCGGAGCCTTCAGGAACTCGATCCCGCGATCGCGAAGGCTCGTCACCGTCTCGATGATGTCGTCGGTCGCGAGGGCGAGATGCTGCGCACCGGGTCCTCGATAGAAGTCGAGATACTCCTCGATCTGCGACTTCTTCTTGCCTGACGCGGGCTCGTTGATCGGGAACTTGATGCGATCGTTGCCATTCGCCATGACCTTCGACATGAGCGATGAGTACTCCGTGCTGATGTCCTGATCGTCGAACGTGATCAGGTTCCGGAAGCCCATGACGTCGGCGTAGTACTGCACCCACCGATTCATCTGGCCGAGCTCCACGTTGCCGACGCAGTGGTCGACGTACTTGAGCCCGACCTCGGATGGCTGAAAGCGCGGCGTCACCGCGCGGAATCCGGGCAGAAACGTGCCCTTGTAGCTTCTGCGCTCGACCAGCGAGTGGATCGTGTCGCCGTATGTGCCGATCGCGGCGATCACCACTTCGCCATCGTCGTCACGAATGACGCGCGGTTCGTGCTTCGGGATGGCGCCGCGATCCACAGCGGTCGTGTACGCACTGCGCGCATCGTCCACCCAGAGCGCATAATCCTTCACGCCATCGCCGTGCTTGTGCACGTGCTCCGCGATCGGGGACTCCGCGCCGAGCGCCGTGGTGAGAACGAGCCGTATCTTCCCTTGCTGCAGGAGATAACTGGCACGGTCTCGGACCCCGGTCTCGGGGCCGCTGTAGGCGACGAGCTGAAAACCGAACGCCGCACGATAGAAAAGACTCGCCTGCTTCGCGTTGCCGACATAAAACTCCACATAGTCGGTCCCGTTGATCGGAAACGCGTCGTGCGCGGTCTCAGCGGTGGGCAGCGTCTGAGTTGCCATGCAAGCGTCCTCTTGGAAGCCGGATCTGTACTGCAGCGATTGCGCAGGAGTTCCGAAGCCAAATCTAATCCGCGCCCTCGCACCCGTCGCGCGGGAGACACATCTTGCCTTGGCTCGACGTAGGGCCCGATCGTTCTGCGGCTTACCGTCTCCCGTCTCCCGCTTCCGCAAATGTCCGAGCTCTCGACGTTCGCCGCCGCGCTGGCTGGCCAATACGACATCGAGCGTGAGATCGGGCGCGGTGGCATGGGCATCGTCTACCTCGCCCGCGATCTCAAGCTGGACCGTCCCGTCGCGATCAAGACGCTTCCAGCCCACCTCGCCGGGAGCCCCGACGTGCGCGAGCGCTTTCTGCGCGAGGCGCGCACCGCAGCGCACCTGTCACATCCGAGCATCGTTCCGATTCACCGCGCGGACGAGATTGCCGGGCAGGTGTTCTTCGTCATGGGGTACGTGGAGGGTGAGTCGCTCGCACAGCGGCTGCTCGAGCGTGGACGTCCATCATTCGTCGAGACGATTGGTCAGCTCCGCGATGTAGCGCTGGCACTCGGCTACGCACACGCGCGCGGTGTCGTGCATCGCGACGTCAAGGCCGAGAACATCCTGATCGAACGGGGCACCGGGCGGGCGGTCGTCACCGACTTCGGCATCGCACGCCTCGCCGAATCGAAGCAGCTCACGGCGACCGGGCAGGTGCTCGGCACCGTTCACTACATGAGCCCTGAGCAGGTGTCGGGCGACGCAGTCGACGGCCGCAGCGATGTGTACGCGTTAGGCGTCGTGGCGTTCCTCGCGCTGTCCAGCAGGTTCCCGTTCGACAGCGACACGCCGTCCGCGGTTCTCGTCTCGCACGTCACGCGCCCCGCGCCGCGTCTCCTCGATGCCGCGCCGGACGTCCCACCTGCGCTTGCCGCGATCGTGGACCGCTGTTTGGCGAAGAACCCCGACGACCGCTTCGACACGAGCGGCGCGCTCGCAGAGGCTCTGGAGCGCGTGCACGGTGATGCGGTGACGGCCGACCGTCAGCGCGTGGACAACGCGCGGACGCTCATCTCGGAAACCCAGGCGCAATCCGTGTGGCGTCGAGCGGCCGAGCTTCAGGCCTACACGAGCTCTCAGCCGGCGCCGCCGTTGCCTGTCATGGTGGCGCGCCCCGCTCGCACGCTGTCCGAATCGTCCGCCTATCAGCTCGCGGATGTGAAGGCATCGGCGGTCGATGCCGGAATCTCGGAGACGTTCGTCCAGCAGGCGCTGCGAGAGCATGGGCTCGTGGCGGCGCCAGTTGCCTCGACCGGTTCGCCGGATCGCGGCGCGGTCGCACCGCGGCGCCCAGGCACACTGCCCGCGATCGTCGTGAAGGATGGCCCGACGCAGCCGGTGAACGCGTTCCTCGGCACGGCGACCCGCATCGTGGTCGAAGCGACGATCGATGGCGAGATGCCGGAGCGCGACTACGATCTCGTTCTCGACATCATCCGCCGGGAGATCGGTGAGGTCGGACAGATCGGATCGGTGGGGCGCACGTTCTCCTGGTCGGTGTCGAACCAGAACCGCAAGCTGCAGATCTCGGTGATGCCGCGTGGCGGCAAGACGACGGTTCGCATCGATGAGCAGCTCGGCAACGTCGCGGGCGGCGTGTTCGGCGGCATCATGGGCGGCGGTGGCGGCGGCATGGGCGGGGCCGTGATGGGAGTGACTGCCGGGGTCACCCACGCTCCGTTGCTCGGGCTCGCAGCTTGGCTGGCCACGATCGCGGTGTCGTTCGGAGCGGCGCGGTTCACGTTAGGCCGGATCGCAACGAGCAAGCGAGAGAAGCTCACCGAGATCGCGCACCTCATCGCGAATCAGATCGCGGAATCGACGGCGTCGGCGGAGGAGCCTACTGATCCGAGGAGGCGTCTGGGGTCGCGATAAAACCGGGGACGGGGGACGGGCGACGGGCGGCGGCTAGAAAAGCGATAACCCTCGGGATGCTCATCTCGCTGGGAGATGCATCCCAAGGGCTTTCGCCGTTGAAACCGTCGCCAGTCGCCCGTCCCCCGTCCCCGGTTATTCGAGCTCCTTCAGCCCACGAAACAGCTCGAGCGCCTGCGGGTTCGCGAGCGCGTCGGTGTTCTTCACCGGCCGTCCGTGAATCACATCCCGCACCGCGAGTTCCGTGATCTTTCCGCTGATCGTCCGCGGAATGTCCGCGACCTGGATGATGACCTTTGGGACGTGATGCGGGCTCGCGCCCTCGCGGATCTGGCGACGGATGCGATCGCGCAGATCATCGGTCATCGTCTCGTTAGGCGCGAGCCGCACGAACAGGACGATGCGCACGTCCATGGCTCCATCGGTCACGACGTCCTGGCCAATGACCAGGCTCTCGATCACTTCCGGTAGCTGCTCCACGACGCGATAGATCTCCGCCGTCCCGATCCGGACGCCGCCAGGGTTGAGCGTCGCATCGCTGCGGCCAGTGATGATGACCCCGTCGTGGTCCGTCAGCTCCGCCCAGTCGCCATGCCGCCACACGCCGGGATACGTCTCGAAGTAGGCGGCACGATACTTCGACCCATCAGCGTCGTTCCAGAACGCCACCGGCATGCTCGGAAACGGCTTCGTGCACACAAGCTCCCCAGGCTCGCCACGCACGGGGTGCCCGGACTCGTCGAACACATCGACGGCCATTCCCAGCCCTCGGACCTGCAGCTCCGCACGCCAGACAGGGCCCGCCGGGTTCCCTAATGCAAAGCACGAGATGATATCCGTACCACCGCTAATACTCGAGAGTTGCACGTCGCGCTTCACGTGTTGGTAGACGTAGTCGAAGCTCGGCGGCGCGAGCGGGCTGCCCGTCGCGAGAATGGCGCGCAGCGAAGAGAGGTCGTGGCTGCGGCCCGGCTCGACACCGAGCTTCTCGGCCATTGCCAGATACTTGGCGCTCGTTCCGAAGACGGTGAGCCGCTCCTCCTCGGCCATCGCCCACAGGCTGTCGTGGTTCGGCGCGAACGGTGCGCCGTCATAGAGCACGACAGTCGCACCGACGGCGAGCGAGCTCACGAGCCAATTCCACATCATCCAGCCACACGTCGTGTAGTAGAAGATGCGATCGTCGCGCTGCAGGTCGGTGTGGAGCACGAGCTCCTTGAGATGCTGCAGGAGCGTTCCCCCTGCTCCGTGTACCATGCATTTCGGCAGGCCCGTGGTGCCTGACGAGTACATGATGTACAAGGGATGGTCGAACGCGAGTCGTGTAAACCCGGGACTGGGGACTGGGGACTCGGGACTCGGCCGGGAGCCTTCTACCGCCGCGGAAGCTTTCGTGCGAGTAGACGCATCCCGGCCGAGTCCCCAGTCCCCAGTCCCCAGTCCCCTAAAGGCATCCCAGGAGAGGAACTCAGCGGGAACCTCGCCAAGCCGCGGCACGACGACAACTCGCCGGATCGACCCGATCTGCCTAACGATCTCCCTTACGCGCGGCAGCGAATCAATCTCCTTGCCGGCATACAGGTAGCCGTCGGCGCAGAAGAGCACCTTCGGCTCGATCTGGCCAAAGCGATCGACCACGCCCTTCACTCCGAAATCGGGCGAGCACGAGGACCACACCGCGCCGAGGCTCGCCGTTGCGAGCATGGCGATCACGGTGTCGGGGATGTTCGGCATGAAGCCGGCGACACGATCGCCGACGCTCACGCCCGACGCTCGCAGTGCAGCCGCGACATCGGCCACTTCGGCCGCAAGCTCCACGTACGTCAGTGTCCGCCCTCGCCCTCGCTCGTTCCGAGCGATGAGCGCCGGATGATCGTCGCGGAACCGCAACAGATTCTCAGCGAAGTTGAGCCGGGCGCCGAGGAACCATCGAGGGCCGGCGACGGGATCTGGCGGCGCCATTCGGTCTGCGCCACGGACAACCTCCGCCCACTGCGACCCGTCGGGAAATGTTTCGGCAGCGACACCGCAGAATCTCCAGACCGCTGGCCAGAACTGGTCCCGGCGTTCGACGGACCACGCGTACAGGGACGGATAATCGACGGCCGCGGCGCCGCTCGGGGGTTCGTACCCATGGGCGCGCGCGGCCGCGGCGAACTGAGCGAGTTGTGTGGCCCCCGCCCGTTCAGGCGACGGCGACCAGAGCGGTGCAAATGTGGCCGACGCGATATCGCTCATGCCGCGGCGGCCACCCCGTCAGAGCTTACCGAGATACTTGATCTCGAACACGACGTTGGCGTTAGGCTGGACCGGTGGTTGGCCCCGCGCGCCCCACGCCAAGCTTGGCGGGATGACCAGTTGGCGCCTGCCGTTCGGGCGCATGCCAAGCACACCTTCCTCGAACCCTGGAATGACACGCGGCGGGTTCTGGCCCGTAAGGAACGCGAGAGGGTCTCCGCCCTCGCTCGACTCGACCTTGGTACCGTTCGTGAGCCAGAGCGTGTAATGCACTTGCACGGAATCACCCTTCACCGCGGCCACGCCCGACGTGGGTAGGTCGAGGTCTCTGTAGTACAGACCGCTCGCGGTCTTCGTCATCTTGGAGATGTCGATATTGAGCGAAGACGCGTAGCTGTCCTTCGCCGGATCGATTGGATCCGGAACATTGGGCCCCGTGTCGAGATTGCAGGCAGCGAGCAGCGCAAGCGCCGCCGCTGTGGCGATCGGACGAAGGTGACGCATATCGGGTCTCTAACAAGAAAGGGTTCCAGCGTGGATGTAGGCCGGTGCGCCTACAGCGCGCAAGTGGACCACGGTGAACGGCCTCGTGAGGCAGGCGAGCGCCAGAGCACGGTGGAGAGGCTCAGCCTACCAACGCCTTACGCGACCACGAGGTCACGGGAAATGTCGCCGATTGTCGGGCAACCGCACAGCGCCATCGCGAGATCGACCTCGGCCCTGAGCAGTTCGAGCACCCGCCGCGCCCCGGCCTCCCCACCCACTGCGAGGCCCCAGACGAGGGGTCTGCCGATAAGCACGGCCTGTGCGCCGAGCGCGATCGCCTTGATGACGTCGGTGCCGCGCCGAATTCCGCCGTCCACCAGCACTTCGGCGCGACCGGCGACGGCGTCGACAACCTCCGGCAATGCGCGGACTGACGCGATCGCGGTGTCGAGCTGACGGCCGCCGTGATTCGACACGATGATGCCCGCCGCGCCGTGCTCCACGGCTCGTGCTGCGTCGTCGCCGCGAACGATGCCCTTGATGAGAACGGGAAGGCGAGTGATGGATCGCAGCCAGTCCACGTCGCCCCAGGTGAGACCCGCGTCGATGCCACTCGCGAAATTGGTCGCCAAGCCCGACTCGCCATGCCCGGTGGGCATTGGAACGCTGCCTGACGAGGGAACGTTGGCGAGCCGGACGCCCGCGGGAAGATGAAAGCGGTTGCGCAGGTCCCGCTCGCGTCGGCCAAGCACCGGGGCGTCCACGGTGAGCATCACAGCCTCCATTCCGCACGCCTCTGCGCGTTCGACGAGCGACTTCGTCAAGCCACGATCCGAGTAGACGTAGAGCTGGAACCACTGTCGCCCGCCAACGGCGGCGACGTCCTCGATCGTGCACGTGGACGCGGTGCTCAGCGTCATGACCGTCCCAGCCGCCCGGGCGGCGCGCGCCATCGCGATCTCACCATCGTCGCACGCGAGACGCTGAAAAGCCGTCGGGGCGATGAGCACCGGAAAATCGACCGGCGCTCCGAGCACGGTGGTCGTCGTCGAGCGCTGGGTGACGTCGACCATAACGCGGTACCGAAGCGCGAGCCGGTCGTACGCCGACCGGTTCTCGCGCACCGTCACCTCGTCGTTGGCTCCGCCCGCGTAGTACTCATACGCGAGCGCAGTGAGCCTATCCTTGGCGGCGGACTCGATATCGGCGAGGTTGAGGTACGGTATGCTGTCGGTCACAGTCTGGGTCACTGGCGACTGGCGGCTGGCGGTGCCTAACGCCGATACTGTGAGTAGTCGCGCAGCGGCTCGGTACAGGCCGGCCAGCCCTGGGGGCCACCGGCTCCAGGACCGGAAGGCCGCCGCGCGTCCGGGCCCAGCTCGAAGACGCGCTTGTCGCGTGCGAGCGTCTCGGGGTCCTCGCTCGCGAGGTACACGAGCATCGCTGTCAACGTCGCGTTGTTCTTGAGATCATCGAGCACGATCTTGTCGAACGTGTCGCGGTTCGTGTGCCACGTATACGTGCCGTAATCCCAGCTCGTGGCGCCGAGCCCGAACGCGGGCGCGCCGTAGCAGACGAACGACGCGTTGTCGGAGCCGCCGCCCGCGGGCGCCCCGGGGAAGCTCAGGTTGATGTTCCGCGCGATCTCCGTCGGAATGTTGCTCATCCACTTCGCGAGGTTACCGCTCGCGGTCGTGAAGCCCGATCCTGAGAAATTGATGATACGCCCAGTGCCGTTGTCCTGATTGAACAGCGCCTGCAGGCCCTTCACGATCTCAGGGTGATCAGCGGCGAACGCGCGCGAGCCGTTGAGCCCCTGCTCCTCACCGCTCCAGTGGCCGACGACAATCGTGCGCTTCGGGTTCGGGTAGATCTTCTTCAGGATGCGCAGCGCCTCGAGCATCGTGATTGTGCCGGTGCCGTTGTCGGTCGTGCCGGAGCCGGCGTCCCAGGAGTCGAAGTGCGCCGAGAGCATCACGTACTCGTCAGGCTTCTGCGAGCCTTTGATCGTCGCGATCGTGTTGAATACCGGTACGTCACCGAGGAACTCCGACTCGGCGCGGACGCGCAGCGCGGGTCCCTGGTTGTTCTCGGTGAGTCGATACACGAGCCCGTAGTCTTCGCAGCTCAGGTCGATGGAAGGGACTTTGTCGGTGCGCGAGTCGAACACCTTGTTGACGCCCCAGCCATTCGACCAGCGCGACGCGATGACGCCGGCCACCCCAGCGTCCTGCAGCCGCTTGCCTAACGTCCCTGTGCCGAGGCCGAGGCCATAGCCGGTCGCGGCGACGCGACCGTTCCATCGCTGCGTCGCGGTGTCGCGCATCGAGCGCATGCGTGCGAACGACGCCGAGTCACCGAACTGGCGCCAGTTGTCGTCGGGGCGGCAGGTGGGCTGCGGCATGGAGACGAGCACGAACTTGCCCTTCGCCTGCGGGAGCCAGGCGACGAAGGCCGTGCTGTCGGCGACCTGCGGCAGGATCACCGTCGATCCGCTGACGTCCTTGCCGGCGGTGCCCGCACTCCACGCGAGCAGCGTCCCTTCCAGCGTGCGGACGCGCGGCGCCATGAGGTCGATGTGCGTAGCCCCGCGGCGCCAACCCTTCCACTTGCCGTACTGCTCGTTGCGTGCGTCGACGCCCCAGCTCTTGTACGTGGCGACGAGCCAGTCATTGCCGCGCTTGATGCCGGGCGTTCCCGTTAGGCGCGGGCCGATCGAGTCGCTCAGGACCTGGGCAAGCTTGTAGGCCTGGGAGCTGTTCATCCCCTCGGCCCAGATCTGACGGACCGTCTGGTCGCCGGTCGTGTAGGTCTGCGCGCTGACCCGCGAAGCAATGCCGGCGGACAGCAGGGCTGCAAAGGACAAGAAGCGCTTCATAGCGAAAAGAGATGTGAAGTCAATGAAAACCTCGGAAGGGGCACGGCACTGACTACGCAGGGCACTTACGGTGCTCTGATTACGGCGCACGGCACCGACCTCGCAGGGCACTAACTGCGCACCGCACTAACTGCGCAGGGCACTGACGGCGCAAGACATTAACGACCAGAGCGCAAAGGGCGAGCAGCGAAACCAACGGCGAACCGACTGCGCCGTCTCACGATGTGTCGGTCCTGCGCCGTTGCCGTTAAT
>Ga0075434_100006321_pt1 | contig 10859 bp, 7 predicted proteins | sample RhiMethybrSRZTD3_FD_75298 | JGI IMG/M metagenome (GOLD analysis project Ga0075434, IMG submission 75298) | Populus rhizosphere microbial communities from Tennessee, USA - Rhizosphere MetaG P. TD hybrid SRZTD3 | ecosystem: Host-associated > Plants > Roots > Rhizosphere > Soil | place: USA...
GCAGATCAAGCTTCTTCTTCGACGAGTTGTTCGCCGTGGGCGGCCTTGTGTGCCGCGACCACTTTTTCGGCCAGTTCGTTGGGCACGTAGTCGTAGTGCGAATACTCCATGGAATAACTGGCGCGACCTTGCGTTTTGGAAGTGAGGTCGGTGGCGTAGGAAAGCATTTCGGCGAGCGGCACCTGCGCCTTTATGACGACCGTGTGGCCGCGAACTTCGCTACCTTCAATGCGGCCCCGGCGCGAACTGATGTCGCCCATGAGGTCGCCGGAATATTGATCGGGCGCGTAGACCTCGACATGCATTATGGGCTCCAGCAGCGTGGGGCGCGCCAGCTTCATCGCCTCCTTGAAGGCCAGCGAGCCGGCAATTTTGAATGCAATGTCGGACGAATCGACGTCGTGATACTTGCCGTCGTAGAGCGTGGCACGGAAATCGGTCATGGGAAATCCGGCGAGGAACCCGCGGGCCGCGGTTTCGCGGATGCCACGTTCGACCGAAGGAATCCAGTTGTGGGGAATGGCGCCGCCGAAGATGTCATCGACAAACTCGATGCCCTTGTTACGTTCGGCCGGTTCAAATTTGACGCGGCAAACGCCAAACTGGCCGTGACCGCCGGATTGTTTCTTGTGTTTGCCTTCGACATCGGCGCGACCGCGAATGGTTTCGCGATATGGAACCTTCGGCGGCTTGAGCGTCAGATCGACGTGATAACGCTTGTGCAGTTTGGCGACGACGACTTCGATATGCTGCTGGCCTGAGCCGGCTAGGAGAAATTCCTTGGTTTGCGGATCGCGGGAAAATCGGAGTGCGGTGTCTTCTTCCAGAATTTTGTGAATGGCTACGCCAATCTTGTCCTCGTCGGCGCGGGACTTTGGCTCGACGGCGAAGGTGATGGCGGGTTCCGGAATCTGCGCGGGCTTGTAATAGACAGGTGCGGATTTGTCGCCTAGGGTGTCGCCAGTCAGGGTGTCTTTGAGTTTGGCGATGGCGCCAATGTCTCCGGCGTGCAGTTCGCCCACCTCCGTCAGCACTTTTCCCTGCACCACTTGGGTGTGCTGCATGCGCTCCGGAATTCCTTTGGCGAAATTGGTGACAGTCGCATCGTTTTTCAGCACGCCGCTTTTCACCTTGAAATAGTTGATACGGCCGGCGAAGGGATCGGCCAGAGTCTTGAAGACAAAAATTGAAAGTGGCTGCCCGTCGTCGTATTTGCGTTCGACGCGATTGCCCTTACCGCCTGGCTCGGCGTAGCCCTCTTCCGCGTGCTCATCGGGATGCGGAAATACGTCGGCTAGGAAGGTGAGCAGACTGCCGTTGCCGATGTTGTGTGCGGCGGAAATCATCAGCACGGGAACAATTTTTTCAGCGACGATGGCCTTGCGAACGCCAGGGATCAAGTCCTCGATAGGAATGGTGCCTTCACGGAAAAATTCTTCCATCAACTCGTCGTCGCCTTCGGCAACCATCTCTACCAGCTTTTCGTGGGCTTCTCTCGCATCGTCGGCCAGTGCCGCAGGAATTTCCTCGATTTTTGGTCTACCGTCGCCATCCGGCGTGTACATGTGCGCTTTCATCGCGACGAGATCGATGACGCCGCGAAAACCTCTTTCGGTGCCTATGGGCAACTGGAGGGCGACCACGCTTCTGCCGAAGGCTTGTTGGAGCGATTCCATTGAGCGTTCAAAGCTGGCGAGCTCGCGATCCATCCAGGTGAGCACAAAGGCGCGGGGAATGTCGTACTCGAGGCAGAAATCCCAATCTTTTTCCGTGGTGACCTGGGCGCCGACGTGGGCGTCGACGCAAATGAGAGCGCTATCAGCAGCGATCAGCGAAGCTTTGGTTTCGTTAATAAAGGTTCCGTAGCCGGGCAGGTCCAGAAGATTTATTTTCACGCTGGAGCCCTCGCATAATGTGCAGGGCCACTCGGCGTAGGCGAGGCCGGTTTGCGTAGAAATTTTTCGGGCGATCTCTTCTTCGTCAAAATCGGTGGTAGCCGTTCCGTCCGCAACTTTGCCCCAGCGCGGCGTCATGCCCGCCGTGTAGAGTAACGACGACACCAGTTGCGTCTTTCCGGTGCCGCCGTGGCCGACAATGCCAACGTTGCGGATGTCCTTGGTGAGATAGGTTTTCATACAGACCTCCTGTGTAGCGCCGCCTTGGGCGTGCAAGCGAGGTCCGTCCCGGACTGCTGATAGGCGCGGGCCTGCGCCTGGTGAGTTTTCGTGCTGGGGAAGGAGAGCGTGGCCGCTGGAACCCTGGGTCTCTTCGTTGCTGCGCAGTGACTGCTTGCGCAGCGAAGAGGCGAAGGACAGTCGAACAATCCCCTGGTCCGTTCTCCTGTTTGCGCGGAACGGTTGAGCCGCCCCACACGCCGCGGATGCTAGCACACCGGGTTGGTTTGCGCCAAATGCAAACGGATTCGGCGAGAGACCACTTAGCAGGGCGGGGATCATTGAACTCTGGCTCAAGAATCAATTCGGCGTCGGCTGCGACCCAAATTACCTTCATCCAGTCGACTTGGTGACGCAAATCGAGTTTAGTCGAGCGGATATAAAATCAACCGGGTTGGCGCGTGTATCCGCTGCAGGCCAGCACCGGGATGCGGGGATACTTCGGAAAACGCTGGTCGGTCTTACTTAGGGCGCAGAGCAGAAACACCGAACCTTTACTGGATTCGATTTGTTGTGCGTGCCGGCAGTCAGCGCACAAACCGAGCTTGATTTTTCCGCTGCCTGATTCGTTCATTGCGCCCGCAACGCGCTTCGCTTCCATGACTCGCACACTTGAATCGGCTGGCCTGGGGTGGAAGCTGCTAGAATTTTAATAGCCATACTCTCCATGAAGCTTCGAATCGCACGAGTTGAGCAATGTTTGTTCGTCGTGGCGTTCCTACTTCCTTCCTTATGCGAGGAATTCGCGCAAGCCCAAGACCCACAACGGCAAAACGGCGCTGCCCCGCAATCAGCCTCCGCGCAGGCTACGGCAATCCCGGATCAAATCACCGCGGTACCCAATCGTCCCACGTTTTCCACCACCGCGGAATCCGTTCAGCCCGGGGTGTTTGAAATCGAGTACGGCTTCGAGGTAGCAGACGGCCATCAGAACATCAACGGGCTGCTCAAATTCGGCGCGACGAAAAATCTTGAGCTGCGATTCGCCAATAATCCGATCGAACGCGATGTAGGAGTCGCCGGGATGGGCGACTCGGGAGCCGGCTTCAAGTACAGAATCTTCAAACAGAAGAGCTGGCGACCTACTTTTTCCGTGTTGTACACGGCGACCATTCCTACGGCGACTGCGGGAGTAGGGGTTGGGGCGATAGGCCACTCCGCCGGGATTCTTGCGAGCAAGGATTTTGGCCTGCATCATCTGGATTTTAATGAGACGGCGCAATGGGTGGGCCGTCCCGGAGCAAGCGGCTACGACCGCAACTACTTCACCGCCTTGGCGTATTCCCACCCGATCCGCGGGAAATGGGGAATGACCGCGGAAGCCGCGGGGTTCAGTTGGACGAACACGGCAAATCCCGCCACCATGACGCTGATGGGCTCGGCAATCTACAGTGTTTCGCCGCGCCTGATTCTCGACAGCGGCATCTACATCGCCGCGTACGGTCAGCTTCCTCGTGTCACTTTTTTTGGTGGAATCACCTACTCCATTGCCGACCTTTATCATCGACGCAACAAACCGAATGCCAGCGCGCATTAGCCGTGGCCTGCTCGAAGCAGGTTTGCTGGGGCGGTACTGGTCTACTGGCTGCGAATGGGATCGTGGATGGTGTGGAAATTGTGGATGGCGTCGGCGAGGGCTTGGTACTGGTCGCTGGCGATGTAATCGGCACGGGCACGGATGGCGGCGTTCCAACGCTCGCTTACGGCCACTTTTGAACCGAAGTTATATGTTTTGAACCAGCCGTGCGCGCTGAGTTGTTCGTGCGTGGCGCCGTCGAGAGTATAGAAACGGATCCAGAGATTTTGCCTGTGCGCGTAGCGAACCAACGCGGCTAGTCGCATTTCTTTTGCTGCAGTCCATTCGCCGGCATTTTCCTGGCCCGCGCTTTCTACGACTTTCCAGTTGTTGTTCCACCAGCGGTGATAGTTGTCGGCGGGGTTGGGGGCGAGCACATCGGGCGCGGCGGTCCAATCTTTGGTGTTGGTCTTCACAGCGCCAAAAACCAGAAGACGGCCGCCAACCGGGACATGATCGTAAAAAGCAGTTTTCTGCGCGTCAGATTCGCCGGTCAAAACAAGCAGCGGCTTCGCGTCCAGTGGGGAGAGTTTTTGGAGGTCGTTGGTTTTTTCCGCAAAGGTAAGCCAGTCCGCGTATGTAATGAGCGTTTGCCAGATTTCCGCAAGATGTTGCGGCTCCTCCGATTTCAGGTCGAGATTTAGAGTGATGAGCGGCCAGTCACCGCGGTTTCCCTCGCGGAGCGCATTTTCCATGATGGGGCGGATGCGTTCGAAGAAATATTGCTTGAGCGTCGGTTCATTGCCGGTTGATGGCGCGCCGTGGGATACGACCGACCAGCTGCGGCCTGTTTTTGGGTCGGTGTGCCACAGGAGATCTTGTTCGATGGCGAGTGGAGTGCCGGTAGAGATTGCGCGGTCGATGCGGTCGGACCACCATTCAAAATAGGGATAGCAATTGTGGGCATCCATTACGGTGCGGGCTCCCGGTTGTGCCGCTGCGGGAGGCTGTGATTTTGCAGGAGCGCCACAGACGAGCAGCGCTCCCGCAAAAAGCAAACTCCCTATGCATTTGCGAAACAGGTTCATCGGTTACTAGAACGAGAGCCGCAGCGCGAACTGCATGACGCGCGGATCCCCGGAGAGGGACGTGATCTGCCCGACCGAGGAGCTACTTATGTTAGTGCTTGGCTGCCCGAGGAGAACAGCGTTGGCCAGGTTGAAGACTTCCCAGCGGAATTGTAGCCCCAAGGATTCGTGAATGGGGAAGTCGCGCATAAACGCAAAATCGAAAACGCTGGTATGCGGCCCACGCAACGTATTGCGTCCCACGTTTCCGAGGAACCCGGCAGATTGCAGTTGATACGCGTCTGATAGCCCGGGCGCCAAGTCCAGACAGGGTGTTCTGGTCCCGATCTTGTCGTTCGAGGCGAAGAACCAGCAATCGACGTTACCGACGATGTGTGGCGTGCCGACCTGGTTTGGCGTGGCGGCCACGGCTCCGAACTTGTCCAGGGAGTTGGCAATGCTGCCGCCCGAGCTGATGGTGAAAGGACGGCCGCTAGCGTAGGTATAGACTCCCGACGTGCGGAAGCCTCCGATGATGTGGGAGAGAATTCCATCGTGCACGAAACGCCGGCCGCGCCCGAAGGGAAGCTCCCACACATAGCTGGCCACAACGCGGTGGGGCGTGTCGAAGTCGCTCGGGCCAGTCCAGGAAGTATAGTTGTAGCCGTTCGGCGCTGAGCCGGAGTTGCTTTCCAATTCCTGCGGCGTGTTGTCGATGCTGCGCGAGTAGGTGTAGGCGAAACGCATGCTGAGGCCCTGGCGGAACCTGCGCTCCAACGTCGCTTCCAGGCCGTTATATTTTCCAAAGCCGACCGGTCTTTGGTATTCGATGTAGCCGAAGTTGGAAAAAGGAAGGTCGCCCGTGCTGCTTCCATCGGGGTTGAAAAATGGCTGGTTCAAGTCGGCCAACACGTTCAAGTGCGAGGAGTGTGTTCCCACATAATTCACTTCACCCAGGAGGTTCCAGGGCAGCTCTCGCTGAATGCCCAGGCTCCACTGCTGTACGTACGGCGTGGGAGTGGCAGGGTCGACCGCGCGCACGCGCACACGGCTCAGAAGTCCCGGCTGGTTGGGGTCAAGCGAATTTGCGGGGAAGCCGTCTTGCAGGAAGAAAAGAGGCGCGGTGGCGCCCGACGCGACGGCCTGGACGTTGTTGATGAGGAATGGGGCGTTCAACGCGAGCTGATCCTCGCTGCCGAAACGTTCAAAGAGCATGTAGTAGATTCCGTATCCCGAGCGGATCACGGTTTTTGGATTGAGCGCGTATGCCAAACCGACTCGCGGTGCAAAATTGCGCTTGTTGATTTGCACCAGAGCGCGTTGCTCCAACGAGCCGTCAGAGGCAAAAACTAAACCACCCGTGCCGCCATTCGCAGCCGGATCGAAATTTGCCATCTGGTTTTTGCCTTCGAGGGCCGGCGTGCCAAAGTCATAGCGCAGTCCCAGGTTGAGGGTGAGGTTTCGGGTCAACTTCCAGTCGTCTTGAGCGAAGCCCGAAAGCATTCGCAGGCGCTGGTCGACAAAGTGGACATTGGTGAGTTGCGAAGAGCTGACATAGCCGAGCAAAAAGTCACCGTATGTTGAACTCGTAAAACGCGGATCAAAGCGAAGAGAACCGCGGGTTCCCGGTTCGTCCTGGTAGATATTGCGCATTGGCGCGCGCAGGTCCACGCCGAATTTCAGAGAATGGTTCCCGGTGGTTTTTGAAAGCGTGTCGACCCATTGAAATTGCTGGGGTACTTGTTGTTTCGGCAGGAAGTCCGGCGATCCGATGAAAGTCAGGTTGGTGAGCGTAATCTGCGAAATGCCCCCGGCCACGGCCGGATTTTCGGGGACGCCGGGAACGAATTCGTCCACTTGATTCAGTCCAAAAGGATCTTGCTCGGCAAAAGAGTAGTCGCGCAAGAAGCCCAGCCTGAAATCGTTCACCAGCGTCGGCGAAAAGATGTGGGTCCAGCCAACGGTCAGACTCTGACCCTTTAGGATCTGGCGGCCCCAGGCGGAGGTGGATGTTCCATCGGCGATGCCGCCGAAGAAACCAGGGATGAAGCGATTGCGACTCGAATAGCTGTAACGGGCAAAGACATTATCGGACGGCGTGGCAAGCCAATCCAGCCGGCCGTTGTAGCTGTCATTGTTGTCGGTGAGGATTCCGTTCCTGAAAAAGTTGTTCTGCTTGCTGCTGGTCGTTGTAGGCGCCGGGAACAGTGCCATGATCTTTGCCGCGAACGGATCGATGCGGTCTTGCGGAATCTGATTGTTGGGAAATGGCAGGCCGGTCTGCGGATCGATGACCGGCGCGTAGGGAGCAACTCCGGCTGCTGCCGCGGCCGCGTCGCTGAAGTCGCCGATTCGCTCATTGGGCAGAGGAACGGTGGAAGCGCGACCGACTCCCTTGGTGATGCGAGTGCCTTCGTAATTGAAAAATCCAAACAGTTTATCGCGCAAGATGGGCGCGCCGAGACTACCGCCAAACTGGTGTTGGTTGTCTTTGGGTTTGGCCTGATTGTTTCGGTTTGAGAAAAAATCGTTGGCGTCAAACAGCTGGTTGCGGCCGTACTCGTAGACGACGCCGTGGAATTCGTTCGAGCCGCCTTTGGTGGTTACCGCGACTGCTGCGCCGGGACTGCGGCCGTATTCAGCGGAGTAAGGATTGGTAACCACCTTGAATTCCTGAATAGTGTCGACAGAGGGTCGCGAAGCCTGCGTGCTCAACTCCTGCACATTTTCAGAAAATGTGTTGTTGTCGATGCCGTCGAGGACGAAATTGTTTTGCAGGGAGTGCACTCCGTGCACGTTGAATGCACCGGTGCGTCCCGCGCTGGTCGCGCCGCTCTGGTCCGTATAACGGTTTGCTTGCACGCCGGCAACCAGACGCAACAGGTCGTCCCAGTTCCTCAAGTAGAGTGGTGTTTGAGCAATGATGTTGTTATTGATGACCGCGCCGAGGGAGGCGTCCTGCGTGGAGAGGCCCTGCGCGGACGCCTCGACAGTCACGGTTTGTTGCGACTGGCCGACGCGCAATTCGAAGTCTTGGCGGGCTTTTTGCGCTGTTTCCAAGACCAGATCGAGCGACGCGGTATCGAATCCAGTTTGTTCGACGGTGACGGCATAGGTTCCGATCGGAAGAGTCAGGAACGAATAGCTGCCCGATGTATCGGTTGTAGCAGTTTGCGTGAGGTTCGTGGATTTATTTCGTACGGTGACCTTGGCGTTGGAAATTGCCGCGTGACTCGGATCGGTGACGATTCCGGTGAGGCTGGCTTCCGTCGCCTGACTAAAACTAAGTGGGCACAGCAGTACCCACATGACCAACATGGTAAAGACACGTTTCACTTCGAGCCCCCAAATTTAGAGTTCAGTTGATGAAGCTATCGCTTCGGGAACAAACCGCGTGGCCGAAAGCTGTGGCGGCGGACTGGAGTTCCTTGCGAAGCTTGGCAATTCTGTCGCCTAGCTATATGGAAATTGTGATGAGCAGTTGAATTCTCTGTGACAATTTTTTGAGGCAGCTTTCTTTGGCGCGCTAGTGTTCCGCCAAGTACTCCATACGCTGCAGCACAATGGGCACATTGCCATTGGTCCAGACGAAATCATGAAAATTTCGCAGATTGAACTGTTCTTTTTGTTTTCTCCGCGCCTCCGCCAGAAGCTCCATGATTTGAATTTTGCCGATTTGGTAAGAAATCGCCTGTCCCGGTGTTGTGGAAAACATGATGGCTTCGGAACGCGCCGTCTGCCGGTCCATGGGGACTCTGTTTTCCAGATATTCGGCGGCCTGTTCGAGGGTGAAAAGACCGATCGCGAGTTTGACGTCCACTTCCACGCGAAGCGCGCGCAGCCGCATGAAGCGGTAAATGATTTCCCGGGTGCGCGGGCTATCGTCAAAAAGTCCCGCCTGCAACATCATCTCTTCCGCATAGAATGCAATGCCTTCATTCGCTCCGGAATCGTAGTAGTGGCGCCGAATGGGATCGGGATTCCGCCAGGAGAGCGCGAGCTGGAAATAATGACCCGGCACGCCTTCGTGCACGGTGATGGGCCGTGAATCTTGCGCTGTAGCCCGCCAGAAAAAGCCCATGTTTTCTGATGGCGGCTCGACATAGCGCGTGCAATCCTGGTTCAGCCGCGATGGTCCGCTAAAGTCGTCGGTTTCCCCGAACGCGGCCAGCGCGCGCAGATATTCCGGCATCGGCCGGAGCGTGTAGTGCCGTACGCCTGGCGGGACGGTCACGATGTTGCGAGCTGCCAAGAACTCGCGAATGGCCAGCTCGTCGGCCGCCGCTTTGCGGATCCAGGTTTCGGTGTCCGGTGCTATTTTCAACTGCGGAACGTCCCGGTCGCGAATCTCTTCGAAAGTCTCGAATGCCACGGTTCGTGCCCATTCCTGGCTGCTCATTTCGAGCAATTGTTCCGGTGTGTAGGGCAGCAACGCCACCTTCTTCAGGAAGAAGTTGTAGGCTTCTCTTCCTACTTCGGTGTGCTGTGGCGATTCCGGGAGCTTTTTCTGCAACCAGCTTCGGTACTCTTCGAGAGCGGTTCCCGCTTCCGCGAGTGCAGCGGCGAGTTCGGCCGGCTCCAAAGTGCTCACGGGCGCCAGGCAGTGCGTCATGCCGGCCAATTTTTCCCGGACATCCGCAAGCGCCTCAATCGCCACCTTCGCAAACGGCACCGGCGGATTCTCCAGATTTGTTTCGCCATCTCGAACGATCTGAGGAATATTTCGAATGCGGGTCAGCAATTCACGGCTGCGCGCTTCATCAAATGGCGGCGGCACGGTGAGGGCTTCGGTAACCGCTGTCAAGCTCTGTTCGACGTAGAAATTTGGATCGCGTCTCCAGCGTGGGTTGAGTTCCAATTCCCACTTCACTCGCGCCAGAGCAGAGCCCATAAGCTGGTAATCCACCTGCCAGGCTGGAGTTTTCACGCGAGCCGCTAGACTCTTCCAGCGTTCTTCAAAATGACGTATTTGCTCCCTCTGGTGCTCGACTGCGGCGCGAGACCAATCCCGCATCCCTCCCGGTCGTTCGATGCGAGGAATGTCATCTGTCGAGAAAGGTTGTGTTGCGGCGCGCCACTGCCAAAATTCCCGGGCGAAGCTCTGCAACGGATCTGCACTTTCTTTGGGACCCTGGGCGAAGAGGCGGACTGGCAAATCTAACTGCAGGGCAACAAGAATCAATGCGATCGTCGCGAAAGGCTTTTTCTTTTTCATCGGCTCTCATCCAAAGGCGGTAAAGTTTCACAGAGTGCCACAGAAACCGCGGCTTTCGTGAAAACAAAAATCTTGCTCTTTACCAATCGCTGCCTGGCATTTATGTTGGAAGAAGATTTTGCAGGACATGGGGAAGTCATGCTGAGGGAAAACCAGACTCACGTTCCGAAAAAGAGCGCCTGGAAGACTCCGCTGGTTTATTCGTCATTACTCATTCTGGTTGTGGCGGCCTATGTGGGTTGGGTTTTGTACTCGCGACATATAGCAAGCCGCAGTTACGAGCAACGAATCCGCGACCAACAAGCGCAGAAACACCGGGAAGACGACCAGAAGGCGATTGAGCAACTCGGGGGCAGCGAGCTGGCCATCCAGATGCTTTACGCCACGCCGGAAGTCCGACGGGGTGAAGCTGCCCAAGTGTGTTTTGGCGTGGCCAATGCCAAGGCGGTGACCCTCGAGCCACAAACCAATCCCGTTTGGCCTTCGCACAACCTTTGCGTTGACGTAAAGCCAATAAAAACAACCACTTATAAGCTCACGGCGACCGGAGGGGACGGCAAGTCGGTGAGCCAAGAGGTCACGGTCAAGGTTCGCTCAGACTTGGTCAAAGCGAGAGACCGACCGGGCTAGGCCTAAATCGGCTCTTGTCCACCCAATTTAGTCGCATCTATACTTGTGTCAGCGCGGGGGGCGGCTGTGCATCATCCTTCCCCCCGCGAATCGTTTTTTATGTCCGGGTTTGTTCGAACGACCCGTGAAACCCATTGGTGAAGGCGTATGTCCGACCCTATCGCAAAAGTTAAGCAGAAGCTGCAGGAAGAAATCGACCAGCTGGAACACGAACTAAACGTCGATCTGCCAAAAGAGATAGCGGTGGCGCGCGCCCA
>Ga0075434_100006331_pt1 | contig 10855 bp, 13 predicted proteins | sample RhiMethybrSRZTD3_FD_75298 | JGI IMG/M metagenome (GOLD analysis project Ga0075434, IMG submission 75298) | Populus rhizosphere microbial communities from Tennessee, USA - Rhizosphere MetaG P. TD hybrid SRZTD3 | ecosystem: Host-associated > Plants > Roots > Rhizosphere > Soil | place: USA...
GCCCGATATACGGGTCAGCGCCGTTGCGGGAGAAGGCGACGGTGAAGATCTCGCACAGCCGGTCGAACGCCGGGTGGGGTGGGTAGCAGATAGCAGCCTCGGTATCCGGCTCAAGGCTCGTAGCTGACGATGGTTGGCGGGCCGGCCGCCGCACGTCGGCACCTGGCCTCCTCCACCACCTCCGCCCCCGCCTCCGCCGCCCCCGCCTCCACCACCGCCGGGCGCCACCACGGTGATGGTCACGGTGCCCGTATCGGTGCCGAAGCCGAACTCGTCGAAACTGCCGAACTGGAACGAGTCCGTGCCCGTGAACCCCGGGTTCGGGGTGTAGCTGACCACCGAGGGGTCACCGATCTGGAACGGGCCGAGCGTGCCGTTGGTGGGATTGGTGGTGGGGAACTCGCGCACCGGGCTGCGCTCGTACTGGGGGCCCGTGTCGTCGCAATCCATGCCGATCAAGACCGGGTTGTCGGCCAGGACGCGGAGGTTGACGTTGTCGGGACACACCGGACGGCCGTCGGGCGCCCAGTCGGGGTTGCCGTCGAACGCCCCAGCGGCATTGCTCAAGTTGATGGGGATGCCCGACCCGTCGGAGGGCTTCATGAAGACCTCCCCGTTGCCCGCGTAATCCTCGGTGTACGCGATCTTGGTTCCGTCCGGCGACCAGGTGCAGTTGTAGTCACCTGTGCCGCTGGCTGCGATTACGGTGAACGAGGCAGGCGCGGCCAGAGGCGCAGCGAGCACGGCGGCGCTGGTGCTGTTCCCGGCCGCAGTGCTGGTCGTGTAGCAGAGCTTCGTCCCGTCGGGTGAGATCGATGGCTGGAACACGTGGGCGCCGCTGATGTGGAGCAGCTCCGTCCCTGGGCTCGAGTTGTTCGCCGGCTGCTGGTAGATCCTGAGGTCGTTGTTGTTGCCGTTCGGCGGCTGGGTGATGTCCCCGACCGAGTAGTAGAGCGTCTGCGAGTCGGGGCTCCAGGCCGCCTTCCACGCCTTGGGAATGAGCGCGGTGGTCAGGTTGAGATCGCCGCCGCCGTTGAGCGGGTGGACGATGATGTCGTTGTTCCGCTCGTATGCGAGGCGCGTGCCGTCGGGCGACCAGGCCGGGCGGTCGTCGGTGACGCCGGAGGAATTGGTGATGTTCTGGGGGGTCGCCCCCGGCGTGGTGAGATCGAGGATGTAGATGTCGTAGCCGGTCGCACCGCCCGGACCCTGGGCGAACGCAACCTTCGTGCGGTCAGGCGACCAGGTGGGGTGGCGGTGCTGCTGCGCCAGCCCCGTAGCGAGCGGACCGCTGGTGGACCCGGCGCCTGTGCTGCTCGTGACGCCGCGGAGAAAGAGCTTCGTGTTGCCGAAGGGGGGCCCGCTTATGTAGACGTTCTCCCGCCCCACGCTGGCCTTCTTCGAAGCGGACAACGGCCGGCGGCAGAGCTCTGCATCGCCCTGGACACGAGCATCCACCCCGCTGATGCTCGTCGCGTGCGCCGTGCGGTGCCGCTCACGGGGCGGAGCGGAATATCGGCCATCCGATCTCGGTCTCCCATTGGCCGGGGTCGTCGGAGTCGAGCAAGCCGATCAGGTAGTGCTCGCGCACCGGGCCCTCGACGCTGATCTCGTGCCGCATCGCATGGGCGCCAAGCTCGCCGTATGTGAGGTCGACGTCAGCCAGCGAGCCGCGATGGAGCATGATCGCGAGCTCGGCCGGCGGGACGACCAACCGCTCGACGCGGCCGATCGCGCGAGCCGTACCGTCGGTGGGGATGAACACGGTCGCATCGCCGCGACCGTGTTCGAAGATGTCGCTTGCGTAAATCCCGGCGGGCGGCCCGGCCGGCTGCAGACCTTGGGCGCCGAGGACTGCGTGGAGCTCTCCCAGCGCGCCCTGCCACCAGGCGAGCAGGTCCTCTCGATCGACCGTCGCCTGGATCGCGACCGCGGCGGTTGGCGGCACGGTCCGATGCTCCACGGCGCGCGGCGTTGCCGGCCGCTGTAGCAACCCGCGTAGCTCGAGGACGGCGGCCCGGGTTTGGGCGAGGTCGCCCTCGAGACGATCGAGATGGGCAACGATCAGCCGGTTACGCGCCTCGGGGTCGGGCGCGGCGAGTACCGACTTGACTTCCGCGACGGGCATCCGCAGGCCCCGCAGGCGGCGGATGACCTGGGCAAGCGGGATCTGATCCTCGGCGTAGTAGCGATATCCGTTGCCGGGGTCGACCTCGCTGGGCTCGAGCAGCCCGACTTCGTGGTAGTGGCGCAGCGTCTTGACGCTCAGGTGCGACGCGCGCGAAAAGTCGCCGATTGTGACGCGGGGTCTCATGCCAGGAATATCGACTCTCCCGTTGCTGGAGGGTCAAGCCGAAAGCCGGTCCTTGACTCTCCGGTCACTGGAGGCCGCAACCTGGATGTCCTCGCCGCCCTGCGGCCTCAGAAACGACAACCAAGGAGGCTCTCATGAGCACCACCACCGACCTGCGCGGAATCGTCGCCGAGCACGTCGCGGCGGTCAATGCGCACGACGAGGACGCGATCGCCGCAACGTTCGCCGATGACGCGTTCGTCAACGACGTCCGCCGCGAGTTCTGGGGCGCCGACGCGATCCGCCGCTGGGTCGCCAAAGAGATTGTCGGCGACAAGGTCACGCTCGAGGTCACCGAAGTGATCGACCACTACGGCGAGACGATCGTCCGCGGCCTTTACGACGGCGAGTACGACAAGACCAACATCCTCGACGAGCTGATCCTGACGAACTACTTCACCGTCCGCGACGGGAAAATCGTCAGCCTGATCGTGATCCGCAACACCCCCGCCGACTGATCGCTGCAGAGAGGACGCGATCACGAGGACTCACGGCTCGTCGCACTATTGGCGCTCGGCCTCGCGCACCAGTCGGTGCAGCGCTACTTCCAAGCCTCCGACGGCAAGCAGTCCCTGCAACGCGCGGGCGAAGACCGTCTTCGTGATCCCCCGCTGACCGCGCACGGTGATCGCCGCGTCGATCGCTGACCCGTGGGGCGCGGGCGCGATCGTGTACTCCACGTCCATGCCGACCGGCCCACACGCTTGAAGGAGCAGGCGCCCGGGCTCCGCCTCCATGACGGCGACGTCGAACCGGACCTCGCGCCCAGCCAGCGAGCCCGCCACCCGCGCGTGCGTGCCGGCTTGTAGGCGCTCGCTGTCGATCTCCTCGATGTCGAACCCCACCGGGGACCAGCGGGCCAGCGCGGCCGGGTCGGTGAGGACGTCGAGCACGTCTTCGGGCGGTGCGGGTGCTGTGGTCTGGGCGTGCCAAGTGGTCATGGGGAAGCTCCTGTCGGCCTGGCCGGATCAACTACGGTGCGTAGTACGATGCAGCGTAGCATAAGGGCCGCCGCAGGCCGGGTCCAGCCGGAAACGGCTCGAACGCGGCGACGGCACCCACGCGGGGTGCCGTCGCCGGGACTGCGTGTGCTCGCGCCCGTCGCCGGGCGCGGCGTCACCGCATCGCGCGCTGCGCCACGCGGAGCCGCATCGGGGTCGAGCCGACGAGCCCGGCCAAGAACGCGCCGAGCAGGAGCATGGTCGCCACCTCGAGCACGATCGAGATGACGATCGCCTGCCGGTAGCCGTACTCCCTGAAGCCGAAGAGCGAGGTCTGCTCGCTCACCAGGAGTGCGATCAACGACCCCATGGCCACGCCGATCCCCGACGCGGCCAGGAAGCCGAGGATCGGCTTGCCGGCTCGCGGGAAGAGACGCTCGACCGGCGCGATCAGGCCGGCTGCCAGCACCACCGCCGAGGCGAAGTTCAGGGCGAACAGGGTCCCGATCGTTGGAATGGCCGAGTAGGACGCCCCGAAGTACTGCTGGATGTGGTCGATGCCAACGCCGAGGAGGGCCGCCGCGCCGAGGTAACGGCAGACCTGCTGTGTTCTGTTAGCGCGCTCAGTCACTGTCGATCTTGATCCCGCTCGCAGCGAGCACGTACCACTTCGCGCCGAACTGGTTCAGGCCCTGGCCGGTGTCTTCCCCGGCCTTGGTGTCGGGCGCGTAGCGGTAGAGCGGGTGGCCGTCGTAGGTGACCTCGAGCGTCCCGTCGCTGCGCTTGGTGGTCCCGAGCTTGGCCGCGTCCACGCCGGGGCCGGCCTTGGGCTTGCCCGAGGTCGTGTCGGGCGGCCAGAGGCTCGCGCAGGCGCCGTTGCAGGTGCTCATGGGTCCCTTGTCGGCCTCGAACAGGTAGAGCGTGCGTCCCTGGCCGTCGACCAGGGCGGTGCCGACGTTCAGCTTCCTGAGACTGACCGTCGCGGCGCCGCCGGAGCCAGTGGCCGCTTTGCTCTGCTGGGTGCTGCCGCTGCCGCCGCCTCCGCAGCCTGCGACGACGAGCGCCGCCAAGGCCGGCGCGAAGACGAGGAGAACGAGTCGTTTCATGTCTGTGGACCTCTGTTGTCGTGGTTGTGGTGGGGCCTACGCGCGCTGGCGCTCGGCCGGTTGCGTCGTTGCGCCCGATTCTACTACGTAGAATAGTACGATGCAACGTAGTTAGTCGCGGCGAAGGCCGCTCGCTCGCCGTCGTTGATCCGGCCGGCGAGCTCGGGCGGTTAGCGGCCGGGGCGGCGCAGGTAGGTCACGGCCACCGCAGCGAGGATTCCGGGTACCAGCGCCAGCGCCATCACGCACGGCCGGGTCGAGAGGAACGGCAGGCTGAACGTCGCCTTGACCACCGCCATCTGACCGGCCTGCCACGCCAGGGCCCCCAGAACGACGATCGTGGCCGAACCGGCCAGCAGCAGCGCGGCGGGCAACCGCCAGCTGGGCGTGCGGCCCATCAGGTGGTCAACGCGCTCGGGCGCGATGCCGACCGCGCCCTGCGGATGCGCGGTGGCGCTGAAGCTCAACAACGCGGAGGCCAGCGTGGCGCTGCCCCCCGGAGCGGTGCGCACCGCGGCGTCGTCGGCCGCCAGCTCAGCCATGGCACAGTAGCGGTCGCTCAGCCGACGCAGGATCGGCAGGAAGAAGAACGCGTGGCCGAACACCCGCGCGACCGCGATGCGCAGTGGGTCGCGGCGGCGGCGGTGATGCTCCTCGTGGGCGAGGACCGCCTCGAGCTCGTCGTCGGAGAGCTGGCGAAGCGTTCCCGTCGACAAGAAGATCTGCGGCCGCAGCAGGCCGGCGCAGAAGGCGCGGGGCTCATCGTCGTCGATGAGGATCGCGTGGCCGTAGGGGCGGGGGTTCTGGGCGGCGACAGCGCGCGAGAAGCGCCGCTGCGCCAGCACCTCGGCCACGGCGCTCCAGGTCAGGCGGAGCAGGACGAGCAAGCCGAGCCCGGCGAGCGCGAGCACGACGATGGCGGCGACGTTCGCGCGCGGGTACGTGAAGCTCTCGTGCAGCACCCGGAAGTGGCCGACGGGCTCCTGCGGCCCGAGGCGTACGGCGTTCGTTCCGTCGACGAGGGCAACGCCAACTGCGACCAGAGCGCCGACGGCCAGGACCACGCTCAGGCCGAACAGCCGCGAGGCCCCGGCATCGATGCCGGCGCCGTCTCTAGGACTGCTCGGCAAGGCGCTTCAGCTCCTCGAGGCGCTTTTCGTCCAGGCCCACCTGACGCGCGAAGTGGGCCAGCGCGACGTCGCCGTACTGGGCGACCACCGCGTCGACCTCCGCCTCGGCGCGCAGGTTCAGGTACTCCTGGCGCTCGAGTGTCGGCCGGTAGAAGTCGGTCTTTCCCTCCCGGCGGCGCTCGAGCAGGCCCTTGCCGTCCAGCCGGGACATGATGGTCATGTAGGTCGTGTACGCGCGCGGCTTGTGCGACCCGTTGTTGAGCGCCTCCATGACGGAGCGCACCGGCGCCTCACCCTGCCGCCAGACCTCCTCCATGACCTCGGCCTCGAGCTCGTGCAGGGGGGGCGGGGGCGCCTTCTTCTTTGTCTTTCGAGCAGGAATACGACGCATTGTAGGAGATGCCGCGTCCACGGGCAACCTAGGCCGCCCGCCGAGCGTGCAGCACCGCGGCGAGCCCGGCCGCGCCTTCGACCGCACCGAGCAACCCGAAGGTCTCGTGCCGCGACGGCTCGACCCCGGCGAGCCGCTCCACCCGCAGGCGGCACCAGCGGCCGTAGGCGTCGAGCATTCCCGGCGAGTCCACGACCATGAACACCGCCAGCCGCGGCCCGTCCTGCAGGCAGAAGCTTGCGTGCACGCCGCGCGCCCCCTCCAGCCTGTGCTGGAGGCCGCGAAGCAGCTCGCCGGTCACGTCGGGCACGGGCGCGTCCCATTCGATGTAGAGCACCTGGGGCATCTACGTACAGCATAGTACTACGTGACGTCGTGCTACGATGCGTAGTAGATAGCTCGTCCCCAACCGATTGGAGCTCTCTCAAATGAGACGTATCGCAGCAACGCTTGGCATCGCGGCGACGCTCGCCGTCCTCCTGGCGACCGTGTCCTTCTCGGCCGTCGCGAGCGCTCGCTCGGCGCCCAAGCACGCCGTGCCCGGTGGCCGCGACTCGAGCCGGCCCGACCAGGTCATCCAGTGGAACCAGACCCTGCTTCAGCTGCTCCAGACACCGGGCGCGCAGCCCGCCACTGTCCATCCCACCCGCAGCATGGCCATCACGCAGCTGGCGGTCTACGACGCGGTCGACGCCATCGAGGGCGGCTACGCCCCGTACCTGCGGCAGCACCCGGTTCCGCGCGCAGCGTCGCCCGATGCCGCGGCGGCGGCGGCCGCGCACACGGTCCTGCTGGCGCTGTTCCGCAGCCAGCAGCCGGCGATCGATTCCAAGTACCAGGACTCGCTCTCCCAGATCGGCGGCGGCGTGCACGTCCGCCAGGGCATCCGGGTGGGCACGGACGCCGCCGAGGCCATCCTCGCGGCGCGTGCCAACGACGGCTCTGCGGCCGCACCCCCGCCGTTCACTCCGCAGTCGGGCCCGGGCGAGTACCAGCTCACCCCGCCGAGCTTCCAGCAACCCGTGTTCACGCACTGGGCAGCCGTGCAGCCGTTCGCGCTCCGCGCCGCTGATCAGTTCCGGCCGCCGGCGCCTCCGTCGGTGACCTCGTCCCGCTACACCGCGGACTTCAACGAGGTCAAGTCGCTGGGCGACGTGAACAGCGCCACGCGGACCCCCGAGCAGACGCAGATCGGCCAGTTCTGGGGCGCCGCGCCGGTGCAGAACGTCTGGAACCAGATCGCCCAGACGGCGGGCATGGCCCACCACAACACGCTCGCGCAGAACGCGCGGATGTTCGCGGTCCTCGACACCAGCGTGGCCGACGGCGTGATCGCGCTGTACGACTCGAAGTACGCCTTCCACCGCTGGCGTCCGGTCACGGCGGTCCAGGGGGCCGACAACGACGGCAACCCGGACACCGCCGGCGATCCCACGTGGACGCCGCTGGCAACGACGGCGCTGGACCCCAGCTACGCCGGTGCCCACGCCGAGATCAGCGCGTCGGCCGCCACGGCGCTGCGCGCGTTCTTCGGCAGCGACCGTCAGGACCTGTCCCTGACCAACGCCACGCTCCCCGGCGTCACGCGGAGCTTCCAGAGCTTCTCGCAGGCGGCCGAGGAGGCCTCGCTGAGCCGCATCTACGCCGGCCAGCACTTCCGGTACGACGAGGACGCCGGGCAGGCGCTCGGCGGGCAGGTCGGGGACTTCGTCTCCACGCACATCCTCGTGCCGGTGGAGCACGGCCGCTAGCTGCGGACCGCGCCACACACGCCTGACGCACGGCCGGGCGCCCCTGTGGCGGCCGGCCGTCGTCGTCCATCAGGTCGGGCCGCAGGAGAAGGGGCCGCCGGCGCTCGGAGGGAGCGGGGGCGAAGTGGAAGAGCGGCGGACGGGTCTCGAACCCGCGACCTCGAGCTTGGGAAGCTCGCGCTCTACCTGCTGAGCTACCGCCGCGTGCCTATTCGGTTGTCCGCGGTCCCAACTCGGGGGGCGTCCGGCTTGGGAAGCCGACGCTCCACCAACTCAGCTACGTCCGCGATTTGAACGGGGGATTCTAGTTCCCGCGTACCCTTGAGACGTGAAGCGGGTCGCGGCTCCAGCGGTCGTTGTCGCGGTGGTCGCCGCACTGATTGGCCTGCTCGTGTACGGGCTCGCCTCGAAGGGCGAGAACCGCACGCTCGACGACGCCGTCAAGAGCGGAAAGGCCATCGCGGCGCCCGGTCTCGGCCGCGCCTTGCCCGTCCTCGACGCAGCCGGGAGCCGGTCGCTGGCGTCCTACCGTGGCAAGGTCGTGGTCCTCAACTTCTGGGCCTCGTGGTGCCAGCCCTGCCGCACGGAGACGCCGCTGCTGGAGAAGCTGCAGCGCCGGATCGCCACGCACGGCGGCACCGTGCTCGGCGTCAACTACCGCGACACCACCGGGGACGCGAACGCGTTCGCGCACAGGTACGGCGTGAGCTACCCGAGCTTGCGCGACGTGGACGGCGAGCTCGCCAACGACTACGGCACGCGCGCGCTGCCCGAGACCTTCGTGATCGACCGCCAGGGCAAGGTCACCGCGGTCAGCCGCGGCCAGGTCAACGCCTCCTTCCTGAACCGCAGCGTCGGGCCGCTGCTGCAGTCGTGAGGACGCTGCTCGCGTTGGTCGCGGTGCTGGCGCTCGCCGCGCCCGCGGTAGCGACCGCGGCGACCCCGCGCACCACGCTCGGCGACGTCGAGAACGAGGTCATGTGCCCGGTGTGCGGCACGCCGTTGAACGTGGCCGAGTCGCCCCAGGCCGACCGGGAGCGCAACTACATCCGCGACCTCGTCGCCCAGGGCAAGACCAAGGCCGAGATCAAGCGCGACCTGGTGGCCCAGTACGGCCCCGACGTGCTGGCGCTGCCCGACTCCGGAACCGGCGTCAACTGGGCCGTGTACGTGGTCCCGGCGGCGCTGGTGCTGGCCGCGCTCGGGGCGCTGGTCATCTTCGTGCCGCGCTGGCGGCGGCGCACCAAGGCCGAGCCCGATGACCGACCGCGGCTCACCAAGGCCGACGAGCAGCGGGTCGACCGCGAGCTCGCCCGCTTCGACTGAGCGGATGGCGGCGACCCAGGCCGACACCACCATCCTGGCCGCCTTCGCGGTTGGGTTTGCCTCATTCATCTCGCCCTGCGTTCTGCCGCTCGTCCCCGGCTACCTGTCGGCCGTCAGCGGCGTCTCGGTGGCGGAGATGCAGACGGGCGAGCGCCGGCTGACGAAGATCCTCCTGCCGGCCATCATCTTCTGCCTGTCGTTCACGGTGATGTTCGTCGCGCTGGGCATGACCGCGACCGGCATCGGCTCGACGCTGGCGCACCACCGCGACCTGCTGGACAAGATCGCCGGCGGGCTGATCATCGCGCTGGGCCTGTTCTTCGTCCTGACGCCGTTCATCCCGGTGCTGAACAAGGAGTGGCGGCCGGACACGCTCATCCGTCGCGCCGGCTCGGGCGGGCCGATCGTCGCCGGCGCCGCCTTCGCGGTCGCGTGGACGCCCTGCGTGGGGCCCACGCTGGGCGCCATCCTCACCGCCGCCTCGACCTCGGCCAGCGTCGGCCACGGGGGCGTGCTCCTGGCCTTCTACTCGCTCGGGCTGGCGGTCCCGTTCCTGCTGTGCGCGATCGCATTCGACCGGGCCTCGATCGCGTTCCGGTGGCTGCGCGACCGCTACCTGTGGGTCACGGCGATCTCGGGCGTGATCCTCATCGTCATGGGGATCCTCGTGTTCACCGGCGAGATCACGCGCCTGAACTCAGAGGTCCAGAAGTTCCTCAACGACGTCGGCCTGGACTTCATCTACTCGATCTGAGCGACGCCTCGGCGTCGAGCGAATTCCGCTCCATCGGGGTTTCGCTCCGGCCGAGTCAGGTTGAATCCGACCAAGACTGGTGCGCAACTGGCGCGCGGTCGGCCCATTGCACGCGAAGGATCGAGGTGTCTTCGCGCCGTGGAAGGGTGAGCCCGTGCGTCGACGTCGCTACCCCTGGCTCAGCACACAGATGACCTTGCACTCCTTGCCGAGCTCGAGCGTCGCGCCCTCGGCCAGCAGCGACGAGCCGATGCTCGCGTCCCCGCTCGTGAGACGACCGCGTCCGACCCGATCGAGATCGCCGACCAGCGCCACGCCCGCCGACGAGTTGGCACCGGGGGCGGCCGCAAACGAACGATCCCACCCATGACGACAACTAGGGACGGTGTAGGCCCCGCCGTTCGCCGGTAAGGTGAGCGTCACCGTCGGCGGTTGGTTCGGCGCCGGCGGCGGGATATCGAACCGCACGCACCGGGATGGGCTCCACGTCGTGCTCGGAAAGACCGCGCTACTGGGCGACGGGTCGCGCTGAGCGCCCGCCCTATCGCTTCTTTAGCACCCTGATCGTGACCGGGGCGCTCGTCGTCGTCGCGCCCTGGTTGTCGGTTGCCCTCGCCGTCAGCGTCAGCGTGGTCGCCGTGGCGCCCACGTTCAATCTGCCGGTGTAGGAGGGCGCGGTCGTATCAGTGGCGATCAGCGACGACCCGTTGTAGAACGAGACGCTCGACACGGTGCCGTCGGGGTCGCTCGCAGTCGCCTCCAGGTCGATCTTCGTGGGGCCGACGTAGGTTGCACCGTTCGCCGGTTTGGTGAGCGCTACCGTCGGCGGCTGGTTCGCCTGCGGAGTCGCCGAGACGCTGACGGACTTCGCGGATTCGTTGCCAGCCTTGTCGACCGCGGTAACCGCATAGCTGTAGGTCGTGCCGTTCGTCACGCCGGTGTCCGTGTAGGAGACGCCGGCCGGCGACGCAATGTAGAAGCTGTTGCGATACACGTTGTAGTGGTCAAGGTCGCTCTCGCTATTAGCCGACCAGTTCAGAGCCACCTGAGCATTCCCCGCAGTGGCATTCAGGCCGGACGGCACTGCGGGCGGCGTCATATCC
>Ga0075434_100006332_pt1 | contig 10855 bp, 8 predicted proteins | sample RhiMethybrSRZTD3_FD_75298 | JGI IMG/M metagenome (GOLD analysis project Ga0075434, IMG submission 75298) | Populus rhizosphere microbial communities from Tennessee, USA - Rhizosphere MetaG P. TD hybrid SRZTD3 | ecosystem: Host-associated > Plants > Roots > Rhizosphere > Soil | place: USA...
ACGGCCTCGGCCACCACCACCTCGGGGCCGGCCGCGCCCAGCAACCTGTCGGCCACGGCGATCACGTCGAGCCGGATCGACCTCGTCTGGACGGACAACGCCACGGGCGAGCAGGGCTTCAAGGTGGAGCGATCGACCGACGGCGTGACCTTCACGCAGATCGCCCTCCTGGGCGCGAACGTGACCGCGTACTCCAACACCGGCCTGGTCACGGGGGCCGCCTATACCTACCGGGTCCGGTCGTACACAGGGCCCAATGACTCCGCGCCGTCCAACACCGCGACGGCCACGCCGCTGCCCGCGCCGGCCGGTCCCTCGAGCCTGACGGCGGTCGCGGTGACGTCGAGCCGGATCGACCTGGCCTGGACCGACAACTCCACCTACGAGCAGGGCTTCAAGGTCGAGCGCTCCACGGACGGCGTCACCTTCACCCAGATCGCTACGGTGGGGGCCAACGTCACGACCTACTCCAACACGTCGCTGGCTTCCGGCACGACCTACACCTACCGCGTGCGCGCCTACGACGGCCCCAACGACTCGGCCTGGTCGAACACCGCTTCCGCCACCACCCCGACGGGGCCGCCCGCGCCGTCGAGCCTCACGGCCACGCCGGTCACGCCCAGTCGCATCGACCTGGCCTGGACGGACAATTCCTCGACCGAGCAGGGGTTCAAGATCGAGCGGTCGACGGGCGGCTCGTGGAGCATCATCGCGAGCGTAGGCGCGAACGTCACCAGCTACGCCAACACTTCACTCACGTCGGGGACGGTCTATAGCTATCGCGTGAAGGCCTACGACGGCCCCAACGAGTCCGCGTACTCGAACACGGCCTCGGCCTCGCCGCTGCCTCCACCCGCAGCACCCAGCAGCCTGGCCGCGACTCCGGTCAGCTCCAGCCGGATCGACCTCGTCTGGACCGACAACGCGAGCAACGAGCAGGGCTTCAAGGTGGAGCGGTCGACCGACGGCGTGACCTTCACCCTGCTGGCCGTCCTGGGGGCCAACACCACCACCTATTCCGCCACCTCCCTCAACGCCGGCACGACCTACGCGTTCCGGGTCCGCGCGTACGAGGGTCCGAACGAATCCGCCCCCTCCAACACCGCCCCGGCCACGACCCTCGCCCCGCCGCCGGCCCCCACGGGCCTCACGGCGACGGCGGTCTCTTCCACCCGGATCGACCTGGCCTGGACGGACAACGCCGCCTACGAGCAGGGCTACAAGATCGAGCGCGCGACGGGCGGTGGGGCCTTCGCGCAGATCGGGACGGTGGGGCCAAACGTCACCGTGTTCTCCAACATCTCGCTCGTCCCGGGGACCACGTACACCTACCGCGTGCGCGCCTTCGACGGGCCGAACTACTCCGGCTACTCCAACACGGCCTCGGCCAGCACGCCCTAAGCGTCCCGCGGGATTCCGACGCCGCCGCCCCGGTGCGCGGGAGAAACCGCGCTAACCTGGGATCAAGGTTTCACACACACGCCGAACGGCCGACCCGTTCGAGCCATGAGGAGAGAGGGAGGCGCTGATGATCACGAACGACCGCGTTCGCCGGAGCCGTCGGTGGGCCATGGGCCTCGCGGTGGCGCTGGCCGTCGTCCATCCGGGCTGCGGCGGGAACAACAACGACAACGGGCCGGAGACCTTCACGGACAGCGCGACACTCGGCGTGTTGGGGGCCTTCCAGTTGCAGTTCACGGCGCAGAGGAACGGGACCGTGGACGCCAATGCTAACTGGAATGACGGCAACAATGACGTTGATATCTTTGCCACCGTCGGGCCCTGCGCCAGCTTCGACCTCGTGCTCTCGGGGGGCTGCAACGTGATCGCGAGCGCAGAGAGCGAGACCACTAGGCCGGAGCGGCTCACGTTCAACGTCTCGAACAACACGGTCTATAGCGTGTGGGCGTTCAATCTCGGTCCGGGAACGGACACGGTGACCATCACCCTGACCGCCCACTGACGCTTCCCGCAGGGAGGCGGGCACGGGGAGCCGGGGTCGGACCCGGTCAGAACCGCAGCACGACCCCCGCCGTGATGTCGCCCTGCCAGATGCCGGATCCGTTGAACCGGAACAGGCAGGCGCCGTTCGTGCAGTAAACGGCGCCGCCAGAATCAACCACCGTGTAGAACCCGCGGGCCTCGAGGCGCAGGCCGATGCGGCTGCCGGCCGGCACCTTGGTCCCCAGCGACAGGCCGGCGGCGAAGCGGAGCTCGCTATCCGTTCCCGTGAGCCCGGGGACGAGCCGCGTGGCGCCCAGGAGCGCCACGCCGAAGAAGGTGAACGGCCCGTCCGTCTCCGGCTCCTCCTGGATGCCCACCATGTAGCGCTCGACGGTCTGCGGGAAGGTCGGCCCTCCCGCGGGCGGCTCCAGCTTCGTCTTCTGCCGGGAATAGAGGAGCTCCAGCCGCCAGGTCGGCGCGACGGCCACGTCGAGGGTGGCCCCGTAATCGGCCGACTCGTCGAAGGAGAAGGGGACCCCGGCGGGCGAGGCGAAGCTGCCGCCGAACTGAAGGCCGACGAAGGGTTGGAGCTCGATGTCGCCGGCTTCGGCGCGGACGCCCGGCAGCGCGGTCAGCGCGACGAGGAGGGCGGCGCGGCGCGCGAGGCGCCCTACTCCGGCGCAAGGCATGCGCAAGCTCATCAGGCCTTGCTGAACTCCGGCGAGGAGGCCAGGCGCCGGTACTCGCGGAGCAGTAGCAGGGCCACGCCGATGGCGGCCAGGACGACCGCGATGTTGGCCCAGGCGAAGCCGGCCACCCCTAGCGCGATGACGTGGGTGCCCAGGAACACCAGGAGCGCGGCCAGCACGTCGCCGAAGCGCACGAAGAAGGTATCGATGGCCTGCTTGGCCTTGTACTTCTCCACGCGGGTGGTGGGCAGCCACAGCATCTGCTTGGCCGTGTTCATCACCGAGTAGTCGGTGCTGTTCTCCGCCGTCTTCAGGAGGCGCAGGGTGACCAGGCCGGCGCCCGCCGCCGCCACGCCGTAGACCCCCAGGGCGACCACGGGCAGGGCCAGCACCACGCCGCCCATGCCGAACCGCTTCACGATGCGGGAGACCAGGAAGGCCTGGATCAGGATGGTCAGGACGTTCACCCAGAAGAAGTAGTCCGCGTAGAACCCGCCGATGAAGGCCTGCTTGCTGAAGCCGGCCACCGCGGCGCTGCGGGCGTCGGCCGCCGAGACCACCGCGCGGGCCAGGATGAACTCGCCCACCGTGTTCGCGAGGTTGAGCAGCACCAGGAGGCCGGCGATCAGCCGGAGGTAGCGGCTCTTCAGCACCAGGGCGAAGCCGTTGCCCGCCGCGATGGGCGCCTGGGCGCGCGGCTTGGCCGCGCCGCGGAGGCGCCGCGCCAGCACGCGGTAGAGGACGAGGTGGAGGAGCAGGATGGCCGCCGCGAGCTGCATCATCGAGAAGGGCCCCACGCCACGCGCGAACAGGGTGTCGGCCAGGGCGGCCCCCAGCGGCGCCCCCGCCGTGGACCCCACGGCGATGAGCGGGAACAACCGGTCGCCCTCGTCGCGCGTGAACACCTCGTTGGCGAACGACCAGAACTGCGCGATGGTGGTCAGGCTGAAGATCCCCACCCACACGTAGAACACGAAGCCCAGGTGGGGCACCCCCGCCCGGCTGCCCAGCACGAAGAGCTCGATGCACGCCACGAAGAAGATCACCACCGCGGCCAGGAAGCGCTGGCGCGGCATCCGCCCGGCCACCCAGCCGTAGAGCGGGACGTAGGCCACGAGGGTCAGGGCCTGCGCGGCCGCGGCGTAGGACTTCAGCTCCGCGCCGCCCGCCAGCAGGATGAGCGGCTCGCGCACCGTCTTCAGGACGTAGTAGGCCACGAGAAGGATGGCCACGTTCAAGGCCATCAGGAGGACGGTGCCTCCCTCGCCGGCGCGCACGTCGCCGAAGACGCGCAGGGCCCGATCGACGGCCCCGGGCGGGGCGGCCGGCTCCTGCGTCTCGACGATCTGCGGCGGCGCGCTCACGAGCCGGACCTCTCCCGATGCAAGCAGTCGAGGATACCCGCACGGGCCGGCGCGGGCAACGACGGCCCGCGGCGGGGAATGGGACCAAGGTCCAATGGCACCCCGCGCGCGCGGCCCATTACGGTAGCGGCCGGGGGGACGAATGCACGATCGATGGACAAGGGCGGGGAAGTCCTGCCTGGCCGCGGCTGCCTTCTTCGCGCTGGCGGCGGCGGCGCATGCGGCCCCGCCGCCCGCGAAGCCCGCCGCGGGCGCGGCGACCGCGCCGCCGATCCAGATCAAGAAGTACACCGGCGACCTCGACGGGATGGTCAAGCGCCGGGTCATACGCGCTCTCGTCGTCTTCTCGCGCACGCAGTACTTCGTGGACAAGGGCGCGCAGCTCGGCACGGCCTACGAGACCATGCGCTCCTTCGAGGACCACATCAACGCCAGCCGGAAGCTCAAGACGCTGAAGGTCCACGTGGTCTTCCTGCCCACCTCGCGCGACGACCTCATCCCCGCCCTCCTCGAGGGGCGGGGCGACCTGGCCATGGCCGGGCTGACGGCCACGCCCGAGCGCCTGAAGAAGGTCGACTTCTCCGAGCCCTTCGCGGACAAGGTCGAGGAGATCGTGGTCACGGGCCCCAAGTCCCCTGCGATCGGCGCCCTCAACGACCTGTCGGGACAGGAGGTGTTCGTCCGTCAATCGTCCAGCTACTGGGAGCACCTCGAGGCGCTGAACCAGAAGTTCAAGGCCGACGGCAAGGCCCCGGTCAAGCTGCGCCCGGCCCCGGACACCCTGGAGGACGAGGACCTCCTGGAGATGCTCAACGCCGGCCTGGTGGGCCTGGTGGTGGTGGACGACTACAAGGCCACGCTGTGGGCCAACATGTTCAAGTCCATCCAGCCGCACCCCGACCTCGCCGTCCACGAGGGCGGCCAGATCGGTGTCATGTTCCGCCAGGGGAGCCCGCTCCTGAAGGCGGAGCTGGCCTCCTTCGCCAAGACGCACCGCGTGGGCACCCTGTTCGGGAACACCGTGGTCAAGAAGTACGTCCGCAGCACGAAGTTCGTGAAGAGCGCCACCTCGGACGCGGAGATCAAGAAGTTCCAGGACACGGTGAGCCTGTTCAGGAACTACGGGACGAAATACGACCTGGACCACCTGCTGGTCATGGCGCAGTCCTACCAGGAGTCGCGCCTGGACCAGAACGCCAAGAGCCACGTGGGCGCCATCGGGATCATGCAGGTCATGCCCGCCACCGGCAAGGAGCTGGCTGTGGGCGATATCTCGCAGCTCGAGCCCAACATCCACGCGGGCGTGAAGTACGTCCGCTTCATGATGGACCGCTACTACGGCAAGGAGCCGATGGACCTGGTGAACAAGATGCTGTTCACCTATGCCTCCTACAACGCCGGTCCCGCGCGCATCGCGCGGCTGCGCAAGGAGGCGGCGGCCAAGGGCCTCAACCCCAACCTCTGGTTCAACAACGTCGAGACCGTGGTGGCCGCGCGCATCGGGGCCGAGACCGTCACCTACGTCTCCAACATCTACAAGTACTACATCGCCTACAAGCTGGTGACGGAGGCCGAAGAGGAGCGCCGGAAGGCGCGCGAGGACCTGAAGGGGGCGAGCTGACGTGGCGGCTGCGGCCTCCGGGGCCGCGGCCCGTTCACTGCTGCCGGGCCCGCGACAGCGCCTGCTCGATGGCGGCCAGCAGCACCCGGTCGTCCACCGGCTTGTAGAGCACGTCCACCGCCCCCGCCGCGAGCGTCTTCTCCCGGACGGCCTCGTCGCCGTGCCCGGTGATGAAGACGATGGGCAGTTCGCGCTGCGTGCCGCCGATGGTCTGCTGGAGCTCGATGCCGCTCATGCCGGGCATGCGGACGTCCAGCAGCAGGCAGGCGGGACGGATCGACACCTCGCGCGCCAGGAACTCCGACGCGCAGCCGAAGAGCTCCACCTCGTAGCCGGCGGCGCGCACGAGGCGGCCGAGCGCCTTGCGGACGGACGCGTCGTCGTCGACGATGAAGACCAGCGGCGCGGGAGAAGTCATCATGCCCAAGGCAACCACTTGTATGAACTATCTCTGATTCGATACCAACCATGATGAGCGCGTGTCGCGAGCAACGTAAATTGGACTTAGGGTCTAGGACCCCGAGCGCGGCGGGCGTCTCGCTCGGTCGCGATACAATCGAAGCCCTGGAACCCGCGACAACGCCTTAATCCCGGAACGGTACCCGCATTGGTCAGCATGGGCTGGATCACGGTCGCGTTCACCCTGGCCGGGGCGGGGTGTCTCATCCTGGGCTCGACCCGCCTCGCCCGGCGCCACCGCGCCCATGGCGAGAGGCGGCGCGCCGAAGAGGCGTCGCGGGACAGCGAGGCGCTCTTCCACACCGTGGCCGACACGGCGCCGGTCATGATCTGGATGTCGGATACGGAGAAGCGGGGCACGTTCTTCAACAAGGGCTGGCTGGACTTCACGGGCCGCGCGCTGGAAGAAGAGCTCGGCGATGGCTGGACGCAGAGCGTGCACCCGGAGGACGTGGGCCGCTGCCTCACCGAGTGCGGCGGGGCGTTCCGCGAGCGGCGGCCGTTCACGATCGACTACCGCATGCGCAGGGGGGACGGGGAGTATCGGTGGGTGCTGGACAACGGGGTCCCCCGGCGCGCCGCGGACGGGACGTTCCTCGGCTACATCGGGAGCTGCATCGACATCACCCAGCGGCGGGAGGCCGAGCTGGACGCGGCGCGGCAGCGCAACGAGCTGGCCCGCCTTTCGCGCGTGGCGGTCCTGGGCGAGCTGTCGGGGGCCCTGGCCCACGAGCTGAACCAGCCCCTGGCCGCCATCCTCAGCAACGCCCAGGCGGCGCAGCGGATCCTGGCGCGGGAGCCGGCCGACCTGGAGGAGATACGCACGATCCTGGGCGACGTGGTGGACGACGACCTGCGCGCCCGCGAGGTCATCAGCCGGCTGCGGATCCTCATGGAGAAGGGCGAGGTCCGCCAACAGCCGCTCGACCTCAACGCGGTGGTCTTGGACGTGCTGCGACTGGTGAACAGCGACCTGTTGCTCCAGGGGGTCACGGCCCACACCCAGCTCGCACACGACCTCCCCGCAGTGAGCGGAGACGGCGTGCAGATCCAGCAGGTCCTCCTGAACCTGATCCTGAACGGGTGTCACGCCATGAAGAACGGCAGCGGCGGCGAGCGCAAGCTCGTGCTGAGCACGCAAGCCTCCGATGGAGACGGCGTCCGGGTCACCGTTTCCGACCGGGGCGCCGGCATCCACCCCGGCGAGATGGACCGCATCTTCGAGCCGTTCTTCAGCACGCACACGGGGGGGATGGGACTGGGCCTGGCCGTGTGCCGCTCGATCATCGGGGCCCACGGCGGAAGGCTGTGGGCCACCAACAACGAAGCCGCCGGCGCCAGCCTCCACTTCACGCTGCCCCGCGGGCCTTCTGCCCCGGTCTAGCGCCCCGCGGGCGCCCCGTCATGGGACCTTGGTCCAATGGCGGCCCCCGGTCGATTCGTCTAAACAAGCCTCACTGAGTACGCTACGATGGCGGGCGTCCGCGCAGCGGACATCCGGCCGGAAGGAGGCCTGCATGCAATCGTCACTGGGGCGTCCCATCCAGCAGATCGGCGAGGCCGCCTGGCGGGCCTTCCAGGCGCTGAACACCCGCCTGCCCGCCAGCGCTCCCGCGGAGCGCGCCTGGGCCCCGGGGCCGCTGCTCAAGTCCCATGAGCGCTCGCGGCCCCCCCTGGGCTATCCACGCGAGACCGATTCGCTGTGCCCGCGCTGCGTCATGGAGACCCGCGGCCAGATCCTGCGCGGCGAGAGGAAGGTCAAGGACCTGGTGAGCGGCCACCTGGGCGAGATCAAGGCCACGCTCTACGAGCAGGACAACGAGATCCGGGTGCGCAAGACCTGCCCGGAGCACGGCACCTTCGAGGACCTGATCTCGATCGACGCGGAGTTCTCCCGCCGCATCGAGGACCGCTTCCCGGGCCGCGACTTCGCGGCGGTGGGCGACGAGCTGGTCCATCGGCACGGGACGTCGACCATCAAGTACGGGCGGGGGGCGGTGCTCACCATCGACCTCACCAACCGCTGCAACATGATGTGCAGCCCCTGCTTCATGGACGCCAACCAGGTCGGCTACGTCCACGAGCTGACCATGGAGGAGATCCGCAAGATCCTGGACGACTCCATCTCCTTCAAGCCCCGCCGGCAGATGTCGGTGCAGTTCTCGGGCGGCGAGCCCACCCTGTCGCCCCACTTCCTGGCCGCGTGCCGCTACGCCAAGAAGGTCGGCTACAAGATGGTGCAGGCCGCCACCAACGGCCTGCGCTTCGCGCTGGAGCCGGACTTCGCGGCGCAGGCCAAGGAGGCCGGCTTCGACATGGCCTACCTGCAGTTCGACGGGGTCACCAACGAGGCCAACTCCCACCGCAAGATCTCGAACCTCTTCGACGTGAAGAAGATCGCCATCGAGAACATGTACGCCGCCGGGATCAAGATCACGCCCGTGGTCACCATCGTGAACGGCCTCAACAACGAGAGCGTGGGCCCCATCGTCGACTTCTGCATGGAGAACCACGGCAAGATCGGCGGGCCGGCCTTCCAGCCCGTTTCCTTCACCGGGCGCGACGAGGAGATCACGGACGAGGCCCGGCACCGCCAGCGCTACACGACCTCGCACCTGGCCCACGAGCTGGCGCGCTACTACGAAGGGAAGATCGACCCGCTGCGCGACTGGTACCCGCTGGGGGCCGGGGTGTCGTTCGCGTCGCTGGCCGACCACATGAGCGCCGCCGATTCCTCGTTCGGGCAGCTCAGCTGCAGCTGCCACCCGAACTGCGGCGCGTCGGTGATGCTCGCGCGCAACCGCAGCACCCGGGCCTGGGCGCCGGTCACCGCCTTCTTCGACGTCGACCGCTTCATGAAGGACATCGACGTCATCGTGGACACGGGGCGCGGCCGCGCCTTGTCCTGGACGCAGGTCGCCCTGTCCTTCGTCCGCAACTTCGACCAGCGCAAGGCCCCGCCCGGACTCACGCTCGCCCGCATGATCGAGCTCTTCAAGACCCGGGCCCTGGGCGGCAAGAAGGGCGACAACGGCAGCGACCCCGCGGGGGACTGGGAGTTCCTCTGGATCGGCAGCATGTGGTTCCAGGACCTGTGGACCTACGACTTCCGCCGCACCGAGATGTGCGTCATCCCCTACGGCACGCAGGAGGGCGAGATCTCCTTCTGCGCCTACAACACGGGCGTGGGCTGGCGGCAGATCGTGGAGAACATGCACATGGTGGCGACCACCAGCGAGTGGTTCAAGGAGAAGGGCCGGCACACGATCTACGCGGGCGACCGGCCCATCCCGCTGCCCGACGCGCTGAAGCGCCGCCTGCCCGTGATCGCGGTCGAGGGCGGGGACGGCGAAAACGGCCGGCCCGCGGCCCAGTCGGGCTGCGGGAGCGGTTGCGGGTGCCACTGAAGGCACGAGAGATTCATTCCAGGGAGGCAGAAAGGCCATGATCCGATCCATAACCGTGATGACCGTGCTGGCGGCGGCGCCGCTGGCCTGGGCACAGAAGCCCGTCACCGAGAGCGCCGTCGTGGAGATGACGGCCACCATCGAAGCCATCGACCACGACAACCGCGTGATCACCCTGAAGGACAAGGAAGGAAACACCGAGAGCATCCTGGCCGGGCCGCAGATGAAGCGCTTCGACGAGCTGAAGGTCGGGCAGACGGTGACCTTCCGCTACCACGAATCGGTCGCCTTGCAGATTCGCAAGCCCGGCGAGGCCGCCGCCCCCACCGCGGCGGGCAAGGAGACGCTGGTGCGGGGCCAGGGCGCCAAGCCCAGCGCCACCGTGTCGCGGCAGGACACCGCCACTGTCACCGTCAAGTCCATCGACACGAAGGTGCCCTCGGTTTCGGTGGCCACCGAGGACGGCCACGTCCTCAGCATGAAGGTGAACGACCGGAAGAACCTCGAGGGCGTGAAGGTGGGCGACCGCGTGGAGATCACCTACACGGTGGCGTTGGCCATCGCGGTCAAATAGGGACAGGGGGGAGATCGATGGGGAGCGATAGAGCGTCGGCCGTGCCGCGCCGGATCGTGCTGGCCGTCCTGGCGGTCCTGGCCGCCGCCGCCTTGCGCGCGGCCGCCGGCTTCGAGGCGGTTCCGACCTTCGAGGCCGCGAAGGTCCTGCCCGCCGCGCAGGTCAAGGGCCCGCACCACACGATCGAGGCGCGCGTCCCGCTGGTGGGGCTCTATCGGCAGTACAAGATCACCTCGGATTACGGGGCATTCGGGGCCGATGGGGACCTGCTGGTCCTCATCCGGCTGAAGGAGGTCGACGCCCTGGCGCGGCTGGCGGAGACCAGCGAGGCCGAGGTGGCGCTGAAGGCGGTGGGCGGCGCCATGGGCGGCGCGGTCAAGGGAGCCGCCAACGCCGTGGCCAACCCGGTGGAGACGGTGGCGGGCATCCCGGAAGGCGTCGGCAAGATGTTCGGCCGCGTGGGCCGCAAGGCCAAGCGCACCGCAGAGAAGGGCAAGGAGGAAGTGAAGGGCGATTCGAAGCCCTCCGATGCGGACTCCAAGTCGACGGGCGAAGCGGCCGCGGACGCCACGGGCGCGGCCGCCAAGGGCGTGCTCGGCGTCAGCGCCGGCAGGCGGCGCTGGGCGCAGGAGCTGGGTGTCGACCCCTACACCACCAACCCGGTGCTGGGCGCGGCGCTGGACAAGGTCGGCCAGATCGACGCCGCCGGCCGCTTCACCACCAAGCTGGTCCCCGGCATGGCCCTCGTCTCCACCGTGGCCACCGTCAACAAGCTCGTCTACGCCAAGAGCCCCGAG
>Ga0075434_100006334_pt1 | contig 10850 bp, 14 predicted proteins | sample RhiMethybrSRZTD3_FD_75298 | JGI IMG/M metagenome (GOLD analysis project Ga0075434, IMG submission 75298) | Populus rhizosphere microbial communities from Tennessee, USA - Rhizosphere MetaG P. TD hybrid SRZTD3 | ecosystem: Host-associated > Plants > Roots > Rhizosphere > Soil | place: USA...
GAGACCCACGTTTGACACAATTCCTCGCGTCTTGTTGACTGAAAACAGCAATGGTCAGCTCTCTACCGCATCAACCACCCTCGCCGATCACTTCCCGTTTCTTCATTCCTCCCTGGTATGTCAACCTCCATCACACAACAGAACCCCGCCTGTCCCGAGTGCGGCTGCCAGCACACCACCAGAAAGGGCAAGCGAAGAAACCGTCTGCAAACACTGCAGATCTTTCAATGCGCCGAATGCCTGCACCGCTTCACTGGTGAGCCAGGCAAGAACAAGACGTATCCGCTTAAGCTCATTCTCGAGAGCGTTTCAACGTTCAACCTCGGCTACTCGCTCACGGAAACGCAGCGGCTCCTGCGCCAACGCTTCCACCGCGACATTCCGGTCCGTACCATCAGCTCCTGGCTCACCGAATACACAGACCGCTCGCCACCTACGCCCGCCTGCGCAGTGCAGGCAGAAAACTCTTTAGCTCCGATACCGTCATACACTCCCATACATTTCATCACCAGCAGGTCTACCGCTTTCAGATCCACTGCTCGAAGCTCGCGCTCCTCACGCAGCCGGATACGCACCCAGTCACAGATTCCAGGATCGATTTCACTTGCCTAGAGGACTATCTTGCGAGTATCAAAGCCCACTTCCCGCACCAGCTTTTTCAAGAGACCGGACATCGCTCATCCAAATTCCCCGCGAAGATCAGCCCACCAGTGGCGAGGAAGGAAAACTATGCGACACGCCTCGCGCGTCTTGCGTTGCCAACTTCACCCAATAACAAGAAGCGTCACGAGACCCTGCAACGGTTCATGCTCATCAACGATTCCGTGACAGTAGCGGTGGAGATACCGGTATTTCTCACGCGCGCGGACGTGGACTATTACCGCATGCGCGGGTTTGACCTTGACTTCGACAGCGACGTTATCACCGGTCACATCGACTTCCTGCAGATCCGCAACGGACACATTCACATCCTTGACTACAAACCGGAGGCCCGCAAAGAAACACACGCGCATGTGCAACTCACGATCTACGCACTCGCCATCGCCCGCAGGACCAGCCTGCCGCTGAAAGCCTTCAAGTGCGGCTGGTTCGACGAAAATGACTACTTTGAGTTCTTCCCTCTGCAAGGCGTGTATCGGCGACAAACGAGACCACCAAGAATTGCACCTTCTTCATTAACTCTTCATGGAACCTCCGCTACTGTGGAGGATGAACTCAAATAAGGTCCATTTCTCACATGCACCCCGCACCCCCGCCGGCAAACCCATCAGTTTTTGAATACGGTGTTGCCCAATTGGATGGAAAGCATGTTTACCTCCACGTCTTCCATGGAAGGTTTCTGGTTTACGCTTTGAAACTGTCGAAAGAAATGGCTGCTGCTCGGCTCTCGAAGAAAATCAGCAGCCATCATAAGTTTCCTTGACACGGAGAAGTTAGCTGCCCCATAACCCGGTTGTGATAAATCAGTCAATGCATGAGGGATGGTTGCGATTCGGTCAGAGAGTGATTGATACGGCTTTTCTGCTGTCACTCTTCCTCGTCAAGCCACACGACATCAGACCATTGCGACTGAGGGACAAATGTGAGGAGCCGTGCCCGCTCCACAATCTTGTCCATCGTCTTTTGAGCTTCAGCTCCACGCTGGGTCCTCATCGCTGCAAGTTGTCGGACTACATCATCTTCCCAATTCGGTGAGACATGGGGTGTCGGAGGCTTGCGTTTCGAGTCTCTCGTCGGAGTCTTGATGTCAACAGACCCGCCCCTTGCCGGCAAGAATTTCTCGACAACGGCCTTCGGAATTCGCAGGACACGATACCGCCGACGCTTGGGCGTTTCAGGGCTGCCGAGGTCGATTACGCCTTTGACCTTGGCGAATCGCCGAGTCACGGTGTCTTCACCAACGCCAAGAATCTCTGCCACTTCTGATATTGTCAGCAGGTCGCTCATCCTTCGACCCCTTGCTGCACCCACGAACGCTTCGGCATCTTAGCCAACCGCTCCTCCATTCGAGCCGAAGCAAGATTCGCATAATGCCGTTCGCATACGGCGACGGTGTCGCCCAGCATTGCGGCGATTTCCGTCAGGCTGCAACCTTGGCCGAGCCAAAAATCGACCGCCGTGTCTCGGAACCGATGCGAGACATTACCCTCGATCCACAAGCCAGCGTTCTGCATCAACAGGCGAAGATCGTCCTGCCATGTTGTGACCGCAGAAGTCACCTGATACTTTCCATCCCAGAAAATATATCTCCCCTCCCCATCAAGCAGTTCTCGACACAGGCCGGGGTCAAGATGCTGTCGAACAGGTCTTCCAGTCTTTTGCCGGTTGATTCTGAGCCAGCCGTCTCGCATGTTCTTCCGTTCGAGTTGCACTGTATCCCGAATCGCAACCCCAGTGGCAATCATGAACTTGACGAGCAGCGTTGCGAGGACAATCTTCTCGGGTGGAAACGTCTTCGGAATCTGAGTGAAGAGAGCTTTGATTTCCGTCTCCGTAAATGGCTTCGGCTCCAGCCGCTCCCTGTCATCTTTCGACAACCGAATAGTCTTGAGGGCAGCAAGCAAGTCGCTCAGGTTTTCACGACAGCATGTACGGAGAAAGCTACGAATGTTCTGCTGGGCCTTCTGGCGAGTCGTTGTACCCCACACCTTGTCCCAGCTTGTCCGGAATTCGACTACGTCAGTTGCAGTTATCAGAGATGGAAAGAGTTTCGACCGAGCCGACATAAACTGGTCAAACCGCGTCAGTTGATGGCGGAGCTTCTTTATTCGCCGGGGCGAGATGCCCTCGCTTTCTTTGGCACTGATGAACGTGTCAATGCACTCCGCAATGGTCGGCTGCGGGCCTTTGATGATAATTGGGCGTGGGGCATCGCCCCGGTCTAGCTGGCCTTGGAGTTCGGCGGCCTTATCCTCCGCAACGGTCCACGTCCGAGTTCCGGCGGCTTGCCGATGCTGCTTTCCGCCCCGGGAGTACCGGAGGAACTTGGAGCATTGGCAACCCCGGTAAAACTCCCCTCGGCTCCGATGGCTACAACTTTTCCGATGCCTTACGAAGACTGTGACGACCGATCTTGGGGTTATGCTCATGACCGAGACTAACCCGTGATCTAACACGCCGTCAACGAATCTTTGGTAATCGTCAGTGTTTATGCGGGTAAAAATATGGCGGAGAGAGTGGGATTCGAACCCACGTTACCCTTTCGAGTAAACACGCTTTCCAAGCGTGCGCCTTCAGCCACTCGGCCATCTCTCCGGCGAGGTTGCTGCAATAAGAAGCGGGTATTCGGGTGCGACCCGGTCATCTCGCCTCTGCTTCACCCGGAGCCAATTTTGAAAAGAGGCTTGGTTATCGAGTCACGAAGACTGTCCTCATCAGCCGACAGCCTCTCTCGATTTTATTGTCGATAAGACAGAACCGCAACTCGATCCGGTCACGATGAAGAAGGTAGTCGGGAATTTCCTCGCGACGGAATCCGTCGCAAAGGCTTCGATATTCTGGCAGGAAGGGACGGAAGAAATCTCAGGAAAGCTTGTCCGGAGCGGGCAGCGGCAGAGAAACTCCGTCCGTAGCGCCGGCGGCGGCTCCATTCGCCTTCCCGTTTACAGGCTCGGTGGGGTTCTCAGCCTTCTTGTCGCCGTCGCCGACGCGATGATTCAGGCAGTAAAGCGCCAACTCCAGACGATCGGCTACGCCCAACTTGTCGTACACCTTACGCAGGTAGTTCTTCACGACTTGCTCAGTCGTACCCACACGCAAGGCGATTTCTTTGTTCTTCATGCCCTGCGTGACGCAGGATACGATCAACGATTCCTTTGGGGTCAACTGCACCTTGGGGCGGCTACCTGCCGGACGACCACCTTGCGTGCGATAAGCACTCAGAACCCAAGTCACGCCCTGACGGTCGAGCCAGGGTTCGCCTTGCGCTACTTTGCGCAGACACTCCACGAGCGTTTCCGGTTCGATTTCGCGGGAAACGATGCCATGCACGCCACGCCGGAAAAGTTCCAGCGTCAGTTCTTCGTTTGGTTCGTTGGTGACCACCACCAGCTTCATCTGCGGCGATTGGCGGAGCAGGTCGGCGACGGCCTCGACTGGGCTGGTTGTGAGGGTGGCTTCAAAAATGAGAATGTCGGCAGTAAATTTCTTGGTGGCGGCCAGCGTCTGGGCCAGGGTTTCCGCCTGTCCGATCACACGGATGTCGTCTTCCAGGGCGAAAATCTTGCGCAGGCCCGCGCGAAAGATCGCTTGGGTGTCAGCCACGATCACACGAATGAAATGACCGTTGCTGTCTCCCTCGTGCGGAATCTCCAGGTTGTCCACGCTCACCGGAATGCTTGCCATCGGTTCCCTTGCGGCGCCCTACCTGCGCTCGAATCGATACTCATCGATGACCACGCCCACACCGCGGCGGCCACCGTCCTCAAAACTGCGCACCACGCGTCCCCGGCAATCCACCCGAACGTCTTCTTGCGCGCCGACAACGTCAGCAGGCAGCGAGATCGTAAAGTCCACCGGCGAGCCCACAGGCATGTCGGAATCCACCTCGAACAAGACTCCGTTCGCGGAGATGTTCTGGGTCTCGGCTGAACAGACTTCCGCTCCCGATTTCACGGCGATGGGAAGTTTCACCGGAAAACGCGCCGCGCTCTGCACGTCCGTGTAGTGCTTGCGAGCCGGCTTATTCGCAGTCTTCACGTCCTTGCTGGTATCCGCTGACACGGGGCTAACGGCCCTTCTTTCCGGGTCGGCACGGCTACTTACGCCACGCGACCAGAGATGGACATTTCGAACGCAGCTTACACCTGCGGAGTAAGCGACGAAAGTTACCGAAGTCATGGAACTTCCTGTGTGTAAGCTATTGGATGGAAAGGAATTATGTAGAATTTCGGGCGTCTTGCGGGCTTCAAGTTAGTCGTCGGCACTCAGCAGTCCGCATTCATCCGTCAACCGCCTGATTTTTTTCCCTCGAGGAATCGGGGCGTTCCACCGATACCTGTCTGCTTAGGGAGATTACGACCGCAGATGATGAGTCGGATTGGCTTAGTGTTGAATGCTGACTGCTGAATGCTGACGGCTGCTTCTAAAACTTCGTCACTTCCGTGAAGTTGAAATCCCGAACCCTCATCGCGGGAACCACCATGTCGAACGACTCCTCGCCGCTGGCGCGGACGAGCTTACCCATGGCGTCGACGTTCGAGAGCATGTGGATCAGGCTCTCATTGAACCGGAAGTTTCGGACGCCGCCCTGGACTTTTCCGTTTTCGATGAGGAAGGTACCGTCGCGCGTCATCCCTGTGAGAATTTTCTCGTAGGGATCGACTTCACGGATGTACCACAGTCTTGTCACCAGCACACCGCGTTCGGTCGACTCAATCATTTGCTCGACGGTCTGCGGGTTTAGGGATTGGCCGAAAACGATGTTCATCGGCATCTCACCTATCTCGTTGGGCAGAAGGAAGCCGTGACCGGTTGGTTCGATGGGACCAACCTTTGGCCCATAGTCGGACTTTTTCATTTTCTCGGCCGTACCACGCGCGTAGACCACGCGCTTCACAACCCCGTTCTCGACTAAGGGCACGCGTTGACGACACATTCCTTCTCCGTCATACGGGGCACCGGATTGGAGAGGGTGAGCCACATCGTCGTAAATGTTGACGTTCTCGCCAAACACGCGGGTGCCGATGCGGTTGTTCAGAAATGACCGCTCATCCAGAATCGCCTGGCCGCCGAAGTCCCAGAACATGAAGCCAACGATATCGAGAACGGCTGCAGGTTCGAGAATGACTGTGTACTTCCCTGCCGGAATCTCCCGCGGCACGGCCGATTCCAAGGCCTTGCGGGCGGCAAGCACTGCAAGCGCTTCAGGATTGAGATTGCCCACATCAGGCGAGTTTGCTTTCTGCCATCCCGATGAGTCCTTAGCCAGCATCGTGATGGAAATTTCCGCGGACGTTTGCGTGTGCCAGGTACTCAAGCCATGTGAATTGAAGAGGCCTTCGACCGATTCGGAACTCGAGAAGATTCCGGCCGTTGTCAGTTTTTGTTGAATGGCGACACGAACAATTCTTCCGACGCCGTCAGCGCGAACCTCCGGAGTGATGGCTGCCGTCGGCGGGAAGTGGCGACTCGGAATCGAACGGTTGCTCTTTCCGCCATTGGCTGGCATGGGTAACAGATCTAGATCCGGATGCTGTACCTTCGCGAAGTCCTCCGCCGCGCGCACGACATTGCGCAGGCTTTCGTCATCGAGTTTGTTCGTCGAGGCGCGCGCCGTTCGTCCACCGAACACGGCACGCACGGAGACCCCATAGTTTTCCTCAGCGACGTTCTGATGGATGACGTTGTTGGCAAAACGTGTAAGTGCAGAGCGTCCGCCATGGAAGTAAGCTTCGATCTCGTCGGAAGTCGAGAGTTTCTTGATGCGGTCGAAGATGGTGGAGGCAGTATCTTTACTTAGCATTCAGCACTCAGCAGTCAGTATTCAGCCAGCGAGGCGATCTTGCGCACTCATGATGCGAATATACGTTTGATTTCAACGATGCCAGCATTCAACTTCTCGCAGTTAGATTCGTTCAATAGTCTGAGATCATAGGCAAGCAAAAAGTGATACTCCAGCTCGCTTGCAGAGCCCGTCGTGATCCTCAAGAATCGCCGGAACTCGGCGTTTCCGCGCTTTCGGTAGCCCTCCGCGATGTTGGCACCGATCGATGCGGACACTACGACGAATTTGGCTTGTCAATCCGAACATTTCCAGTTTCGGAAACGATCGAGTAATGTCATATGCCGCCAAGGTGAGCAGATGTGCCTTTTGCCAAACCACAAGGTTCCTAAAGCTTTTCATTCAAGCGACCATCCTTCCTCGGCTGAATGTTGAGTGCTGATTGCTGAATGCTAAACACCAATTGCGTGGCGAATCGGTGACGACCGTCACGACCCCTTATACGCACTCCCGACTTGAATCGCTCGAAACCTCGCTGGCGCTGCCCCATGCCCTGTGCCCATTACTTGCTGGGGCTGCCCCTTGCCACAATTCGGAGTTCCCCATAACGTCCATTGGTCGCGCGAGCAGATCGAGTCCATCGAATTCCAGAATTCCGTCGTGATGCCGGAGTAAGAAGGATTCTTCAGCATCCGTGTGCGCTTACCGTTCTTGATCTCCCAGCCGATCTCGCAACCGAACTGGAAGTTGTAGCGCTTGTCATCAATCGACCAAGACCTATTGGTCTCGAAATAGATGCCGTGATCTGTGTCCGAAATGAGCTGTTCCAGCGTAAGAGGCTTCTCCCCGGGAAGAATGCTGATGTTGGTCATGCGAATCATGGGCAGGCGATTCCAGCCTTCGGCCCGCAGCGTACCTCCCGATCGATCGAGACCAATGGTGTGCGCCGTCTCGCGAGAACTCAAGTAGCCGGTGAAAAGGCCGTTTGTGATGATCGGAGTGCACTGCGCCGGCACGCCTTCGTCATCGAACCCGAACGTTCCCAATCCCGGACCGTGTTCCTGACGAGCGTCGGCCACGACGTTGACCAGATCACTTCCGTACCGCAGCGTACGCAATTTATCGAGCGTAAGAAAGGATGTGCCTGCGAAGTTGGCTTCCATTCCGAGAACTCGATCCAACTCGATCGGATGTCCGACCGATTCGTGAATCTGCAGGCCGAGCTGCGAGCTGTCAAGAATGATGTCGAACTTACCTTCAGGACACTGCTCGGCTTTGTGCAAAGCGACTGCATCTTCGGCTACCCGCCGCGCGTTCTCGAGCAGCTTTAGTTCGTGGATCAGTTCGTACCCTTTGTTTTGCCACTGTCCGCCAAAGGAATTCGGATACGAGCGCTTCATAATCTCGGTGCCGGCAAAGGCATAGGCTGCGTAGCCCGCACCCGTGGAGTACTTCGTCTGGTGGATCCGGGCGCCCTCCGACGAGGCGTACCACTGTTCTTCGCGATGAAAGTTCATGCTGGCTTCGGCGAGAGTGACACCTGACACGGAGCGCAGTTCGGAATCGATTTTCAGCAGCAAGTCCAAATTTTGTTCGATTGAGATTCTGAAGGGATCGATCTGGCAGGGAGTGGCCCATTCCGCTGTGACGGGCTTCTCGGTAGCGAGTCGAATGGCTTCCTGCTTCACCTGTGCCGAAGCCTTGGCGATCGCGAATGCCCGTGCAGCAGTGGACTCGACCGCGGCTCGGCTCAAGTCATCCGATGCCGCGAACCCCCAGGACCCATCGGCGATCACGCGGATGCCAATTCCTCGGGATTCTGCGTCGGAGGCATGGCCGAGTTTGCCGTTCTTGGTAGCAAGTCCACGGCTACGCTCGTCTACGACGCGCGCATCTGCAAACGAAGCTCCGCGCTGCGTGACGACATCAAGGGCCCAATGGATCACATCGTGCATACTTTGTTTTCAAATTTACCACGCCATGTGCCACGCGTAAGGCCGCTGGCGCTTGCCTACGCAACCCGGATGTTGATCTCCATCCCACAGGATCAGGGCTTCGTCTGAAACACCAGGAAATAGTCCATGTCGTCCTTCACAAAGTCGTAACTGCTCACCAATTCGTACCCCGCGCTGGCCGCTTCTTTAATGACGACGTCACGAGCCACGCCATGATTCTCTCCATTCCCGTTGCGATCGATGATCCCGATCTTGGCTCCCGCACGCAGCGAACTCCGCATATTGCGCATCAGAACAATTGGCTTCCCCACTTCGTGATAGGTCTTTAGTAGCAGCACCACATCTATCTGATTGGAGGGCAGCAGTGGATCATCCTCATGTCCAAGGACAGTCTTCACGTTTTGCAGGTGTTCTTTCCGAGATCGATCTTCGATGTAGCGAATGGCTTCTGGATTGATGTCTACCGCATACACGTGTCCGCTGTCAGCCACACGTCGGGCAGCCCGCACAGTGAACCAACCCGACCCCGCTCCGACGTCAGCAACATTCTTGCCCGGCCCGATTCCCAAAATGTCCATGACCCTGTCGATCTGCAGGCGCTCGGCTCGGCCGGGTGATTCGAAGATGGACAAATCACCGGTGTATGGCGTGCTCGTCTTCCGGGTCTCACTGGGCTGCTGGGTAGCCGGGGCCTGAATGAACGGGGCTGGATGGAAGAGGATGAATGCAAGCAGCAGTTGGCGAAGCCAGACCATGAAGACACCCCGATGACGGGTCTTAAGCATAGACGGTTTCGCTTGTCGTTTGTGAGGGGGATTTGACCTCCGCCCGGCGTAAGATAGGCAAATGCTTTCGAGGGCAGGATGCCCTCCGAACTGCCGGCGGGACGCCGGCGCTACCTGTCCTCACCATTCTCTGTGATGCAACGCACTGACCCCTTTTGCACCCAGGACTGCAATAAGTGTCGTGGCCTGTAAGGACTTCGTCTGTCCAAAGGAGAAACATTCATGAGCACTGTCGTACTCGACAAGAAAGCTGACCTGGCCGGTCCCGGAATTGGAGACTATCTGGAACTTGAAAAGGTCTTACCGACCGATTACCACTCGCTGCTCACGCCTGGAGAAACCCGGCAGGCGATTTTCCACCTCAAGCGCTACATCGAGGACAACCTTTGCCCCGAGCTGAACCTGATGATGGTTGAAGTGCCTGTCATAGTGGATGTGGAAAGCGGCGTCAACAACATGCTCGACCGTGCCGGCTCGCGCACGCCGATCGAGTTTCACATCTCCAACGATCGCGACAAGCATCCACTCGATGCTCAAGTTGTCCAAGCCGCCACGAAATGGAAAAGAGTCGCGCTGAAGCAGTTCGAATGCAAATTGGGCGAGGGCATCTGCACCGATATGCGTGCAGTGCGCAAAGACTACTTCCTCGATCACGACCATCGGGTCGGGTAGACATTTTCTATCCCCCCAATTTTGGCTGTTTGAGACCCACCAGTCGTCCGGTGAATGGCAAGACTCACTACTGACCTGTCTGCTCGACTTTGATCAGGCGGGATTTGCACCCGCTGGATGGCAATAAGAGGTTTCGCTGATTTCGCTACACCGTTCCTCCTCTTCCAAGCTTTTCCGAACGCGATGCGCCGTTTGTTCGCCAAAATCCGGATTAGTGAGTGAGGCGATATTACAACTACTTCCACGGGATCTACTGATTGGGCCGGATGAGTGGAAGGCTGCGCGGTTGCCGCTTGACTTGCATCTTAACGAGTAGGACCATGTCGCCGAGGCCATATGCTGAAGCACACAGCATTCGCACTCTTCTTGCTCGGGCTGGCATTTGCCCAGCAGAAATACCAGATCGAAGTCCACTTGGATGACGACGGGCTTATCCCAGGATCCAAACATAAATGCATGGGCGAGGTCCCGCAGGATTTCGCTTGCGCGATACTCTTCGATGTTGATCCGCCCCTTGCCGCGCCTATCCACATTACCAGCGTTGTTGGCGGGGAGGGTAATTTTCCGCGCACTCCTCCTCCCCCAGTCATCGTCGAGGTTTCACTGATGCTGGATGGTACGCTTTACACCGCCGTGTACGACCCGCCCTTGAAACGAGACGATACGTTTTCCGTCCTTGAGAGAGGGGTGGGTGTTCCGGCGCGAGTCGTTGGTGACGGCTTAATCGTTCGATGGCCTGACGGAAAAGAAGCAAAGGCAAAGATCATTCGCCGCGAAAAGATTAACCCCAAGCGGCCGCAACCCGCGTAAGCACCGATTTCCTACCTTTGCCACTTCACCAGACTGAATTTTGCGGTGGGCTTTGGAGATTGCCCTGATTGTTGATGTAACCAGATGAGATGAGAAGACCGGTCTCCGGCGGGATGCTGTACGCTCCCAAGTTATCGACGTGCTCGAAGCACAGATAAAAAGGAGACCGGCAATGAAGAAGGGTAG
>Ga0075434_100006335_pt1 | contig 10850 bp, 5 predicted proteins | sample RhiMethybrSRZTD3_FD_75298 | JGI IMG/M metagenome (GOLD analysis project Ga0075434, IMG submission 75298) | Populus rhizosphere microbial communities from Tennessee, USA - Rhizosphere MetaG P. TD hybrid SRZTD3 | ecosystem: Host-associated > Plants > Roots > Rhizosphere > Soil | place: USA...
GTGCGGGGCAGTGTGGCGAGTGAAGTCAGGCACATCAGTATGGTGCCGGTACTTATGGTGAGATCGGGGAAAGACAAAAAAGCGTAGGGAGCAAAGCGTAGGGGGCAGAAACGTATGGAAAAGGCGTACGTCTTTTCCTTACGTAACAGCCCCCTACGTCTTTTCCCTACGCTTCTTCCTTCTACGTCGTTCTTGCCTGCTCCAACGCTCTCAGTATCGCCCCAAGCCTTCTATCTCGTGCCGCCCTCAGCGTGTCCTTTCCTTCATAGGCCTTTTCGATGGCCGCGATGAGGGCGCGCTGCTGTGAGGGGTCGAGGCGCTCCCATTTCGCGAGGTCTCCCCACCACGCCTCGAAGCTCGTGAGCAGGTGCTGCAGGAAGATGGTGACGCCGCCTGAGCCCGCGCCGAGGTGATAGGTGAGGTGGGGTCCCGCGGCGGCCCAACCGAGTCCCGGACCGAGCGAGACGGCCCGATCGAGATCTTCGACGTTGATCACGCCGCTCAATACGAGGTCGATGCACTCGCGCCAGACGGCCGCCGCTACCCGGCCGATGACGTATCCCGGCACGGCCTTGCGCAGGACGATGGGCATGCGCCCCAACGCGTGAAGAAAGGCGGCGGCCCGCTCGATCGCCTTCGGATCCGTTTCCGTCGCCGGTACCAGCTCCACCAGCGGTAGCAGCTCGGGCGGATTCAACGGGTGCGCCACGAGGCAACGCGTCCGTTGCAGGAGGCGCCCGAACAAATCGTTGGGTGCGAGGCCGCTCGAGCTGCTGGTGACGATCGCGCGTGGCTCGGCGACCTGCTCGATCGACTCGAGCAGCCGCTGCTTGGCTCCCAGATCCTCGTGAATCGATTCGATCACCCAGTCCGATTCACGCACCGCCTGCAGCAGGCTCTTGGCCTGGCTCAGCTCGAGCAGGCCGCGCTCCACGATTCCGGAGGTGGCCCGGTCCAGGGCGATCAAGGCGCGGGCCCGGCGCGGGATCTCCTCCATCGCCTGCTCGACCGCTTGCGAGTTGGTGTCGTAAATGGACACCGGCCAGCCGGCGGAGGCGCACAGGGCGGCCCAGCCGCCGCCGATCGCGCCCGCGCCGATCACGGCCACTTTTTCCGGCAGCGCGCCGGCAGGGGAGGGGGAGGGGGGGGGTTCGGTCATGACCTGGCGCCGGCCAGGGCCAGCGACGGGAACACCCGCTCCGTGAGCAGCCGGCGCGCGATCTCCGGCCGCACGCGGGTCGCCATCCGCGCGCTGGCGCCTTTGGGGTCGACGCGGGTGCGTCCCCGCGCGTCGCCGTCTTCGAGGTCGACCGACAGCTGCACGGTCTCGAACTCCAGCATCCCGGGCGCGATCAGCTCGGCGATCGGCAGGACATCGTTGATCACACACCCGTCCAGCTGCTCGTACTGCTGGTGGAAGCGGTGGTACACGCGGAGGGCCCCGGCCAGCCACTGGGCGAGATCGTCGTCCATGCGGCCGAGTCGCTCGATTTCGCCGCCGGTGAGCACGAACTGGCGCGTGACATCGAGTCCGACCAGCTCGGTCGGCAGCTCCGCCCGCAGCACCTCTCCCAACGCCTCTGGATCGCACCAGGCATTGAACTCGGCGTAGCGCGTCGTATTCCCTGCCGCACGCAGATTCCCGATCATCGCGATGTGGCGTGCGACCTTGGCGCGGACCACGGCGGGGTCGCGCCGCAGGGCCAGCGCCAGGCCCGTCACCGGACCCAGGGTCACCAGGGCCACCGGCCGCGGCTGCTCGTCCAGGAGCCGTTCCAGCGGTTTGACGTAATCGAGAATCACGCCGGCCTCGGGGACGGGAGCGTCGCCCAACCCCGAAACGCCGTGGGTTTCGTGCGCCGTGGCCAGCGGCCGCACCAGGGGGCGGCGGGCGCTGATCGCGACCGGGAGCCGTTTCCCCGTGCGACGCAGGATCTCCAGCGTGTTGCGATGGGCGTGCTCGACGACGGTATTGCCGTAGCTGACCGCGATTCCGCGCACGTCCAGCTCGGGCGAGTTGAGGGCCAGGAGCAGGGCGAGGGTGTCGTCGATCCCCGGATCCGTATCGATGATGACAGGGATGTCCAGCGCGAGGCCGGGCTCGCGCGAAGACCGGGCGGCGGGATCGGTGGACACGGACCCTAGGCTATGGCGCCTTCATCGGCGGCGCAATGGCGACTTACACCAAGTGCTTGGATTGCGCGTAGAGGATCAGCTCCACGCGGTTGTCGACTTTGAGCTTCTTGTAGATGTGATGCAGGTGGATCTTCACCGTGCCTTCGCTGATGGCCAGCCGCTCCGACATTTCCTTGTTGCGCAGCCCGCGGGCCACCATCCCGACCATCTCGAGCTCACGCGGCGTCAGCACGGTGCTCGCTTCTCGTCCTCCGGCCTCGCGTCGCAGCAGCGTTTCCAGGGCCCGGCCGACGGCCTGTTTTTCCAGCCAGCGCTCGCCCGCGTGGACCTTCCGCACACACTGGACGACCATCTGGGGAGCCAGCTCCTTGAGCACCATGCCGCGCACGCCGAGGCGCAGGGCTTCCAGCACCTCTTCTTCTTCCAACGCCGTCGCCAGCAGGACGACTTTGGGAGCCTGCTTCTCGCGGTGCAGCTCGCGGAGCACCGCCAGACCGTGCTTGCGCGGCATGCGCAGGTCGAGGATGAGCACGTCCGGCTGGTGCTGGCGGACGGCGGTCAGGCATTCCTCGCCGTTGACGCACCGCGCCACGACCTGAAAGTCGGGCTCCAGGCGGAACAGGTTTTCCAGCCCGTCGAGGACGATGGGATGATCGTCGGCGAGCACGAGGCGGATCGCCATCGCTAGGAATGCTCCGCGCTGCGCGGCAGGCGGATGTCGAGCCGCGCGCCGTTCGCATTCGAATGGATGGCGAGGGTGCCGCCGAGAGACTTGACCCGCTCTTTGAGCATGACCGGTCCGATCTGAAGCGCGTCGAGGCTCACGTGATCATAGTCCCCCTCAAATGGAAATCCTCGACCATTGTTGGTGACGGCGACGAGCACCTGGCCATTCTCACGCGCCACGGCCACGCGTGCCTCGGTGGCGGCGGCGTGTCGGGCGGCGTTCACCAGCGCTTCCTGGACGATGAAGCAGATGTCGTAGGCGAGCACGTCGGAAGACTGATCATCGATGGGCTCCAGGCGCAACTCCACCCGCAAACCCCATAAACTCTCCAGCCGGTGCACCAATCGTCGCAGACCGACGTTCAGGCTCGCGTTGCCCCCGGCCAGTCCGACCGGCGCCTGCTTGGACACGCGGATGAAGAACCGGAGGTCGCGCTGTTCATCGACGATGAGTCGCTGGATTGCCGCCAGGCGCTCTCGCGCGGCCAGCGGCTCCGTGTCCCAGAGCCGCTGCACGGTTTCGAGCTGGAGCGCCGCGCCGGTCAGCGACTGCAACACGCCGTCGTGCAGGTCGCGGGACAGCCGCATCCGCTCCTCCGTGGCCGCGGCCCGTCGCAGTCTCCGGGACAGCAGCGCCTGATCCATCGAGGACGCCACCTCGTGCGCGACCACCTCGCCCAGCAACAGATCGTCCCCGGTCATGAGCGGCTTGTCCAGAGCGAAGAGATGCCCCTCCAGACATTCGCCGCGCAGCGGGAGACAGAGCATGGCGCCCATGGCGAACCGTGACAGCAGCTCGGGGTGGACCGGCGGGACGGCCAGGCGTTGCGGGATCTGCGGCGATTGGGGTACCACGATCGGCTCGGGCGCGCCGACGTCCTTACAGAGGAACGCGACGTCGGCCAGGGATGCCTGGACGACCGGCTCGAACGTCTCGGGTGCTTCGCGCCACGAGCGCAGCTCGCCCTCGCGCCAGGAGACGAGCTGCAACCAGGGCTCATCCGGCTCCTCCCAGGCGAGCACCAACCGTCGCGTTCCGAGAATCCGAGCCGCGCTCTCGAGCACTTCCGGCTGCGGAAATTCGGATCCGTGCACGCGCGTGGTCGGCCACGCGGCGAGCTCGGACATGTCGCGGCGCCGCCGTTCCTCATAGGCGCCGAGGTACGCGAGCAGGCCGGCCATCACGGCGAGGTAGACGCTGCGCACGACGAACCGGTTCACCTCGAACGCCGGGTCCTTCATCAGTTCGCCGGCGATGATGCCGGTGCCGTTGAACATGAGGAGGGCGGCGATCGTGGTCCACAAAGCGCCGTTCCCCTGCCAGCGCAACGTGGCGGCGACGATGGAGAATGTGAAATAGATGAAGAACGGACTGGTCGGCCCCTCCGTCAGGTACGTCAGGAGGGAGAAGAACACGACGTCCAGCGCGTGTGTGACGAAACCGATCCGGAGCAGCGGCCCGTCGGCCAGCCAGACCACGGACATCACACACAGCGCGTACGCGACGTACCCGAATAAGAGAAGGAATGTCGCTACCGGATGGCTGGTGGGCGTGTAGGGATCCAACCAGACGGCCAGGAGCGAAAACGCGCCCAGCACGACCCGGCTCGTCGCGATCAGCCGCTCGGCACGGACCCGCTGGGGAGGGCCGTAGTTGGCTCCCACCAGCTTCCCGTTTTGCGACTCCGCAGTCATTCCGGCTCCCACTCCCCAGGCTACGTGCGAAAGCCCCTCCGTCAGACCGTCGGTCGCAGGGGGGAGCAAGTTATCTGCCGCGCCGGGCGCCGGATAGGATGGTGCTTTCGTTGTGGCGTCTTGGTGGCACTGCTGCGTCCGTGCGGCAATAGTCACGGCCACCAGCGGTTATATGCCACCCTACCGTCCCGTCTATGGTCGAGCCCCCCGCGGGACATGTCGTGCGCCCGGTCGCGCCTGCGTCGTTCAGAGGCACGAGCACGATTCCAGAAGGCGTACACACCCGTAACGATCGATTGATGTTGCTTCGCGAGTTGTTCGGGAGTCGATGCATCTATTGTCAGCGCAGAACTTGCAACGCAGCGATCGCGTCGACCACCCGAACTAGAGGCGATATGCGCGTGCGTCAGCAGGGACCGATCCCCTGGTACTGTCTCCTCGCCTTGTCCCTGTTCCTGCCTGGCCGTGTGGGAGCGCAGAGCGCGTCGGCTCGCCTCGTGTTCGCTGTCCAGCCGAGCTCGACTACGTCCGCGGCCACGCTCGATCCTCCCGTCCAGATCACCGTCCAGGACTCCACCGGGCAGCTGCTGACGAGCTTCACGGGGAAGGTCACCATCGCCATTACGGACGGCACGGGCAACGAGGATGCCGAGCTGTCCGGTACGATGACGGTGGCCGCGCAGGTCGGCGTCGCCACGTTTCCCGACCTGCGGATCGACCAGGTCGGCCGCGGATACACCCTCACGGTGTCGGCGGCCGGGTGCAACTCCGCCACCAGCGCCGCCTTCGACATCACGTCGACGAGTACGCCCGACACCACACACGTCGCCGCGCATACCGAGTCGGCCGCCCCCGACACCACCGACGTCGCCGCGCAGGCCGATTCGGCCGCCCCCGACACCACGCACGTCGGGGTAAATACCGGCCCGCCTCCTCCTACCTCCGCGACGACCCCCACCCCCGGCGCCGGAATTCACCTGGTCTTCACGCAGCAGCCGAGCGCGGTGGCCGCCGGAGAGGCGATCACGCCGAGCGTGACCGTGACTGTGGTCGACTCGGCCGGCGCGCCGGTCACGTCCTTCGCGGGCGCCGTGACGATTGCGATCACGGACGAGACGGGGAATTCGGAATCCGAGCTCATCGGGAAAGACGAGATGACGGCTGTCGCCGGCGTCGCCGTCTTTACCGGACTGGGGATCGACAGCGCGGGAACCGGCTACTCGCTGACCGCGACGAGCGAAGGCATGGCCGACGCCGTGAGCGCGGCATTCGATGTCGCGCCCGGGGAAGTGCGCCGGGTCGCGCTGCGCGTCGGCGAGGAACGCGAGGCGGTCACCCTCGACGGGCGTCTGGACGAGGCCGTCTGGAGTACGGCGGACTCGATCACGAACCTCGTCACGATCGAGCCGGAGGAAGGGGATGTGCCCGCCGGTCAGACGGTCGTCAAGGTCCTGGTCAGCCCGAGCGAGATCGTCTTCGGCATCATGTGCCACGACTCCAACCCCGCGGGCATCGTCGCGTTCGCCAAGACGCGCGATTTCGATCTCGAGCTGGAAGACAACGTCCTGATCGTGATCGATCCGTTCCAGGACGGGCGGTCGGGCTACGTGTTTGCGGTCAATCCGAACGGGGCACGATACGACGGCCTCGTGATCGATCAGGGTGAAGAGGTCAACACCGACTGGGACGCCATCTGGGAGGCCGCGACCTCGCGCGACAGCCGCGGCTGGAGCATCGAGATCCGCATTCCCATCAAGTCGTTGAGCTTCAAGCAGGGACTGGCCGACTGGGGCTTCAACGTGGAGCGCCGCGTCCAGCGATTGCTGGAGGTGAGTCGCTGGGCGGGGACCAACCGCGACTACGAGGTGCTCCAGACCAGTCATGCGGGCCTGCTCACCGACCTGCCGCCGTTCAATCTCGGGCTCGGCCTGAGCATCCGCCCCAGCGTGGTGGGCGATGCCAACCGGCCGGCGCCCGATGAAGCCCGCTCCTACGAGTCGCAGTTCAGCCTGGACGCGACCAAGCGAGTGGGCCCGAACCTGGTGGCCTCGCTCACGCTCAACACGGACTTCGCCGAAACCGAGGTGGATGCCCGGCAGACGAATCTGACACGCTTCGATCTGCTGTTTCCGGAAAAGCGGACCTTCTTTCTCGAGGGCGCGGACATCTTCGATTTCGGCCTCGGCACGGACGAGGATTTGATCCCGTTCCATAGCCGGCGTATCGGTTTGCAGGGGCCCGAAGAAGACCAGGTGGAGGTCCCGATTCGGGTGGGGGGCAAGCTCAACGGCCGAATCGGCAACACGAACATCGGGGCGCTGGCCGTGCACACTGGCGAGGTGGACTCGCTGCCGACCAGCTCGACGATGGGCGTGGTGCGCGTCAAGCAGAACGTGCTCGACGAATCGTCGGTCGGCATGATCGCCACCGTGGGTGACCCGCTCCGGACTCCGGGCAGCATGATGGGCGGCGTCGATTTCACCTACCAGACGTCCGAATTCCGCGGCGACAAGAATTTCCTGGTCGGCGTCTGGGGCCTCCGCAACCACGACGACAATATCGGCACCGACCACGCGTTCGGCGGCATGATCGACTACCCCAATGATCTGGTGGACGTCGCCATCCACTACAAGCATATCGGCGAGAACTTCAGTCCCTCGCTCGCGTTCGTGCCGCGCACCGGCGTGCAAATCATCCAAATGGAAGCCGCCTACAATCCACGTCCCTCGTGGCCGCTCGTGCGCCAGATGTTCTTCGAGTTCAATCCGTCGGTGGTTACCGACCTGGACGGGAAGTGGGAGACCTATGACGCGCAGATCAAGCCGCTCGACTGGCAGCTGGAGAGCGGTGACCGCTTCGAGTTCGACATCGAGCCCCAGGGTGACCGGCCCACCGAGGACTTCGACGTGTTCAGCTCCGACGCGTCCACGGTGACCGTTCCGGCCGGAGACTATCGGTGGACCCGCTACAGCATACAGGCCGCCGCGGCGTCGAAGCGCCGCTTCAACGGTGAGGCCAGCTGGTCCACCGGAAGCTTCTATGGTGGCACGCTCCATAGCCTCGAGCTGACGCTGCGCATGAAGCCGTCGGCCTTTTTGACGGCCGAGCTGGGCCTGGAGCGCAACGCCGGGCAGCTGCCCGGGGGCGACTTCGTGCAGCGCCTCTACAGCGGGCGGGTCCAGGTCAATGTCTCGGCCAATCTCCAGGTCGCGAGCTTCGTCCAGTACGACAACGAAAGCCGCAGCCTTGGCACGAACACCCGCCTGCGCTGGACCTACCATCCCTTGGGGGAGCTGTTCGTCGTATTCAATCACAACATGCTGCGCAATTTCAACGACCGCTTCGCCTTCGAATCCAACCAGCTGCTGATCAAGCTCCAGTATGCCTACCGCATGTAACGAGGACCGGGGAGGTCTTCCACGATGATGCGTTCGATCGTATCGGCGAGCTTGAAGAATCGCGTCCTGGTCGCTGTGATCGCGGCGGTCCTGGTCGTGGTCGGCGTCCGCCAGCTCGGCCAGACGCCGGTGGACGTGTGGCCCGAGTTCACGCCGCCGTACGTCGAGATCCAGACCGAAGCCCTCGGGCTGTCCGCGCAGGAAGTGGAGCAGCTGATCACGCTCGGGCTGGAACAGGATCTGTTGAACGGCGTGCCCTGGCTGCGCGCCATCCGCTCCGAATCGGTGACCGGGTTGTCGTCGATCGTCCTCGTGTTCCAGCCGGGGACCGACGTCATGCGGGCTCGCCAGATGGTGTCCGAGCGCCTCACGCAGGCGTTCGCGCTGCCCCATGTGTCGAAACCGCCGACCATGCTGCAACCGATGTCGTCGGCGAGCCGGGTGATGCTGATCGGGTTGTCCTCGCAGAAGCTCTCCCTGATCCAGATGTCGGTGCTGGCGCGTTGGACCATCGCCCCGCGGCTGCAGGCGGTCCCCGGAGTGGCGAACGTCGCGATCTGGGGCCAGCGGGATCGGCAGCTGCAGGTCCTGGTCGATCCCAAACGCCTGCATGACCGTCACGTGTCGTTGCTGCAGGTCCTCGAAACCACCGGGAACGCCCTGTGGGTGTCGTCCCTGAGCTTTGTCGAGGCGTCGACGCCGGGCACCGGCGGCTTCATCGACAACGCCAATCAGCGGCTCGGCGTCCGGCACATCCTTCCCATCGTATCGCCGGAAGGCCTCGCCCAGGTCCCGATCGAAAACACGGGCGTCCGGCTGAATGACGTGGCGAATGTGGTGGAAGATCACCAACCGCTGATCGGGGACGCCCTTTCGAGCGATGGCTCGAGCCTGCTCCTGGTAGTCGACAAGTTTCCGGGCGCCAACACCCTGGACGTGACCCAGGGACTGCGCGACGCGCTCACCGAGCTGCGCCCCGGCATGACCGGCGTGGATGTGGACCCCAGCCTGTTCAGCCCCGCTGGCTTCATCGAGGCGGGACTCAAAGACCTCGGCTTGGTCGCGATGATCGGGTTCGCGCTCCTGGCGATCGCGCTCACCGTGTTCTACGGCGAGTGGCGTCCCGCCGCGGTGAGCCTGATCGCGATCGTGCTGTCCCTGGCGATCGCCGGGCTGGTCCTCTCGCTGCGGGGGGCGACGCTGAACGTCATGGCGCTGGCCGGCTTCGCCATGGCGATCGGCGTGGTCGTGGACGATGCGATCGTCCACGTGGCGAACGTCATGCGTCGTCTGCGCGAAGACGGCAAACCGTCACGAGCGGCGACCATCATCCTCGACGCTATTGTCGAGCGGCGGATCGCCCTGCTGTTCGGGACGTTGATCGTATTGCTGGCGATTGTCCCCGCCTACTACTTCAGCGGGCTCCCCGGATCGTTCTTCCGGCCGATCGCCGTCTCCTATGGGTTGGCCGTCCTGGCCTCGCTCGTAGTCGCGCTGCTGGCCACACCGGGACTGTGTCTGCTGTTCCTCGGGAAGGCGACGGGACGAGCTGAATCCTCGCTGATGAGCCGGCTGGAGCGCTGGTACGCCGGGCGCCTGTCGCGCATGATGGCGCGTCCGGGCCTGGCCCTCGTAACGGTCCTCGCCTTCATCGTGATCGGGCTGGGCGTGTTGCCGTTCGCGCGGCAATCCACGTTGCCGTCCTTCAAGGAGCGCGATTTCCTGATCCACCTGCGCAGCGCCCCCGGCACGTCGCTGCCCGAGATGAACCGCATCACGGGCCGCCTCGGCCACGAGCTGCGTGCCCTTCACGGTGTCCGCAACGTCGGCGCCCACGTGGGTCGCGCCGTGTTCGGCGATCAGGTGGTCGAGGTCAGCTCCGCCGACATGTGGGTGAGTATCGATCCGGCCGCGGACTACGACGCGACGACATCGAGCATTCAACGGGTCGTCGCGGGCTACCCCGGCCTGCACCACGAAGTGCAGACGTACCTGCAACGGCAGGGGAAGGGCGGGCTGGTCGCCGGGCGCGGGGATTCGATGATCGTCCGGGTGTACGGCGACGCCGACCAGGTGCTGCGCACCGCGGCGACGAACGTCAGCCAGGCGATCGCCGGTGTCGCCGGAGTCGCCGGCACGAGGCTGGATCTGCCGGTGCTGCAGCCGATTTTCGAGATCGAAGCCGATCTCGCCGCGGCGCAGCGGGCCGGCATCAAACCGGGCGATGTGCGCCGCTCGGCCGCCACCATGTTCTCCGGCCTGCAGGTGGGGAACCTGTTCGAGGAACAAAAAGTGTTCGACGTCGTGGTGTGGAGCCAGCCCGACGTCCGGCACAGCCTGTCGAGCATCCGCGACCTGGAGATCGACACGCCGGGCGGCGGGCACGTGCGGTTGGGCGACGTCGCCCGCGTGCGCCTGGTGTCGACCCCGAGCGTCATCCGCCACGAGGCGGTCAAACGCTACGTCGACATCGTGGCGGCTGTCCGGGGACGCGATCCCGCCGCGGTCGCCAGCGATGTCCGGGCGCGATTGCTCTCGGTGCCGTTGCCGCTCGAATACCACGCGGAAGTGCTCGGCGACATGGCGGAGCACCAGACCAACCGGAGCCACCTCCTGGTGTTCGCCGTGGCGGTGCTGATCGGGATTCTCTTCCTGATGCAGGCCGCCCTGGGCAGCTGGCGGCTGGCGGGTCTCGCCTTCCTGTCGCTCCCGGCGGCGCTCGGCGGTGGCCTCGTGGCAGGGACGATCTTCGGCGGCGTCATTTCACTCGGTTCCATCGTCGCCTTGTTCGCGTTGCTCGGGATCACGGCACGAAACGCGGTCATGCTGATGAAACACTTCCAGCAGCTCGACCAGCAGCAGCCGTTCGGTTCCGAGCTGGTGCTGCGGGGTGCG
>Ga0075434_100006336_pt1 | contig 10849 bp, 11 predicted proteins | sample RhiMethybrSRZTD3_FD_75298 | JGI IMG/M metagenome (GOLD analysis project Ga0075434, IMG submission 75298) | Populus rhizosphere microbial communities from Tennessee, USA - Rhizosphere MetaG P. TD hybrid SRZTD3 | ecosystem: Host-associated > Plants > Roots > Rhizosphere > Soil | place: USA...
GCCCGCGCGATTCGAGTGTGGGGATCGACGACCAGCTCTGAGAATCCCCTGCTCATATCGACGATCACCCCGCTGCCGACGTTGCCGCCCGGCATCCCGCTTCCCGCGCCGCGCGGAATCAACGCGAGATGCGACTCGGCGGCCTGGCGCACGAGTGCGACGACGTCGTCTCGGGTTCTCGGAATCGCGACCGCGGCGGGCACGATACGATAGATCCCAGCGCCTTCGGCGTATGCCGCCCGGACACGAGGATCGGTGACTAACACGCTCCAAACTTGACATGGGCGAACCACAACGTGAAGCTTCGACCCCGATGGCTGCCCCACAGACCGCGACGCCTCCTGCGCAAGCACCCCGAGCGCAGCTGATCCATATCGAGGTGGACCGGCGGCTGGGCCACGAGTGGGACGAATGGAACGGCCGGCCGCTGCCCAGGGGCGGCGACTTTTCGGCGGCCCCGGGGCTGTTTTTCCGGTTTGCGGCCCTGACGCTCGCCGCCTTCGCTGCCGTCGCCGCCTTTCTTCTGTATCTCGTCGCACCGCGGCTCGTCGCGCTCTCGCCGCAGCTGGCCACGGGTCTCTGGGTCGCCTTAGCGGCCGCCCTGGGGCTCGCTACGCTGTACCTGATCGTCCTCGTCGCCTCGTTCTACGGCGGCCGGAATCTCTTGCCCGAGCGGCTGATGGAGCGAGGTCCGTATCTGCAGCTCATGAACTACGCGTCGCTGATCGCTCGGGGCTTCGGGAAACGCGACTGGGTGGAGCACGCCGCGATCGACGTCTACAACACGTTGGCCGAGCGGCGGGGCCGGAGGGTGGGGAAGGGCGAGCTGCTGGTGCTGATTCCCCGCTGTCTTTCGAAGCAGGCGCTGGACGGCGTGCTGGAGATCGCGGGGCGCTACGAGGTTCCGGTATTTGTCGCAACGCGCGGCCAACTGGCCCGCCGCGTGATCCGCGAGCGCCGTCCCCGTGCGGTCGTCGCGGTCGCATGCGAGCGCGACATGATGACCGGGCTTCGCGACGTCGCCGGCAAGCTGCCCGTCCTCGGGCTCACGATGCAGCTCCCCAACGGCCCGTGCCGTGACGCGTCTATCGACTTGGATCAGATGGAGAAGTGGGTGCAGGGGCTGGTCGCGACGTCCTAACTCGACGCCATAGCAGCACCGCCGCACCGACCGCGCACCAGCCAAGAAATGCCAGCCACTCGACGCCCGTGAGACTGCCCGGGACGACCCAGATCACCTTCATCAAAATGATGGCGACGCTGACGACCACGCCGAGGGCGGCCGCTATCATTCCCTCGTGCTGGCCGGCGCGACGAGCACTGGCAATGAACGCCAGGCAAGTTGCGCACCATCCCATCGCCCCCACCGCCGCCCCTACTTCGCTGATCGGCACGAGAACCGCGTCGCCCAGAAACGCCGCGGCGGCGGTCGGGATCGCGACGAGCGCGATCGCTACGGCGGGAGTCCCGAACCGCGGATTCACGGCGCCGGCTGCCGGCGGCAGGTGGCCGCGCTTGCCGAGGGCGTACACCAGGCGCGTCGCCGCCACGAAGTTCCCGTTGAAGACCTTGAAGAGCGACAGCACGGCCGCCGCGAGAATCAGCCGCGCGATCCACGGTGTGCCGAACGTGCGGGCGAACGCCGCGTCGGTGCCGAGGTGATTCGCGACGAGGTCGGTCCACGGATACACCCAGGCGACGATGCCCACGATCACCACGTAGAACAGACCGCCGGAGAGCAACGAGGCGGTGATGAGGCGTGACAGTGTGCCGGGTCGCAGCTCGGGCAGCGCCTCTTCCGACGCCTTGGGGATCGACTCGAAGCCGGTCATGAAGTAGGGCACGATCTGCAAGGTGAGGAGGATCGACACGAAGGCGCCCGCGGGCGCGAAGAGCGGCTCGGCGTTCGCCGGCGCGCCGCGACCGACACCCAGCGCGACGAATAGCGCGAAACACGCCAGCAAGCCAATCGTGGTCACGTTCTGAAAGCGCCCGCTCAGACGAATCCCGCGATAGTTCACGATACCGATTGCCGCGGTCAGCGCGAGTCCCGCGACGAGCCGCGGCAGCGCGATCGACTTGCCCGCCACCGTGTAAAGCACCACGGCGTTCATCCCCGGGAACAGTCGCGCGAGCAGGTTGCCGATCGCCACCGCTTCCCACGGACAGACGATCGCGTACGCGAGCACCATCATCCAACCGGCGGTAAAGCTGACGAGGGGTGGGAACACGCGCTCGGTGTACGCGACTTCGGCGCCGGCATCGGGAATCAGCCGCACCATGCGTCCGTACGTCTGCGCGATGGGGAGCAGGAGGAACGCGCCGATGAAAAAGCCGAGCATGGCGCCGCCGGGACCGCCGCGACCGAGCCAGTCGTCCATGACGACTAGCCAGCCGGCCCCCACCATGCTCCCGAATCCGAATGTGAAGTACTCGAGTGCGCCGAGGCTCTTAGTAAGTCGTGACTCCAAGCTTGTCCTTTAGGGAGGCGAGAAGCTGCTCGGCGCGGAGCTGTCCTGGGGAGCCGGGCGGTGCGGCGCGCTCGCGGTCCCGCGCGGTGCGGGACGGATCCTCGGCCGGCCGGAAGACTGTCTCGATCGTCACGCGCGCCTTCCCAGGGACGTCCGGATCGGCCCAGAGGCGCAACCGATACGTCCCGGCGAATGCGTCCGTTTCGAGAAAGGCGTCACGCAGGTTCATGACATGCACGCCAATCGTGTCGGCGCGCAGCAGGTCGGCGGCGGTTTGCGTGACGTCGGCGGGTCGCGCGTTGACCACGGCGTGCAGCGCCTCGGGCATCGGCGCAAACGCCGGACGGGTCGACGCTGGCGTGCACGCACCCAGGAGCAAGGCATACGACGCCCGACGCACGACGCACGACGCACGCATCAGTGGGTATGCGGCGGTGTGCCTGGGGGATGCGTGTGCGTTGCTTTTGCGGTGTCCGCGGGCGCAGCGTCCTCGTGCTCCTCGCCGGCCTCGTGATGGTGTCCCTCTTCTCGGTTTTCGATTTCAGCCTGCAGCGTCTTGGAGGGAATGCCGGCCGCGTGCTCGAACACCAGCCGGCCACCGAGCACGCCGGTCCACACGAGTCCCACGATGCCCACGACGCTCAACGCCCGGGTCAGGGCCAGCTCTTGCGTGGGCATCTGGAAGCGGCGGGCGAGCCGCCAGACGAGGACCACGGTGAACAGGCCCATCGTCAGGAGCGCCATGTTTTCGTGCTTCTCCATGATCTCGTGAATCGCTTCACCGTGCTCGATTGTGCCCGAGGCGAGTTTGCCCGCCACCACCGCCACCCAGCCGCCGATCACGCCGGCCCAGAGCGTCCAGATGCCCGCCCACATGAGCGACTCGCGCTTCGTCACGGCGGCTGCGAAATCGAACAGCACAGCCACGAGGAGCAGTGCCGCGGGAAGGTCGTTCAGGACCGCGTGCCAATGAGCAGCGTTGTAGCCGAACATTAAAGCCCCAGGTTGCTCAGGATGGGTGGATTTGCCGAGTAGTCATAGAACCCTTTGCCGCTTTTTGAGCCGTGCATCCCCGCCAGCACCATCCGCTTGAGCAGCGGCGGCGGCGCGTAGCGCGCTTCGCGGTACTCCTTGAACATGATCTCGGCGATGTGGTACGTCGTGTCGAGACCAACGTAGTCGAGCAGCTTCAGCGGTCCCATTTTGTAACCGCATCCAAGCTCCATCGCCTTGTCGATGTCGGGTACGCTGCCCACGCCGCGCTCCACCGCGCGAATCGCGTCGAGCAGGTACGGCACGAGCAGCAGGTTCACGATGAACCCGGAGTTGTCTTTCGCCGCGATCGGCTCCTTGCCGAGCGATGCCGCGAACGCGAATGCCCGCTTGAACGCCTCCTCGGATGTCGTCACGGTGCGCACGACTTCCACCAGGGGCATGAGCGGCACGGGGTTGAAGAAGTGCAGTCCGACGAACCGGTCGGCCCGCTTGGTCGCGCCCGCCATCTCGGCGATCGTCAGGCTGGAGGTGTTCGACGCGAAGATCGTTCCAGGGCCACAGAGTGCGTCGAGCTCTTTGAAGAGCGCATTCTTGAGCGCCAGGTCTTCCGTGATGGCCTCGACGACGATATCCGACTGCTTCAGGTCGGCGACTGTGGTGGTGAACGTCAGGCGTTTGAGCGTCGCGTCGCGGGCTGAGGCGTCGAGCTTTCCTTTTTCTACGAACTTGGCGAGCGACTTCTCGATCCCGGCGCGGCCGCGTTCGAGAAACTCCTTCGACACGTCGCGCACAATCGTGTCGTAGCCGGCGGTCGCGGCGACCTGAGCGATCCCGCTCCCCATCAGGCCACACCCCAGCACCCCGACGCGTTTGATATCGGTCATCGCCTTGTCAGCCTCGTGGTTTCGGCTTGGGATTCTCGAACACCTTGCGCACTTCCTCGGCGATGCGCGTGAACGTCTGCACCCCGGGCAAGGCGTCCTGGCTGGACGGCGACCGCATGTCGCCGCGCTCCAGCCGGTCGAGCACCTGCTCCAGCGCGATCTGGACACGCTCGTTGGCGCTTCGATAGGTCCGCGCCACCATCGCGCCGCCCAGCGTCAAGCCGACCGCGGGCACGAGCATCAACGCCTGGGCGAGAGCGAGGGGCGGAGCGATGAGCGCCGTTGCCCCGGTCATGCCCCACCCGACGACCGCCAGCACCGTCGCACCGGAGATCCGGTTGGCGCGCTGGCGTTTGATGTCCGCCTCGAGCCGCACCAGGCAGAATCCCGGCTCGAGTTGAACGACCTGCGCGGTGATCTCTTCGGCCTGCGCCAGTGAGTAGCGGCGTTTGCCGGCCAGCGCCCGCTGAATCGACGCAAACGCCCCCGCCTTTGGCTCCCACGATGTGCGGTCCGGGTAATGCCGCTTCGGCTGCAGCAGTGCTTCGTCGGTCATCCATCGGCTCAGGGCGCGCTCGACGGACGCGCGATCGCCGGGGACTACCCGGTGCGCGATGATCGATCGCGGACCGGTCAGCCATGCCCACGTGCCGGTCGCTACTTCCGGCGTCGTCCGCGTCTGCTCTTCCAGCATCGCCTGGCGGAGGTAGCGGTCGGGAATCCCGACGTCCTTGCCGAGCGCGAGGACTTCGTGGTTGGTGAGACCGTCGCCGACGTCGTGTTCTCCGGCCTGCAGCTCGGCGGCGCGCTTGATGATGCGCTCCAGCGCTTCACGGCTGATGAGGTCGTTCCCCATCAGACCTTTGTCTTTCCTTTATTGCGGACCGCCGGCAGGCGCTCACCGGCGGTGTGGGCGGGCAGGGCGCGGCTGCCGGAGTCGGCGATCTTCTCCATGAAGCCCCTGAACAGGTCGATCGGAATTGGAAAGATCGTCGTCGAGTTGTTCTCCGAAGCGATCTCGTTGACTGTCTGCAGATATCGGAGTTGAATCGCGGCCGGCTCTCGGCCGATGATATGCGCCGCCTGCGCCAGCTTCTCCGCCGCCTGCAGCTCGCCTTCGGCGTTGATGACTTTGGCCCGGCGCTCGCGCTCGGCCTCGGCCTGCCTCGCCATCGCGCGCTTCATCTCGGGAGGCAGGTCCACGTCCTTCACTTCCACCGCGGAAACTTCGACCCCCCAATCTTCGGTGCGGGAGTCGATGATGTTCTTCAAGATCGCGTTGATCTTCTCCCGACTCATCAGGAGCTCGTCCATCTCGGTCTCGCCCAGCACTGAGCGGAGCGTGGTTTGCGCGAGCTGGCTCGTGGCGTAAAGATAGTTTTCGACGCCGATCACGGACTTGACCGGGTCCTTCACGCGCATGTAGAGGACGGCGTTCACCTTGATGGAGATGTTATCGCGAGTGATCACGTCCTGCGGCGGGATATCCATCGCCATGACTCGCAGCGAAACCTTCTGCATCTTCGCGAAGAGCGGCGGCAGATAGATCAACCCGGGGCCCTTCGCGCCCCAGGAGCGGCCCAAAAAGAAATACACGGCGCGCTCGTACTCGCGGAGGACGCGCAAGCCCGAGAAGACGTATAGCACGACGACACCCAGGGCCGTCAGCAGGATCTCGCTCATAGCGCCTCGACGATCACCGCCGCCCCCTGACCTCCCCCAATGCACGCGGAACCGAGCGCAAAACGCTTCTTCTCGCGGCGCAGGGCGTGCAGCAGGTGAATGGTGATGCGCGTCCCCGTGGCGGCGAGTGGATGCCCGATCGCGATCGCGCCGCCGCACGCGTTGGTGCGGGCACGATCGAGCCCCAGCTCTCGCTCCACCGCGAGGTACTGGGGCGCAAATGCTTCGTTCACTTCGACGAGATCCATCTGCTCGAGTTTCATCTTGGCCTTCTCGAGCGCTTTCCGCGCTGCCGGTGCCGGACCGATCCCCATGTGCTTCGGTTCGACGCCGGCGACGGCCCAGGCAACCAGGCGGCCGAGCGGCTTCAACCCGTGTGCCTTGGCATACTCCTCGCTGGCGATGACCGTTGCCGCCCCGCCATCCGAGATGCCTGAGGCGTTGCCGGCCGTGACCAGCCCATCCTTCTTGAAGTACGGTTTCAACGTGCTGAGGATCTCGAGCGTCGTCTCCGGCCGCATGTGCTCATCGGCGCGATATTCGACTTCCTTGCCCTTCACCTTGATCGTCACGGGGATGACTTCGTCCTGGAACGCGCACGCATCCCAGGCGCGCTTCGCGCGCTGCTGCGAGGCGACGGCGACTTCATCAACTTCTTTGCGCGTGAGTTTGAACTTCTCGGCGAGGCTCTCGGCGGTCTCGGCCATCGACAGGCCGCATTGCGGGTCTTTCAGCGATTCCCACAGCAGGTCCTCGAGCGGCGCCGGCCCGAGTCGCAGGCCCCAGCGCGCACCGCGCACGACGTGCGGCGCCTGGCTCATCGATTCGGCGCCGCCCGCGAGCACGGCGTCGGCCTCGCCAAGCAGAATCAGCTGCGCGCCCTGCGTGATGGCCTCGAAGCCTGAGCCGCAGAGCCGGTTCACGGTGACGGCCGGCGTTTCGATCGGGAGCCCTGCCTTCAACCCGACGTGGCGCGCCATGTAGATGGCGTCCGCCGACGTTTGGAGCGCATTCCCGAATACGGTGTGTCCGAAGTCGCGCGCGGGAACGCCCGAGCGCTGAATAGCTTGGCGGGCAGCCGCCACGCCCAAGTCGATGGCCGACAAGTCCTTCAAAGAGCCGCCGAACGCGCCGAACCCTGTCCGTACGCCGGAGAGGAAGACGACGTCCTTGGTGGCGCCCTGGGTCTTCATGAGAGCAACTCCATCATAAGTGGGCGGAATATGGGCCGCGCGCGAATGCGACGGTAGGCGCTACGGAAAACACGAGCGGCGGATGGGGTTGTTCCCATCCGCCGCTTTCGTGCTCGACTCTATGGCCTGTTTCAGCGCACCAGGTCCACCCACCCGGCCTCATTGGCCACGATCGCCATGCTGCCCAGGCGATCGAATGCGATATGGCGGGGCAGGCCCCCCGTCTCGAGCGTTCCAACGCTGACCAGAGTATGCGCGTCGATCATCGCGATCCGCCCGGCAGCTCGAAGGCTGGCGTACACGGTCGTCTGGTCGGGCGTCAGCGCCACTTCGTCCACCGGAGTCTCGAAAGTCCGTCGCACAATTTTGCCCGTCGGCAAATGCACCAGGTCGACCCACCCCTGCTCGTTGCCGCAGTAGAGGCGCAAGCCATCGGAGGAGATTGCGATGCCGAGCGGCCGGCCGCCCACCTCGTAGCGGTGAATCACCGCGAGGCTCCGCGCGTCGAGCTCCAGGATGTGGCCCGCCTTCCAAGTCGGCACGTAGAGGCGGTGCCCCGCAGGATGCACTCCCAGCTCGGTGCATGCTTGCGGCAGGGCCGTTGAGCGCACGATCCGGCCGCTATTATCGGCCAGCGCGCAGGCGCAGAGGCGATCGAGATTCGTCGTGACATACAACACCCGCGAATCGGGCGACAGGACTGCGCCGAGCGGATCACCTTCCATAGGAATGCTGCCAGTGCGGCGGCGCGACGTGAGATTTACGACGGCGACGTCTTTAGTGAACTGATTGGTTACCCACGCGCGCTCGCCCGAGGGTTCGAGGATGACGCGCGTGGGCGCGATACCAACGCGCACAACGCCGGTGGATGCGAGCGGCTGGAGCTGCAGGCGTTCGAGTACGGCCGCGTGCAGGCGAGTGACCCAGGCTGCACCATCCCGCGCGATCGCCACGTCGAACGGATAGCCGGCAATCGCGAGCCGTGAGGCGAGAACGCCGCGAGGCTTGGTGGCGCTCTGCGGGACACGCACCGATTGCGTGAATCCCACTGTGCCACCACCCACTGCGATCGCCGTCCTCGTTTCGCGCTGTGCGGCCGCCACCAGATATGGCTGGAGCGCGAGCTCGTGCATCCCGGTGTCTCTCCAGATTGTCCGGAATCGCAAGATCGCGCCGGCGACACCGCCGCGTCGGACGCGGGACCACGGTTGTCCCATCAGGCGGCGCACCATGCGGTAGCACGTCGCGGGCTCGAGATGCGACTGCCGCGCCAGCGCGAGCAGCGATGCCCCCGTTTGCTCGGACTGCAGCACCCAATAGAACAGCCGAGTCCACGCCGCCAGCTCTTCGAGCGGTGGCAGACTGGCACGACGCAAGGTGCGCGCTACTTGGTGGCGCGTCCGAAGTCCGAGGAATGTCGCGACGTCACCGGCGGGGGGCAGCAAGCCGTTCTTGCAGGCGAGCACATTGATGACCGCGCGTGCTTCGCCGGCCACAGACGGCAGCGCCACATCGAGAATCTTTGCCAAGGGAAGCGGCGGCATCCGACACCCTGTCCCGTGTTGGAGCTAATTCCTACCCAGATTGAAACGTTGAGTTCAACCTGTCAACAAGGACTCAAACCAGGTCGCTCAGGGCTTTTGCGACCTCCGCCGTGCCGGCGCTCCCCCCGAGATCGGGGGGCCGCACCCTGGTGGAGAGGAGCTCTCTCACGGCCCGCTTGAGCTGGGCCGCCGCGGCAGGATGACCGAGGTGCTCGAACAGGAGCCCGCCGGTCAGCACGGCGGCAATGGGATTAGCCACGCCCTTTCCCGTCAGGGCCGGGGCCGAGCCGTGCACCGGCTCGAACAGGGCGTGCGGCTTCCCCGGATGGAGGTTGGCGCTCGCGGCGATGCCAAGCCCGCCTACCAGCCCGGCGCCGAGATCGGACAGGATATCGCCGTAAAGGTTGTTCGTTACGATGACTTGAAAGCGCTGCGGCTCACGGACCATTTCCAGCGCCAGGGCGTCCACGTACCTGTGCTCGGCGCTGATGGTCGGGTACTCCTGCGCGATGCTCTTGAAGCGATCCTGCCAGACGCGGTGCGTGGGAATCGCGTTCGACTTGTCGCTCATCGTCACGCGCGTCTTGCCGTGCGCCGTCGCCCATTCGAAGGCGGCGCGGATAATCCGCTCTACGCCCTTGCCGGTGTTGACCTCTTCCGCGATATGCTCATCGCCGCTCGAGCGGCCGCGGCCGAGATATTGGCCCTCGGTGTTTTCGCGGAAGATCACGAAATCGATAGGAGCGGAATTCTTGAGCGGTGTCAGATCGGGGTGAAGCAGCTCGACAGGCCGAAAATTGACATACAGGTCGAGCTTGAAACGCAGGCCTAGGAGGATGTCTCGGGCGTGCTCGTTGCCGGGGACTCTGGGGTCGCCGAGCGCGCCAAGAAAGATTGTCGCGACATCGTCGCGCAGGTGTCGAAACCCGGACTCCGGGAGCGTTTCCCTGGTCTTGAGATAATGGTCGGCAGAATATGGAAGGTGTTCCCAGTCGATCGAGAAACCCTGCTTGGCTGCGACGCGATCGAGGATCGGAATCGCTGCGGCGATGACCTCAGGCCCGATCCCGTCGCCGGCGATGACCGCGACGCGGTGGTTCACTCGAATCCCGTCGGGCGGCCGCACGCCAGGCAGTACGCCCAGCCCACGTCCAGCTCACCCCCGCATCCCTGGCACCGCAGGTCCCCCTCCTGCGGCTGGCCGCAGTGCGGGCAGAACCGCGCCTCGCGATTTCCGGGTAACCCGCCGCCGCAGTATTCACATCGATTCGCGGCGAGTGGGTCTTTAGGTTTCGCACCGGACGCAGGGCTGGCGGTGGCCCGCACCGAGCTCGGGCGGGAGGGCGGCATGTACTGCACGGGGACGGGGTTCTCACCCGTTGTGTCGGCGAGATCCTCGTCTTCGTCCGGCGTCGCCGGAGCGTACGCGCGATCGGCCAGCAGCACCCGTTCGGCGGCGCGGCCGTTCACCATCACCTGGGCGTCGGGAAAGCTGCGGAAGTAGGCGGGATCGGGATTGATCGTGGCGATCTCGCGCTGCATCGCCTCGCGCACGGTCTCCGGCTCGAGCTGCACGTAGTTGCGCTCGCCTGCCAGGAGCCGCAGCACTGCCATCTCATAATCCTGGTGCGTCGCGACGTTCAGCGCCGAGCGGTTGGAGCGATACGGCACGAGTCGCTCGTAGACCTCGGAAGCGGGGAAGGGTACCGCGACGCGCGTCTCGCGCGCGAGCGCAGCGACGAGAAGGCCAAATAGGCGATCGAGTTCATCCATCGTCTAATCCACAGGCTGAAGCCTGTGCTCGGCCCACACTGTCCTTAAGGACAGTGCATCGCCGAGCCCACCCTTCAGGGTGGGAAAACCTGGACGCCATCATCCTATGACCCGTTTCTCCAGGCGCTCATCCAGCGATCGTAGAGGACGGGGACGACACCGCCCTGTTGCAACACCTCCACGCCGGACGGATCGCGGTACGCCTTACGGTAGAACACGTGCGTGACGCCGGAATTGATGATCAGCTTGGCGCACATCACACAGGGCGACGCGCTGACGAACACCACTTTGTCGCGCGTGTTGCC
>Ga0075434_100006337_pt1 | contig 10848 bp, 10 predicted proteins | sample RhiMethybrSRZTD3_FD_75298 | JGI IMG/M metagenome (GOLD analysis project Ga0075434, IMG submission 75298) | Populus rhizosphere microbial communities from Tennessee, USA - Rhizosphere MetaG P. TD hybrid SRZTD3 | ecosystem: Host-associated > Plants > Roots > Rhizosphere > Soil | place: USA...
TCTTGCCGCAGCCCGATTCGCCCACCAGCCCCAGCACCTCGCCGCGGGCCAGCGAGAACGACACGCCATCGACGGCGCGCACGTGGCCGACGACGCGCGACAGGAGCCCCTTGCGGATCGGGAAGTACTTCACCAGATCCGTGACCTCGAGCAGCGGCCCCTTGGCCTCGATCATGACGCGACCTCGTGTGCGCTGATGCGGCCCGGGAACGGCGACACGCGTCCCGAGCGGATCTCCTCCTGGCGGAGGCAGCGCACCAGGTGGCCGCCGTGGTTCTCGAGCGGAGGCTCGGTGGTGCGGCAGGCGTCGATGGCCAGGTGGCAGCGCGGATGGTACGTGCAGCCGGTGGGGAAATCGACCGGATTGGGCACCGTGCCGGGGATGACGCGCAGGCGCTCGACCTTCTCCCCCAGCTTGGGGATCGAGGTCAGGAGCCCGCCCGTGTACGGGTGCGTGGTCTTCTCGAACAGCGTCGTGGCGTCCGCGTACTCCTGGATCTGCCCGCCGTACATGACCGCCACGTGGTCGGCGACCTCGGCCACCACCCCGAGGTCGTGCGTGATGAGCACGATGGCCATGCCCAGCTCGGCCTGCAGGCGGCTCAGGAGCTCGAGGATCTGCGCCTGGATGGTGACGTCGAGCGCCGTCGTCGGCTCGTCGGCGATGAGGACGCTGGGATGGCACGAGAGCGCCATGGCGATCATGACGCGCTGGCGCATGCCGCCCGAGAGCTGGTGCGGGTACTCGTCGACGCGCTGCTCGGGAAGCGGGATGCCGACGAGCCGCAGCATCTCGATGGCGCGCGCCCGGGCCTCGCGCGCCGACACCTTCTGGTGCAGCCGGATGGCCTCCACGATCTGGTCCCCGCAGGTGTAGACGGGGTTCAGCGAGGTCATGGGCTCCTGGAAGATCATCGAGATCTCGTTGCCGCGGATCTTCCGCATCTCGGGCTCGCTGGCCGTGACCAGGTTCTTGCCCTTGTAGACGATCTCGCCGCCGACGATCTTCCCGGGCGGGCTCGGGATGAGCCGCAGGATGCTGAGCGCGGTCACCGACTTGCCGCAACCCGACTCGCCGACGATGCCCAGCGTCTCGCCCGGGAACACCTGGAACGTGACCCCGTTGACCGCCTTCACCACGCCGTCGTCGGTGAAGAAGTGGGTGCGCAGGTCGCGCACCTCGAGCACCGGCTCCCCGGGGGCGGCGCCGGGCGCGCCGGCGGCCTGCGTTCGCGTCTCGGTCACCCGCTCTTCCCTCCCTGAATCTTGCGCGGGTTCAGGGCGTCCGACAGCCCGTCCCCCAGAAAGTTGTAGGCCAGCACGGTGGCGAAGATGAGGTAGCCGGGCGCCAGAATCCAGGGGAACGAGAGCAGCACGCGCACGCTCTGCGCCGCCGTCAGCATGTTGCCCCACGAGGCCACCGGCTCCTGGATGCCCACGCCCAGGAACGACAGGAACACCTCGCCCAGAATGTACCCGGGAACGCTCACCGTCGCCGCCACGATCAGGAACGAGAGCGTGTTGGGCAGGATGTGGCGCACGAGCACGCGGAACGTGCCCGCGCCCAGGGCCCGCGCCGCGGTCACGTACTCGAACTCGCGCAGCGAGAGCACCATGCCGCGCACGATGCGGGCGAGCGAGGCCCAGCCGATGAACGACAGGATGACGATGATGAGCAGATATTTTCGGTCCGACGGCATCTCCGGCGGCAGCACGCCGGCCAGGGCCACGATCAGGTAGAGCACCGGGATCGAGAGGAAGACCTCGGTGACGCGCATCACGCCCTCGTCGATCCAGCCGCCGAAGTAGCCCGAGAGCCCGCCGATGAGGATGCCGATGGTGAACGAGATGGCGATGCCGACGAGGCCGACGGAGAGCGAGATGCGGGCGCCGAACAGGAGCCGCGACAGGATGTCGCGCCCGAACTGGTCGGTGCCGAGGAGGTGGATCTCGTTGGGCGCGTCGACGCCGAAGAGGTGCACGTTGGCCGGGATGCCGAGCAGGTGGTACGGGCGCCCGCTGACGAAGAAGCGCACGCGCGAGCGCCGCGCCGGATCCTCGACGTAGCGGATGCGCGCCGGGTCGACGAGCCGGGGCGCGTTCACGTACGGCCCCCCGTCCCAGTGGACGCGCTGCGGCGGCACGAAGTTGAGCTCGCGGTTCTGCTCGACCATGCCGTAGGGGGCGAGGAAGTCGGCGACGATGGCCGCGCCGTAGAGGAGCAGCAGCACGGCGGCGCCGAGGAGCGCGGTCGGGCTCTTGCGGAACTCGCGCCAGAAGATCTGCCAGGGACTGCGCGCGGTGCCCATCAGTCGTAGCGGATGCGCGGATCGACGACCGCGAGCAGGACGTCGGCCACGAGGTTGCCGAGCACGAGCAGCGTCGAGGCCATGAGCACCGAGCCCATGACCAGATAGAGGTCCTGCCGGCGCAGGGCGTCGAGCGTCAGGCTCCCGAGCCCGGGCCAGCCCATCACCACCTCGACCACGAACGAGCCCGAGAGCAGGGCGGCGAGCGTGAAGCCGAACAGCGTGATCAGCGGGTTGAGCGCGTTGCGCACCGCGTGCTTCCAGATCACGACGCGCTCCGGCAGTCCCTTGGCGCGCGCCGTGTTCACGTACTCGAGGCGCAGCACGTCGAGGAGATTGGCGCGCATCTGCCGCATGCGGCTCGCCATGGGGATCGTGCCCAGCACGATCGCCGGCAGGGCGAGATGGTGCAGCACGTCGAGCACCTTGCCCACGGGCGAGAGGTCGTTGTAGTCGAGCGAGCGCATGCCGCCGATGGGGAACCATCCGGTCTTGGCGGCGAAGAGCAGGAGCAGGAGCGCGAAGAACACCTCGGGGATGGAGAGCCCGAAGAAGGCGATGAACGACGCCCCCTTGTCCCACCACGAATATTGTCGGACCGCCGAGACGATGCCCAGCGGGATGGCGAGCCCCCAGGCGATGATCGCCGCGGCGAGCGCCAGGACGAGCGTGTTGCCGAGCCGGGGCACGATCACCGAGAACACCGGCTGGCGGTACGAGAACGACTCGCCGAAGTCGGCCTTGAAGACGACGTTCTCGAGCCAGCGCCCATAGCGCTCGTACCACGGGCGGTCGAGACCGAAGCGCTTGGCCATCGACTCGACGAGCTCGGGCGGGATGGAGTCGTTGGCGCGGATGGTGTTGAGGAAGTCCCCCGGCGCCAGCTCCATGATCCCGAACGTCAGGATCGAGATCCCCAGGAGCAAGGGGATCATGTTGAGCAGGCGCCGGAGGAGGAAGGTGCGCACGGAAGGGACGCGGGCGAGGCGCGGATCAGCGCGACGCCACTTGCCCCGATCCCCGCTCGGAGTACAGCTCCTCGAGGTTGTACATCACGTGCAGGCGCAGGACCGACGGGCGCGTGCCCTTGATGCGGTCGCGGATCGCCACCACGAGGTGCTCGCGCGCCAGCCCGACGATCGGCTGCTGCTCGCCGATGATGGCCTGGACCTCGTCGAACGCCGCCTTGCGCTTGGCGAAGTCGGGCTCCTGCACGACCGTGTCCATGAGCTTGTCGATGCGCGCCTCCCACGGCGTCGCCGGGTGCTTCTGCTCGGGCCACCACTGATGCGTGAGGCCGCTCGAGCGATAGACGTTCTGCGACAGCGCCGGATCGGGCGGCACCCCGCCCGTGAGGCCGAGCAGGATGGCGTCGTAGCGGTGATCCTGGCGGATGTGGCTGATCAACGTATTGAACTCGATCGGGCTCGCGATGCACGAGATGCCGACCGCCGCCAGGTTGTCCTTGATGATCGACGCCAGCTGCTTGCGGATCGTGTTCTCGGAGTTGGTGTAGAGCACGAACTCGATCTTGTGGCCGGCCGGGTCCTCGCGCACGCCGTCGTTGTTGCGGTCCTTGAAGCCCATCTCGTCGAGCAGGGCCTTGGCGCGCGCCGGATCGAACTCCCACTTGGGGACGTTCGGGTTGTACCACTTCTTGTTGGCGGTGGTGATGAGGCCGTACTGCGGATCGCCGTTGCCGTAGAGCGCGGTGCGGATCATACCGGCGCGGTCGATGGAGTGCGACACGGCGCGGCGGAAGCGGACATCCTGGAACCACTTGAGCTTGTAGGGCTCGAGGAACGGCTTGCCGCCGGCGTCCTTGCCCGGATTCAGGTTGAACCACATGAAGTTGGTGGCGATGTCGGAGCCGAGGTCGGTCAGGGAGAAGCCCTGGCGCTTGGCGTCGTCGGCCAGGGACGAAGCGTCCTCGGGGCGCACCGGGTCCTGCAGATCGCTCTCCCCCGCCTGGAACTTGAGGTAGGCGGCGTTGTAATCGGGCACCGAGAGGAACACGACCTCGTCGAAGTAGGGCAGGCGCTTGCCGTTCGCGTCGACCTTCCAGTAGTGCGGGTTGCGCCGCAGCACGCAGCGCTCGGCCGGGCGGTACTCGACGATGCGGTACGGGCCCAGGCACACGATCGAGTCGGGCGGCGTGTTGATGCTCCACGTCTCCTCGTACTTGCCCGCCAGGTATGCCGCCTCGAGCTTGTGCTTGGGCACCAGGTACATGGAGCCGATCACCTCGAGCACCGGGCCGAACGGCGCCGGCAGGGTGACCTTCACGGTGAGCGAGTCGACCTTCTCCCATTTCCACGCCTGGCCGTTGACCTTGAGCAGCTCGCGCACCGCCGCCGCCACCTTCTCGTCGTACATCACCTGGGTGGTGAAGATGACGTCGTCGGCGCTGAAGGGATGGCCGTCCGACCAGCGCACGCCCTGGCGGAGATGGAACGTCCACGTGAGCCCGTCCGGGCTGCGCTCCCACCGGGTGGCGATGCCGGGCTTGATCTCCTGCTTGCCGTTGTCGTACTCGACCAGGCCGACGAACACCGGGCCGTCGAGGATGTCGGTCGACGAGGTCTCGTTGGCGAGCGCGACGTTGAACGTCTTGGGGTCGCCGATCGTGGCGTAGACCAGCCGGCCGCCGTGATGGCCGTTGGCGTCCATGTCGTGAAGCGCGGAGTCGGGGAGCGGGTTGGAATCGACGAATCGCGTGTCGGTGCGGCCGCCCGTGCAGCCGGCGAGGGACAGGACGGCGATCGCGGCGAGAAACGCCGACGATGCCCGGCGGGGCAAGCGAGCGAAGCTCATCGATTCTCCCTTCGGTGGCGCGCGACGACGACAGGAGCTAAGACGAATAGCTCCAACATGCTAGGTAGCGTGCGTGGGGGTGTCAAGGAAAACGCCCGGCGGCGCCGAGGCGAGCCCGCGCGCCCAGCTGCGCTCGAGGGCGCGTGCGAAGGCCTCGAAATCGGGCTCGCGGCCCAGGACCTCCTCGACGGTGACCGTCCCGGCGCGCAAGCGCTCGCCCGCGCTTTGCTTTTTCCTTTCATCGCCGCGCAGGAAGTCGGCGAGGCGCTCGTGGCCCGGCCCGGCGAGAAGCGTCCCCTGCTGGAGCAGGGCGCGGGCCAGGCGGCGCTGGGCGGCGCCGGCGAGCTTGCGCCCGTCCACGGTCAGCTCGTAGCCCACGGCCTGGGCGAAGCACGCGGCGTCGGCGGCGCCGGCGCGCGCCGGGCGTGTGGCGCGCTCGCGCACCGGAACGGCGTCGACGCCGATCGAGGCCAGGGCCTCGGCCACGATGCCCGAGAGCGCGGCGAGCGAGCGCGCGAGCCCGCCTCCCACCGCCGCGTCGTCGATCGGGACCACGGCCGCGTAGGTCCACTCGTTCACGTGCAGGATGGCGCGCCCGCCGGTGGGCCGACGCACCACGGGCAGGCGCGCCCGCGCCACCGCCTCGGCGTCGAGCACGCGCTCCTCGCGCTGGACGTAGCCCAGGGACAGGGTCGGCTCGCGCCAGCGGTAGAGAACGAGCGACGGCCCGCGCTCGGGGTGGGCCTCGAGCGCCAGGAGGCGCGCGCGGTCGCGCTCCATGAGCAAGCGGCCGTCCAGGGGAAGGGGATCGACGTGGAAAGCCGCGGGCGCCGTGCGGCGTGCGATCAGAAGCGCGTCACTCCGAGCCATGGGTCGAGCAGGTACTGGAAGCGGCCGATGAGCAGCGACACGCGGGCCATGACGGTGAAGCCGTAAGCGGCGCCGAAGGAGACCATGAGGAACCAGACGCCGAGCTGGGCCGTGCCCTTGATCGCTCCCTTGTGCTCGGTGGAGAAGAAGAAGAACACGAGCGTCGAGAGCAGGCCGGCCAGGAACAGCACGTTGTTGATCGAAGCGCCGAGATGGCCGGGCACGTAGAGCGGCAGGATCGAGGCCTGGAACTGGGCCACCAGGTCGCCCTGGGCGAAGCCCGTCGTCTTGATGCCGGCGTAAGCGCCGATGATGATGGCCAGCGACCAGCGCGACAGCCACCCGGCCTTGGGAATGAAGCGGCTGAACAGGAAGAGCCCGAGCACGCCGGGGATGATCATGAGCAGGTGCTCGCCGTGCGCCACCGGCTTCACGCACTGCGGGTAGATGACCGCCCACCACTCCTGCATCACGTAGTAGCCCGCCGAGATGCCGACGAACAGGTGCTCGGCCAGCTTGTAGAACGGGTTGTCCTTGTAGAGGAACGAGAAGATGAAGAGCGTGAGCAAGGACGCGATCCACACGCCCAGTCCCTCGAAGGTCAGCGGATTGGCCGGGTGCACGCGTCCCCCTAGCGCTCGCCCAGGCGGCGCGCCGCCCAGTGAGCCAGATTGCCGAGCAGGATGCAGAGCATGACGAGCAGGTGCACGCTCGACTGCGCGTCCATGCCCTTGGTGGCCGCTCCCGTGACGCCGGCCATCTTCTCGTACTCGGCCGCCCCCGCCATGCCGCCCAGGAGGCCGAGCAGCTGGCCGGACTGCAGATAGGCGTAGTACTCGGGTGCCGAGACGGCGGTGCAGCCGGAGATGATCTTGAGGTTGAAGCGCGACTGCGTCTGCTGCACCCACTCCTTGGTGCCGGGATAGCCCGCCGACACGTTGACCAGGAGCTTCACGCTCCGCAGGTTCGTGACCTTGCCCATGAGCGGCAGCTTGGACACCGGCGTGCCGCGGAAGTCCGAGGGGAACGTGCCCGGGATCGAGTTCCCCATCGCCAGCATCACCGCCTCGCGCCCCTCCTTGAAGCCGAGGTTCACGTAGTCCTCGCCGTAGCGGTAGTGGAACGTGTCGCGGGCGACCTCGCTGAACGCCTGCTCGAGCAGCGGCGGCCCACCGGGCCACAGGCAGTCGCCGACGATCCTCACCTTCTTGCGGCACAGCTGCATGATCGAGGTCTTGAGCATGGGGACGAGCTCGGGGCCGGCGGCGGGATCGAAGTCGGCCGAGAGCAGCACGATGTCGCCCGCCTTGAGCCGGTCGATCTGCTCGTAGTACTGCATGGCGCGCGCCGTGGGCGCGACCGGGAGCTTGAGCGGGAAGAGCAGCGGGACCATGACCAGGACCCACACGGCGAGGAAGATCCAGCGCCGGTCGAGCCTGCGCATGCGGGCCAGCGTCGTGGCCACCGACGGGATGCGGATGAGGAAGGCGACGACCAGGGCGACGGCGGCGAGGATGGCGAGGAAGACGAGCAGGGAGGTCATGTCAGCTGTTCCCGCCGCTGCGCGCGAACGACCCCTCGATGCCCATGATGATGCGGAGCCCGGTGGACATGACGCCGAGCGCGGCCCCCATCAGGATGGCGCGCTTGGCCGAGTTCTGCGGGTTCTCCATGATCCAGTCGGAGATCTGCGGCAGCTGGATGCCGTTCGGCCAGTGGGCCGAGATGACGTTGCCGATGGGCACGCGGCCGAGCATGACGAACAGCGCCGCCACCGCCAGCAGGCCGGCCTCGAGGTTGCGGATGCGGAAGGCGCGGAACGCCGCCGAGGCGATGAAGAAGGCGAGCAGCGCGAACATGGTCGCCTGCATCGAGGCGTAGAACGTGTTGTACATCCACGAGAACACGGTCTCGGGCTCGAGGTAGCGCTCGCCCTCGACGAGGCCGATCGCGATCATGGCGAACATGGAGACGAGCAAGACCACCTTGTAGGGCCAGTCCTTGCCGCGCCGCGCGATGATCTCCCCGTTGAAGGTGAGCAGGTTGGCCGCGCCGAGCACGATGGCGAACGCGACCACGATGATCACCGCGTCCTCGAAGAAGTGCCCCGGCCCCGAGATGAACGGATGCGGCACGAAGAAATAGAGCAGCATCACGAAGCCGATGACGCCGGTGAGGATCAGGGGAATCTGTCGCTGCACTTCGCTCCCTCCCTACTCGGTCCGGAACCAGCTCTTGAACGGTGACGAGACCTGTCCAAGGCTCTGCGTCGGCGGATTCTTGAGCACGAACGAGGTCTCGATCACCGAGCCGATGAGCAGGAGCAGGATGATCACGACCTTCATGTAGTCGGAGCCCTTGAGCGTGGACAGCAGGCGCGGCTCGCGCGACAGATAGGCGCTGGCCGCGTACAGCTCCTCGCCGATCAGCGTGTAGTCGCAGGCCACGACCATGAACGGCAGCTGGTGCACGTTGGCGGTGCCGGCGACCTGGATGGCGCCGGTCGAGAAGCCGGTCTCGGCCAGGATCAGGGATTCGGCGAAGAAGGCGCCGAGGTAGAGGTTCGCCGCCGGCCGGTCGCGCAGGATGATGCCGTTGATCGCGGCCACGTAGGCGAACTGCTCGCTCGTGATGTAGCGCACGCTGTTGGGATCGTAGCTCTCGGGCCGCCCGGCCTCGAGGAAGCCGTTCTTCACCATCTCCTGGGCCAGCGTGAACGGCACCGGGTAGTTGGTGGGCACGATCATCTTGGTCTCGTACTGCGCCGCCGTGCGCGCCACCGACTCGAGGATGACGAGCGCCGCCATGGTCTGGATGTCGTCGATGTCCTGCACGCCGGGCACGAAGAGCACCGGTCGACCCATCTCGGTGGCGCGGCCTACCGCCTCCTCGATGGCGTCGATGCCGGCGATGCGGCGCACGAACAGCTTGCGGCCGCCGCGCGAGCTCCACAGGAAGAAGAGGACGAAGGCGAAGAAGATGACGGAGAAGAACGCCACGTTGGTGCGGCCGGTGTTGAACCACTGGGCGACGGCGACGACGGGACCAATGACGGCGGGCGGCGTGGGGCCGTGGGCGCCGAGGCCCGTGAGGCGGTAGAACACGGGCTTGCCGCGCGGCACGTCGTTGTCGTCGAACGAGCCGCCCTCGGCCGACACGGTGTCGAGGACGGTGAACGGACCGGCGGGCGTGGACCCGCGCTCCACGATCACCTGCTCGACGCCGGCGGGCGCGGTCCACTGGACGTGGAGCGCCTGTCCGTTGTCGTTCTGGACGTCCGCGGCGGCGGCCGAGAGCGCGGGCAAGCTCGAGGTCGTGGTCGCTCGGGCGGTAGCGGGCGGCGTCTGGGCACGCGCGACGCCGGCGACGAGCGCCAGAAATCCGAGAACCGCGAACGAGGTGGCCCGGAGCCGCGGGACGGGGTGCGGCAGGCCGGTGGTGCCGGAGCGGAGTGGAGAAGGGCGCGAGGCCCTCGGTCTCATCCAGGGCTCCTGCTTGGGGGGAGCGTTGGATGCCGGTGCGCCTCCAGTCCGTAGGGACCGGAGGCGCGCGGCCGGATCGAAATGCCCATGCACGCTAGCAAGCAGCTTTAGGGGTGTCAAGCGAATCGCACCCCGGATCAGCTCTCGATGAGCTCCACGTTGGCCCGCGGCAGGATCGATTTCTTGCCGTCGAACTCGGCCGCGAGCACCCGCACGTGCGCTTCGGTCTCGAGCGGCGTGAGCTCGGGCGGAAGCTCGACCACGGTGCCGATGCGGCCGAAGAACGGCTCGCGGATGCCGCGGATCAGGGACCCGATCTCGAGCCCCTGGGAGCGCCGGTCGCCCTCTCCCGGCCCGGCCCCCGCCGGGATCGGAATCACGATCTCGGGGCGCAGCACGCCGGCCCGGATCTGGGTGGCGCCGCTCACCGACGCCGGGTGGCCGACGTGCGACGACAGCAGACGGAACGTGCGGTCGGCCATCGGCATGTGGCCGAAGCCCTCGGTGAGGATGAGCGTGAGCCCGATGGTCTCGTGGCCGGTAATGGCCACGCCCAGGTCGTAGCCCATGATCTCGCGCAGGTCGCGGTCGTCGAAGCCCCCCACCACCACGGCGCGCACGCCGAGGGCCACGGCTTTCTTGAGCACGTCGAAGGAGACGTAGCGCCCGGCGATCACGATCTTGCCGGCGAGCGCGGGCGTGAGCTTGTCGGCCGTCATCTCCTCGTCGGCGCGGCTCACCGCGAGCGCCAGCTCGCCGTGCGTCTCGCCGCCGACGCCGAAGATGCCCTGCACGAACGCCGCCGGCGCTTCCACGATCACACCCTCGCCCGGCAGCACCTCGGCGACCACGCCGTCGATATAGGCGTCGACCTCGACCGGCACCGGCGGCTCGCGCAGGATCACCTGCCCGGTGATCTCCGAGCAGCTCTCGAGCACGCCCGTGGCCGGCGAGGCCACCTTCGACTCCATGAGGCCGAACATGCCCTTGCGGCGGGCGATGACGTCGCCCTTGGCGAGCGGATCGCCGACGCCCCTGGCCAGCGACTTGGGCACGTCGATGGGCTCGCAGCCCAGGGCGTTGGCCACGTTCACGGTCTGCACGTTGCCGGGAATGAGCGTGCGGGCCACGGCGTCGGTGGCGCGGACGCGGGCGCCGCGCTCGACGAGCACGTCTCCCTTGAGCGGCAGACGGCGCTCGCGGCGGATGATCGCGTTCTCGGTGACGCGCAGGCCGGGCGTGTACGAGTGTGCCATTCGCTACAGCTCCCGCGGATAGAGTTTCAGGGTCTTGTTCCAGGCGCGCAGGCGCTCGATGCGCTTCTGGGGATCGGCCGGCAGCTCGAAGGGCTGGCGGCCGCGCGCGTCGACCAA
>Ga0075434_100006338_pt1 | contig 10847 bp, 11 predicted proteins | sample RhiMethybrSRZTD3_FD_75298 | JGI IMG/M metagenome (GOLD analysis project Ga0075434, IMG submission 75298) | Populus rhizosphere microbial communities from Tennessee, USA - Rhizosphere MetaG P. TD hybrid SRZTD3 | ecosystem: Host-associated > Plants > Roots > Rhizosphere > Soil | place: USA...
GCCATAGTTGAATTCACAATTCCGTCTGTATTAAACAAAGGAGCAGGAGAAAAAAAGATCTCCTTGGATGCGAAAAACTTGGATGATGCATTTACAAAACTCTCCGACCAAATGGGAGAAGATTTTAAGAGAAGGGTCTTTGATCTCAACGGCAAGCCGCGTGCCTTAATTAACATCTATATCAATGGAAAAAATATGCGATTCAAGAATGACGGCATGACAACATCTCTTGCGGATGGCGATTCTGTGTATATATTACCTGCAGTAGCAGGAGGAACAGATCTTTCAAGTGAAGATTTCCAGCGTTATTCTAGGCAAATAATGCTTGAGGAAATAGGTTTTACAGGAATGGAAAAAATTCGTGAAGCTAAAGTCTGCGTAATCGGCACAGGGGGGATTGGGAATCCTGTTGTCACTCAGCTCACCGCAATGGGCATTGGCAAATTAAAGATTGTCGATAGGGACGTAGTGGAGATCTCAAATTTACATAGACAGCATCTTTACTGCGACAAGGATGTTGGTAAGGTCAAAGTTGAAGTGGCAGCCGACCGCCTAAGAGCAATGAATCCGGCAGTAGAAATAGAAGCCGCTCCACTTTCTGTAACCAAATATACGGCTGAAAACATTATCGCTGGATTCGATATTGTTATTGATGCTCTTGATAGCATAGATGCTAGATACGCACTAAATGACGCATGCGTCAAATTTAACACCCCTTTTATTTATGGCGGGGCATTAGGGGTAGTGGGTTCAATTTGCACTATACTGCCAAACAAATCTGCATGTTTGCGGTGCATATTTCCTGCATTATCCGAGGATGATATGCCAACATGCAGTACAGAAGGGGTACATCCATCGATATTGTACTTGGTAGCTGGTATCCAGGTATCAGAAGCTATCAAAATAATCATGGGCCAGCAGCCAACGCTCGAGAATAGGCTGCTTTACGTTGACTTGAATGAACTATCGTTCGATAAAATAAAAGTATCAAGACAAAATGAATGCCCCTCATGCGGAATAAAGAATAAAAAAGAGGAACCGATGCTCGTAGTAAAGCAGCTCATTGTAGAAGAACTCTGTGGAAGAGACAACGGAAAGAGAACATATACGGTCAGTCCGTCAAAGCTGTTATCTTCACCAATTAGTTTAGTAGGAATAGCAAAGAATGCAGAATCAGCCGGGTACTATGTCAAAACTAAAGGTAACCTAGGACTAACAGCAATAAGCAACAAAACGGGTCATTTATCGGTAAGTTTTCTCTCTAGTGGCGCTGCAACAATAGTTGGCGCAAAGGACGAACAAGACGCAGTGTCAATATACCGATCTTTTACAAACGGCATTCAAAGTATACAATAAAATCTCGTTAGATAGGAAAATCTTTTGGTTTGCTAGAACTACCTTTGAACGTGAAAACAAATATCTGAATGATCATGCATATGACCGCCTTTTGTTTATTGCAATGGGCGGCTCAAACAACAACTACTCTAACACGTTTAATCGTCGTAAACGATGCGTTACAAGCATTAAATTAGTTTTATAACTAGTAAAGACCTTGCAGTCAAAATCGATTATTCTTTAAATACGATAAATAATAATTCATTTTCAACTATCTTGCTATTGCGAACTCTCACCAACTGATGATCTTTTAGCTGCGCTAAAAGATCCAATTGAAACGTCAGGAAGATTGTCATGCACTCTCTGTTCTGCAAGAGCACTCGCCTCAGATAGGATCCTTTCTATGTCTTCACCGCGAGCACCAAATTCAAATGATTCAGTTCCTATGCCTCCTATGCTTCCAGCGTTACTCAGGACTTCGTTGAAAACGCCGTTTATTTCGCCTAATTCTGAATCCACATCCGGCATCGCTCCAGACAAGCCGGATTTTACTTTGGTTAATGCTCCAATTGCAGGAGTGATTGACTCTACTGCATCGCCCATGCTTAGTGTAGACTCCAATCTAAGGTTTACCTGTTCTACCGCCATTTTTATCTGCGAGATCATCTTCCCAGTCTTTTTGGTCTGTGCTAATTCATTGGATAGCATTTTGCTTTTTTGTATGTCATGTTTTTGCAAGCTTGATACAACTTGATTGAACAATAAATTCTCCTTGTCTCTCAGATTATGTAATACCGTGTCCAACTTTTGACTTTGTGCCTGGATTTTGTTCTTTGCAAATTCGACTCTTGGTTTTAGCGGTTGCGGTGTTCTTACCTTTTCTTTTATCTTTTCCGAAGTGGCTGGTTTTCTCTGTCTAATCCAACTACGGTCAAAGTTCATTATTACATGATAAAATCATATAAACGGATTAAAATGCATTGTTATAATTGCGCAACAAAATAGTGAAATTTATAAACACGACCTCTAATATAAACCCGGTTTTGAGAACCGTGTCAAAGGGACAAGTAGTTAAGTTTCATAGCCTACTTTGACTACGGATGCATGATTTAATACATAGGTGCTAGCCAGTCAATAAGCTCGTCTAATTCATCGCATACTATCTTTACTCTTATTGGACCTAGTGGCGATTCGGTTTCGTCTTCAGTGAACACTACCACGCCCGCGAATGCTGCTTGTTTGTTCAAGAGAAACCACGTGGTATTAGAGAGTCGGTTATCTAAGAGCATTCTTCTGAAAACCCCTAGCGCAGCTCTGGATCTAACTTGATCATAAGTGATGGTTAAACATCCAAGATCGAAACAACGAGCAATAATTAATGATCCGTATTTTAGTTCAGGCGAACAGCCATCGAATATATTGGTGATTGCAGAAGTCACCTTATCTGAACTCTCGGAGGGGTTGACCGTAGCCTCTATCCTCAATTCAACTCGAACAGAAGTTGGTGTTTTTTTCATGAGTCAAATATCCATATGTCTTCATAAAACATCCTTTTATTATTTTTATTATTATTTGTAATTCGATCTGGTCCATTTTCTTATGATTTCAAATGCCTTTTCCTTTAGCTGATCAACTGTTAAGTCATTGTTCGATAGCGTTTCATCAGCCAAAGCAATTGGCTCGCTGATGCCTACTGTAAGTTCTCGCTGGTCCCGAGTTGTAAATTCTTCCATGGCAGAGGGGTCATCGGATCTCGCCCTTTGCTTTAAATATGTAAATCTCTTGTTGGTCGAGGCATGTATAGCAAGCAACTTGACACAACCAACTCTTTTTAATATTTCAACTTCAGCGATTCCACGTATGCCATCAATGACTATATTATCTTTTTCTGCAGTGCTGATATCCTCTCTATTAATTTTCCTCAGAATCAAATGAGCGATTGCTCCGGGACCCAAATCATTACGCAGCTTAAGCATTAGCTTGCCTAAATTAATGTCAGTAGGATCTAAATTTCGCTGTCTGGCCTCTTCTCTTATTACATCTCCCATTGCTATTGTGTAAAATCCCTTCTCCCTTAATGACTCGGCGATAGTTGATTTGCCAGCGCCAGGCATACCGGTGATACAGACAATTAGCCTGTGCCGCTTGTTAGCCTCTGATTTCGTCATGATGATTTTTATTGCTTTTACCATATATTATATGCTGTAATTCAAATCACATATGGTGTAATGTCATAAAGTATCATTTTGCTGCAAGGCCTTTTTTCTAACAGAACTTATAGGTTAGCATTAATTAAAAAGTTAATAGAGGTACTTTTTAAGAGATTTGAATGATTTGAAACGACTACGGTCTTTTGTAGCTCTGGAAATAAATAACAAAAATGCCATCGAGAAATTGCAGTTAGAGCTATCAGAAGTCGCATATTTCAGAGATCAAAAAGTAAAACCAGTTAAAAAGGAGAACCTTCACTTTACTGTTATTTTCCTTAACAAGCTAGACCAGCCAAATATTGAAAAAATAAAAAACAAATTATCTGAATTAACTTTTCAGCCAGTTAAAATAAGGTATAGTGGTCTTGGCGCATTCCCAAACCCAAGCTTGGCTAACGTAATCTGGGTTGGCATTGAAGAGGAAGGAAAGAGCAAAATCATCAACCTAGCCGATTCTGTGATCTCAAAATTAAAAGAAATTGGTTTTAGACCAGATAAACCATTTACCCCTCATTTAACAATATTTCGCGCCAAAAAAGAAAGGCTTAGAGTAAAGGAGATATTGTCAAAATACAGTACAAAGAGTCTAGGAAATGACGTTATTCAAAAGTTATCTCTAAAATCTAGCAGTCTTACTCCTCAAGGGCCGGTCTATTCTGACATTTTTGTGGTGCACTCAAAATGAGTCATGTCCTGGAAGAAACGATGTTCAAGGCATTAAAGCGATGCAAGCCATCCATGGTTGAGGCTACAAGATTACAAACGGTAGCCGAGCAAACCTTGCAGCTGGTAAATTCATACAATTCACCTAAAATAGTCGAAATAGTCTTCGGCGGATCGTTTGCCAAGGGAACTTGGCTAAAGTGTGAGGCAGATATCGACATTTTTGTAAAAATAGCTGCGTATACCAGATTAGAAGAATTTGAAGAGCTTGGCAAACGAATAGGACTCAACTCTTTAAGACATTATAAACCTAATATTCGCTATTCTAGCCATCCTTATGTAGAAGCATTTGTCAGAGGAGTCAGAGTAAACGTTGTACCATGTTATGATGTAGAAAGAGGCAAATGGAAAAGTGCAGCGGATAGGTCTCCATTCCATACTCAATATATTATCGATAATTTGGACGAAGATAAAAAAGACCAAGTGAGGCTACTGAAAAAATTTCTTAAAGGATGTGAAATATATGGGGCTGAAATTGCAACGGCTGGATTTAGCGGGTACGCTACTGAAGTTATGGTCCTAAAATTTGGCTCGTTCAGAGCCGTTTTGGAGGAGATTGCTAATATGAAACCACAGTTGGGATCAGAAAAAAAGCAAGTGATCTCTGTACAGAAAGTAGACGAGGAAATTATAAAGACGTTCGATAGCCGGCTAATTATAATTGATCCTGTTGATCCTAGAAGAAACCTGGGAGCCGCGATTTCAACAGAAAGCATTGGCAGATTTGTGTTGGCCGCAAGGGCATTCCTAGCGAGACCTTCGCTTGATTATTTTATCGAATCGAAGAGAATTAGGAAATACGTCCACCATTTTGATAATCGTCTTTATCAGAACTTACTTGTGATTGAATTCACTTATTCCAAGCGCAGCCCCGATGTGATCTGGGGTCAGCTAAAGAAATCTCTAAGAGCACTTTCAAAACAGCTAGAGATTGCTGATTTCAAAGTGATACGAAGTACATGTATCACAGACGAAAAAAAGCTAGCCGCATTTGTATTTTTGTTGGAATCGTCCAATCTGGTGCCGTATCGTGACAGAATCGGTCCAGAAATTCTTATGAGAAACGCAACCGACAATTTCATCTTAAAAAACCAAAAGAATTCCATTCTAATGTGGGTCGATGACGAAATGAGGATCAGAAATCTAATAAAGAGAAGGGAAATATCGGCCAAACACTATCTCACCTCATTGTTAACGGAACACATCGAGATTTCAGGAATTACCTCGGGGTTGATTGACGATATCGCACAATCATTTCAAATTTATACCGGAGATGAACGAAGAATAAAAGGAATAACCATAGATGCAATTAACAAGATTATCACACGCGAGCCCTTCAGATAGCGATACCGAAGTTGATATTTCTTCGACTGAGATTGCAAATATCATTTCATATCCCAATTTTTCTGCCAAAGACTACTCGGATCGTTTGAACGAAATTTCTTCATTTGGTATAAGTCATTTTTTACTCGGTGGCAGAACAAAAATTGGGAAAATAAATATTGCTGGCAAAGGCTGCGTAAGTATCGTTCTTAAGGTTAGAGCCAAAAACAGAATCTATGCTCTAAAAATAAGAAGAACTGACGCAAATAGGGTTAGCATGGAGAGAGAATATTATTTACACAATCTAGCTAACTCTGCTCAAGTTGGTCCACAATTGTTTCACTCATCGAAAAATGTTATTGTAATGGAATTCATAGATGGTCTTAGCCTGATTCATTGGATTAGGAATGAGGACATAAGTGCAAATGATGCGCGCCATCTCGCTTTTTCCATACTTCAACAGTGTTATCGCCTGGATAGCTCACAGATTGATCACGGACAATTAAGTTGTCTTAATCACCATATTCTAGTGTCAAAATCTAACAGTGCAGCGAATGTAATTGACTTTGAGACGGCAAGTACTGCTAGGAAGCCATCTAACGTGACTGCGGCTGTTCAATCGTTATTTCTGAGCGGAATAATAGCATTGCGAATGAATCAACTGCTAAATGTTATGAAGAAGGAAAGTATCCTACAACTATTAAAGACGTATAAACAAAACCCCAATAAAATTAACTTTGACAACATTATGAACATCTTTAGCTAGTTCTTCAACGTGAATCAGAATGTATTACAGGTAATACACACGCCACCGCCAACTAATCTAACGGTGTTTGGAGTGGCCTCTTCTAGTAAGCATCGCTTCATTTTCGGACCCGTGATAAGTTTTTCGCTGCTTTAGTGCGTTATCGATTTCCACGTTTATAGTAGCAAGAGAAAATTGCCTTAACAGTTTTGCTAATTCCGACTCTGTGTTAAGCATGTACATTCTAGTTTTCCCTATCTTACCTGTTTCCTTTACTATTTGCTTGCTAACTAGACGTGGCAAGACCCTTTGTAAAGTTCTAAGCGGGACTCGTGTTATTTTGCTTATCTCAGGCGCAGAATAATCGAATTTCTGGTTTAGAACAAGGAAATCTAGGATTCTGGCACTTGTGTTCTGGAAGATCGCCTCTAATGGCCTTTTCTTGTTATACAATACCTCTCTGCGTAGGACTACCTCAGCCATACTTTAGATATTGCGCCGCGTGTATATAAACACACGACATTATAGACGTGAAAAGTGCCCAGTAAGAGTAGGAATGTGTCACGAGTGGCGCAGATTTAAATAGCCTGGCGGGTAGCATACTACATAGTGCTTTCGACCGCTGAATGGCGCAAATGGTTGTTGCAACAATTAATTGGGGAAGGTGTTCATAATGTTGTTTTAGACGAACAAATACGTATGGAAGCAGGCAGACACTACGATACCAATTTTGACCTTGCTTTAAGATCCCTTAAGGACGATGGTATCATAATGTCGCTTGAATCAAAACAGCAGAAGAAATACGTTGTGAATTATGACAGGCTAGAACAAGCTCATACAATAATAAATTCTGACCCAAAAGAAAGCGGACAAGAGAATGTATTGGTGCAGCCTTATTTACGGGAACCTGAGGGATACATATTCTGGTTCGATAATAAGGGAAGTGGGCAGCGCAAAAAACAAAGTATCTATAACTTATATTTTAAAAAAACAGACAATCTTAACTTCGCGGCACAACTTATTACGAGATCGGTAGATAATCCTAAGAGCGTGTACATGGGTTCGTTAAACGACCCTGAATCTTATATATCAAGGCTTTGGCGTGCTATATCAATTATAACATCCGAGAGTAAAGATGGCTCATTCATATTGCAAGATGTACAGGACAGGGACCGAGTAGCATGTGGTAATAATCGTCAGCGTGGAAAAATTGCACTTATAATTTTTCACAAACTTGGATATCTTCAGAAGGTGAGCGTAAAAGGAAATTCAACAGTATTCAAGCTCACCGGCAAGAAGCCTTTTACTATAACCCTAGACGATATTTTTGACCGTTTCTAATAGCAATCTTTGTATCAATATTCACACTATATCGATATAATATAGATGTACTGGCCAGAATATTTGACAATCTGATGTTCAAAAAGAAGCGATCCCCATGAGGTTCACTATCATACTCGTAGAATGGATAAGCATTATGCTACAGCTAATAAGAGTACGTGACGACCTATCAGATTAGAATCTCTGCATTACTCATATATAGCTTTGTCGGAGTATATTTTTGTACAGGGAGACAATATCTTGACTGGTACAGGAGATGGATCTGCAAATACATCAAGGCCCAGGTATCTTGATCGTAAAATTGTCTCTAATGACGGTCTCGTTGATGAGCTCCAATTTTCTGCAGACGTTAAAAAATGCTGTGTTTCGTTCGTCGACATGGTACATTCTACCGAAATTATAGCACGAATTTCTGATCCAGCAAGAGTTAGAAAGTACTATTCAACCTTTATCAATACCATAGCAGCGATAGCCAAGAGTTTCGACGCCAAAATTATAAAAAATACAGGCGATTGTTTGATACATTACTTTCCAAAAACATTTGATTATTCTAACTCGTCTGCTTTCCAAGATGTGATAGAATGCGGCTTGTCTATGCTGGAAGCCAGCTCGTCGATTAACGTGCCCTCAACCGATTACAAGCTGCCTGCTATTAACTATAGAATTAGCGCTGATTACGGTTCTGTACAGATAACTAGGTCGATAACTTCTGCTACCAATGATCTGTTTGGACACGTGGTAAGTCTTTGTAGTAAGATGAACTCACTGGCATCTCCAAATGGAATGGTAATCGGGAACAACCTCCATCAAATAATTAAGAATTATTATTCTAATAATTATGATTTTGAAATGTTAAAGGGAAGCGATCTTATTGATGCCGGAGAAATATATAATATATACGCGGTGAGTCCCAAAAACAGAGACATCGCTGCGTTGCGTCACGATATAGCATTATCAAAGATAGATGCAGATCTGAAATCTCCGTCTTTTAAAAAACCGAAACTCTCAGCGTCGGACAGGCGACAAGGCAAAGAGCTCCGTCATAATATCCTTATAGTAGACGATGAGCCAGATGCGCTTTTTACATACAAAACCTTCTTGGCATCTGAGGGTTACAATGTTGATGCATTTACGATTCCTGAGGAAGCTTTGACTAGATTCAGATCCAGAACTCCATCTTACTATAGCTTGGTAATAGCGGATATAAGAATGCCCCATCTGAATGGGCTCCAGTTTTATCATCAGCTAAAGAGGATCAGTATGTCTGTGAAAGTGCTCTTTGTATCAGCGCTCGATGCTGCTGGAGAACTCGTAAGTATATTACCCAACGCAAGCGATATAGGTGTCCTTAAAAAGCCAGCAGATCAACAAAATTTTATGGCTGCAGTAAGAGGGTTACTAAAGTATAATATCTAAACTGATCGAATAAATTGAGGCACATGTGTTTATCTTGTTCTATAGGACAGAGTGTTATGCATGTTTCGAAGACCATGTTTTTGCTTACTTGTATCTGAGAATATCGGCAGTTAATACATCTTCTGAAGTAAATTACAGAAACGAAGAAGCGAAGAGGAACTGCCAACGGGTTAATGTTTGGGAGGTTTTAAACCGTTGTATAGTCGGGTCGGTTGTATTAGTGCCTCAGTAGCTGAAGCACACCATCTATTATCTTAGTATGATCTGCCCCAACTTCAGTAGTTATCAAGAGCAAATGGTGGTTTTCTAATGGAAAAGTTATTCGCTTTATCCTTTCATACTCTGCCATTGCATATTTTCCCCTTCCAATCTTAGAAGCAAGCGAGTTACGCAAACCCCATCTAGCTAACGCTTGCAAATTTGATCTTTTCGTTTCATCCGATGAGAGCAAATTTGTGACGCCTTCTCTGTGGCCTCCATACTTAATTTCTCCAGTCTCATCACATACCCCAGCAAACCGTATATCCGGGGCCAACGTTAGAATGTCCTTGCAAAGTTTATCGTAATCCATGTGTAGTATTATTACTAAAACGAGGATTATAATAAGGATTATTAATCTAGGCCAAATGCAATGTATAGATTGCCCACATTCGATTCTGAGATTTGAAAAAACTCAAAGTCACCTGCAGGGCGTAAAAATTATTTCTGAAATTGTTCAAACGTAGCAACAGATAATTTTGTTATCCTTAGTAAAAGTAGCCAACATAAAATCCCTCTACCTACACGGGACTTTTGCGATGCTCCGGCTTCAACAATATTCACTTGTGATTTCATATTTTGAGACTTTTATACTTCAATATCTTCGTTCAACAAGAGCGGCTATGCATATTTGTCTGTCTATATACTATATACTATAACATATAGAGGGATAAGGAAAAGATGCAAATTGAAACAAGAGAAAAGACATAAGCTGCAGCTCTACTATGCAATACTGCGTGCTATCGAAGAAGACGTGACAGTTAATCGAATTGCTAGACCAACACGTGTTCAACACTATTCTAACTTATCTTACGATAAAATGATTCATCATTTTATCGAACTAGAACAAAAGGAAATGATTTGTCGTACTAGTGATGGCCTAGTGTCAATTACTAGCAAGGGCAGGAAGTTCGTAAGACAGTATGATGAATTAATAAATCTAATCGAAAACGCCGGTGTTTAAAATCTTGTATTTGTTATGTAAGTGCATTTTGATTAAAACTATATAGAAAAAAATAGTCATGCGCTCAGTAATCCGTAAAGTTTATGATCAGCATTACTTAATTGCGTTTTACTATTATTATGTTTATTTAGTCTACACTAGCAGCCTTGCGCCTATTCGGTGTAACCATCAAGATGACAGAGCACAGTATTTATCACACTTCATCTCGTATTCTTTGAATGTTTAACGTTATACTCTTTTGCAAGATAGCGAATTTTTTACAACAATGCACCGTAAGGCACTATCGTTGAGTCGTTACGACCAAGCCGATGGACTTACTTTCGTTGAACCGCTCGTAAGATCCCTAGAGCCATTATAATGAAGCCTATTATGATTATTGCACCAAATGATCTTTGGATTCCTCCGTTGGCCATAACAGAAGCTGCTAGTACTGAACCTCCGATTAAAGCACCACCAGTAATAAGTAAAACGGTTGTCAATTTCGATTTCTCACTGAATCCAATCGCAAAGGATACAAAAAACAAGCTTATTG
>Ga0075434_100006339_pt1 | contig 10845 bp, 4 predicted proteins | sample RhiMethybrSRZTD3_FD_75298 | JGI IMG/M metagenome (GOLD analysis project Ga0075434, IMG submission 75298) | Populus rhizosphere microbial communities from Tennessee, USA - Rhizosphere MetaG P. TD hybrid SRZTD3 | ecosystem: Host-associated > Plants > Roots > Rhizosphere > Soil | place: USA...
GTCGAGGGTGGCTATTACCAGTGGGTCAAGCGGGCGTTCGGCCGCTTCTGGGGGTTCTGGAACGGCTGGCTCTCCTGGACCTATTCGCTGCTCGACATGGCGATCTACCCGGTGCTGTTGATTCAGTACCTGCGGTTCTTCGCGCCGGGGCTGTCGCAGCTCGACGCGTGGCTCGTGGCGTTGGCACTGATCTGGGGCGCGACCTGGCTGAACCTGCGCGGGACGCTCGTGGTGGGGACGGCGTCGGGCTGGTTCGTGGCGACCGTGCTGCTGCCGTTCGGCGTGCTGGCAGGTGTGGCGATCGTGCGCTGGATCGGACAGCCGGCAACGCCCTTCCCCGCAACGCCGTTCCATGCCGCGGGCAGCTCGTTCCTGGGAGCCCTGGGCCTGGGCGTCTCACAGAGCATCTGGAACTACTCGGGCTGGGACAACGCCTCGACGATCGGCGGGGAAATCGAGCACGCGACGACCACCTATCCGCGGGCGCTCGCCCGCGCGCTGCCCCTCGTGACGGTGGTGTATCTGCTGTCCGTAATTCCGGTGCTCGCCCTCACACCCTGGACATCCTGGACCGACGGTGCGTGGCCGGACCTCGCCACTCGTGTCGTGGGACCGTGGCTGGGGCGCTGGCTCGCCGTGGCCGGGATGGTGAGCGCGTTCGCGCTCTTCAACGCGCTGCTGCTCGTATACTCGCGCATTCCGTTGGTGCTCGCGCAGGACGGTCTCTTGCCGGGGGCGCTCGCGGCGACCGACGCGCGCGGCACGCCACGCAATGCGGTGCTCGTCTCGGCGGTGGTGTATTCGGTGTTCGCGCTGTTGCCATTCGGCGGGCTGCTCGCCGGGGACGTGCTGCTCTACAGCGCGGCGCTGGCGCTCGAGTTTGCGGCGCTGGCGCGGCTGCGGCGTACGGAGCCCGGGCTGCGCGGCGCGTTCCGCGTGCCGGTCGGGGTCCCGGGATTGGTGGCGCTGGCGGCGCTCCCCCTCCTGCTGCTCGTCGCCGGCGTGGCGCTCGAGGTGCGGAGCCGGACGATTGGGCTGCCGGGAGTGCTGGTGGCGGCTTTGCTCGGCGCGTTCGGCCCGATCGCGTACCTGTCGCTCGAACGCCGTGCCCGTCTGAAGTCGAAAGTCCCCGCGGTTACATCGTAGCTTTGGCGCGGCGTTTGCCGTGCCGCCCCGCCATTTTTCGCCTCCTTGCGGAGCCCTGAAATCGCGCGCAAGCTAGGCGGTGCATTCCCGCCGCTTCCGGCGGTGACGTTCAAATCGCGACAGCCGTGCACCAGATACGGAGGACTCGTGATCAAGCGCTGCTTGCTGGCTCTGGTCGCACTCTCATTCGTGGCCGAGGCGGTGCAAGCCCGGCCCCCGCGGCCCCCCCGTCCCCCGGTCCGGACCATCTCGGGACGCGTCACCAGCTCGGTCAGCGGAGACCCTGTGGTGGGCGCAACCGTATCGGTGGTCGGCGCGCCGATCACGGCCACGACGAGCGAGCGTGGTGAGTTCTCACTCTCCGCGCCGGACGGAGCGGTCACGCTGCTCATCCGCCATATCGGCTACAAGCGCCGCACGGTCGCTGTCGCCGCGAATGAGAGCACCGTTGCAGCGCAGTTGGATCCGGACGTCTTCAACCTCGAGGGAGTCGTGGTGACCGGTCAGGCGACCGGAGTCGAGAAGCGCCACGCTCCGAACGCGGTGGGCGTCGTTGAGGGCGGCGACCTGAAGCGCGTCCCCGCGCCGAGCGTAGAGGTCGCCGTCCAGGGCAAGGTCGCCGGTGCCGTCATCCAACAGAACTCGGGTGCCCCGGGCGGCGGGATCCAGGTGAAGTTGCGGGGGGTGTCCACGCTCAACGGCCTGTCTTCGCCGCTCTACGTCGTGGACGGCGTCATCATGAGCGACGTGGCGATCACAAACAACCAGCAGGTCGTCACGCTGTCGAATAGCGGCTCGAACCCTTCGCCACTGCAGCAAAACCAGGTGAACCGCATCGCCGACCTCAACCCCTACGACGTCGACAACGTCGAAGTGCTGAAGGGCGGGTCGGCCGCAGCGATCTACGGCTCGAAAGCGGCCAACGGTGTGGTGGTCATCACGACCCGTCGCGGCGAGCTGGGCGGGCCTCGCTACAGCGTCACGCAACGCCTCGGCTTCTCCGAGCTCTCGCACGAGCTCGGCTCGCGCCGGTTCGCCGACTCCGCGGCCGCTGTCACGGTGTTCGGTGACTCAGCGCTCGCAGGTCAGATTTGCCGCGGCGGCTGTCCCTTTTACGACCACGAACAGGAGCTCGGGGGCCGAAAGGATTTGTCGTACGAGAGCGCCGTGGACGTGGGGGGCGGCACCGAGAACACGCGCTACTACTTCTCCGGCCTCACGAGCAGGACCGCGGGGATCATCCAAAACACCGGCTATTGGAAGCAGTCGATCCGGGCAAACATCGACCAGCGCCTCAGCAGCCGACTGAACGTCAGCCTATACTCGAACTTCGTCCACACACTGGCGAGGCGCGGCCTCACGAACAACGATAATGCTTTCGTGAGCTACTACATGTCGCTGGGGTTCACGCCGAGTTTCGTAAATCTCTTGCCCGTGAACGGCGTGTACCCGAACAACCCGGCCGTGGGAAGCAACGCCTTGCAGACCGCGGCGCTCATGAATCCCAACGACGAGAATGTGGACCGCTTCGTCGGCTCCGTGAAGGCGACGTTCGACATCCTGACGCGGCCCGAGCATCATCTCCAGTTCGTCGGGGTGGGCGGCGTGGACCGCTTCTCGCAACAGGACGCGCTGCTGTTCCCTCCCGAGCTACAGTTCCAGCAGACGAGCGGCCTCCCCGGTGTCTCGCTGCTGACGAACGCGGATATTCACAACGCGAACTGGAACACCAACCTCGTGTACTCGTACCGGCCCGCCTCCGGAAAGCTCGTCGCGACCACGTCGGCGGGGTTGCAATACGAGGAGCGTGAGCTGGACCTCACTCCGATCGTCAGTCGCAACCTGATAGCTGGCCAGCAGAATGTGAACGCGGGCACGAGCATCAGTGTGTCCCAGCATCGCGAGCTGGCGAAGGACTACGGGTTCTACGGACAGCAAGAGCTGCTCACGCTGCAGGAGCGGCTCTTCCTCTCGGCGGGGTTCCGGGCCGACCGGAGCAGCAACAATGGGGACCCAGACCACTACTTCGTGTATCCGAAAGCCGCCGCCTCGTACCGGCCGCCATCGGGCGTCGGCCCGTTCAGCGACTTCAAGTTCCGCGTCGCGTGGGGACAGTCGGGCAATCAACCGCTCTACGGGATGAAATTCGCCGAGCTCGACGCTACGCAGAACATCCTGGGGCTGCCCGGCCTGGTGGTCCCCGGCGCGATTGGCGACGCGCGGATCAAGCCGGAGCGGCAGACCGAGATCGAGGGCGGCATCGACGCCACGCTCGCGAACGGGCGCGCGACGTTTGAGGCCACCGTTTACCAGAAGAGCGTGAGCGATCTCCTGCTGCTCCGGACGCTCGCGCCTTCCACCGGCTTTCGAAGCCAGTTCTTCAATGGCGGGAAGCTGCGGGACCGAGGCATCGAGCTGGCCGTTGGCGTGGTTCCGGTTCAGCGGCCCGACGTTTCCTTGCTGTTGCGCTCGATCTTTTTCACGAACTCGAGCAAGATCGTCGAGCTCCCCGTTCCGGCGTTCGCATTGACCAGCCCGTCGGGCGGCTTCGGGACGAACCTCGGCCAGTTCTTGATTCAGCAAGGCCAATCGACCACGCAAATCTGGGGGAACGTGCCCGACAACTCGGCGGCCGGCTTCCACGCCGAACGGATCGGCGACGCGAACCCGGACTTCCTGTGGTCGTTCGTGAGCGACCTCACCGTCAAACGCTTCAATCTATACGCCCTGGCCGAGTGGCAGCACGGCGGGGATCTCATCAACCTGACGAAGCTGATCTGGGATTTTGGCGGAACCTCGGTCGACTGCCCGACGATCTGCAACCAGCGGTTGGCGGGGTTCGGGAAGGACACGCGCGCATGGCTCGAGAGCGCCACCTATTTCAAGCTACGCGAGCTGACGCTCAGCTACACCCTGCCGACCGGCCTCGTCGACCGGATCGGCGGCCGAGACGGGCGAGTCAGCGTCAGCGGGCGTAACCTGATCGTCGTCACCGGAAGCAACTACACCGGAATGGACCCGGAAGTGAGCAACTTCGGGATCCAACCAGTGGCACGGAACATTGAAGTCGCGCCATACCCGCGCAGTCGCAGCTTCTGGTTCACTCTCAGCGTGGGGTTCTGACCATGACCCGGCAAGGGCAGTCTCCCTTCACGGCAAGGGCCCGGCGTATGACGAAAGCCACTGCGCTATCGCTGGTCGTGGGCGCGCTGTGCGCCGCGGCGTGCGTTGACCTGAACGTACCGGACTTGAACAATCCGGCGATCGGGGACCTGCAGTCCAACCCGACGCGGGCCGGGGTGGTCACCGCTACCCAAGGCCTGTTCCTCGGGGCGCGCGCCAACATCGCCCCGTTCAATGGCTACGTTGCGGTGTTGGGCGTGCTGGGTCGCGAGTCCTACGTTTGGAATGCCGGTGACCCGCGGTTCATCACCGAGCTGCTGCGCGGCCCGCTCGACGGCGGCAGCCCGCGGTTCGGCGGCAATCTGTGGTACGACCGTCTCGCGAACATCCGCAACGCCGGCATCGTGGTCAACGCACTCGACGTGCTGGGCGCGACGCCCCCCGTGGGCATGACGGCCGCGGAGAAAGCCGCCACGAGAGGGTTCGCCAAAACGATTGAAGCGCTCGACTTCCTGCTCCTCATCGACACCCGCGACACGCTCGGCGCTCCGGTCGACGTGAACCATGACGTCAACGCCCCGCTTGCGCCGTTTGTGTCGCGCGACTCGGTGTACGGCTTTATCGTGGGTCTGCTCGATTCGGCCAATGTGGCCCTCGCGCAGGGCGGCACGTCGTTCCCATTCGCCTTCCCGCCCGGGTTCACGGGCTTCACGACTCCGACGAGCTTCATCGCCTTCAACCGCTCGCTCAAGGCACGCGTGGAGGCGTACCGGGCCACGCTGCTGGCGTGCGGCGTTCCCTGCTGGACCCGCGCCCGGTCGGCGCTCGATTCGTCGTTCCTCAACGTGGCTGCGGACACCGCAGTCAAGGACGCCGTGGACTCCGTCGGGACGGCGGCCATGTTGGCCCATGGCGTCTATTACGACTTCGGCTCCGGGTCGGGCGACCTCACGCAAGGCCTGTTCGATCCGACCGGGCTCAACGAGCGCGTCCATCCCTCGGTGCGCACCCAGTCCGACACCCAGGCCAATGGGCAGCGAGACCGACGGTTCTTGCAGAAGATCGTCGCTGTCCCAGCGCAGACGCGGCCGTTCAATCACACCGCGGACATGGCGTTTACGATCTACGGCAGCGTGACTGCGCCGGTGCCGATCATCCGGAAAGAAGAGCTGATCTTACTGCGGGCCGAGGCCGAGCTGGGGCTCGGCAACGCGATCGGCGCGGCGGCGCTCATCAACTACATCCGGGTGAATTCGGGAAGATTGCCGCCACGGGTGGGGCTCGGCGCACTGCCGACCGACACGATCATCAATGAGTTGCTGAGACAGCGGGTGTACTCTCTGTTGTTCGAGGGCGGACACCGCTGGATCGACGCGCGTCGCTACAACCGGCTGTACGCCAGTCCCGTGAGCCCCGGTCTGCCCAATGCCGCGGCGGGCGATACCGTCTTCAGGGTGATGCCGGTCCCGACCGATGAGTGCAGCGCCCGTGGCCTGCCGAGCAACTGCCACCCACTGACGCCGTAGCGGAGGACGGGCGGGGGTCGTGCCGCCGAGCGCCTCGCGCTCGGCGGTTTTTTATGCGTCCGGACGCATGTTCTCTCGGTATGCGCGATCCGTCCCATCCTTGCGGGGTCGCGGTTCGCGCGGCAGCATATGGGGGTGCTTCGTGCGGCTCCAGTGATTTCCGTCGCGCCCTCCTGAGGAGGCATTCGTGGTAACGCGCATTCCCCTACTCACGCTCGCCCTGGCGACGCTCGTCGGTGTGGCCGCCGCGTCGGCGCAGCAGCGCCAGATCACCGGCCGCGTCACGTCGGCGGCGAGCAGCGAGCCGATCGCCGGCGTCACCGTGTCCATCACCGGTACCGCGTTCGGCGCGGTGACCAACGCCGACGGCCGGTATGCGATTCACGCACCCACCGGCCCCGTTACGCTGGTGTTCCGCCGCATCGCGTTCAAGCGGCGCGAGGTCCAGGTCCCGGCCGATCAGAACACGGCCGACGCGACGCTCGAGCCCGACGTATTCAACCTGGAGGCCGTCGTTGTGACCGGCCAGGCCACAGGCGTCGAGCGGCGCAATGCTGCTATGGCGACCACCAACGTGACGGGCGAGGAAACAGCACGAGTGCCCTCGCCCTCCATCGACCGGGCCCTCGCGGGGCGGGTGCCCGGCGCCATCATCAGCCAGAACTCCGGCGCCCCGGGTGGTGGCACGCAAATTCAGCTGCGCGGCAACAACACGGTCCTTGGCAATCCCGACCCGCTCTTCGTGGTGGACGGGGTGATTTACAGCGACGCCGCCATGCCGAGCGGCCTGTTCAACGTCACGCGTAGCAGCGCCAACCGCGGCAACGGCGAGCAGCAGGACGACCCGGTGAACCGGCTCGCCGACTTGAACCAGAACGACATCGAGTCGATCGAGGTGCTGCGCGGGGCCGCGGCGTCGTCCATCTACGGCTCTAAGGCCGGGAACGGCGTGATCGTCATCAAGACGAATCACGGGCGGGCGGGGAAGCCGCGCGCCAACATCACGCAACGGCTGGGGTTCTTCGAGCTGCAGCGGGGCCCGGGCGCGCGCGTGTTCGACACCACCACGGCGCTCGCCCAATACGGCGACGCCCGCGTGCGCCCGTACATCGTAAACGGCCGGCTACCGTTCTTCGACCACTTGCAGGAGGTCGCCGGGAACAAGCCGTTGTCGTACGAAACCGACCTGGACTTGAGCGGGGGGTCCGAGAACACGCGCTATTTCGTCTCGGGCGGCGCCAAGCGCGATGGCGCCATCATCAACAACACGTTCAACGAGCGCCAGAGCCTCCGCGTCAACCTCGACCAGACGCTTTCGAGCCGGTGGAACCTGAGCATCAATACGGCTTTCAGCCGGAACCAGACCGACAAGGGGTTCACCAACAACGACAACAACGGGGCGAGTATCACCTACGCGCTCGCCTACATCCCGGCGTTCATGCCGATCGAGCCGGTGAACGGCGCCTACCCGCAGCCGGCCGTCACGTATCTCGGGTCGAACCCGCTGCAGACGGCCGATCTGGGTCGCAACGACGAGGTTGTGTTTCGTTTCACCGGCGGTGCGACGCTGACCTGGCAGGCGGTGCAATCCGAGCGTCACAGCCTCCGGCTGGTCGGCTCGGCGGGCGCGGACGTGTTCAATCAGAAAGCGCAGGTCTTCTCGCCCCGGGAGCTCTACTACGAGGCGCGCCTCGCGAACCCCGGTACCTCGTCGCTCGGCAACGCCGACAGCCGGCAATGGAACTGGAATGCGAACGCGATCCATACCTACACGCCGGCGGGTGGTGCCTTCCGCGCGACCACCTCCGGAGGCGTGCAGGTGGAAGACCGCGAGCTCAGCCGCTCGCTCGCGGTGGCGCATGGACTGCTCGCCGGGCAATCGAACATCGACCAGGGGTCCGTGTTCGGCCAGCAGTTCGAGATCAACGCCCCCGAGCGGACGCTCGCGTTCTACGCGCAGGAGGAATTTCTAACCCTACAGGAGCGGCTGCTCCTGTCGGCGGGATTCCGCGCCGAGCGCTCGAGTGCCCTCGGCAACACCAACAAGTACTACCTGTTCCCCAAGGCGTCGGCGTCGTACCGTTTCCCAGGTCTGCTCGGCGAGGGAAGCGAGCTCAAGCTGCGGGCCGCGTACGGCGAAGTCGGTAACCTGCCCAAGTTTGGGGACAAGTTCACGCTCGCCTCAAGCGCGGTCATCGGCGGCAACGTCGGCACTGTGCTCCAGGGGACTGCGGGTTCACCCGACTTGCGGCCGGAACGGGTGAAGGAATTCGAAGCCGGCTTTGACGCACAGCTTTGGCATGGCCGCGCCACGCTCGAAGTGACGGGGTACTCGCGCCACACCTACGACCTCCTTGTCCAGGCCACGCCGGCGCCGGTCACGGGCTTCGGCCAGCGCATCCTCAACGGCGGCGTGCTGTGGAACGAGGGGATCGAGATCGGCGCAGGCGTGACACCCATCCAGCGGCCGAACTTCAGCTGGGTGTTCCGCACCAACTTCACGTCCCTCAAGAACCGCGTGCAGGAGCTACCGGTGCCCGACCTGTGCGCGGTGGGCGCGGCCGTGTGTGGCTTCCGCCCGCCCAACGCCGGGTACGGCCTCGCGTACGGAGAGTTCTTCATCCAGCAGGGCCAGGCCATCACGCAGATCATCGGTACGGACACTGTACCGGGAACCGGCGGAGCGCTCACCACACGCTACCTGGGCCAAGCGAATCCGCGGTTCCGTTGGTCGTTCGTGAACGACCTGACGTACAAGCGCCTCGCGTTCTCGATGCTGTGGGAATGGCAGTACGGCGGCGTAGCGCAGAACCAAACGCTGTCGCTGTATGACTGCAACGGTCTGGCCCCGGACTTCTCCAGTCCGAGAGGGCAGTCGGGCTACAATGCCTGCAACGTATGGGGCGTCGCCGCTCCGTTCGTGCAGTCGACCAGCTTCCTGAAGCTGCGCGAAGCGAGTATCGGGTACGACCTGCCCGAGCGCTGGGCCAACGTGTTCGGCGCCCGCAGCGCCCGGGTATCAGTGACCGGTCGAAACCTGATCCTCAAGACCGACTACTTCGGCTACGATCCCGAGGTCTCGAACTACGGCCAGCAGGCTGTTGTGCGTAACATCGATCTCGGCCCGTATCCTCCGACCCGGAGCTTTTTCTTCTCGATCACGGCGGGGTTCTGACCATGACCACCACACTGCAGCAGCGTTGGCTGGCCGCGGGCGCCGCCCTGGGTATGCTGGTGTTGGGCGCTGCGTGCTCGAGCTTTTTCGACGTCAAGAACACCAACCAGCCCAACCTCGAGGACCTGACCACCAATCCGACGCGGACCAAGCTGGCCGCGGCCGCGACGGGCGTCTTCGCGAGCGCCCGGACCGACATCCAGGGTCACATCTGGCGGCTGGGCTCGCTCGGGCGCGAAGGCATAAACCTGTCGGGCAACAATCAGCCTGACTACCAGGAACCGTATTTCCTGCCGGCCTTGATCGGCAGCGGATTCGGCGGCGCCCTGTGGCTCGGTCGGTATGCCGCCATCCGGAACATCAACATCTACCTCACGGGATTGGAACGCGTCGGCACCGGCGAGGTGTCGCTCGCGGAGAAAGCGGCGTCGCGCGGTATGGCGAACACCATGAAGGCGCTCGCCTTCACGTACTTGATCGTCACCCGCGACAGCTTAGGCGCACCGGTGGACGTGGATATACCGATCACCGCTCCTCCGGCGCCGTTCGTGACCAAGGACTCGGTCTATGGGTTCATTGTCGCTCTGCTCGACTCCGCACAAGCGGACCTGGTCCGGGCGGGCACCACTGCGTTCCCGTTCCCGATCCCGCCCGGCCTGAGCGGGCTCGCGCCCAACGCGCTCGACTTCAGCATGCCGGCAAAGTTCATTCAGTTCAATCGGGCGCTCGCGGCCAAGGCGGAGGTGCTGCGCGCCACCGCCGGTACCTGCGGCGGAGCGCCCACGAATTGCTGGAATAAGGCGCTCACCGCCCTGGGCGCGTCCTTCATTAACAACAACCCGACGACCTACCGGGAAGGGGCGTACTTCGATTTCTCGAATGCCGCCGGCGATGTGTCCAACGGACTGTCCGAGCCGCTCAACGGCGTGACGTACTACGCGCACCCGTCGGACTCGGTCGACGCCCAACTGCAGCTCGGCGGCGCTCCCGATCAGCGGGTGATCGACAAGATCGTAGCGGCGCAGGACACGCAGGTACTGGGCGGCATTCCGGAAATCCCGGGCGAGCAGAAGTTCACGCTGTATTTCACCGCGGGACAGGCCGACCCGGCCCGCCCGATTCCAATCATCCGGAACGAGGAGCTCATCCTGCTTCGGGCGGAGGCGAATATCGCGCTCTCGAACCTCGCAGCAGCGGTCGTCGACCTCGACTCGGTGCGGATTAATTCCGGCAAACTGCCACCGTACGCGGGGCTCGTGACCCAGCCCGCGTTGCTGACCGAGTTGCTGTACAACCGACGCTACTCGCTGTTGTGGGAGCAAGGCACCCGGTGGATCGACGCGCGGCGCTACGGCCGGCTCAACACGATCCCCAAGGCACCACCCACCGGCGGGGACGTTGCTCCGGTCATGCCCGTTCCGGATGCGGAGTGCAACGCGCGCGGCAAGCCGGCCCCATGCACGCCCCTGATCCCGTAGCCCGGGAGTAAGACTGGAACGACACAGGGCGGTAAGCCATCTGCGGCCTACCGCCCTGTGTCGCCATCACGACGCGCGACGTCGCTACATCTCCTTATAGACGTACGCCCCCACGACGGTCCCGACCGCATACTCGATCAGCGTCACGATGGTGGGAATCGTGTAGAGCTTCTGCGGGAACAGCCCCATCGGCGCCTCGCCCACGGCACGGAGCAGGCTCACGAAGAACCACACCGCCACGCCCGCGATCACCGCCGTCTTCACTCCTGCGCCGAAGCGCGGGCGGATGGCCGCATACACCCACAGCAGGCCGACGCCGTACACAAAGTCGAGCACAACGAACAACGGGATGAGATTGTCCGTCGCACCCGGCTTGCCGAGCGCCTGGAAAGCCGCT